>JAABUX010001770.1_pt1 | contig 31831 bp, 26 predicted proteins | sample 5561851 | NCBI WGS metagenome assembly JAABUX01 (sample SAMN10711883, study PRJNA513361) | rock metagenome | isolation source: Antarctica rocks | place: Antarctica: Victoria Land, Richard Nunatak red sandstone | collected 2016-01-03
GGTCTACCTTGCGCCCACGCAAGACAAGGCACCTGTCAGCCTCAGTCGCACAACTCCATAGAGCCCGGCTGAGGAGCCTATACTCAACGTGTTCGCTTGTCTGACCACAATGGCCACGTACATGCGGCACATGACGTTCCCCGCAGCGGAGCATCACCTGACCAACGCTGAGGTGGGTTGACCGCCGTTGCGGTGGTGGAAGGCGACCGGGGCCATGGTGGCCTCGACCATGCCAACCGACTTAGAAAGTCGCAGGCGCGGCGGCGGCGGGCGAACCAGTGCCGTTGGCGGGCATGGCAGTTCTCGCTGAGGTGGGTCTGGTCCGTGCCGGTGTCGCGCCGTCCTGCCGGCAGGGTGGCGTTGCGGGGCGCCCAATCGTGCGTGCAGAACAGGCGCACCGCGTTCAAGGACAGGGCCGTGCAGCAGAGTAGGATCGCCTTGTCCGTCACCGCCTGCGGCTGGCCGAGCGGCGTCGTGCGCGCGGCGTCGTGTGCGCGAACTGCCGCCCGCAGTCCTTGCAGCGCCACCGCTGCCGACCGACCGCAGGCCCCGACAGGACCAAACGCCGACCGCCGCACGCCAGACTAGCCGCCGGGTCCGCCGCCAGCAGCGCCGCCACCTCGCCAGCCGCCATGCCCCCACTCAGGCACAGCGTCAGTCAGGCGAAGCTCCCAAGTTGTCCTGCACGTTTGAACCGTGATCCCACGAACGTGCTGCAAGCCGGGGCCGGGACCGTGGCATGTGTTGCCCTGCCCTACCCACCGCTTGAGGAGCACGACGCATGAACGTCCACATCCCGTTCGACAACAGCTACGCCCGGCTGCCGGAGCGGTTCTATGCCCACGTCAACCCGACGCCCGTGGCCGCGCCGCACCTGATACGGATCAATGCCGGCCTGGCGGAGCGCCTCGGGATCGACGCCGGCGAGCTGGCCAGTCCCGAAGGCGTCGAGGTGCTGGCCGGCAACCGCGTGCCGCAAGGCGCGGACCCGGTGGCGCTTGCCTACGCCGGGCACCAGTTCGGCGGCTTCTCGCCGCAGCTTGGCGATGGCCGCGCCCTGCTGCTGGGGGAGGTCGTCGGGCGGGACGGCATGCGGCGGGACATCCAGCTCAAGGGGTCGGGGCCGACCCCGTTCTCCCGCCGGGGCGACGGTCGCGCCGCCCTGGGTCCGGTGCTTCGCGAGTACCTGGTGAGCGAGGCGATGGCGGCGCTGGGCGTCCCGACCACCCGGGCACTGGCCGCGGTGACGACGGGGCAGGCGGTGATCCGCGAACGGCCACTGCCCGGCGCCGTGCTGACCCGCATCGGCGCCAGCCACATCCGCGTCGGCACGTTCCAGTATTTCGCCGCGCAGGGCGACCTGGAGGCGTTGCGGCTGCTGGCCGACTACGCCATCGCGCGGCACGACCCGGAGGCCGCGGCAGCCGCGCAGCCGCATCGCGCGCTGCTGGACGGGGTGATCGGCCGGCAGGCGGACCTGGTGGCGCAGTGGATGCTGATCGGCTTCATCCATGGCGTGATGAACACCGACAACACCGCCATCTCCGGCGAGACCATCGACTACGGACCCTGCGCCTTCATGGACGCCTATGACCCGGCGACGGTGTTCAGCTCAATCGACCATGCCGGCCGTTACGCCTTCGGCAACCAGCCGCGCATCGCGCACTGGAACCTGACGCGGCTGGCCGAGGCGATGCTGCCCCTGCTGGACACGGACGAGACCGCGGCCATGACGTCGGCGAAGGAGGCGCTGTCGGCATTTAGCCCACGCTTCGAGGCGGCCTACCTCGGCGGGCTGCGGCGCAAGGCCGGGCTGCTCACGGAGCGCGAGGGGGATGCGGACCTGCTGCAGGACCTGCTGACGCTCATGGCGGCGAACGGGGCCGACTTCACCCTGACGTTCCGTGGCCTGTGTGCAGCGGCGGCGGGGCCGGAGGGCGATGCCGCGGTGCGCGCGCTGTTTGAGGACGGCGGCGCCTACGACGGGTGGGCCGCACGCTGGCGGGAGCGCTTGGCCGCCGAGCCTTCGGACCCGGCGGCGCGCGCTGGCGCGATGCGGGCCGTGAACCCGGCCGTCATCCCGCGCAACTACTTGGTGGAGGCCGCGCTGGAGGCCGCCTTAGAGCGTGGGGACCTTGGGCCTTTCGAAGAGCTGCTGGCGGCCCTGGAGCACCCTTATGAGGACAGGCCTAGGTTCGAACGCTATGCGGCCAAGCCTGGACAGCCTGAACGCGCGTACCGGACGTTTTGCGGCACCTGATGATGTCCGCGGACCCGCGCTGCGTGCAGGGGTGAAGCAGGGGTCTGGCGCATCCTCTAGCGCCACACCCGCCGCAGGTCCGCGGCATGGAACGCCAGCGCCCCCAGCAAGGGCAGCGACACCCAGCCCCACCAGGCCCCAGCCAGCCCGGCCCGCATCGCCAGCAGCAGGCACATGCCCGACAGCAGGTTGAGCCACAGCGTCCCCGGCGCCACGCCGCGGCCGGTGCGGCGGTGCCAGGCGGTCAGCGCCGCGCCCTCCAGCGCCATGCCCAGCAGGATCAGGTCCAGGATGCGGCCGGTGGCGACCCACTCGGTCAGGGTGCGGCGCCCGGCGGCAGCGCCCCATTCGCTCGGGCGAACTCTAGGATCAGTGCCGCCACCTTGGCCGGACGCTCCTCGTGCGCCAAGTGGCCCAGGCCGGGCAGGGTCGTGAGGGTGCTGCCGGGCACCAGGTCCCGCACCTGGGCGGACTGCGCCGGCGGCACCGAGCGGTCCCCAGCGCCGGCCACCAGCAGCAGCGGTACCCGCAGCCGCGGCAGGTCCGCCAGCAGCGGGCGCAGGTCCCAGTGCGCCATCATGCCCAGCGCGGAGGCCGCATGGGCCGGGCGCCGCACCACCTGGCCGTACAGCCGCACCCCCTCCGCACCCAGGGTGGAGCCGGTGCCGGCCAGCAGTTGCGCCACCATTGCCGGGTCCCGCGCCCGCCAGGCGAACACCTGCGGCAGCCCCGGCAGCCCCACCAGCAGCCGCGCCAAGGGGGAGAAGAGCTGGCCCGGCACCCCCTGCAACGGCACGAAGGCACCGTTCAGGCTGACCAGGGCGCGCGGCTGGATCGCCCCGTCCAGCGCCATCCGCGCCAGCACCGCTGCGCCTGCCGAGTGCCCCACCGCCACCACCGGCCGCAGGTTTAGCGCGATCAGCAGCCCTTGCAGCGCCTTCGCCATCCCCGGCAGGGACAGCCGTGCCGCCGCGGGGGCGTCCGTCCAGCCGTGCCCCGGCAGGTCCGGCGCGATGACGGTGAAGTGCTCGGCCAGGGGCGGCAGCAGGTCCCGCCAGGAGTGCGTCGCCGCCCCGGTCCCGTGCACCAGCAGCAGAACGGGGCTGCCCCTGTCAGCAGGGGGTCCGGCCACCTGCACATGCCAGTTCAGCCCGGCGGCGCGGACGGTGCGGCTGGCGGAACGGTTGGGCCAGTCGCGGCCGGGCAGCTCCGCCATTGTTGCGGCTTGGCTCATGCGCCGCGCACTGCCTGGGTCAGCGCAGCGGCGTTGGCGTAGGGCAGCGGCACGTAGCGTGCGCCCATCTCCGCCGCGAGGAGCTGCCCCGCCGGACCGGGCCGGGGCGAGGTGTCCACCAGCAGCGCCGCCATCCCGGCCCGGCGCACCGCCCGCGCCGCTTGCAGGGCGTCCGCCTGCGCCCGCTCCCGGCCGCCGCGCCCGTCCTGCGCCACGTTGCCGCGACCGTCGGTCAGCAGCACCAGGCTGGGCGTGCCACCGCGGCGGCGGATGGCGTCGGCCAGCAGGAACCCGGCGTCGATGCCGGCCGCCAAGGGTGTGCCGCCGCCGCCGGGCAGCCCGGCTAGGCCGCGCTTGGCCCGCACCAGGCTGCGCGTCGGCGGCAGCAGCAGTTCGGCGGATTTGCCGCGGAATGTCACTACTGCCACCCGGTCGCGCCGGATGTAGCACTCGGCCAGCAGCAGCTCGACGGCGCCCTTGGCTTCGGCGAGGCGGTTGAAGGCGAGGGAACCGGAGGCGTCCACGATGAACACCGTCGTCGTCTCCGCTCGCTGCACCAGACGGGTGACGCGGAAGTCGTCGCGGCGGATCTGCAGGCGATTGTGCAAGCCGGGGCGTGTGTCCGAGCGGGGAAGCGTGTCCAAGCGGAGGCCGGCCTCGCTGCGCAGGCGCTGCCAGGGGGCGGCGGCGCGGAGGGTCTCGATCAGGTTGATGCGGTCGGGGCCGCGGGGGTCGCCGGGACGGATGCCGGCGGGGCGGCCGCGGCGTCCGGCCTGGGCGGCGCCGGCCACGCCGGGCGGGGTGCGGGCGGCGCGGCGCGGCGCGGTGGATTGCAGTTGGGCCAGCAGACCGGCGGGGATGGCGGCGCGGGCGGCTTGCAGCAGGATGTCGCCCATTGCGCCGGGGGTGGGGTCGTTGTCGGCGCCGGGCTGTTCCTCGGGCTGGGGCGGGTTGGGTGCGCTGTCCTCGGCTTGGGTCTCCGCCTGGGCCTCTGATTCCTGGGTCTCTGGGGGCGGGTCGGCCACGGGCAGCACCGTCGCGCGCGGCGCCAGCACCAAGCGGCAGGCCAGGGCCGCATCGGCCTCCGATATCGTATCCCGCCCAGCCAGGGCCGCCGCAGCGCGAGCCGCACGCAGCGCCAGCAGGGGTGCGCGGATCGAGGCCACACCCAGCGCCGCCGCCGTGCCGCACAGCGCTGTCACAATGGCATCCGCGGCCTGCACCCGGGGCAGCCGGTCCCGGGCGGCGGCGATGGCGTCCGGCGTTGGCGCGTCGCCCTCGGGTTCCCGCGCGCCGACCCAGGTCAGGTCCAGGTGGAAGGCCAGGCGGTCCAGCAGGGCGGGCGGGGTGCGCTCGTCGTCGGAGGCGCCCTCGTCCAGGGCGACCAGGGCCGGGCTGCGGTCGCTGTCCAAGGCCGCAGCCAGGTGGGCGGCCAGGCGGGCGGGGGCGCGTTCGGCCATCGCCAGCAGCACCATGCCGCCTTCGGCCTCTGCCAGCAGGCCGCGCTCCATCACGGGACGGCCGGCCTGCAGGGTCGCCGCCAGGTCCAGGCCACCCAGGAGGCGGGCGTCGGCGATGTTGAGCGGCAGCTTGCGCCACGGCGTTCCGTCCGGGAGCAGGCTGCGCAACAGCGCCAGCCAGCGGGTCCGCACCGGGCCATGGCCGGCACGCAGGGCGATGCCGCCGAGGCCGAGAGGGTCGATGGCGGCCAGGGCCGCGGTGTGGACCGCGATTTGCCAGGGGGATGCCGCTTCTCCCTGTTCCTGCGGGAGAGGGGCGGGGTGGGGGGGCGGGGTAGGCGCAGCCTTGTCCGGTTGGGGACCAGGCGCGATCAGGGTCGAGGTTGGCTCTTGCCGCAAGACTTCCTCACCCCGGGCTTGGTCCATTTCACGGCCCAAGCCCGGAGGGAGAGGGAGAAGGACGCTGCTCACGCTCCGAACTGTTCCGCCACTGCGCGGGCCACCCGGGTTGTCGAGCCGGCGTCGTCCAAGGGGTCCCGCCGCAGCCGGTGGCGCAGGGCGCTGGGGGCAACGCGCAGCAGGTGACGCACCGCCACCGCCGCCTCGCCGTCCAGCGCCGCCAAGGCACGGGCGGCGCGCAGCAGCGTCAGCTCCGCCCGCAGCCCGTCGGTGCCGAGCGACATGCACAGCCGGGTCGCCTGCTCCAGCACCGCGTCGTCCACCTCCACATCCGGCAGCAGGGCGCGGGCGGCCAGGATGCGGGCGCGCACGGCGGCGTCCTCCGCGGCCCACTCCGCCACGAAGGCGCCGCGGTCGCGGTCGAAGCTGTCGCGGCGGCGGACGATGCTGATGCGGTCGGGGATGGCATCCGGCGTGCGGACCTCGACCGACAGGCCGAAGCGGTCCAGCAACTGCGGCCGCAGCTCGCCCTCCTCGGGGTTGCCGCTGCCGACCAGGACGAAGCGGGCGGGGTGACGAACGCTCAGGCCCTCGCGCTCGACCACGTTCTCGCCTGAGGCCGCCACGTCGATCAGCAGGTCCACCAGGTGGTCCTCCAGCAGGTTCACCTCGTCGATGTACAAGAAGCCGCGGTTGGCGCGGGCCAGCAGCCCCGGCTCGAACGCCTTCTCGCCGCGGGTCAGCGCGCGCTCCAGGTCCAGGGCGCCCACGACGCGGTCCTCGGTGGCGCCCAGCGGCATGTCCACCACGGGGACAGGAACGGCGTGGGCGGGATGGTCGGGGCGAACCTGGCAGTCCTCGCACCAAGTGGCGGGGCGGGCGGGGTCGCAGTGATAGCGGCAGCCCTCGACGGCCTGCATGGGGGGCAGCAGGGCGGCAAGGGCGCGGACGGCGGTGCTTTTGCCGGTGCCGCGGTCGCCGAACACCAGCACGCCGCCGATGGCGGGGTCAGTGGCGGCGACCAGCAGCGCCTGCTTCATCTCGTCTTGACCGACGATAGCGGAGAAGGGGAAGGCGCCGCGCATCAGCGGCTTGCGTGGGGGATCATCATGGCTGGACCATACCAGGCCAGGGGGCGAACGCTACCTCTCTGCCCCTTGAAAGATCACCGTTCCGCGATGGCAAGAAACCGGCCTGGCGCCTGAGCGTGATCGTTGGACACGCAACCGAGGACGCATGTCATGGACCATAATTGGCCGATGCCCATCATCCTGTCCCTTGTGACGTTCTTCATCATCATTGGGTTGGCGATCTACCAGCTCAAGCGGGTGCGACGGAGCCAGGAGAAGCGCGGCGAGCATCCGGGCGGCATTGCCGGGCCGGAGTAGGGAGAGGGTTGCCGAGCCGGGCGCCTCAGGGGTCTGGGGCTGCCAGGTTTGAACTGTTCTATGCCGTCGTCTGGCCGGCTCAATCGATCGAGCTAACGCTTCCGCGTAGCCATACAGCAAAATCCGCCTCGTCCAGCCCGTGTGATGCCAGCAGTATCATCTGGCGCACCACGTGTTCCAACGGCACTGCCAAGCGGACGTCGTTCACTTCTAGAAACAGAACGCAGCAGGCCCAAGCTGCGCGCTTGTTACCGTCATTGAAGGGATGGTTGGCTGCCACGCCGAACGCATAGGCGGCAGCCAGGTCAAACAAGTCCAGCCCTGCCCCACTGTAACCCAACTTGTTCACTGGGCGTCCAAGCGCGCTAAACAGCAGCCCCTCGTCCCGTAGCCCGGACACTCCGCCGTTTTCCCGCAGCGCCTCATCGTGCAGGAACAGCACAGCCTCGGCTTCAAGGAACTCCGGGTTCAGTGCTTGGCAAGCTCCCGCAACACGTCGGCTTGCTCGGTTAGCACCTTGCGCGCAAGCCGTAGTTGCCGCTGCAACCCGATGTCGGATGCCTGGCCCACTCCGTCGCCGTGTGCCTGGACCACCACGGGACCGTTGCAGTCCTGGTCAGCAACGGCGGCTGGCTCAGCAGCGGCAACATGGCGAGAGGGCAAAATTTTGGGCATAGCAAGTCCGATCCTATAAGCCCTCAGATTGGGTGTGAGACGGCGCATTGTCCAGTCCTGTCCACCCCTCCGCTACACGCCCCCGTGAGTTGCACTCCCCGCTACCCCACCCCGAAACTGCGCCTCAAACCTCCCGGAGGCGCCCACCCATGCCCACCCCCGATCGCTGGCGGCACCCCGGCTTTGCCCTGCTGCTGCCCGCCGCCCTGATCGCCCTCGGCGGCTGGCAGCTCACCCGCATCGCCGGCGCCGCCGAGGGCTTCGCGCAGCGAGCCGGCCGCGTGCAGGCCTCCATCGAGCGGCTGCAGCCCCTTGCCGCCCGGGATCCCGGCGCCGTCGTGCGCTTCAACGACAACCCGCAGTCCTACACCGCCACCGAGGCCCTGCAACTGATGCAGGAAACCGAAACCGACCTGCACCGGGACGCTGTGATCGACCAGGCTCGGCAGGGCGCCGCCTGGGCCACCCTGGGCGGCGGCGGCGTGGCGCTGCTGGCCGTGCTGGGGTGCCTGGCCGCGGCGACATTCGGCGCCTGGCGCGGCCGACGGTCCCGCTCGGCGCTGGTCGGGTCGTTCCGGGCCGTCGTCCGCGTGCCGCCGCCGCTGCTGGGGGGTGTCGCCGTCGGCACCGCCGTGGCCGTGCTCGGCGCGGTGCTGTTCGAGGCCGGAGGTATTTGGTTCCTCGACAGCATCGACACCGGCGAGATCAAGCTGCTGCTGCTTGGCCTCGCCATGGGGGTGGGCGCGGTCATTTTCGCCATCAGCTCGGTCCGCAAGCTGCGACAAGCACTGCACGGCTTCACGCCGGAGCCGATGCAGGTGCTGGGCCGCGCCGCCGGGCCGGAGGCGGCGCCGGGGCTGTGGAGCTTCGTACGGGGTATTGCGGCCGGGCAGGGGGCGGCGGCGCCGGACAACGTGGTGCTGGGCATGACGCAGGGGTTCTTCGCCACCTCCTCCCCCATCCTGCTGCTGCCGGAGCAGCGGGTGCTGGCCGGGCGCAGCCTATACCTGCCGGCGCCGATGCTGCCGCTGCTCAGCCGGGGGGAGATCGCGGCGGTCGTCGCGCACGAGCTGGCGCACTTCACCGGGGAGGACACGGTGTACAGCCAGCACTTCCTGCCGCTGTATGCCGGGATGGAGCGCAGCATGGACGCCGTGGCGGCCAAGACGCGCAGCACGTCCCCGGGGTTGGACGCGGTGTTCCAGCCGGCGGCGGTGCTGGCCGGGCACGTGATGGACACCTTCTCGCGCACCGTCGCCCACTGGAGCCGCCTGCGCGAGCTGGAGGCCGACCGGGCCAGCCTGGCGGCGGGGGACGGCCAGGCTGCGGCCACGGCGCTGGTCCGGACCGGGATTGGCGCCGAACTGATCGGCGGCGCGATCGACGAGATGTACAAGCGGCCCGCCGCCGCCAGCCCAGACCTGGTGGGGACCGTGCTGGCCAGCGCCGGGACGGCGAGGTTCACCGACCCGGACCGCCACTTGGAGGACCACCAGCCCCACCCCACCGACAGCCATCCCCTGACCCGGCAGCGCATCGAGGCCCTGGGTATCCCGGTGGACGACGCGCTGCTCGCCGCCGCCAGCCGACCGGTGCAGGCGGAGGACGCAGCCTTCACCGCCGGGCTGTTCCAGGACTGGACGGGGCTGCGCGAGGCGTTGGGGGCAGACCTGCTGGCCGTCGCCACCGCGCGGGACCAGCGGCTGCAGGCCAGCCTGGAGGAGGCGGCCGGCGCCTTCGCGGCCGACATCCCGCTGCATGAGCGCATCCGGCCGGCGGCGGTTGTCGTCATGGCTGTAATCGGCAGCTTGTTTGTCCTGGGTGCGGTGTTCGTGGCCTGGTTGGCCCTGTTCAGCGGCTGGGTCGGCAGCGGCGACACCCTGCTTGCCCTCGGCTGCGCGGCTGGACTGGTGGCGATGGGCGGCCTGGTGCTGGCGCCGACCTGGTTCCACCGCCGGCGCGCCAAGGCGGGGCCGTTCCTGATGCTGGGCGCCGAGGGGTTCCGCTGCATCGGGGTGGCCGGGCTGGTGCCCTGGTCGGCGGTGGACAGGGTGCAGGTCGAGGTGGGCAATGCCCACGTCACGACGTTCCACCTGAACGACAGCCAGCCGCTGCCGGAGCAGACGGGCTATCGCTGGACGGTGAAGCTGGACCGGGGCAAGCGGCTGCTGCGGCTGAAGGGCCTCGTGGCGGCGGGCATGAAGCCGCAGGCCTATCTGGACCTGCTGAACCGCGGCCTGCGCGGCTACCGGGCGGGGGTGCTGCTGCGGCAGCGGGAGGGATCGCTGGATGAGGGCCAGGCTTCAGCCTTCACGCCGCCCGCGTCAGCAGCGGCACCGCCGGAGCCAGCCGCCGCCAGCACGCCAATGCGTGGGTGAACTGCAACAGGCGATGCGGGCGGTCCGGTGCCGGGGCGTCCGCAAGCCGCAGCAGCGCGTCCCCTAGCGGGGCCATCCCGCCGGCGTGCAGCCCCCGCGCCAGGCCGCGCAGGCGGTCCAGCCGGTCCGGGTCCTCCATGCGCCCGCCCAGCTCCGCCAGCGCCAGGGTTTCGTCGGCAGCGGCGGCCAGCACGCGGAGGGTGCCCCCGGCGGCGGGAGCAGCGCGCACGAAGCGGGGTCCGGCGTCCCGTCCGGCGCCGGGCCACTCGATCAGGGCCAGCCCGCGTTGCAGCCGCTTCAGCAGGCCCTCGGGCGGCGGCGCAGCGCGGGGGCGCGGCGGCGGCAGGTCCAGGTGGTCCAGCACGCTCGCCGTCCCGGCGCATACGGCGATGGGAGTCAGCGTCAGGTCGGCCCCTTCCACCCGCGCCAGCACGGCCAGCACGGCTCCAGCCCCGCCCTCCGGCAGCGCTGCCAGCAGGTCCAGGTGCCGATCGGCGCTGTCGCCATCGCCGATCCGAAGCTCCAGCCACGCGCCGCTGCGGTCCTGCACCGGCAGCGTCACCGCCTGCGCCATCCCATCGAAGCCCGGGGCGCCCAGGGCCGCCGCCCGCAGCAGCAGCGGCTGCACCGCGAGGGAGCGGCGGCGCAACGTCGGGGCAAAGGCGCCCGCCAGCCGTGCGCCCACCTCGCCCCACTCCTCCACCAGCAGGCCCGGATGCCGGGCCAGCACCGCCGCCCATGGCTCGGGGGCGAGCACGGCGCGCGGCTCGCCCCGCGGCGACAGGCGGCCCTCGGCGCTGCACTGCGACGCCGGGAGATGGAACGCCGCCTGGCCCAGCCGTGCCAAGGTGCTGCCCCACACGAACTCGGACGCCGCGGCGTGGCCCGGCACGAACGCCGGGTCCTGCCCGGCGGCGCGGGCCAGCGTCGCCGTCAGCCAGCGCGGCCCGCCCTCCCCGTCCGGTCCCATGACGTCCGGCCTCTTAAAGTCTGGCGCCACGAAATACGCCGTCACGCCGCGGGCGCCGCCGTCGGTCCGCCACAGCGACACGCCGCAGCCCAGCAAGTCCAACGGGGGATGCGGCAGGTAGGTCCCGCGCACCTCGCCACGCAGCCGCGGGTCCTCGCCATCCCGGCGCAGCGCCTGGGTCAGCGCGTAGGCGCGGGCGATGGCGGCCAGGGCGTCGGCCGGATCGAAGCTCGCGGCGCGCACCCGGCGCTGCGCCATGTCCGCCGCCACGCCCCGCAACGCCCCGGCCAGGTTGGGCAGCGCGTCAGCGCGGAGCGAGATGGCGAGGTCCAGCAGCCGGTCCTCCAGCACGGCCGGAGCGCTGGCCAGGGCGGCGCGGGCGGCATCGCGCAGCGCGTCGGCGACGCCGTCCAGGAACGCGGCCTCGCCCTTGGCGACGCGGGAGGCCGGGACCTCCGAGGCTTCGGCGCGCGGGACGGCGGCGGGCTGGCCCGCGTGCAGGCGGCGCACCGCCAGCAGCGCCGCGGCGTGCAGGGCCTTGGCGTCCCCTGCTAACCCGGCCTTGGACACCATGCCGCCGGGTCCCTGGCCGGCCAGGTAGTGCACCTCCGGCTGGCCGGCGATCCGCACGACGCAGGCGGCCCCGGCCGTGCCCACCTCCACCCCGCCGGCCTGATCCGCCGCCGCATCGGCCAGGATGTCCTCCGCCCGCTTCAGCGCCGCCCGGCCAAAGGCTTGTACAAGGGCGGCAGGGGCCAGGGCCGCAATCTCCGCCGCCACGTCCACGGGGGGCATGTCCACGGGGGGCACGGCCGCCGGAGCCGCGCCGTCCCGCAGGTCCAGCACCGCCGCCAGCACATGCCGGCACATCTCTCGCGCCGGGCAGGTGCAGGACGCCGCGGCCAGCCCGCCGGGTCCGAGCCGCACCGTCTCCCCGTCCACGGCTAGCACCTCCGTCCCGGCCTCGGTCGCCACGCGCTGCACCAAGCCGGCGGCCAGATCCCGCTGCGCCCGGCGCAGCAGCCCGCGGGATGCCGCCGCCTCCAGCACGGCGTCAGTCAGCGCGGTGGCGTTCAGGCCCATGGCGTCATACCAACGGCATGGTTGTTGGACCCGTGCACCTCCGCAGCCCATCGCGTGCCGTCATTGTAAGGACCAGCAGCGTGCGGGGCGGAGCAGATGGCGGGTGGCCTGCCAGCACCATGGGACGCCGCTCATCGGATGCGGGCCGCCACCCAGACCGCAAAGTGCTCCGGCGTCAGCGCCGCGACGTGCATCCCGGCCTCCGCCAACTGCCCCGCCATCGCCCGGTCGTAGTCCGGCCGTGCCGCGTCATCCAGCGCCGCCAGCCCCAGCAGGGTCACCCGCGCGCCCGCCAGCCGCCGCACCGCCGCCAGCAGCGGGCCGGGCGGCACGCCCTCGCAGAAGTCGCTGACCAGCACCAGGATGGTCCGGGCCGGCTGCGCGACGTGCCGCGCCTCGCAGTACGCCACCGCCTTGCCGATGTCGGTGCCGCCGCCGAGCTGCACCGACATCAGCACGTCCACTGGGTCCCCCACGCGGTCGCTGAGGTCCACGACCGCGGTGTCGAACAGCACCAGCTTTACCGTCACCCCCGGCAGCCCCGCCAGGATCGCCGCCATCACCGCGGCATAGATCACCGACGACGCCATGGACCCCGACTGGTCGATGCACAGCACCACCGTCCAGGGCAGATGCCGCCGCACCCGGCCATGGAAGCGCAGCCGCTCGGCCACCAGCACCCGGCGCTCCGGGTCCCAGTTGCGCAGGTTCTGCCGGATCGTCTCGGCCCAGGCGATGTCCCGCGCGCTGGACCGCCGGGCGGAGGTCGCGCCGGGCCGCCGCGCGCCGGACAGCGCCCGGCTGAGCTCGCCGCGCAGCCGCCGGGTGAGGTCCTCGACGACCCGGCGCGCGACCTCGCGTATCTTCTGCGCCACCGCCGGGTCGGCACGGCCCTTGAAGGCCAGCAGCGCGCCGAGCAGGTTGGCATCCGGCTCCAGCTCGGCGAGCAGCTTCGGGTCGGACAGCATCTCCGTCATGCCGAAGCGCGATAGGGCGTGGCCCTGCACCACGTCGTACACCGACCGCGGGAACAGCGCCCGCATCTCCCCGAGCCAGCCCGGCACCGTCAGCTTGGACGCCTCCGAGCCGCCCTTGCGGTCCTTCTTGCGACCCAGCTCCCGCCGGATGCCGCGCTGGCCATAGGCGGCGCCATACACATGGTCCAGCGCACGGTCCATGCGCGCGTCGCCGGCGCCCAGGCAGCCGCCGAGCGAGCGATCGGCATACGACCCCAGCGCCAGCCGCCAGCGCCGCAGGCTGTTGGCGGGCGGATCAGCCATACCACTCGCCCAACCCGTCCGCCGCCAGCAGCGCCAGCAGGTCGCCGGACCGGCCGGCATTGGCCAGCACCTCGGCCTCGGTGAACCCTTCCGTCTCGTGCAGCAACGGACCGTCCAGACCCTTCATCGCGGCTATGCGGGCGGCCAGGTCGTCGGTCTCGTGCGGGTCCAGCGCAGTCAACGCCAGGCGCAGGTGCGGCAGCACGGCGAGGAAGTCGTCCTCCGCCATCGACTCGAACGCGGTGTCCAGCCCCTCCAGCACCGGGGCGCAGCGGCGCAGCAGGGCGGGCTGCACCAGGATCAGGCCGGACAGCGGCGCCGACCGCTCCGCCGGGTCCGCCGCGGCGCCGGCCAGGGCGCCGCACACCCGCGCCGCCAGCCCGGCGTCGTCCAGCCGTCCCGACAGGTGCGCCAGCGCGCCCACCACGCCGGCGATCAACGGCGGCAGCTCGCGGCCCAGCAGCACCGCCACGCCGTCCTCGAACAGCTCGCGGTCCAGCCCCGCCGCCTGCGCCAGCCCGTCGCCCTCCAGCATGTGGTGCAGCCCGGCCAACGCCCCGGCGGCGTCGCGCAGCCGCTCCGGCGCGGTGTCCGCCAGGTCCGGCATCAGGTCGATGGCCCGGCGGTAGCAGGTGGCGCGCAGCGGTCCCAGCACGGCGGCCCCCGTCAGCCCCAGCACCCGCTGCCCGGCCCACAGCCCATCCAGGATGCCCAGGCAGCGCACAATGCGGACGAAATCCGGGTCCGCCGCCACCGCCGCCGCCAGCAGCGCCGTCAGCGCCCCCTGCGCCGCCGCGATGCCGGCCTGCGCCGCCACCAGCACCAGCCGGGCCGCCGCGTCGGCATCGCGGCCCTGTCCGGAGGCCTCCAACGCCTCCGCCCGCTGCATCAGCAAGGCCAGGGCGACGCGCTCCAGGGTGTCGCCCTCGCCGGACAGCGCGACCAGCCGGCCCTCCACCGGCGGGGACCAGGCATAGGTCCAGCTCTCCATCAGCAGCCCGCCGGTGCGTGCGCCAGAAGTATAGTCCGGCCCCTGCACCCAGCCGCCGAACCCGGCGCCCAGCAGCGCCATCGCGTGCAGGAAGCGGCTGGCGGCGCGGTGGCGGTCCTTGCGCTGCACGTCCAGCTCGCGCCGCCGCTCCTGGCCGTCATCCACCTTGAAACCCAGCGCGCGGGCGCGGGCGCGCACTGCCTCCACCAGCGGCGGCGACCCGGCGCCACGCGGCACGTCGCCGATGGCCTCGCCGGTCAGCTCCCGGTGCAGCACCTCCATCAGCGGCGAGCCATAGCGCGGGTCCTCGTCCTTCACGAAGCAGGACCGGACGGCGTCCAGCAGCTCCGACCGGCCGGGACCGGGCAGGCCGCGCAGCTCCGCCAGGCCACGTGCCTGCTGCAGCGCCGCGACCAGACCGGGCAGCGGCGGCACGAAGCCCGGCTGCTCCCGCCGCAGCCGGGCCGCCAGGCCGAGCAGCACCTCGGTCGCCGCGACCTCGAACGGGTCGGGCAGGCCGGCCTGCACGGCGGCATGAAGCTGCTCGTAGTAGCGCGGGCTGGGCATCCCAGCGCCGTAGCCGTTCAGGCGGTCCAGGCTGGCATGGGCGTAACGCACCAGGTAGGCGCGGGGAGCAGGGCCGTCCGATGGGGGCGTCGGCAGGGCGTCGGCGAAATCCAGCAGCGCCGGGGTATGGAAGCCGCCGGTGACGACCGCGACCGGGCCGCCCTCCCGCACCGCGGCGGCCAGGGCAGCGCGCATGAAGGCTTCGCGCGCCAGGGTGCCATCGGCCTCCATCCGGGCCGGGGCCGCCGTGCGGCGGGACAGGGCGCAGTGCACGGCGACGTCGGCGAAGAAGCCGCGCCAGTCCGCCTCCGCCGCCCGGGCCTCGAACAGCCGGTCCCAGGCCTCGTTGAAGTCGCGGGCGCCGACGCGGGCGACCAGGCCTTGGGCGTAGTCGGAGTAGGCCAGCGGGTGCTCGTCGGTCAGCACCACCGGGCCGCCGTTGGGGGCAGGAGGCTCCTCTAGCCGCTGGTGCGTGGGCAGGTCGGCCAGCACCGTCCGGGCGCCCATCGCCGCGGCGGCCCGCAGCGCCACCCATTCCGGCGCGGTGGCGGACAGCGGCCAGTATCCCATGACGGACGGCCCCTCCCCGCGCTCGGACACGGCGACGATGGCGACGGGCGGGCGGGTGGCGGCGTCCAGCACCAGCGGCAGCACGGGCGCGAAGTCCGCCGGCATCTCCACCACCACGGCGCGGGGCTTGATCTCGGCCAGGGCGCGGGCGAGGTGCAGGGCGCAGGCCGGGCTGTGATGGCGGATGGGGAAGTGGAACACGCCGCCCTGCCCGGACACCACCCGGCGGCCAAAGGCGTGCAGCGCCGCGCGGTCCTCGGTTTCGGACAGGGCGGGGGCTTCGGACAGGGCGGGAGTCTCGGACAGCGCGGGGCTGTCCAGGGACGCGCCAGGCACCCCGTCCATCAATCCAGCCGCAGCAGGCGGGCCGCGTCGTAGAACGCCCGCCAGGCCCCGCCGCGCCGCGCCCGGTCCTTGGCGACATGGTCCACGTAGGACTTGAACTTGCGCCCGTCCTCCCGGTGGTCCTTCAGCACCACGCCCTGCATCTGCCGGGCGATGTGCGCGCCGGTCACGGCCCCGCCGTCCAGGAACGCCGCCTCCAGCGCCGCCGCATGGGCGACGTTGACGGCCTCCGCCGTGGACAGCACCGCCTCCGGCTTGGACAGCGCCACCCCCTCCGCCGTGCGCCCGCTGCGCAGCTCGTGGAAAGTGGCGACCAGCACGTCCAGCGTCGCCTCTGGCACCTCCGCCGTGATCCCCGCCGGGGCCAGGCGGTCGGCCAGGCGGCGGGTGATCAGCTCGCGCTCGAACGCCGGGTCGCCGATGGGGTGCACCGTCTCGAAGTTGAAGCGGCGCTTGAGCGCGCTCGACATCTCGTTCACGCCGCGGTCCCGCAGGTTCGCCGTCGCGATCACGTTGAAGCCCGGCGCGGCGCGCACCACCGCGTGCCGCCCCAGCTCGGGGATGGCGATCATCTTCTCCGACAGGATCGAGATCAGCCCGTCCTGGATCTCCGGCGGGCAGCGGGTCAGCTCCTCGATCCGCACCACCGTGCCGTCGCGCATCGCTTGCAGCACGGGGGAGGGCACCAGCGCCCGCTCGCTCGGCCCCTCGGCGATCAGCAGGGCGTAGTTCCAGCCGTAGCGGACGTGGTCCTCCGTGGTGCCCGCCGACCCCTGCACCAGCAGCTCCGTCGATCCCGTCGTGGCGGCGGTCAGCAACTCCGACAACATTGACTTGGCGGTGCCGGGTTCGCCGACCAGCATCAGGCCCTGCTCGCCCATCAGGCTGACGATGCAGCGGTCCACGAGGGCGTCATCGCCATAGAACTTCCGCACCACGCCCAGCCCGGCGTCACCGATGATGAAGCGCCGCACTGCACGGGCCGACAGGCGCCAGCCCGGCGGGCGCGGCCCTTTGTCCGCCGCCGCCAGCCGGCCCAGCTCGGCCGCGTGCTGCGCCTCCGCCGCCGGGCGCAGCGCCGCCTGTTCGGCTACCATAGCGCCTTCTTCTCCCACTCGGCGTCGAAGCCGGCGCCCTGGGCGGCGATGGCGTGCAGGTCGTTCCAGGCCTCGCTGAGCAGCACCGGCGGCACCTTGCCCAGCGGCAGCCCGGTCTGGCCCCAGCCGACGGACCCGCCCGGCCGCAGCCGCACGAAGGTCAGCGTCCGCAAGGCGCCCGGCCGCCGCTCCATCTCCGGCACGAAGCTGCCGGTGAAGCCGACCACCGCGGCGATGCCCAGGTCGGGCAGGTGCTTCTCGTAGCCATAGAAGCACCCGCCATCCTCGATGGAGCCGCGCTGGTAGCCCAGGGCCGTCGCGGCGGTACGCAGGGTGGTGCTGTCGATCAGCCAGCCCAGGCGGTCCCCGATCTCCGCAGCCTTCGCGTCGGCGGGGGTCAGCAGGGGGCGGTTCAGTTGCTCGAACAGCGGCTTCACCTCGTAGTCTTCCAAGTGGACCGCCCAGGCTGCCGCGGCCGCATCGCCCAGCGTCGCGCGGTGGGCGATGCCGATGCTCGCGAAACCGTCCAGCGCCACCGGGCCATCCGCGGCGTCGCTGAATGTGCCGTCGTCGAGCGGACGGAAGGTGCCCGCCGGCCGGCCCTCCGCATCGAAGCCCGCCAGGATCAGCCGGCGCAGCAGGCGTCCAGCGATAGGATGGCGCATGAGGTAGGCGTCGAAGTCGGCCACCGGCCATATCCGGGCGGCGCACATCGCCTCATACAGCCGGGCCGTTTGCGACTCGATGGTCTGCGTCAGCTCCTTCTTGGCGGCGCTGAGCGCCTTCTTGGCCGCTGACGCCTCCTCGGCCTCTGCCGGGTCGGTCGGTGTGGGGAGGCTGGCGACCGCCTTGCCATCGGGGTTTTCCAACAGCAGCACCAGCCCGCCGCCCTTTGCCGCCTTGCCGCGCGCCTCGGCGATGCGGGCGCGGTAGGCGCGGGCGCCGATCGGCAGGTCCAGCACGCCGTCGTCGTCCAGCCCGGCCGAGGGAATGGTGCGGTCGGCCAGCTCCGCCGGGGTCCAGCCGCGCTCTTCCGCCAGGCTGGCCGCCAGCTCCCCAGCGTACTTGCGCGTGCCCGGCTGCTTGTGGCGCTGCGACGTTGCAAGGATCAGTTGCAGCACCGCCGGCACCGGGTTGGCGGCGAGCGCGTCCAGCAGGGCGCGGCACTGGTTGCTACGCTTGCCGTGGTCGCGCAGGTAGCGCCTGACCATCGCCGCCGCATCCGCCGGCACCGCGAACTGCGCCAGCGCCAGCAGCCCCTGGTGTGGGAGCGCGCTGCCCAGGTATTCCCCTAGCTTCTCACGCCGCAGCTCGGCGAACGCCTGCGCCTCGGTGTAGTCCTTGTTCCACCGCTGGTAGGCTTGCGCTCGGGACGCCGCGTTGGCCTGGGCGTAGGCGTTGGCGGCCTCGCTGCCTGCCTTGCGGGTGTCGAACTGGATGAAGGCGGCCAGCACCGCCTGGCCCAGGCGTTCCGCGTCGCGCCGGTCCAGGCGGTCCATGGCCATGTGCAGCAGCGGGTCGCCACCGGGCTGCTTCAGCTTGTGGGCGCGGGCGAACCACCACTGCACGACGCGGCCCGGCACCTCCCGCCCGTCCGCCCAGTGCAGCACCGGCAGGGCGGCGGCGTCGAACAGGCCGCTGTAGTCGGCCTTGGCCTTGGGCAGCCCGGCCTCGGCCTCGGCAAGCAGCCGGTCCTCGGAGAACTCGCCCGAGATGTCGTCGCCGCAGGCGGCCAGCGCGGCCAGCAGGGCGGCCTTGGCAGCGAGGTTCTTCTCGGCCGTCGCGGCGGCGTGCAGCGGCGGGATGGCGGCGGGGTCGCGCCGTTCGCCCATCCAGCGGGCGCCGCCGATGCGCCGGCCGGCGTCGCCGCTGCCCAGCATGGTGGCGATGATCGGCGTCAGGTCCCCGGCGCCGCGCAGCAGCACGCGGGCCTGGTTGCGCGCCAGCGGGTTGCCGGTGGCGGCGCGGTCGATCAAGTAGGGGAAGTAGCGCCGGGGCACGGTGGGGAACAGCTCCAGCAGGCCGGTGACCGACATCGACACCCAGGACCGCTCCCGACTGCCGTCCGGGGCGAAGACGGCGTCCAGCGCGGCGAAGTGTGCGGCCAGCACCGGCCAGATCGTCGGGTTGGGCGGCGTGCCTTCCTCCCGCCGGCCCCATAGGCGCTGGAGGGCCCGCGGCATCGCGGCGGCAGTGGGATTGCCGGTCGCCTCGGCGGCGTCCACGATGTCGCGGAGGTCCGCCCCTGCGTCGAGGCGCTTGCCAATGGCGCGGCCCACCGGCGTATGGTCATGCGCCTGCGCCAGCACGCAGTTCAGCAGGCTGGCCCAGGGCCCCTCGCGGTGTTCCGCAAGGCGCAGGCGGGTCAACGCCATGATCGAGACGTCCGGCCGGTCCAGGAATGCGGCCACGCCCGCCAGGTAGCCTCGCCGCGCCTCCACCATGAAGTGGGGCATCCACCCGCTTACGGCGGCGAGGACCCCTGCAGGGGCCGACGCAGGCGGCGTGGCGCCCTGCAGCACGGCCGCGACCTGCGGGGCGGCGCCGGGGTTGAACGGCGCCTCAAACGCCTTCGGATAGCGCTTGCCGTCGCGCTGGTCCGAGGGAGTGTTGTCGTAGTCACGGCGGGCGGCAGCGTTCGCGGCCTCCATCAGGGTGCGGAACACCTCGGCGGTGTCGGCTGGCACGGTGTCGGGCACGGCCACCCGCGGCGGAACAGGCACGTAAACCCCGTCCATGCCGGTGTAGCCGTCCGCGCCGTCCTCCGGCCCGTCCGTGGCCGCGCCGGCCTGCGGCGCGGACAGCTTGGCCCGGGCTGCGGCGATGGCCTCCAGCACCTTCTTCGACTTTTCCCCAGCCTCGTGCGCCACCAGCCCCGGCAGGCTCTCGGCGCCGAAGCGGGCCGCCAGGGCGTTCACTGCCGCCAGCCGGTCATCGGCGGATGCGGACGCCAGCAGCTCCGCCGCCCGCGCCTGCACCCGCTCGGCCGGCGCGGTGCCGAGCGCCGCCAACCCGGCCTCGCGCGCGGTTTTCGCGCCGTCCGCGGCGAGGGTGAAGGCGAAGTCGAAGAAGGCCGGCGCGTCGAGCAGCCCGTTGCGCGCCAGGAACCCGGCCATCGCCGCCCGCGCCGGCGCCGCCATGGGACGCAGCACCGCCACCACCGCCTCCGGCTCCGCCGCCAGCACCCCGGCCAGGCCGTCCAGCACGAACTGGCCGCCGAACAGGGCGGCGGTGCGCTGCGCGCCGCTGTCCACAAACAGGCAGTCCACCAGCAGCGCCACCGTCTCCTGCTCCACATCCAGCATCGCACGGATGCGCGGGGCGGTCAGGAAGCCGACAGGGCTGGCGCGGCTGGCCGCATAGCGGTGACTGTAGGCCTGCATCAGATGCAGCAGGCTGCGCAGCCACATTGGCGACGCGTCGCTGCCGGGGAACCGGTAGCGGTGGCTGCTCTGGGCGTCGATGGGCGCGAACACGAGGCCGAACCGCCGCAGGATTGCCGCGTCGAAGCCTTCCATGCCGAACAGGACCCGGCACCGGGCCACAATCCGGCGGTCGTGCGCCTCCTTTCCGGTGGCTTTGTAGTGGTAGATGGAAGGCGCCAGCACATCTCGCAGGCCTCCCTCGGCAGGCTGCGGCGCTTGCAGCAGGTGCTGCACCTGCAGCAACACCGCTTCGCCGTCCCCGGTCAGGACAAACCCCAGCAGCGCCTTGCCTAGGCCGGGCTGCACCGCATCGGCATAGCCCAGGTCCGCCGCCAGGGCCTGCCGGTCTCCCAGCGTGAGCGCGTCACCGGCCGGCGCGGCGTTGGGAGCGGCAGGTGCCGCCCGGAAGAGGCCCAACAACGTCTTGGCAATCATGCGAAGCCTCCGGTGTCCGGCGGGGACCGTAGCCGGCTGGGGACGGGAGGGACAAGAATATTGTCCTGACAACTTTTTGCGATGGGGACGTGGAAAGGCGGGTTTCCGAGGCTCCTCGGCTTCGGGTGGTATGGCAAAGCTGTCGTGATAGGGTCAGCCATGCAGGGCGAACGCCCGTGACGCGAGGACACTGCCTGCTCCCTCTCCCTCCCGCCTTGAGGGAGGGCAACGAACCCTCCCACGGCTGCAACGTTGCACCTCTGCATAACGGAAATGGATCGACCAGCATGACCGCACCCACCCGCCGCCTCGCCCTCGCCGCTCTCCTGGCCGCCCTCGCCACCCCCGCCGCGGCGCGGGACCCCGGCACGTCTGGCGCCCCGTCGGGCACCATCACCCTGCAATCCCGGACCATCGCGGTCGGCGTCGGCCTCACGCGGGGGGAGGGCGTGCTCAGCTTCCGCGGCCGCCGTTACCCGTTCGAGATCAGGGGCATCACCGTCGCCGATGTCGGGTTCAGCAAGCTGTCCGGCCGCGGGCGCGTCTATAACCTGACGCGCGTCGAGGACTTCACTGGCACCTACGCCGCTTCCACCGGAGAGGTGACGGCTGGGCGCGGCCGGGCCGGGCAGGCGCTGGTGAACAGCGCCGGGGTGCAGATCCGCGTCGACAACATCACCCGCGGTGCCGAGCTGGCCGGGTCGGCGGACGGCATCCAGGTCACCCTCAAGTAGGTAGCGCCTTAAGCAGCCAGGACCCCATGCTGCCGCAGGAAGCCCAGCAGCGGCAGCATGGGAAGGCCCAGGATGGCCGAGTGCTCGCCCTCCACGCGGTCGAACAGGTGCAGGCCCAGCCCCTCCAGCCGGTAGCCGCCGACGCAGGATAGGATGGCGTCGCCCTCCGTCGCCAGGTAGTCCGCCAGGAACGCATCGCCGAATGGCCGCATCGTCAGCCGCGGCGTGGCGACGTGCTGCCACACCATCCGCCCGCCGCGCATCAGCACCATCGCCGTCACCAGCGTATGCACCCGGCCCCTTAGCGCCAGCAGGTGCGTGCGGGCGGCCTCCGCGTCGGCAGGCTTGTCGAACCAGGCGCCGTCGCACACCAGCAACTGGTCGGCGCCGATCACCAGCGCGTCGGGGTCACGGATGCGTTGCGCCTTCAGCTCCGCCAGGGTGAGCGCGGCGTCGGCAGCCTCGATCCCTTCCGCCCGGCAGGCCTGCTTCACCGCGGCCTCGTCGATGCGCGCCGGCCGGGCCTCGAACCGCAGCCCGGCGGCATGCAGCAAGGCAGCACGGGCGGTGCTCTCGCTGGCCAATACCAGAAGGGGCCCGTCTGCCTGCATCATGTGGGTCAGCTTGAGGCATGGGCGGCAGTGCGGGCGTCCTTGCGGCGGCGCTCGTGCCAGGCGTCCATCAGTTGCAGGACGGTGGCGGCGGTCTCCTCGATGCTGCGCCGGGTCACGTCGATGACGGGCCAGCCGCGCCGGGTGCAGAGGCGCCGCGCCCACAGCAGCTCGGCCTTGACGGCGTCCACGTCGATGTAGTCGCCGGAGTCCTGGCGGATGCGGCCGGTGTCGTTGCCGGCGGCGATCAGCTTCAGGCGGTGGCGGCGGATTTCGATGAGCGCCTGCGGGTCCAGGGTCAGGCCAATCACCGGGCACACCGGTGCCTCCAGGCCCGGCGGGTCCGGCGTGCCCGGCACCAGCGGCACGTTCGCCGCCTTTACCCCGCGGTTGGCGAGATAGAACGAGGTCGGCGTCTTGCTGCTGCGCGACACGCCGACCATGACCACGTCGGCCTCGGCGATCCCTGCCTGCGCCTGCCCGTCGTCATGCGCCAGGACATAGTGCATGGCGTCGATGCGCCGGAAGTAGTCGGCGTCCAGCACGTACTGCCGCCCCGGCCGCGACTGCGCCTGGGTGCCGATGGTGTCCTGCAGTAGGCCCATGACGGGGTCGAGCACGTTCACCACGGCGACGCCGAGGCGCAGGCAGGTGGTCTCCAGGTCGTTGCGCAGCGCCCTGTCGATGACGGTGGACAGGACGGGGCCGGGTTCGGCCTCGATCCCTTCGAGCACGCGGTGCAGTTGGAAGCGGGTGCGGATCAGGCTCCAGCGGTGATAGACGATCACCGGCTGCTCGAACTGCGAGACCGTGGCGCGGGCGATGCTGTTGAGCGTCTCCCCGGTGGCGTCGGAGACCAAGTGCAGGTTCATTGCCGTTCCATCCCATCTGGCCTCGGCGTCCGCTGCCGCCCCCTGGAGCACCGTCATCGCGAGCCGCACCTGCGGCGCGGCGATCCAGGGGTCGCCTGTCGGAACATCGGCCCGTCCGGCCCTGGATTGCCACGTCGCCGCGCTCCTCGCAATGACGGACGGGGTGGGTCTCACAATGACGGGTGAGGTGGGGTGGCCTGACTCATGAGTCAGCGTGCGAGTCGGGGATAACCCCGCTTTCCCTTGTAGCTATGCTACGGCGGCGAGGGGAGCGGGGACAACCTGCGGGAATCCTGGTACGGGGGATAGTACGGGCCTGCAACCTGTACGGAGTCGTGGTACCCCGCAAGCCCGGGGCCGAGATCAATGGGTTGCGCGCCCTCAGGGGGATGGACAGGCGGTGCATAACTCGGGGAGAACCGGGTACCACAGGACTCACACCCCCTACTGCTGCTCCTACAAATCAACGACTCTTAATTCTTCTTATGAAGGCGTCCCTGCATGACAAAGCCGCTGCTGCGCGTCCTGGCCGGTGAGGCCGTATGGCCCCCCCCAATGTGGCTGATGCGCCAGGCCGGGCGCTACCTACCGGAGTACCGCGCTCTTCGCAGCCAGGCCGGCGACTTCATCAGCCTGTGCACCACCCCTGCCCTGGCCGCCGAGGTGACCCTGCAGCCCATTCGCCGCTACGGCTTCGACGCTGCCATCCTGTTCAGCGACATCCTGATGCTGCCCTGGGCGCTGGGCTACGGCCTGGCGTTCAAGGAGGGCGAGGGGCCGGTGCTGCCCCGACTCGCCACCGCGGCCGACGTGGCGGCGCTGGACCCTTCGAGAGTCGCGACGGCCATCACACCCATCCTGGAGACCGTGCAGCGCACCAAGGCCGGGCTGGACGATGACACGACGCTGATCGGTTTCGCTGGCAGCCCCTTCACCGTCGCCTGCTACATGGTGGAGGGCGGCGGCTCCAAGGACTTCGCCCGCATCCGCGGCATGGCGCACGGACAACCGGAGCTGTTCGGCAGCCTGATCGACGTGCTGGTCGACTCGACGGTCGAATACGTGTCGGCGCAGATCAACGCCGGGGCCGACGTGGCGATGCTGTTCGACAGTTGGGCCGGCGTGCTGTCCCCGCTGCTGTTCGCCCGCTACGTCACCGACCCTACCCGGCGCATCGTGGATGCCCTGCGCGCTCGCCATCCCGGCACCCCGATCATTGGTTTCCCGCGCCTGGCCGGCGTCCAGGTCGGCGCCTACGCCGCCGCGACCGGGGTGGACGGCGTCGCCCTGGACACTGGGGCCGAGCTGCATGTCGCCACCGGCCTGGTGCCCGCCAACGTTGCCACCCAGGGCAACCTGGACCCCCTCGCGCTGGTCGCTGGCGGCGCGGCGCTGGAGGCGGAGGCGCGCGGCGTGCTGGACGCGGTGCGCGGCCGGCCGCACATCTTCAACCTCGGCCACGGCATCGTGCCGCAAACCTCGCCCGACCACGTTGCGGCGCTCGTCGCACAGGTCCGGGCGGCTTGAAGCAATCGGGGGACTTGCCACCTTGACCAATATGAACAAGCCCAAGACTGCCCCAGGGACCACCCCAGGAACTGGCCCGAAGATGGCTGGCCCGAGGATGTCCGCCCCAAAGATCGCCATCGTGTTGTTCAATCTGGGCGGCCCCGACAAGCCCGCCTCGGTCCGGCCGTTCCTGGTTAACCTGTTCAAGGACCCGGCCATCCTGCGCGTGCCGTTCTTCGTCCGCCCGCTGCTGGCCCGGGTCATCGCTTATGCCCGCACCAAGGCTGCCAGCGAGAACTACGCCATCCTGGGCGGCAAGTCCCCGCTGCTGGAGCTGACGGTCGAGCAGGCCCGCTCCCTCGAGGCTGCCCTGCCGGACCTGGATGCCAAGTGCTTCGTCGCCATGCGCTACTGGCACCCGTTCAGCCTGCCGACTGCGCGCGAGGTGAAGGCGTGGGACCCGGATGAGGTCGTGCTGGTCCCCCTGTACCCCCAGTACTCCACTACCACCACCGGCAGCAGTCTGTCCGCCTGGCGGGAAGCCGCGGCGCAGGCCGGGCTGATAAAGCCGACGACGACGCTGTGCTGCTACCATTCCGACCCCGGCTACTTGCGCGCCACCGCCGCCGAGGTCCGCCGCAGCTATGACAAGGCCCGCGCCGAACTGGACCCGGCCGTTCCTCTGCGTATCCTGTTCAGCGCGCACGGCCTGCCGGAGAGCATCGTGAAGGCGGGTGACCCCTACCAGTTCCAGGTTGAGCGCACGGTGGCCGGCGTGGTCCGCGCGCTGGATTTGCCTGACCTGGACTACACGACCTGCTTTCAATCCCGCGCCACCCCGCAGAAGTGGATCAGCCCCAGCACCGAGGTCGAGATCGAGCGCGCCGCGCACGACAAGACCGCGATCCTGGTGGTGCCCATCGCCTTCGTGTCCGAGCACTCGGAGACGCTGGTCGAGTTGGATGTGGAATACCGTGAGTTGGCGGAGAAGGAGGGCGTGCCCGGCTACTTCCGCTGCCCGGCGCAGAACAGCGACCCCGGCTTCATCGAGGCGCTGGCCGAGCTGGTCCGCGCCAGCATGGGCCGCGGCCCCGGCCTGTGCAGCTTTGTTGGCTCCCGCACCTGCCCGAAGCCCTACAAGGACTGCCCGCACGCCCGCGCCGGCGCTGGAGCCCCTGCGGCGGAGCGGGTCCTAGGCGAGGTCGCGTGACGCCCCAGCCTTTGTCGCCCGTACCCGTGCACCCTGCCCCCTCGCATATCGAGCCTCTCCGACTCGTCATCTTCGACTGCGACGGCGTGCTGGTGGATAGCGAGGGTCCGGCGGCGCGGGTGTGCGCTGAGGAGATTACCCGGATCGGCTGGCCGATGACGGCGGACGACAGCATGCGGCTGTTCGTCGGGTGCAACCTCGGCGACATGCTGCCGATCATCGAGGACCACCTGGGCCATCCGGTGCCGCCGGGCTGGGTCGGCACCCTGCGAAGCCGCGTGATCGACGCCATGGCCCATGAGGCCGAGCCGATGTCCGGCGCCGCCGAGGTGCTGCGCGCCACCGCGGCATTGGGCTTGCCCTACCGCGTCGCTTCCAACTCCTCCCATGAAGAGATGGCGGTGAAGTTCGCCCGCACCGGCCTGGCGCCCCTGGTAGCAGGTCGGCTGCACAGCTACCGCGACGTCGCCCGCGGTAAGCCCGCCCCCGATGTGTTCCTGGCCGCCGCCGCCGCCGAGGGCATCCCGCCCGCCGCATGCATGGTGGTTGAGGACAGCCTGCCCGGCGTCACCGCCGCGGTTGCCGCCGGAATGGCCGTGCTGGGGCTGGACGCGCACGGGGACGGTGCCGCCCTGCGTGCGGCCGGCGCCCGGCCCATCCGCGCCCTGTCCGACTGCCCGGCCCTGTTCCGCACCGCGATGCTCCCCGCCGCCCTCGCCACAGCATGACCATCCCGGCGCTGGCGTATGTCTATCCCTGGACCAAGGCCCTGCACGTCATCAGCGTGATCGCCTGGATGGCCGGCGTCTTCTACCTGCCGCGGCTGTTCGTGTACCACTGCGACCTGCAGCGCGGCTCCATCGAGAGCGAGCGGTTCAAGGTCATGGAGCGCAGGCTGCTGAAGCAGATCATGCTGCCGGCGATGCTGGCGACATGGACGCTGGGCGTGCTGCTGGTGCTGACGCCGGGCATCGTGGACTGGTCGGGCTTCAACTGGTGGCACGTAAAGTTCGCGGCGGTGCTGCTGATGACGGGCTTCCAGGGCGCGGCCGGCAAGTGGCGGCGGCAGTTCCTGGAGGACCGCAATGTGAAGCCGCACAAGTACTACCGGGTGGCCAACGAGGTGCCGACGCTGCTGATGGTAGCAGCGGTGATCATGGTGATCGTGAAGCCGGTTTTCTTCTGAGACCGGTGGGCCGGGAGGCCGGGCCGGTGGCGCTACTGTTACGAGCCGGCCTGGGCGCCATAAGGACTGCGCCGCCTGCTCCCTCTGGGAGAGGGTTGGGGTGAGGGAGGCCGCAAGCGCCAAACCTGGCCTGTTTGAGAGCAGTCATCCTCAGACGGGCAGATCAGGCCCTTGCCGCCTCCCTCTCCCTCCGGCCTTGGGCCGCGAAGCGGACCAAGGCCGGAGGGAGAGGGAGAAGGCCGGATGTGGAAATATCTTGACGCCGCCGCGTCCGGGTGCCAACTGACGCACGATGCGGCCCGGTCCTCGCGGCAGCGTCATCCAAGGAACCGGTGGCCTTCCCGGCCCTGTTCCCCTCCTCCCCCGGGATAGCTGCATCCGCCCCTTCTGGGCCGCACCTTGCCCCACATCCGCATACCGTCAGAGGCAGCCCATGCACCTCGCCGAACTCAAGGCCAAGACCCCGGCCGACCTCCTGAGCTTCGCCGAAAACCTACAAATCGAGAACGCGTCCTCGCTGCGCAAGCAGGACATGATGTTCGCGATCCTGAAGAACCTCGCCGACAACGAGCAGGCCATCTACGGCGAGGGCACCCTGGAGATCATGCCCGACGGCTTCGGGTTCCTGCGCAGCAGCCAGGCCAACTTCCTGCCCGGCCCCGACGACATCTACATCAGCCCCAACCAGGTCCGCCGCTTCGCGCTGCGCACGGGGGACACCGTCGAGGGCCAGATCCGCGCCCCGAAGGACGGCGAGCGATACTTCGCGCTGCTCAAGGTGAATACGATCAACTTCGAGCCGCCCGATGCGGTGAAGCACCGCATCAACTTCGACAACCTCACGCCGCTGTATCCCGACCGCAAGCTGAAGATGGAGGTCGAGAACTTCCAGTCTGTCGCCAAGGGGCCGGGCAAGGACATGACCCCCCGCGTCATCGACCTGATTGCTCCGATCGGCATGGGCCAGCGCGCCCTGATCGTGGCGCCGCCCCGCACGGGGAAGACGGTGATGCTGCAGAACATCGCCACTGCCATCTCCGCCAACCACCCGGAGGTGTTCCTGATCGTCCTGCTGATCGACGAGCGCCCGGAGGAGGTCACCGACATGTCCCGCACCGTGAAGGGCGAGGTCGTGGCCAGCACCTTCGACGAGCCCGCCACCCGGCACGTCGCGGTGACGGAGATGGTGCTGGAGAAGGCCAAGCGCCTGGTGGAGCACAAGCGCGACGTCGTCATACTCCTGGACAGCATCACCCGGCTGGCGCGCGCCTACAACACCGTCGTCCCGTCATCGGGCAAGGTGCTGACCGGTGGCGTGGACGCCAACGCATTGCAGCGCCCGAAGCGCTTCTTCGGCGCTGCCCGCAACATCGAGGAGGGCGGGTCGCTGACCATCATCGCCACCGCGCTGATCGATACCGGCAGCCGCATGGACGAGGTGATCTTCGAGGAGTTCAAGGGCACCGGCAACAGCGAGATCATCCTGGACCGCAAGCTGTCGGACAAGCGCACCTTCCCCGCCATCGACATCACCAAGTCCGGCACCCGCAAGGAGGAGCTGCTGGTCGAGCGCGGCACGCTGTCCAAGATGTGGGTGCTGCGCCGCATTCTGGGTCCGATGGGCATGACGGACGCGATGGATTTCCTGCTAGACAAGCTAAAGTACTCGAAGACCAACCAGGACTTCTTCGACGCGATGAACACCTGAGCCGGCTAGCGCGGCCTGCTGTGGCTACAAGCTGTCTGCGTGTCGGGGCCGCGTGTAGGTCCGCCTGATTTCATTTGTGCGTGGGTCTCCAGAGGTTTGCTTGGGCACGGAAAGGGCAACCTTCCGGCTGCGCTGGCGCTGATGGATGACTGGGCAGGGCGGCTGACCAAGCGCTTGCTGCCTTGCAGATGACGCGACGGATGAAAGGCGAGGCGGACACGTGGCCAGTGGGTGGGCGCAGTGCGGGAGTTGTCGTGCTGGCATACCGTGGACGCGTCGTCATGGAAGGTTGGCGTGAACGCCGTCACGGTTGTGAGCTTGTTCGCGGCGACGCTGTCCATGATAAGTTTTATTCCACAGGCATGGGCCATCGTGCGGTCGCGCAACACGGACGGCATCTCGCTCAAGATGTACCTGATCACGGTGGCAGGCTTCATCGCCTGGCTCGCCTATGGCGTGTTGCTGATGCAGTGGGCGATCATCGTGCAGAACGTCATCTGCCTTTGCTTGTCCTCGTTCATTCTGGCCATGAAGCTGCTGCCGCAGCGCAACAAGGAAGCCGTGGCTGACGCTTTGACCCCGGAACTTCTCGCCGATGCGAACCATGAGGACAGCCAGTGAGCGGAGCTGGGCAGGCCCCCTGGAGAATTGGCATACAGATGAAACTAAGCGGGCCTGCGCGAGGATGGATGGCAGCAAATTCCTGTCCCCGGCCGCTAGGCGCTATCTCACAGCCGACAAAGCAATGACGCCGGCAAACAACGCGGCGCGTTCCTGGCGGCGCTCGGGTCCTTCCAGGCAGGCTTCCAAGCACAGGGTCGCGTAGCCGTGGACTATCGACCAGGCGACCAGGGTAAGGTCCGCCACGGCATCCGGTGAGGCCATCACACCGATGATCCCGGCCAGGTGCGCGAGGGACGCGGCGGCGGCGGCTTGGGCCGCCGGATAGCGCTGCAGGTCCACAAGCTCCTTGGAAAACATCAGCCGAAATAGCGCCGGTGAGCCTTGGGCAAACGCGATGTAGCCCTCGCCTGCGCGCTGTAGCCGGACAACCGGCTCGCCATCGCTGCGCCCTGCCGCTGCGGTGTCCTGTCCAAGCCGCTCGAAGCCGTCGCGGACCAGCTCGGCCAGCAGTGCCTCCTTGTCGGCGAAGTGGTTGTAGGGCGCCTGCCGCGACAGGCCCGCCCGTTCGGCGACCCGGCGCAGTGATAGGCCCGCCGCCCCGGCCGTTTCCAACAGCTCCGCCGCTGCGCGGATCAGCGCATTCCGGGCGTCACCGTGGTGGTAGGGCATCCGTGTCGCTGCCGTGCTCATGCCCTGCCTGTTGCAATTTCATGTTGACGGCGTCAATACGGGCTATCATATTGTCAGTGTCAACTTAGGTCGTCGCCGGCCAGTTGGCCTGAAAGAATGGTTCCAAGGCAGTGACGGCGCTGATCAAGGACCGATCCACTGTAGTGACTTCGGCCTGACCGGCCGAGGGCTGGCGATGAGGAGGCTTGCCGATGCCCGAACTTATTAAGGAGAGGGTCTGCGCCGAGGTTGAGGGGGACGTCGTTGTCTTCCTGATCGGCATGCGGATCAACAAGCTCTGGAAAGTATGGAAGTGGCTGCCCATTGCCGTCGCGATGCCGCGGATGCTCAGGGAGCTTGCGGCGCATCCCGAACTCGGGCTGCTGTCTGCACGGGGGCATTTCGGACTGCGGAACCTGATGTTCCTGCAGTACTGGCGAAGTGCGGAACACCTGCAAGCCTATGCCCATAGCTCTAACAAGACGCACCTGCCGGCCTGGCAGGCGTTCAATCGATCGGTCGGGAGCAATGGCGACGTGGGTATCTGGCATGAGACCTACGTCGTGCCCGCGGGGCACTCGGAGTCGGTTTACGTCAACATGCCGCGCTACGGCCTGGGCCTGGCCGGCGCCGTGTTCCCGGCCAAGGGCCACCGTGCCAGCGCGTCGAAGCGTTTGGCGCGTGTGGGAGTGTCAGGGTGACATCCCGCCAGGGCCCGTTCGTGGTCTGGCTGGGCGCCCTCGAAGCGCCGCGTCCGGCCTACCCCGGCAGGAAGTCCGGCACCGAGAAGTAGCGCTCCCCCGTGTCGTAGTTGAACCCAAGCACCGTCGCGTCAGCCGGCAGCTCTGGCAGCTTCTTGGCGATGGCGGCCAGGGTCGCCCCGGACGAGATGCCCACCAGCAGGCCCTCCAGACTGGCCGACCGCCGGGCATACTCGCGCGCTTCCTCCGCCTCCACCTGCACCACCCCGTCCAGCACGTCCGTATGCAGGTTGCCCGGAATGAACCCGGCGCCGATGCCCTGGATCGGGTGCGGCGCCGGCTTGCCGCCCGAGATCACCGGGGACTGCGACGGCTCCACCGCATACACCTTCAGGTTGGGCCACAGCGGCTTCAGCACCTCGGCGCACCCGGTGATGTGCCCGCCGGTGCCGACGCCGGTGATGATGGCGTCTACCCCGTCCGGGAAGTCGGCCAGGATTTCCTGCGCGGTGGTGTGGACGTGGATGGCGACGTTGGCCGGGTTCTCGAACTGCTGCGGGACCCAGGCGCCGGGGTGCTGCGCGGCCAGCTCGTGCGCGCGGGCGATGGCGGCCTTCATGCCGCCCTCGCGCGGGGTCAGGTCGAAGGTGGCGCCATAGGCCTGCATCAGGCGGCGGCGCTCGATGGACATGCTCTCCGGCATCACCAAGACCAGCTTGTAGCCTTTCACCGCGGCGACCATCGCCAGGCCGATGCCGGTGTTGCCCGAGGTCGGCTCGATGATGGCGCCGCCGGGCTTGAGCTGGCCGCTGGCCTCGGCGGCCTCGACCATGGCGAGGGCGATGCGGTCCTTGATGGAGCCACCGGGGTTGCTGCGCTCGGACTTGATCCAGACGTTGGCGTCCGGGAACAGGCGGGACACCCGGATGTGCGGCGTGCCGCCGATGGTGTCGAGGACGCTGTTGGCTTTCATGGGGGATCTCCGCGGATGGTCCAGGCAGGGGGCGGGCTGATTAGCAGCAAAGACAAGAAGCTGCACCACCCCCCGTCCGCCCCGGCGGCATCACCCCACCGTCAGCACGATCTTGCCCTTCACCTTGCCGGTCCGGTTCAGCTCCTGCGCCTCCGCCGCGTCCGCCAGGGGCAGGGTGGCGCCGATGTTGGGCCGCACCTGCCCGGCGTCGATCATCTTCGCGATCTGCCCCAGTTGCCCCCCATCCGGCACGCAGCCGAACCCGGCGGCACGGACTCCACGCGCCGCCGCCGCAGCGGGATCGGCGATCCCCACGACGGAGACCAGGATGCCGCCGGGCTTCAGCATCTCCCAGGACCGCGCCTGCATCTCGCCGCCCAGGGTGTCGAACACGATGTCCATGTCCGCCGCCGCATCCTCGAACCGCCCGGCCCCGTAATCCAGGAACCGGTCCGCCCCCCATCCCTCGACCAGCGC
>JAABUX010001772.1_pt1 | contig 31827 bp, 29 predicted proteins | sample 5561851 | NCBI WGS metagenome assembly JAABUX01 (sample SAMN10711883, study PRJNA513361) | rock metagenome | isolation source: Antarctica rocks | place: Antarctica: Victoria Land, Richard Nunatak red sandstone | collected 2016-01-03
GCGGCATGAAGCAGCGCGTCGCCATCGCCCGCGGCATGGCGATGGAGCCGGACATCCTGCTGATGGACGAACCCTTCGCCGCCCTCGACGCCCTGACCCGGCGGCGCATGCAGGACGAGCTGCTGCAGCTATGGGCCGACACGCGGTTCACCGTCATGTTCGTCACCCACTCGATCGCCGAGGCCATCCGCATCGGCAACCGCATCCTGCTGCTGTCGCCGCACCCCGGCCGGGTGCGGGCGGAGATCGACGGCGTGGACCGCATCGACCCCGCCGACGGCAGCGCCGCCCGGCTGGAGGCGCGTATCCACGACCTGCTGTTCACCGAGCGCGGGGCCGAGGACGTGGACCGGGTTCCGGAGGGTGCCCCGGAGGATGTCGATGTCTGACGCGCAGATCCTGATCCACCCCGAGGCCATCATGGACGCAGGCATGGGGCAGCCGGAGGTGGTGCGCCGCCTGCCGCTAGGCGAGCGCTTGTGGAACAGCGGCTTCGTCCGCAAGACGCTGTTCCTGGTAGTGCTGGGCCTGATTTGGGAGGGCTATGCCCGCTGGCTGGACAACCCGCTGCTGTTCCCGACCCTGAGCGAGACGCTGCAATCCGGCTGGGAGCAGGTGCTGAACGGCGTGCTCCCGGCGCGGGCCTGGACATCGCTCCGTATCCTGGTGATGGGGTATGCGGCGGGCATCCTGCTGGCGGCAGCGCTCACGATCGTCGCCATCGGCACGCGGGTGGGGACGGACATCCTGGAGACCATGACAGCGATGTTCAACCCGCTGCCGGCCATCGCGCTGCTGCCGCTGGCGCTAATCTGGTTCGGGCTGGGGACGGGCAGCCTGGTGTTCGTGCTGATCCACTCGGTGCTGTGGGCGGTGGCACTGAACACCCATGCCGGGTTCCTGGGGGTGTCGCAGACGCTGCGGATGGTGGGGCGGAACTACGAGCTGCGGGGGTTGCGCTATGTGTGGCTGATCCTGATCCCGGCGGCGTTCCCGAGCATCCTGACGGGGTTGAAGGTCGGGTGGGCGTTTGCCTGGCGGACGCTGATCGCGGCGGAGCTGGTGTTCGGGGTTTCCTCGGGCAAGGGCGGGTTGGGGTGGTTCATCTTCGAGAACCGCAACGTGCTGGACATCCCGGCGGTGTTCGCGGGGCTGCTGACGGTGATCCTGATCGGATTGGCGGTGGAGAACCTGGTGTTCCGGACGATCGAGCGGCGGACGGTGCGGCGGTGGGGGGTACAGGGATAGGAACACCCAGGGCGATCGCTCATGGCGCAAGAACGATGTCTGCTTGCTCCCTCTCCCTCCGGGAGAGGGCTGGGGTGAGGGAAGCGGCAAGAGCCTAATTTACCCGTTCAGGGACAACGTCCGCTCCCAAGCTTGCCGGAGTTGGCGCTTGCGGCCTCCCTCACCCCGACCCTCTCCCGGAGGGAGAGGGAGAAGCCCAAACAGACTACGCGGCGCGGGCCATCTCGCGCAGGACGTAGTGCAGGATGCCGCCGTTGCGGTAGTACTCCACCTCGTCCGCCGTATCGACCCGGCAGAACACCGGCACCTCGTCCACCTGCCCGCCGTCACGATGGATCAGCATGCGCAGGTCCATCCCGGCCCGCAGCTCCTCCAGCCCCAGGATGTCGATGGTCTCGCTGCCCGTCAGCCCCAGCGAATGGCGGGTTGCGCCGTCCTTGAACTGCAGCGGCAGCACGCCCATGCCCACCAGGTTGCTGCGGTGGATGCGCTCGAAGCTCTCGACCACCACCGCCTTGATGCCCAGCAGCGCCGTGCCCTTGGCCGCCCAGTCGCGCGACGACCCCATGCCGTACTCCTTGCCGCCGAACACCACCAGCGGCACCCCAGCCGTCTTGTAGCGCTCGGCCGCGTCGTAGATCGGCATCTGCTCGCCGCCGGGCTGGTAGCGGGTCCAGCCGCCCTCGACGCCGGCGACCATCTCGTTCTTGATGCGGATGTTGGCGAAGGTGCCGCGCATCATGATCTCGTGGTTGCCGCGGCGGGAGCCGTAGGAGTTGAAGTCCCGCTGCATCACCTGCCGCTCGCCCAGGAACTCGCCCGCGGGGGACGCCTTCTTGATGTTCCCGGCCGGGCTGATGTGGTCGGTGGTGATGTTGTCCCCGAACAGCGCCAGGACGCGGGCGCCGACGATGTCCGTCACAGCACCGGGCGTCATGGTCATGCCGTCGAAGTACGGCGGGTTCTGCACATAGGTGCTGGCGTCGTTCCAGCGGTACGTTTGGCTGCTGGCGTCCACCTCGATGGCCTGCCACTCCTTGGTGCCCTGGAAGATTTCGCCATACCGCTTGATGTACTGCTCCCGGCCCAGGCTGGCGCGCACGACGGTGCGGATCTCGGCGTTGCTGGGCCACACGTCGCGCAGATAGACCGGTTGACCGTCGCTGCCGATGCCGAGCGGCGCCGTCGTGATGTCCTCGTTCATCGTGCCCAGGATCGCATACGCCACCACTAGCGGCGGGCTGGCGAGGTAGTTGGCCCGCACGTTCGGATGCACCCGCCCCTCGAAGTTGCGGTTGCCCGACAGCACCGACGCCGCGACCAGCTTGTTGACCTCGATGGCTTCCGCCACCGCATCGTCCAGCGGCCCGGAGTTGCCGATGCAGGTCGTGCAGCCATAGCCGACGAGCTGGAAACCCATCGCATCCAGGTCCTCGGTCAGCCCGGCCTTGTCCAGGTACTCCGTCACCACCTGGCTGCCCGGCGCCAGCGAGGTCTTCACCCACGGCTTCGGGTGCAGGCCCTTCGCCAGGGCGTTGCGCGCCAGCAGCCCGGCCGCCACCATGACGTAGGGGTTGCTGGTGTTGGTGCAGCTCGTGATGGCCGCGATCACCACGTCGCCATGGGTGATCTCGTAGCCCTTGCCGGCCACCTTGACGCGCTTGTCGGCGTCGATGGCGGGGACGCCTAGGCCCTTTGTCAGGTCGGAGCGGAACGACGCCGAGGCGTCTTTCAACAGCACCCGGTCCTGCGGGCGCTTCGGCCCGGCAATGCTCGGCAGCACCGTGGACAGGTCCAGCTCGACGATGTCGGTGTACACCGCATCCGGCGTGCCGGCCTCGACCCACAGGCCCTGCGCCTTGGCGTAGGCCTCAACGAGCGCGATGCGGCTCTCGTCGCGGCCGGTCAGGCGCAGGTAGCGCAAGGTGACGGCGTCGATCGGAAACATGCCGCAGGTGGCGCCGTACTCGGGCGCCATGTTGGCGATGGTCAGCCGCGTGCTGACCGACAAGTCCGCCAGCCCGGGGCCGAAGAACTCGACGAACTTGCCGACTACGCCCTTCTTGCGCAGCATCTGCGTGACCTGCAGCGCGAGGTCCGTGGCGGTGCTGCCCTCCGGCAGCGCGCCCGTCAGGCGGAAGCCGATCACGTCGGGGATCAGCATGGCGATGGGCTGGCCGAGCAGCGCCGCCTCCGCCTCGATCCCGCCGACGCCCCAGCCGAGCACGCCGATGCCGTTGGCCATGGTGGTGTGGCTGTCGGTGCCGAACAGCGTGTCGGGGTAGGCGACGGTCTTGCCCTCGATCTCGGCGGTCCAGATGGTCTGCGCCAGGAACTCGCAGTTGACCTGGTGGCAGATGCCGGCGCCGGGCGGGACCACGCGGAAGTTCTGGAACGCGGTCTGGCCCCAACGCAGGAAGCTGTAGCGCTCGCCGTTGCGGCTGAATTCGGCGTCCATGTTCTTGTGCAGGCTGTCGGTGGTGCCGCTGTAATCGACCATGACGGAGTGGTCGATCACCAGGTCCACCTGGATCAGCGGGTTTACCTGGCCGGGCTGGCCGCCGAGCTTGATAATGCCGTCGCGCATAGCGGCGAGGTCCACGACGCCGGGGACGCCGGTGAAGTCCTGCATGAGGATGCGGGCGGGGCGGAACGGCACCTCGCGGGCGCTGTTGCCCTCGCGGGCCCACTCGGCGATGGCGCGGGCGTCGTCGGTGGTGTAGCTGGCGCCGTTCTCGAAGCGCAGGACGTTCTCGAGCAGGATCTTCAAGCTGACGGGCAGGCGGTCGGTCGGCTCGCCGAGGGCCTTGGCGGCCTCGGGGATGGAGAAGTAATCGTAGCTGCGGCCTGCGGCCTCCAGCGTGCGGCGGGTGTTGAGGGTGTCCTGCCCGATCATCTTCATGGCGTACGCCTTTGTTGGTAGGCCGCGCCCATTACCAGCGGCAGCGGCCTCGATCATGTGTCGTGCTTGCGGCCGCGTTAAACCATGCCGGGGCGACTGCCGTCCACATGCGGGACGGCGTCGGGACTGTGGTATGCAAGAATTTCACCACATGAACGGCTGGAGGCGGCCGCTCGCCTCCAGCCGGCGCTGGACACGCACGCAAAGGATTGACCGGGCTGATGCCCAGCCGGATCACCATGAGCATCCGGCTACCGCGCCGCAGCCGGGCACCGGCCCCGGTGCCGACGCTGGCATTGCGGGACGCCGGGGACACGGCGAGAGGTCGGGCAGGATGGCGGTTGCCGTGCCATGATCGCGCCATACTCGACGCGAGATGGTGCGCCTGGGGCGCGGCCGGCGTAAGGTTCGCGAACGAACAAGGAACTTAGACGATGGCCTCCTTCTCCACGACCTATGCATTCGGCGACAGCTTGTCGGACGCAGGCAACGACTCGCTGGCGACCTCACTGACCGGGACCACCCCGGTCAGCCCGCCCTACTACTCGCAGTCGTATGGCCTCGTGTCGGGCAACACGTTCAGCAACGGGCCGACCTGGGCAATGGACCTTTCGCTCGCCCTGGGGCTCGGCACGCTGTCGCCAAGCCTCACCGGCGGCAACGATTTCGCCTATGGCGGGGCGGAGACCGGCTCGACGCCGCAGAGCCCGGGGGGCGTCGTGCTGGCGGCGACCTCCCTGCCGTCGCAGATCGTGCAGTTCGAGGCCGGGGTGTCGCCGTCGCAGGCCTCAAGGGCGTTGTTCACGCTGTCGATCGGCGCCAACGACCTCCTCGACATCCTGAGCCAGCCGGCCTTGACGGCGGTGCAGCAGGCCGCGGACGTCGCCGCCGCCGTCGCCAACGAGATCGGCTTTATTGGGCGCCTGGCCAGCGATGGCGCGAAGACCCTGCTGGTGCTCGACGTGCCCGACCTCGGCAAGACGCCGACCGTGCTGCGAGGGGCCGCGAACGGGAGCAACACGCCGTCGGCAGCGTTCGATGCGCTCGCGTCCAACCTGTCCGCGCAATACAACGCGGCGCTGAGGAGCCAATTGCCCGGGGTTGCCGGCATCAGCGCGACGGTGGTGGACGCCTACCAGCTCATCGACAGCGCCGTCGCCAACCCGGCGGCGTATGGGGTCAGCAACGTCACCACGCCGGTGTGGAGCGGAACCTACAGCGACGCCCGCAGCGGAACGCTGTCGAGCACGAACATCCTGACGCAGGACCAGTCCTTGTTCTGGGACAGCCTGCACCCGACCGAGACCGGGCACCAGGGCATTGCGGCCCTCGCGGAGCAGGCGCTCGCGGGTGGCAGCAATCCGGGGGCCGAGGTCTCGCAGGCTTACCAGGCGGTGCTGGCGCGGGCGCCGGACGCGGCAGGGCTGGCCCTTTGGACGGGCGCGCTCAGCAGCGGCGCCCTGGCGCCAACCGGGTTCAACGACGACATCGCCAGCTCGGCGGAGGCGCAGAACAACGTGGTGCCCATCGTCGATCTCTACACCATCCTCGGCCGCGCGCCGGACCAGGCGGGGCTGCAATTCTGGGTGCAGCAGCATGAGGCCGGGGCGCCGTTGAGCGGCATCGCGGCTGGTTTCCTGTCGTCGTCAGAGGGGCAGCGGGTCTACGGCTCGCCTGTCGTCGCGAGCGCGTCGTCGGATGCGGCATTCGTCAACAAGGCGTATCAGGAGGTGCTCGGCCGTTCGGCAGATGCGGGCGGGTTCGCGGTGTGGACGGGCGCGCTGCGGGCGAACGCGATCACGCCCGGGGCGGTGCTGGCGGACTTCGTGCTGTCGTCCGAGGCACAGGCGCGCGACGCACCTGCGGCGACGAACTTCCTGGTCGCGGCTGCGAACGGGACGGCGAACTATGGGGGCTCGTTGTTCCCGACGGGTTGACGGGGTCCTGGCCGGCACAGGGTTGGGCGGTGTTGCCGTGCCCCGCTGCCGCCCCGGGCGATCTGGCCGGACCGAACTGGTCCCCTGATGCATGCAAGCAGAAGGGCCGGCGCCCGGCGGACGGATCAGCCTCAGCCTTGCCAGGATATCAAGCCAGCTCTGCGGCGGATCGTTCGGGAGCCGGGCGATGCCATCCATGGCGGCGCGACGGCGCCTCGGCTGTGTGATCCCGAGGCCGGCGATGATATGCACCGGCCCATCATGGATGATCATTGGACTCCCACGCCTCTCATGGGCTGGCCCCGGCCAAGTTGTTCCGCAGACGGCGCTTGAGGGTCGTGCCATCCGCCCGCCCGGACCTGACCGGCCTGCATCGGGGCGCAGGGCTGCAGGCGCAGGACATTAGCGCGTTCCGTGGCGAGCGCCTGGTCCTGCGCGGCATATCGTTCACGGTGCCGCCCGGCGGGGCGCTGCTGCTGCTGGGCGCGAACGGCTCGGGCAAGAGCACCCTGTTGCGCGTGCTGGCCGGGTTGAAGCGGCCGGACGCCGGGCGGGTGCTATGGCAGGATGAGGACTCCGACCCGCTGCCGGTCGCCTACCTCGGCCACCAGGACGCCGTGAAGCCCGGCCTGACGGCTCTGGAGAACCTGGCCTTCGCCGCCGGCACCGGCCGCGGCAACCCGGGGGACGCCCTGGCGGCGCTGGACCTGGCGGCGCTGGCCGACCTGCCGGCGCGGCTGCTGTCGGCCGGGCAGAAGCGGCGGCTGGCGCTGGCCCGGCTGGTGCTGTCCCCCGCTGCCATCTGGCTGCTGGACGAGCCGACGCTGGGCCTGGACGCCGCCGCGGTGGACCGGCTGGGCGGGCTGCTGGCGGCGCACCGGGCCGGGGGGGGCGTGGTCGTCACCGCCACGCACCTGCCGCTGCCGCTGCCGGATGCGGCGGAGCTGCGGCTCTGATGGCGGGGTGGGCGCTGCTGCGGCGGGAGATGCGGCTGTCGCTGCGGCATGGGGCGGACACCTTGGCGGCGGTGCTGTTCTTCGTGTTGGCCGGCGCCTTGTTCCCCCTCGCGATCGGCCCGGCGCCGGAGACCCTGGGGCGGATCGCGCCGGGCATCGTGTGGGTGTGCGCGCTGCTGGCGGCGCTGCTGCCGCTGGACCGGCTGTTCGGCGCGGACTTCGAAGACGGGTCGTTGGACCAACTGCTGCTGGGCGGGCTGTCGGCGGGCGCGGTGGCTGCGGTGAAGGCGTTGGCGCATTGGCTGGGCACCGGGCTGCCGCTGCTGCTGGCGGCGGGGCCGTTGGCGGTGATGCTGCAACTGGACCCGGGCGCGGTGCCGGTGCTGCTGGCCGGGCTGCTGCCGGGCACCTTGGCGCTGTCGCTGCTGGGGACGCTGGGCGCGGCGGTGGTGCTGGGCGCGCGGCGGGGCGGGGTGCTGCTACCGTTGCTGGTGCTGCCGTTGGCGATGCCGGTGCTGATCTTTGGCGCGGCGGCGGTGGAGGCGGTAGGGTCCGGCCTGACGCCGCGGCCGCACCTGCTGCTGCTGGCGGCTGTGCTGGCCGGGGCGCTGCCGCTGTGCCCGCTGGCGGCCGGGGCGGCGTTACGGGGGGCGGTGGAGTGAGGAGTCTGGGACATGGCTGAAGGACAGATCGGCGGCATGGATAGCCTTCCTGCTCCTCCCCCTTCGGGCCGAGGCGCTGTGGCGGCGTCCTACCCGTCCACCGGCCCGGTCTGGGCGCCACCCATGGCCCCCGCCGTCCCGCGCGGCCTGTGCACCGACTGCGGCCTGTCCCGCACCGCGCAGCCCGGCCAGTGCGGCACCGCCTGCCAGTTCATCGCGCCGGACTACCCCGGCCTGGAGACCCGCGTCCACGGCCGCCCGCGCGACCCGGCCCGCCCGGACGAGCTGCACTTCGGCCCGTTCCGCCGGATGCTGCGCGCCTCCCTGCGTACGTCGAGGGACGGCGCGCAGTGGACCGGCATCACCACCCGCATCGCCGAGCGCCTGCTGGAGACCGGCGCCATCGACGCCGTGCTGACCATGGCGCCCGACCCCGCCGACCGCTGGCGCCCCGTCCCGGTGCTGGTGACGGAGGCCTCCGGCATGGCCGAGTGCCGCGGCATGCGGATGGGCTACGCTCCGCTGTTGGCCCTGCTGGAGCCGGCCCGCGCCCGCGGCTACCGGCGTGTGGCGGTCATCGGCATCCCCTGCCAGGTCCATGCCCTGCGCGCCATCGAGCACACGCTGGGCTTCGACCGGCTGTTCGTCATCGGCACGCCGTGCTCGGACAACACCACCACCGAGCGGTTCCACGAGTTCCTGGCCCTGCTGGCGGAGGACCCGGGCACGATCACCTACCTGGAGTTCCGGGCGGACTACCGGGTGGAGCTGCGGTTCACCGACGGCCGGGTGCGGCTGGTGCCGTTCCTGCAACTGCCGATCAGCAAGCTGGCGCCGGACTTCTTCCCGCTGACCTGCCGCACCTGCGTCGATTACACCAACGTGCTGGCCGACCTGACGGTGGGCTACATGGGCGGCCAGGGCGAGCAGTGGCTGCTGGTCCGCAACGAGCGCGGCGAGGAGCTGCTGGCCGCCCTGGGCGACGAGGTCCGCACCTCAGCCCCCGGCAGCGCCGGCAAGCGGGCCGGGGCGGTGCGCGGCTTCATCGCCAACGTGGCGCGGGCGGCGGGCGGGCTGCCGCTGCGCTCGATGCCGGATTGGCTGCGGCCGGTCGTCGGCTGGCTGATGCCCCGGGTCGGCCCGCGCGGGCTGGAGTTCGCGCGCACCCGCGTGGAGATGAAGGCCGCCGAGACCGTGCTGCACCTGCGCCGCCAGCATCCGCGCCGGCTGCGGACGATGGTCCCAGGGCATATCTGGGCGTTGCTGGCGCCCTATGGCCTGGCGCCGCAGCCGGACGAGCTGCCGCACCAGGAACGATCCGCGGCGCCGGGCGTAGAGGCGCCGTAGCGCGCAGGGGTTCCGCAATGGATGACGACGACCTGCAGAAAACAGCGGACACCGCAGGCCGGCGCGGCGGGCTCGGCCGCACGGGCAAGCTGGGCCTGGCCCTGGGCGGCGTCGCAGTGCTCGGGTTGGCCGGCTGGGCGCTCAGCCGCAATTCGGCCGCGCCAGCCGATACCGCGCAGACAGGGGCCCCTGCGCCGACAAGCCCGGTTGCACAGACAGGTCCCGCACCACAGACGAGCGCGGCGCCGGAGCCGACCCAAGCCGGCGTAGCCAGCGACGCAGCTAAAGCGGCCATCGCGCGCGCGCTGGCGGCAACGGAGGGCGTCTGGTCCGTCGAGCTGCCCAAGCAGGCCGGCAAGGCCTACGAAAAGCCCACCGTCGTGCTGTTCACCGGCCGGTCGCCCTCTGGCTGCGGCACGGTGCAGGCCGCCAGTGGACCGTTCTACTGCCCGCAGGACCGCAAGCTGTACCTGGACACCGCGCTCTTCGCCGAGATGCAGCGTCGCTACAGCAGCAGCGGCGACTTCGCTTACGCCTATGTCATCGCGCGTGAGGTCGGCTACCACATCCAAGCCCTGCTTGGCCTGCCGCTGGTGCAGCCTGCGGCAGGCACGGCGGCGGCCAACGAACTGCCGCTGCGGCGGTCATTGATGGCTGACTGCCTGGCCGGCGTATGGGCCAACCACATGGCTGCACGCCAGGCCGCCATCAACATGCCCGACATCCGCCAGGCCGCCCGCACCGCCACGAGCATCGGCGCCGACAGCACGAGGCCCGGCACCGCCCCGGACGCAGCGCGTGCGCCCATGCTGGACAGCTTCACCCTCGGCACGGCAGAGCAGCGGACGCGGTGGCTGTCGGTGGGGATGCGAGAAGGAACGGTCGCAGGGTGCAACACCCTTGAGGGGCCGATCTAGCGGGGCTGGTTCGCCAGCGCAGCCAGCACGTTGGACTGAATGGCCGGGTGCCCCACCGTGCCGCCGTTCATGGCGGCTGGCTGGAACCCGTCGAACTCAGCGTAGTTCCTGCCGGTCCTCCCAGGCCAGGAACTGCTCAAGCGCCATTGGCGTGCGGAGGACGATATTCATGCGGGCGGGTCAGCACCCTCCCTGGCAGGCCGGATAACCTTGTCGCCGTCCCGCTGCCCCTGCCATGTGTTGCAGGGGTGGTTGGGGGGCGGCATGGCGGCAGGCAGCGGGGTCGCGACCGACGGGATGCGGGTGGCATTGGTGGTGCTGGGCGCCGCTGCGGTGGTGATCCCGCTGTTCCATCGGCTGCGGATCAGCGCGGTGCTGGGGTTCATGCTGGTCGGCATGGCGGTCGGCCCGTCCGGGCTGGGGCGCTGGCCGAGCGGGCGCCGGCGCTGGCGTGGATCACCATCGGGGACCGCGGCCAGATCGCGCCCTTGGCGGACCTCGGCGTGGTGCTGCTGCTGTTCATGATCGGGCTGGAGCTGTCGTGGGAGCGGATGGGCACCATGCGCCGCCTGGTGTTCGGCCTGGGGGCGCTGCAACTGGCGGGCTGCACGCTGGCCGTCGCGGGCGGGGCGGTGCTGCTGGGCGTGCGGCCGGCCGCGGCTGGGGTAATCGCGCTGGCGCTGGCGATGTCGTCCACCGCGGTCGTCGCGCAGGTGCTGGCGGAGGAGCGGCGCATGGCCGGCCAGGTCGGGCGCGTCAGCTTCGCCGTGCTGCTGTTCCAGGACCTGATGCTGGTGCCGGTGCTGTTCGGGCTGGGGGCGGCGGGGGACGCGGGCTGGGCCGGGCTCGGGCTGGCGGTGGCAAAGGCTGTGGGCGCGGTGGCCGCCATCGTCGGGGGCGGGCGGCTGGCGCTGCGCCCCTTGTTCCGCGGCGTGGCCCGCACCGGCAGCCCCGAGCTGTTCATGGCGGCCTGCCTGCTGGTGGTGCTGGGCACCGGGCTGGCGGCGGCGGCGGCGGGGCTGGGCATGGCGCTGGGGGCGCTGATCGCTGGGCTGCTGCTGGCCGAGACCGAGTACCGCCGCCAGATCGAGGTCACGGTCGATCCGTTCAAGGGCCTGCTGCTCGGCGTGTTCCTGATCAGCATCGGCATGAGCCTGGACCTGGCCCGCATCGCGCATCAACCGCTGCAGGTGCTGGGTGCGGCGGCGGGGCTGGTGGCGGTGAAGGCGGCGGTGACGGCAGGGCTGGCGCGGGTGTTCGGCCTGCGCTGGCGGGTGGGCGGCCCGGCCGGGCTGCTGCTGGGGCCGGGGGGCGAGTTCAGCTTCGTCATCCTTGGGCTGGGGCAGGCGTCCGGGCTGATCGATCCCGGGCTGGCCGGGTTCGCGTTCATCCTGGCGGCGTTGACGATGGCGGCGATCCCGCTGCTGTCGAAGCTGGGCACCCTGCTGGCGGGCCGGCGCCCAGTGAAGGTGCGGCCGGACCTGCTGCCGCCTGATATGGCCGGGCCTGGGGCCGCATACGGGCCGCCGCGCGTGATCATCGCCGGATTCGGCCGGGTCGGGCGCACGGTGGCGTCGCTGCTGGATGCGCACGCCCTGCCCTGGGTCGCCATCGACACCGATGCCGACCGGGTGGCGGCGGCGCGCGGGCCGGGCCGGGCGGTGTACTACGGCGACATCACCCGGCCCGAGCTGCTGGCCCGCGTCGGCCTGGCGGACGCCCGCGCCCTGGTCGTCACCATCGACGACCGCGCCCGCGCCGACGCCCTGGTGGGCACCGCCCGCGCCGCCCGGCCGGACCTGCTGATCGTCGCCCGCGCCCGCGACGGCCGCCACGCCGCGCGGCTGTACGGGCTGGGCGCGTCGGACGCCGTGCCGGAAACTATCGAGGCCAGCCTGCAACTGTCCGAGGCGGTGCTGGTGGACCTTGGCATCCCCATGGGTCCTGTCATCGTATCCATCCACGAGCGCCGGGCGGCGCTGCAGGAGGAGATCAAGGCCATGGCGCCACATGTCACCATCGTCCCGCGCGGCCGGGTGCGGCTGCGGGCCAAACGGTAGCCGGTCCCGGAGGGCGACGATGTGCGAACTGCTGGGCATGAGCGCCAACGTGCCGACCGACATCTGCTTCAGCTTCGCCGGGCTGGTGCCGCGCGGCGGCGGCACCGCGCCGCATGCCGATGGCTGGGGCATCACCTTCTATGAAGGCCGCGGCTGCCGTGCCTTCCACGACCCCACGCCCAGCGCACAGTCCGAGATCGCCCAGTTCCTGATCGGCCATCCCATCCGCAGCCGGGTGGTGATCAGCCACATCCGCCGGGCCAACCGCGGCGGCGTGTCGCTGGAGAACACCCACCCGTTCACCCGTGAGCTGTGGGGCCGCGCCTGGACATTCGCGCATAACGGCCAGTTGCGCGGCGTGAAGCGCTGGCCGCTGGGCATGCATCACCCGATCGGCACCACGGACAGCGAGCACGCCTTCTGCTGGATGCTGGAGCAGTTGCGCGCCCGCTGGCCGGCGCCGCCGTCCGATGCCTCGCTGGCCGCGCATGTCGCCGCGCTGGCCCGGCAGTTGGCGGCCCTGGGCGTGTTCAACATGCTCATGAGCGACGGGCGGCAGTTGTTCTGCTTCTGCGGCACCAAGCTCGCCTGGATCACCCGGCGGGCGCCGTTCGGCCCGGCCACGCTGGTCGATGAGGACCTGACAGCCGACTTCAGCAAGCAGACAGGTCCAGGGGACATCGTCAGCGTCGTCGCCACCCGGCCGCTGACCCGCGACGAGACCTGGACCACCATGCGGCCCGGCAGCTTCGTCGTGTTCCGCCGCGGCTTGGCGCATTCGGAGGTGCGGGTAGTTGGACGGGGAATGCCGGCATCGGCTGGCGCTTCTGCCTGAGCAGGCTTACGCGGCCTGTCACGCAGATGGGCTGCGGTCGTGCCGGGCCGCGCACGCCTGCTTAGGTTTCATCCGTAAGCAAGCCTCCAGAGGTTTGCCTAGAACGGCGGGCGCCATGGGCCGCGGGGGGCATGGGATTGCGCAGGATCATGGCGACCCTGGCCGACGTATCAGCCGGGTCGTCCGGTGGAGCACTGCCGGCCTGGATGGCGCCGGCCGCACGGGGGGCGGCGGCCGCTCTGGATGCGACGGGGGTGGTTGGGGCGCGCTCGGGGATGGCCGGCACGGAGGGCGGTTCGGCGCCGGGCGGGTGGGCGCGGCTGGGTGCTGCGGCGCGGGCGCAGTGCTGTTCAAGGTCGGCCGGCGTGCGGCGCTTCCAGGGGTGGGTACCGGGCAGGGAGGCAAGGCCGAGGTCGCGGCAGATCTCGGCGATGATGTCGGCGACCGGGCGGTGGCTGATGTCCTCATCCAGGTCGGGGGCGTCGAAGCGGTCGTGCAGTTCGGCGGTCAGAGCCTCGGCGCTGGCTTCATCGGCGTCGGCAGCATCGGAAGCTGCATCATCGACGCTGGGGGCGGTGCGCTGGATCGCGTCCTCGACTTCGCGGAGGATGCGCTTGCGGGCGGCGGCGCGGTGCTGGGCCGGGTCCCTGGCGGGCGGGACGGGGTCGGCGAGGCTGCGCGCTAGGGCGATGCTGCGGCGGACGGCGCGGGCGATGCGGTCGAAGGCGGCTGCGATGCTGACGAGGGCGTCTGGTGCCGAGGGGGGCGCGGGCTGCTGCGGCGCGGCTTGGGCGGGGGCGGTGGCCTGCTGGTGCAGGAGGCGGGCGAGGCCGGCGCCCAAGTCGATCAGGTCGTGCAGGACATGGCGGTAGTACTGCGTGTCCGCGGCATGGTGGCTGGGTTCAGTGTGGAGGTTGGCCGGGGTTGGCTGGGTGGACATGAACGGAACAAGAACATTGTTGGGTTGGGGGTGTCAAGATTGACGTGGAAGGGGCCAAGCAGGCTTGCGCGGCCTGTTACACGTACTGCCTGCGGCCGTGCCGGGCCGCGCAAGCCTGCCAGCTCTGGGTCTGTATGCCAACCTCCGGAGTTTGCTCAATTGTGCGCAGGCCGACAGAGGTCTGCTTGAAGCCCATCCCGGCAGGGGTGCTTCGGGCCTGCGGGAAAGGCCAGCAGGATTCCATTGACCCCGACCGGGATAGGCAACTAGACGAAGCGAAAGTTTGCAACCGTCAGCGGCACACCATTAGAAAAGACGTCGATCTTCAAGCCTGCACCAAAGGAGATTTCGGTATAGGGCGTGCTGCCAGCCACGACTCCGAACGGGGTCAGCGTGAGCGCTCCAAAGCCCGCCGCCTGCTGCCCTTGTATCTGTATGATGTCTGATGCGGGATTGAAGGCACCGCCTACGGAGTTGTAAACGGTCGTAACTCCCGGAGTTTTTAAAAACTCGAGACTGGGTTGTGAATTGATCGCGACATCGAGGTGTGAATTAGCGGAGATCAGCACATCGTTGTGCAGCAAGCCATAGGCGAAGCTGGCCGTTCCCGCAATGGTTTCAGCGGTGATGCTTCCAGAGTCGCCAAAGGATGACGGGGGACTGCCGCCCGCAAGCTCGCCAACCTGTGTTATGATGGCCTGGGCCGGGAACGTCGTGCCCAACTCCGATTTGTCAGCAGCCAACTCGACCGCAGTGGGCGCCCTTCCAACTGCGGCTTGGTAAGCTTGGCTGAGGCTGTCCGTGAAAGCTGTGCTCTCCTTTGCCACTGCCACCGTCGGACTATAGGGGTCCAGGTTCCGGCCAAAGCTATAATCATACGGTTGCTTAAGTGTACTGATGATGAGCTGCTGGACCGCACTGAGGTTCGCTGTGTCCGGTGCTGCCCCAAGAAGCGTCTGGTATTCGGCGGTGATGGCTTCCACAACGCCGGGAACACTTGCAACCGCAGCCGCCAGGCTTGCCCCGCCAGCCAGGGAGCGTCCCGCAGAGGCGATGTCGTCCGCCAGCGAAGCGGTGCCCGGCGGACTGCCAAAGGGACCGTCAGGCTCCGAAGCATACAGCCGGCGCGTTATGCTGCTGATCGCCTCGTCCGACGTGGACAAGTAGCCGCGTATGGCGGCGAGGCTTGATCCCCCGGTAATCGCCTTCTCGTCCGCTGCCAGCTCGCCCGGCGTGATCGCGCGGGCAAGCTCGTTTTGATAGAGTGCTGACAGCTTGCCTGAAGCCTCGTCCGACGTGGACAGGTAGCCGCGTATGGCGGCGAGGCTTGATCCCCCGGCAATCGCCTTCTCGTCCACCGCCAGCTCGCTCGGCGTGATCGCGCGAGCAAGCTCGTTTTGATAGAGCGCCGACAGCTTGCCCGAAGCCTCGGCGGTCGTGGCGAAGTATCCGCGCAGCCCGCCGATGCTCGTGCTGCCTGCCGCGATGGCCGCCTGGGCGCTGGCCAGCTCGGCTTGCGTGGCTGCACGGCCAGTCACGTCGCTATAAAGTGCTTGTAATGCCGAGGCACCGTCAACACCGGTCGCCTCGTAAAGCCTCAAATTGGCGAGGCTGCCGCCATTCGCCAGGTAGTTCGCATTATACGTTATCTCGGATGCCATCGCCGGGCGGCCCAGCACTGCCACATAGACGGCCGATATCTTGCTGGCAGCCTCGGATGTCGTGGCGAAGTAGGCGCGCAGGCCGGCCAGGCTGCCGCTGCCCGCCAGGCTGGCTTGGACCGCAGAGGCCTCGGATGCCATCGGGGCACGCCCTGCAATGTCCATGTAGATCGCGTTCACCGCCAAGCTGGAATATCCAGTCGTCGCCAGGTAGGCCCGCAACGCGGCGACCGGAGTTCCCGTCATGATCTGCCCGACGCTCGTCGCGAGTTCCGCCGCGGTTGGATTGCGGCCTATCACCGCGTCGTAGGCGTCCGTCACCACCTGCTGGACCTGTGCGGCATCGGCAGGAGCAGCCGTGTCAGCCACCGTGGCAAAGCTGAGTGGAGTCATTGCATTGGGTTTCCGGGTAGGGCCGACCACCCTGGTCTTTCCACCAACGCAGCTACGCATGGGCCTTGTAACCTCAGCAAATCAATACGGCGTGTCAGGCATCCACCCCTGGGCAAAACTCCGGAGATTTATGCACAGCTAACTTGCGCATAGATAAAAAGTTAAGCAGGCTTCCGTTTCCTGGCACCGCCGAAGGTGATCTGTGTGGCAGGCCGTGCATGCCTGCTTTGGGGGGGGAGCCGCGCGCCTGCTCTCGGACAGAGCTGAGAGCCAACGCTGTTTTGCGCCCTATCCGTTCGTCCTGCTGGCCGGTTGAGATATGCGGGTTGCCAAAGGCTGGATTGCGCCGCCACATTGGTAAACTGCCTGGCGCTGCCCACTCATGCTCATGCCAAGCTAGTCGCCCGTGCCGCAGGACCCGCTGCGCCGCCCACCGACCCGTCTCGCGGAGCCGCCTGATGCCCCTTCCCGTTCCCGCCCTCGACCATGTCGTCATCAACGTCCGCGACGGGCTGGACGCGGCGGCCGATCTGTATGAACGCCTGGGCTTCACCCTGACGCCCCGCGGGCACCACACGCTGGGGTCCAGCAACAACCTGGCCGTCCTCGGCACCGACTACCTGGAACTGCTGGGCGTGCAGCCCGGCGCCGCCAGCCGGGCGGACGTGCTGGACTGGCCGGCCGGGCTGAACGGCCTGGTGTTCAAGACCTTCGACTCCGACGCGACCTATGCCGCCCTCCAATCCGCCGGGCTGCCGGTGCTGCCGCCGCAGGCGTTCTCCCGCCCGGTGGAGACGCCGGGCGGCGCCGCCGGTGACGCCGCCTTCCGCACCGTGCGGCTGGAGCGGGAAGCCGTGCCGGCAGGCCGCCTGTTCTTCTGCCATCACCTGACGCCGCAGCTTGTGTGGCAAGACGCCTGGCGCCGGCACGCCAACGGCGCCCTCGGCGTACAGCGCGCCGTCATCGCCGCCGAGGACCCGGCAGAGCCGGCCGCCCTGCTGGTCCGCCTGTTCGGGGCGGACGCGGTGCGACGGCATGCGGCCGGGTTCACCCTGCTGGCTGGGCTGTCGCGCATCGACATCGTCACCCCGGCGGCGCTGGCGGCGGAGTTCGGCGCCGCCGCGCCGGAGGCTGCCGGACGCGGGCAGTTCATGGCGGCGCTGACGCTGCGGACAGCATCGTTGGACCGCGCCGCAGCGGCCGCGCAAGCCGGCGGCATCGCAGCGGTGCGCGAGCCGGGGCGCCTGGTCGTCCCCGCAGGGACGCTGGGCGGCATGACGCTGGTGTTCGAGGAATGATGCCTCCCGTCCCTTCCGGCACGATCCTCGCTGCGGCGCATGCCCGGAAGAGGAGGGAGGGGCACTGCGCTGTCCCTTGATCGAACCACTGCTTGCCTTGGACGACACGGTCAATGTCGCCCTGGCTCCCCTCCGCCACGGCCTGCTGCTGACCGCCTTCCGGTTTCTCACGACGATGGGCACGGAAGCCGCGGCCCTGCCCGTCGCGGTCATCGCGTCGGGCCTGTTGGCGGCCGGGCGGCGCGGCCGGCTGGTGACGCCGATGTGGCTGACGCTGCTCGGGGCCGAGGCGACGACCTACGGCCTGAAATATTGGATCGGCCGGCCGCGCCCGCCCACCCTGGCCGGCCTTGCCGCCGTCTCGCCGTCATTCCCCAGCGCCCACGCGACGGTTGCGGTGGCGCTTTACGGCTTCTTGGCGCTGGTGATCGCGGCCGGGCTGCCGGGGCGGCGGGCGATGGTGCTGGCGGCAGCGGCGGCCGTCATCCTGGCCATCGGCGCCAGCCGCCTGGCGCTCAGCCTGCACTACCTGTCGGACGTGCTGGCGGGCTATGCCATCGGAGGCGCCTGGCTTTGGGCCGGTTCGCGCTGGGCCGTGCTCCGGATGACGCAGTGCACAGGGCAAATGGACCGGGATCGATGCTGATGCGACGCCGACATTACAATGCCATGATGTCAACGCAGGACTCTGGCTATATTTAGATGATCGACTCCCTCGGGAGTGTTCGGATCGGATGGGGCAGAAGGCGGTGCAGGTTCAAACAAGGCTGATCCTGCTGCCGCTGCTCTGCCTGGCGGCCTGCGTGCGTCAGCAGCCGATACGTCTGAGCCCAGTGGTCGCCTACAGCCTGCCTGAGCGCCATGTCGCACGCGCGATCCAGCCGGCGCATGCCGCCCCGCACCCGTCCTGCGACGGCCCTACGTCACGTAGGCTGACCAGGGAGCGGAAGCGTGAGTTGTTCCGCCAGTTCGCCGCGCAGGGCCAGTCCGCCGCGCAGGATAGCCAGCCGGATGATGCGCCCCCGCCTGCCGAGGCGCGGAAGCCGGCCTGCCGGACAGCAGGACGCTAGGCCGCGATGGACGCGCTGCTGCCTGCCCCGGAGCCTCCTGCCGCCGCGCTTGGCTTGGCGGAGGAGCTGGCCCGGCGCGTATCCCGGTTCATCCAGGCCGGCGGGCGCGCCGTGATCTTCGTCGATCCCGCGGCGCCGGCACGGGCGGCGGCCCTCGGAAGCGTGCTGGCAGCCCTGCCCGCTGGGGCCGTCAGGATCGGCAACCCGCTCGCCAGCGCGCTCACGCTCCACAGGCTCATGTTCCAGCTTGGCATCGAGGATGAGGGCGAGGATGCCGGCGGGCTGATCGTCTGCGCGCTCGATGCCCCATTCGGCGGCCGGATGGCCATGCTGGCCGTGGATGACGCGCACTCGCTGACCCCCGACGCCATGGCGGCCCTGGCGCACGTGCCCTGCCCGGCGAGCGCGGACCAGGCCGGGCGCCTGCTGCTGCTGGCGGGCGGCCCGGGGCTGCTGGGCCTGGTGTCCGGGCCTGGGTGCGAGGTGTTGCGCGACCCGCGCCTGACGTTGACGATTGTGGCGCCCGTCTTCGCCGAAGTCGCGTCGGCTGGCTCGTTCGAGGAGTCCGGCGCGGCCGGCCCGCCGCGCTCCAGGACCGCAACCGGCCGGCGATGGTGGACTGTTCCCTTGCTGGCCGGGTCGTTCCTTGTCGGCTTGGTTGGCACGCTGGTGCTGTTCTGGACGAGCCGGCCGCCATTGCCGCCCGGGGCGCCGACGGCCGCCTTGGCGCCGGTGGCGGCCGTGCCGCCCAGACCGAATGCGGCCGCAGTAGCCGGCGTCCGCACCTCGCCTGAGACCCCGCCGGACACGCCGGAACCGGGTCTCCCGCCCACGCCGCAGCCCACGCTGGCCCTGGCCGGGGCGCAGCTTCGCCGGGAGTTCGATGCGTTCCTCAACCGGGCTGGGCACGACACGGCGGGTTTGAGCGCGAAGGCCCGGAATCGGCTGTTCCGGGAATACCTGAAGTGGCGCACCCGCAACGGCGAACGCCCGGAGGTGCCTTGACCGGGTGCACCAGCCAGGTGCGCCGAACGTGCCATAGCCCGATCCGCCCCGCTGCGGCATGGGCAACGCCCCTATCGGGGCGGCAAACGGTCATTCCCGGCGCTTGCGCCGGTCCACGGACGACGCATTACCTGGATCAGTTCCGTTCGGTCCAGGGTGGGGGCACGCCATAGAACGGCCCTCGACTTTACCCACTCGGGGTGGGCTAGGGCGGGGATAGCCCACGATCACGGCGCGTAGCAGGCGGCCTCGATGAGGTGCTGGATGGTGGGGCTGATTGGTTCCTCCATCACGCCGGTGTCTGCGGCCGACGTGACGATACGCTCGACAGCCTGGACCTGGTGGTGACGGACGTGATGATGCCGGGCGCGGACGGGCCGACGCTGGCGCAGCGGATGCGGGCCGAGCGGCCCGGCCTTCCCATCCTGTTCGTCACCGGCCATGCGCCTGGCCCGGCCCTGGCCGGGGAGGCGGTGCTGCGGAAGCCGTTCTCGCTGGCGGAACTTGGCGATGCGATCCTGGGCCGGCTTGGCCGCACGCCGCAGCCCCTTGCCGCGCCTGCCGGCAACCGGCTGTTGTCCCGGCTTCGCAAGCCGGTGCTGCGTGAGGCTTAGCTGGCCTGGCAGGCAGCACGGGGCGCTGCCGCAGTCCGGCGGCTTCACGATCACTGCGTTCGGCGTGGCCCGGGATGCGTTCGTGTTGTCCGTGGGTGCGGCGGTGGAGCCGCCTTGCGTCCGCTACCTCTTCAAGGCAGCGCCGCGGCCGCCGCCAGCGCCGCCGCCACCCCGGGCGCCGCTGCCAGGATCGGCGCACCCCCCAGGTTGCCCCGCGGCAGGAACGGCAGTGTGACAGCCCCGGCCTCCTCCAGCACCGCCAGCGCCGCCGCGCAGTCCCACAGGTTGATGTGCAGCTCCGCATAGCCGTCCATCCGCCCCGCCGCCACGTCCGCCAGCCCCAGCGCGCCCGACCCGCCGAACCGCAGGCTGGCGCCGCTGGCCTGGATGCGGGCGGACAGCGCCTGATAGGCAGCATTGTCCACCCGTGGCGACCAACTGACCTCGATGATCGACCGGGCCAGGGCGTCGGTCGCGGCGGCATGGATCGGCATGCCGTTCAGGGTCGCCCCCCGTCCCCGGCAGGCGGCGAACGTTTCCCCCAGTGCCGGGGCGGCCAGTACGCCGAGCAACGGCGTGTCGCCGTCCAGCAGCCCCACCGACACGCACCAGCGCGAGGCGCCGCGGGCGTAGTTGCTGGTGCCATCGATGGGATCGACCACCCAGCGCAGCGCGCCCGCCCGGGTGCGTCCCGTCTCCTCCCCCTGGAAGCCGTCCTCCGGGAAGGCCGCGGCCAGCCCGTCGGACAGCAGTCGCTCGACGGCGCCGTCCGCCTCGGTCAGCCAGTCCTGCGCGCCCTTCAGGGTGGCCTGCGCGGCGCCCGGCGGCGGGCGCATCCGCATGGCGAGCGCCGCAGCCTCCGCAGCCAGGCCCTGTGCGGCGGCGAAGCGGGCGTTGAGCGCCGCCTCCGCCGCCCGCCGGCCGACCCCGCCGGTTGACAGGATCGGCGAAGGCGGCTGGATGGTGCTCATGAAACGCTTTGTCCTGCTGATGCTGCTGTCGGCCGCCGGGTGCAGCCGGTATTCGCCCGCGATGCAGACCGGGGCGGATGTTACAGCACCGGCATACCAGGCCGACCTGCTGGCATGCCAGGATCAATCCGCGGCGGCGGTGGACAAGCGCAACGCGAAGACCGGGCTGGCCTGGTTCGCTTCCCCCGTGCGGCGGCCGTTCCAGGTGCGGGCGGAAATCCGCACCTGCCTGCGGGCGAAGGGCTACCCCGTCCAGAGTTGATGCCGGCTCGGCCAGGACCGGGGCCGCCCTCTAGTACCAGCCGCCGTCCACCACGAACTCCCGGGCCGTCACCAGCCGGCTGTCATCGGCGGCGAGCCACAGCACCATGCGCGCCACGTCGTCGGCGTGCAGCGGGTCCGGGATGCACTGGCCCCGGCGGCGGCGCTCCTCGCCCTCCGGCGTCATCCAAAGGTCGATCTGCCGCTGCGTCATGATCCAGCCCGGCAGCACCGTGTTCACCCGCACATGCTGCGGCCCCAGGTCCCGCGCCAGGCCGCGCGTCAGGCCGATGATCGCGCTTTTCGCCGCCGTGTAGGCCGGCATCCCGCCCGTGGCGAGCAGGAAGGAATGCGAGCTCATGTTGACGATGCTGCCGCCGCCGGCCGCGACCATGCCGGGCTTGACCGCCTGGGCGCAGAAGAACTGGTGGCGCAGGTTGGTGGCCATCCGCTCGTCCCAGTACTCCGGCGTCACGTCGTCGATCGGGTGGCGGTCGTCGCGGGCGGCGTTGTTGACCAGCACGGTGAAGGCGTCGCCCAGCCCGTCCGCGAGGTCGGTGATGGCCGCGCGAACGGCGGGGATGTCGCGCAGGTCGGCCCGGGCGAAGCGCGTGCCGGGGCAGGCCGCCACGACCTCCGCCGCCGCGGCCTCGTCTAGGTCGATGAAGCCGACCCGGCTGCCCTGGGCCGCGAAGTGCTCGACGATGCCCCGGCCGATGCCGGACGCCCCGCCCGTGACCAGCACCCGCCGGTCCCGCAGGCTGGGGTAGGTGGCGTAGTTGCTCATCGCGCCGCCCCAGCGTCCGGCACGCGGCCGGGCGTTCGCGCCTCGCACCGGGCGGCAAGGCCGTAGTCCGCCAAGATGCCCAGCAGGATGGCGGCGCCCATGGCCGCGATGTCGGGAGACGAAGGGATGCTCAAAAGGTTCACCGGATTTTTAGGGGGTCTGCCGTATGGTATAGCTCCCGGTGGTCCGCCTCAATCGCCGCAGGCGGCCAGTTCGAGCATGGCCGCATCCGCATCGGTGGCCGCCACCGGACCCGGCTCGGCCCGGCTGTACACCAGTTGCAGGCGCGGCGCGGCAGCCTCCACCGGCTCGCGCGCCGGTTCCCGGGCCGGCGCCAGCAGTTGCGTGCGGGCCAGCGCGGCAAACAGCCCGTCCTGCGCCACCAGCTCCCCGAACGTCCCCGCCTCCGCCACCACGCCGTCGCGGAAAAATAGGATGCGGTCCGCGTCGCGGATGGTCGCCAGCCGGTGCGCGATTACGAACGTCGTGCGCCCGGCGGCGGCGGCCTGCATCGCGCGCACCACCTTCTCCTCCGTCGCGCCGTCCAATGCGCTCGTCGCCTCGTCCAGGATCAGGATGCGCGGGTTGCGCAGCAGGGTGCGGGCGATGGCCAGGCGCTGCCGCTGCCCGCCGGACAGGGCGGCGCCGCGCTCGCCGACCAGGGTGTCGTAGCCCTGCGGCTGCCGGAGGATGAAGTCGTGCGCCTCGGCCAGCCGGGCGGCGTGCTCCACCTCGGCTTGAGTGGCGTCCGGCTTGCCCACGCGGAGGTTCTCGCCGATGGAGCGGTTCAGCAGCAGGGTGTCCTGCGGCACCGTGCCGATGGCGTCGCGCAGGCTGGCCAGGCTCACGTCGCGCAGGTCGCGCCCGTCCACCAGCACGGCGCCGCCGTCCGGGTCCCACAGGCGCTGCAGCAGCGACATGGCGGTGCTCTTGCCCGATCCGGTCAGGCCGACCAGGGCGACGGTCTCGCCGGGCCGGGCGACCAGGTCCACGCCGTCCAGCACCGCGGGGCCGCCGGGGTAGGCGAAGCGGACGCCACGGAACTCCACCTGCCCCGGTCCCGCCGGCAGCGCAGGCTGGCCTGCTGGGTCCGGCACGGTGCTGGTGGCATCCAGGATGGCGAACAGGTCCTCCAGCCGCGGCAGGCTGCCGCCCAGGTGGGACAGGGCGCCCACCGCGCCCTCCAGCCGGCCGATCAGCATCCCGGCGAAGCCCATGAACGTCACCACATCCGCCGTGCTGGCTTGGCCCCGGCCATGCAGCCAGGCGCCCAGGCCCACCACCGCCACCGTGGCGACGGTGCTGGCAAAGCGGTTCATCACGCCCACCCCGGCCCACCAGCCCAGCACGGGGAACTGGTGGCGCACCACGTCGCCGGCCAGTTGGCCGAACGCCGTGGCCTCCAGCGGCGCGCGGCCGAAGGCGCGAATCAGCGGCGCGTTGCCCAGCACGTCGCCCATCTGCGACGCCAGGGCCGAGTGCGCGTCCTCCGCTCGGCGCTGCCCGTCCCGCGTGCGGCGGATGGTGAGCGACGCGGTTGCGGAGAACACCACCGCCAGCGCCACCAGCACCGCGCCCAGCGCCGGGTTGAGGTAAAGCGCCAAGGGCAGCAGCCCGGCCAGGCACAGGACGGTGCCCAGGTGGTCGCGGAACAGGCCCAGCCATAGCCAGAACATCTCGTCGCCGCCGCCCAGCAGCGTCTTCATCAGGGCGCCCGTGGGATGGCGGGCATGGTGCGCGGGCGGCAGTTGCAGGACATGGGCGAAGGCGCGGCCCATCACGCGCAGCCGCAGCCGGTGCGCCAGCCGGTCCGCCGCCAGGGACGTTGCCATACCGGCCGCGATGCCGAGCACGCCCATCGCCGCCCAGGCCAGGATGTTGCCGCCGGACGGCCCGGCCCCGCCCAGGCCCTGGATCACCTGGCCGAACAGCACGGGCTCCACGAACCCGGCCGCCACCAGCGCCACGTTGGCCGCGCATAGCAGCGATGCCATGCGCCAATGCGGTGCAAGAAAACCCAGCACCCGGCCATACACCTTCAGAAACCGCTTCATCGACGCCTCTATGCCGCCTCCATGGCGGCCTCAAGGCGTCAGCTAGGACCCGATTGCGGCGAGGACGGCGCCGGATTGCGCCGACATTGTGCGGGGGTCGAAAAAGCTTCCGCGTCAGTGCTTCGGGTGCTGGATATCCTCGTGGACGGGACGCGCCTCGAAGCCGTCGTTGGCCAGTTGGACCACCACCAGGTGCTCCTCCGCGCCGCCGATCACGACGACCTCGCCACGGTCGGCATCGACGGTCACGCCCTCGACGTTGGCGACCAGGCCGAGCGACCGCCGCAGGGCTGCCACCCGGATCGCGTCATCCAGGCCGGTGATCTTGAACCGTAGGGAACGTGACATCAGGCCATCCTTCTCCAGAACCCGGCGCCAAGACGCGCCAGCGGCGGCAAAGTTGTCGCAAGCCGGCGGCTCCGTCCGGCACGCAACCTTAGACGATACGTCAGCGTTCCGTGTGCACAGCAATCGCGATCGGACGCCAGCATGGGCATGTTCAGCTTCATCAAGTCTGCCGGGCGGATGCTCGGCCTGGGCCACGATGCCACGCAGGACGAGAGCAAGCCCGCCCCGCCCACCCCGGACGCCGCTGCCATCAAGACCGAGCTGCAGGGCCTGGGCTTCGACGCGCAGGGCATGGACGTGCAGGTGCAGGGTGATGCCGTCACCCTGGCCGGCGCCGCCCCGGACGCCGCAACGCGGGAGAAGATGATCCTGGCCGCCGGCAACATCGCCGGGGTCGCAAGCGTGCAGGACACCGTCACGACGGCCGACCCGGCGCCAGAGCCGAAGCTCTACACCGTCGTAAAGGGCGATACCCTGTCCGCCATCGCGCAGAAGACAATGGGCAATGCCAGCCACTACCCGGCAATCTTCGAGGCGAACAAGCCGATGCTGAAGGACCCGAACCGGATCTACCCGGGCCAGGTCCTCCGCATCCCGTCCTAACGCCGGTTCAGCAGGGCCAGCGCCGCGACGCCCGCAACGAGCACGCCCACCCCGGCGCTCATGGCCATCCGGGACTGCCCAGGTCGCAGGACGTCATTCATCGGCTTGAACAGCGCGCCGCTCGTCGGTACTTGCTCAGGTGTCCGGCTCAGCCCAATGCCAAGCACCTTGGCCATCATCCACCGGCCCAGCCCAGGCGCGATCGCATAGGCCACCGGCGCCAGCTTTGCCAACGCGCCGACTGAAGTCTTGTCGCGCGGACGCTGGGCGACCTGGACGATGGCCTCAGCGACCGTCTCGGGCCGGTCCGGCGGCGAGGGGTGCAGCTCGTGCCCGCTGTAGTTGGCGGCATGCTGGACGCCTGGCGTATCGACGAAGCCGGGGTAGATGTCGCAGATGTGGATGTCCGGCTGGTCCTGCAGCTCGGCCCGCAGGCTTTCAGACAGGCCGCGCAGGCCGAACTTGCTCGCGGTGTAGCTGGCGGCGAACGGCGTGCCCATGAAGGCGCCGAAGCTGATGACGTTGATCAGCACGCCCTGATGTGCCGCCTGGAACAGCGGCAGCACCGCATAGGCGCCGTGCAGGTAGCCCATCAGGTTGGTGCGGATGACTTGGTCGTGCGCCTCGACCGGGGTGTCGTTGAACCGGCCGACCGCACCGACGCCGGCGTTGTTGACCCAAACGTCCACGCGGCCATACCGCCGCTCCGCCGCCTGCGCCAGGGCGCGCATGGCGGAGGAGTCGGTGACGTCGGTCTCGACGTACTGCGCCCGCCCGCCGGCCGCCACGCACTCCTTGGCCAGCTCCGCCAGCTTGCCGCCGCGGCGGGAGGCCAGGGTGACGCTGGCGCCCCGCGCCGCGAACGCCAACGCTGTCGCCCAGCCAATGCCGCTGGACGCCCCGGTGATCACCACGCTCATATCCCGCGCTTGCATGTCCGCCTCCTTGATGGTCAGACCCGAACAGGCCGGCGCGGCGCAGGTTCCCATCGGGGAGGCGGAGCATGGAGGATGAAGGGGCCGTGCGTGCGGCGTTCGCGCGCCAGGCCGGTTGGTGCCGCAACCTCGGCTCGCCGCTGACGGCGCTGATCGAGCAGTTGGCAGCGGAGCGGCTGGACCGGAGCACCCCGCTGGGCCGGCGCATCCTGGACTGGCCGGCGCAGCCCGGCGCGGCCGTGGACATGCTGCCGCTGCGCCTGTCAGGCGGCCTGCACGCGCTCGCTCGGCGCGGCCATCTGGCGCTGGCGCCGCTCTACCCGCCGCACCCTCTGCCGGACGCCGGCACGCTATGGGCCGCCATGCAGGCCGCGCTGCTCGACCCGGCGCTGGCGCCCTGGCTGGACAGCGTGCCGCAGACCAACGAGGTCGCCCGCTCGGCCATCCTGATGGCGGGGCTGCTGGTGGTCGCGGCGGAAACCGGACTGCCGATGGCGCTGCATGAACTCGGCGCGAGCGCGGGGCTGAACCTGCTGCTGGACCGGTACGATATCCGGCTGGCCGGGGTGCAGGCCGGAACCCCCGGCAGCGCCCTGGTGCTGGAGCCGGATTGGACGGGACCGCCGCCGCCGGCCGCACCGGTGCGGGTCGTGCGCCGGGGCGGCGTGGACCTGCTGCCGCTTGATGTCACGCAGGAGGCCGACCGCGAGCGCCTGCGCGCCTACGTCTGGGCGGACCAGGAACCCCGGCTGGCCCGGCTGGAGGCGGCGCTTGCCATCGCGTTGATGCAGCCGCCCCGCATCGTCCAAGGGGACGCCGCCGCCTGGACGGAGGCTGCGATCAGCCTGGCGCCGGAACCAGGCGTCGTGCGGGTGCTGATGCACTCGGTCGCGTTCACCTACTTTCCGGCCGAGACCCAGGCCCGCATCGCCAGGCACATGGCGGCGGTAGGCCGGCAGGCGACCCCGGCCGCGCCGCTAGCCTGGCTGCGGTTCGAGCCGCCGCCGGGCCACGCGGAGGCGCCCACCCTGCGTCTGCAGCTTTGGCCCGGTGGCGAAGACCACGTTCTGGGCGCCGGCAGCCCGCACGGAGCCTGGATCAGGTGGACGGCGCGCAGGACGCAGCGGCGACGGTCTGGGCAGCAGCCGGCCTAGTCACGCGGTGCCCGGTCCGGCTTGCGCGTCGTTGACGTGTTCCAACCAGTCCACGGGCGAGCCGTTCAGCTTCTCTGGGATCGCGATGTAGCTCATGGCGGTGGTGGGTGCGGCGCCGTGCCAGCGCTTCTCGCCGGATACGGTTGGCAATGAGCGCGGTTAAGACCGGCAGGCGCCGTTCCAACCTGCCGCCAACAGCGCCCGCCCCACCATCGCTGCATTGGCGGGCGCCACGGCGTTGCCCAGCGCCCTCAGGCGCGCAACGCGGTCCAGCCCGCCGGGTAGCCCATCATCCACTCGGCATACTCCGGGCTCAGCCGGCCACCCACCGCGTCGCTCAATTGGCAGGCCCGGCGGCGGCCCCGCTGCGCCGCGCTGCCCCACTTCCAGTCGCGCGCCACCGGGGTCGGCAGCAACGGCTTGCGCCACCAGCCACACGCGCGCCCGGCGGTGCGGGGCGCCGGCATGGACAGCACCCACCACCAGCGGCCAGCCGGCGTAGCCCGCAGCCTCCAGGTCACGCAGGACCCGGTCCGCGCCGCGGCCTCGCAGGCCAGGGACATTCTCAGCCACCACCCAGCGCGGTCGAAGCTCGGCGACCAGGCGCGCCATATGGGACCACAGGCCCGTGCGCGCGCCCTCGATCCCGGCGCCGCGGCCGGCAAGGCTGCTGTCCTGGCAGGGAAGCCGCCGCACACCAGCCAGGGCCGCGGCACCCCGTCGGCGTGTAGCCGGGCGGCGTGGAGGGTGCGGATGTCGGGGTAGGTTGGGACGCCGGGCCAGTGCCGGGCGAGCACCTGGCGCGCGCGAGGGTCGGACTCGCAGACGCCGACAGTTTGCAGCCCGGCCCAATGCAGGCCGAGGCTGAAACCGCCGATGCCGCTGAACAAGTCGAGGACCGCAGGGCGTTCTTGGCACGGCTCCGGTGCGGCATGGGGAATGAGCCTTGGCTGCATCCGGGCATGCTTGGGATTGCTGGGCCGATGGGTCAACCGTTGATTGGCGGTTGACGCCATCACCCGAAAATAGGTGACAGTCCGCTCGAAGGGAGGTGCGCTGGACCCTTGCTCATCGATCTGGCTATCTGAAGAACGGAGGGCGGTTACGGCAGATGCGGGACAGCGCCGGCTCCCTCCGAGAAAGGGAGCCGGCAAGCGATCAGTTGGTGGCGGGAAGCGGGGCCGGGTCAGCGGACAGCGAGCGCAGGTAGCTGATCACGTCCGCCCGCACCTTCGGATCGGCGATCCCGGCGAAGCTCATCTTGGTGCCGGGCGCGTAGGTGCTGGGCTTCAGCAGCCACTTGTCCAGCTCCGCATAGGTCCACGGCCCTTGCTTCGCCTTCAGCGCGGCGGAGTAGGAGTAACCCTCCATGTGGGCGTGCGGACCATTGACGACGTTATAGAGGTTCGGGCCAAGCCCAGCCTTGCCGCCCTCGTTAAAGCTGTGGCAGGCGATGCAGCCCAGCTTCATCGTGTCGGTCTTGCCGGCGTCCGGGCTGGCAGAGGCCAGCAACACCACCGAATCATTGCCGGTGGCCGCAGCAGGCGCAGCAGCCCCAGCCGGCGGCGGCGCGGCGGCGCTGGCGGAAACCGGCGTGGCGGCGCTGGCGCTCTTGGCTGGCGGGGGCGGCAGCGGCTCCGGGTCGTGCGCCAAGGAGCGCAGGTAGGCGATGATGTCCGCCCGCTTGTGCTCGTCCGACAGGCCGGCGTAGCTCATCTTGGTGCCGGGTGCGTAGGCGCTCGGCTTGATCAGCCATGTGTTCAACTCGTCATAGGTCCACGGCCCGGCCTTCGCCTTCAAGGCGCTGGAGTAGGAATAGCCCTCCATGTGGCCGTGCGGCGCACCGAGCACCCCATACAGGTTCGGGCCGACGCCGGCCTTGCCGCCCTCGTTGAAGCTGTGGCAACTCACGCAGCCTTGCGCCTTCACCCCGGCCTCGCCGCGCCCGGCGTCGGCCGACACCAGCAGGGCCGCGATCGGCTCCTCTGGCGCAACGGCGGCGACCTTCGGACCCGCTGCGTCGGGCAGGTCGATCTTGATGACGGCCTTATCGAGCTGATGCGGATGCACCAGCGCCTCGCTGATCAGGCCGGACCCCATGAAGGCGATCCCTGCAATCAGCACGGCGGCAACGGCCTTGTTGACCTCCAAATTGTCCATGCGACGCAATCCCCTCTGTCTCGCTGGGCCGGATGCCGACGGGAATTACACCACTCGTCCCGCACCGCAAGCCCATGAATGTTCCTAAAGCTATGGCTAAGGGTGGGGAGGGTTGCATGGGGGTCAACCCGCGGCGCCGTGCACGCATGAAAAAGGGGCCTGGTCTCGCGACCAAGCCCCCTTAAACCGTCCTAGCCAAACAATCAGTTGATCGGTGTCGGCCCCATCATCGGCGTGGCCGTCGCGCCCACCGGGAACATGCCGGGGTTCACGACATCCAGGCTCGTCTGCACCAGCCCGTTCTCCTGCCCGACCGCCTTCAGCTCCGGGAAGGCATCGACCATATTCACGCCATACAGCGGCTTGAACACGCCCTGGTGGCAGGTGGCGCAGGCCAGCTTCGGGCTGTCCCCGGTCGGCCCCAGCCGCGCCGCCGGCCAAACTGGGTGCAGCGGGTCCAGGTAGTTGTTGTTCAGGTCCCGCACCATCCGGATGCCATACCATGCCGTCACCCGCTGCGGCGTGCTCTGCGACCAGTCGCCGAACGCCCGGCTGTTGTGGCAGTAGGTGCAGTTGACCCCCAGCGACTGCGAGAAGTGGATCATCAGCGCGTAGGTCCAATCGGTCTCCTTGATGGAGTGCCGGTTGCCGTCCGGCAGCGCCGTCTCACCCTGCTGGCGGATCGGGTAGTCGCCCTCCAGCATCGGGGTGAACGGGTCCCGCGGCAGGCTGGAGTCGCCGGCGCTGGCGTTGGCAAGGTTCTTGCCCATCGCGACCTCGAGCACGCCGCCCTGGTCGCGCGGCCCCGGGTCCTTGTACCAGATATAGCTCGGCACGTTGTTGCCGCGATGGCAGGTGTAGCAGGTGACGCCGGCCGGGGCGACGTGTGACTGCCAGTTGGCGTTGACGTTCTGCGTCATCTGGATCATGCGGCGGGACACAATCTTAGTGTAATAGGTGTCCTCGGCCATGTTGTTGGTGTTGTGGCAGTAGGCGCAGCCCTGCTTCGGCGCCACCCAGGCTGTCAGCGACACCATCAGGCGGGTGAACTGGCCGACGCTGAGGTCGCCCAGCACCAGCACGTTCTTATAGACCTGCGCGGCCTTCGGCCCCGTCGCCGGCAGTTGCGGCAGCGGCTTGGGCACCTGGTTCGCCTCCAGGTAACTCACGAGCTGCTTCGGGTTGTAGTTGGTCTCCATCGCCACGCCGCGATAGCCGCGCTGCACGGTGATCTGGCCCGGCAACTCGAACTGGCTGATCATCGCCAGGCCCAGCAGCGACGCCACGACCGCGCCGACGATGCCCAGCCCCAGCTTCAATCCTGGGATCATTTCACACCTCCCGGGGGGACGCTCAACGACGGGTCCACCACGTTGCCCCATACCAGGGGATACTGTGCCGCTATACCATGCTTGACGCCCCACATATACCAGTTGTCCACAACCGTTCCGGTCAGCAGGATGCCGATGCCGCCGGTGATGGGCGTCAGGATGGCAAACCACCAGGCCCAGCGGTGGATGCTCTCCGCCGAGGCGCAGAAACCCATCGTCCAGCGCCAGAACAGCGCGCCGCGCTCGAATGCGGTGCCGCGGTCGGCGATCTGCTCCAGCTCGCGCTCGCCGCCGAACCGGCTGATGGCGAGCACCGTCGAGGCATGCATGGCGAACAGCAGCGTCGATCCATACAGGAACACGATGCTCAGCATGTGGAACGGGTTGTAGAACAGGTTGCCATAGCGGATGGAGAACGCCGCCGTCCAGTCGAGGTGCGGGAAGATGCCGAACGGCACCGCCTCCGCCCAGGAGCCCATCAGGATCGGCCGGAAGAAGCCCAGCACCAGGTAAAGCCAGATCGCCGCACCGAACGCCCAGGCGGTGTGGCTGCCCATCCCCAGGCTTTTCGCCCGCTGATAGACGCGAACCCACCACAGCAGGATGCTGGCCGTCAGGAAGAACCCGGCCATCAGCCACCAGCCGCCCTCGGCCAATGGCGGGATGCTCAGGCCGTACGCCGGCGCGGGCGGCTCCAGCGCTAGCCAGAAAAGCTGGCGGAAGAACTGCACGATGTTCCAATCCACCGAGGCCCACATGTTGAGGCCGATGATCTCGAACGCGATGAAGCCGCAGATAAGCGACGCGATGCCGGTGATGCCCAGGTAGATCGGCCCCACCTGCGCGTCGCCGAGGACGCCGAACAGGTGGATGTAGAAAGGCTTGCCCGACCGGGTCCAGCTTGTCGCCGTCACCGGCACGCCGGCATAGACGGGGCCGCGGACCTGCACGCGGGTGAAGATGTTTTGATACTCAGCCATTTTCCGTCGCCTCCCTTCGGCCCATTATTTCCAGATCGGCAGGTTGAGCCACCAGCCCCACCACTCGGGCCATCCGCGGGTCCAGAAGGGGCCGCTGATGATGATGCACACAGCGCTCCAGAACCCGGCCGACAGCGCCAGGAACAGGCCGAGCCGGTGGATGCCGAGCGTGCCGATCGACCAGCCGATGGTGTCGCGGAAGAAGGTGTTCTCGTGCTCGGCGGTCTTCATGACCTGGCCCTTGCCGGGGTTCGCCGCCGACAGCACCAGCGCGCCGTGCAGCGACAGCGCGAGCGTCGTGGTGAAGAAGAACGTCACCGCCAGCATGTGCGCCGGGTTGTAGTGGAAGTGCAGGTATTGGTAGCCGGTGTTGCTGACCCAATCGAGGTGGCTGAGGA
>JAABUX010001774.1_pt1 | contig 31811 bp, 26 predicted proteins | sample 5561851 | NCBI WGS metagenome assembly JAABUX01 (sample SAMN10711883, study PRJNA513361) | rock metagenome | isolation source: Antarctica rocks | place: Antarctica: Victoria Land, Richard Nunatak red sandstone | collected 2016-01-03
ACGCGGCCCACGTCCCGCACCGCCGCCCGCGCCTGCAGCTTTCCGAACGTGATGATCTGCGCCACCCGGTCCGCGCCGTACTCGCCGCGGACGTAGCCGATCACCTCGTCCCGCCGGTCCTGGCAGAAGTCGATGTCGAAGTCCGGCATCGACACGCGCTCGGGGTTGAGGAACCGCTCGAACAGCAAGCCCCAGCGCAGCGGGTCCAGGTCGGTGATGGTCAACGCCCACGCCGCCACCGACCCGGCGCCCGATCCACGGCCCGGCCCCACCGGGATGCCCTGCGCCTTCGCCCACTGGATGAAGTCGGCGACGATCAGGAAATAGCCGGGGAAGCCCATGCCGGCGATGACGCCCAGCTCGTAATCCAGCCGCTTCTCGTAAACCGCTCGCGTTGCCTCGTCCGCGCCTATCGCGTCCATGCGGTGCACCAGGCCCTCGACGGCCATGGCGCGCACGGTCTCGTCCTCGGTCTGGCCGGGTCGCACCTTGGGGCACATCGGCAGCAGCGGCTTGCGCGTCTCCGCCATGACGGCGCAGGTGCGGGCGATGGCGAGCGTGTTGTCACAGGCGTCCGGCAGGTCCTTGAATAGCCGCCGCATGTCGCGCGCCGGCTTGAACCAGTGCTCCGGCGTCACCCGGCGGCGCTCCGCCTCGCCGACCTGGCGGCCCTCGGCGATGCACAGCAGGGCGTCGTGCGCCTCATGCATCTTAGGTGCTGCGAAGAAGCACTCGTTGGTGGCGACCAGCGGCAGGCCGAGTTCCTCTGCCAGGCCGATCAGGCCGGGCTCGATGGCGCGTTCGATGGCCAGGCCGTGCCGGTGCAGTTCCATCATGCAGCGGTCCGGGAACGCCTCCGCCATGCGGGACAGCAGCGCCAGCGCGTCCGGGCGGCGGCCCTCCGCCAGCATCCGCGTGATCGGCCCGCGTGTGCCGCCGGTCAGCAGCACCAGGCCCTCGGCGTGGTCCAGCAGCACGTCCAGCGGCAGTTGCGGGTCGGTCGGCTCGCCCTGCATGAAGCCCTTGCTGGACAGGCGCTGCAGGTTGGCCAGGCCCGCCGCGTCCTGTGCCAGCACCACGACCGGGTCGGCCGTCAGGCGCGGGTTCTCGGCGCGCACCAGCGAGACCTGGCACCCTATGATCGGCTGCACGCCCTTGCCTACGCAGGACTGGCTGAACTCCAGCGCGCCGAACAGGTTGCCGGTGTCGGTGATGGCGACGGCCGGCATACGCGCGTCCTTCGCCAGGGCGGCGATCTTGTCGGCCTTGATCGCGCCCTCGCTCAGCGAATACGCCGAGTGGACGCGCAGGTGGACGAAATCGGCGTATAGCATCAGGCCTCCACGATCAGGCCGTCGCGCAGGGTCACGCGGCGGTCCATGCGGGCGGCCAGGTCGGGGTTGTGCGTGGCGATCAGCGCCGCGACTCCTTCCTGCCTCACCATCCGCAGCAGTTCCAGGAACACCACATTGCTGGTGCCCACGTCCAGGTTCCCCGTGGGTTCGTCGGCCAGCAGCACCGCCGGGGCGTTGGCGAGGGCGCGGGCGATGGCGACGCGCTGCTTCTCGCCGCCGGACAGCTTGCCCGGCAAGTGCCCGGCCCGTGCCGGCAGCCCGAAGGCGGTCAGCAACGCCATCGCCCGCTCCCGCGCCGCGCGCCGGCTGCGGCCCGCGACCATCTGCGGCAGGATGACGTTCTCCGCCGCGGTGAACTCGGCCAGCAGGTGGTGCGCCTGATAGACGAAGCCAATGCGGTCCCGCCGGATCGCGGTGCGGTCGGCGTCCGGCAGGCCCCCGGCATCGCGCCCGTCCACCAGCACAATTCCGGAGTCCGGGCGTTCCAGCAGGCCCGCCAGGTGCAGCAGCGTGCTCTTGCCGGTGCCGGACGGCGCGACCAGGGCCACGATCTCCCCGGCCTGCAGCACCAGGTCCGCGCCGCGCAGAACGTGCAGCTCGGCGTCGCCGCTGCGGTAGGCGCGGCTGACGCCCTGCAGCGCCAGCGGGCTACTCATGCCGCAGCGCCTCCACCGGGTCGGTGCGGGCGGCGCGCCAGCTTGGGTACAGCGTCGCCAGCAGGGACAGCGCCAGCGCCATCACCACGACCTGCACCACCTCATGCGGGTTCAGCTTCGCCGGCAGGTGTGTCAGGAAGTACACCTCGGGGTTGAACACCCGGACGCCCAGTACGCCCTCGACCCAGCCCTGGATCGTCTCGATGTTTAGGCAGAACAGCACGCCGAGCACCACGCCCACCAGGGTGCCGGTCACGCCGACGCTGGCGCCGCACATCAGGAAAATCCGCATCACCGCGCCGCGCCCGGCCCCGATGGTCCGCAGCACCGCGATGTCGCGCGTCTTGTCCTTCACCATCATGATCAGCGACGACACCACGTTGAACGCCGCCACCAGAATGATCAGCGTGAGGATCAGGAACATCACGTTCCGCTCCACCTGCACGGCGGAGAAGAAGCTGTTGTCCCGCTGCTGCCAGGTCACCACCCGTAGGCCATCGCCGGCCAGGGCGGTGCTGACGGCCTGGCTGGTCGGGCCGACCGCCTGCGGGTCGCCGACCATGACCTCGATGCGGGAAGCGCCGCCGGGCTGCTGGAAGAAGATTTGGGCGGCCTCCAGCGGCAGGAACACATAACCGGTGTCGAACTGGTTCATGCCGACCTGGAAGATCGCCGCGATTCGGTAGGCGCGCACCCGCGGGATGGTGCCGAACGCGGTCGCGGCGCCCTGGGGCGACACCAGCGTCAGCTCTCCGCCGAGCTGTAAGTGGAACTTCTGCGCCAGGCCGATGCCGACCGCGATGGCGTCCTCCCCCTGGAAGTCGTCCAGCGATCCCAGCAGGATGTGGTCGCTGACCGCGTGCAGTGCGCGCACGTCCTGCGGCGCCATGCCCATGACGATGCCGCCGGACAGCTCGCCATGCGGACCCTGCAGCAGCACCTGCCCGTCCACCACCGGCGCGGCCATGGTCACGCCGGGCACAGCGCGGATACGGGCAGCGAGGGCGGCGGGGTCGGCCAGCGCGCCGGTGCCAGGGAACACGTTCATGTGGCCGTCGAAGCCCAGGATGCGGTTGAGCAGGTCCACCTGGAACCCGCCCATGACAGACATGACGATGATCAGCGTCGCCACCCCCAGCGCGATGCCGACCAGGCTGAACCCGGCGATGACGGACACGAATCGCTCGCCACGCCGCGCCCGCAGGTAGCGGCCGGCGACGGCACGCTCAAAAGGTCCGAACATGCTAAGCCATATGGGCCAGCGCCGCCTCAAGTGAAACCTCCTGGCGCTCTCCGGTCGCCCGGCGCTTCAACTCGACCGTTCCGGCCGCCGCGCCGCGTGGGCCGACGATGATCTGCCAGGGATGGCCCATCAGGTCGGCGTCAGCGAACTTCACCCCGGCGCGCTCGTCACGGTCGTCGTACAAGGCTTGGCCGTGCAGGGCGGCGTAGGCCTGCTCGCACAGGGCGCCGGTGGCGGGGTCGGCCTGCTTGAGGTTCAGGATGGCGGCGCGGAACGGCGCCACGCTGTCCGGCCAGATGATGCCGGCGTCGTCGTGGTGCGCCTCGATCAGCGCGCCGACCAGGCGGGAGACGCCGATGCCGTAGCTGCCCATGTTGGGGGCGACCGGCTTGCCGTCGGGGCCGGCCACCTGCAGGCCGACCAGCTCGCTGTACAGCGTGCCGAAGTTGAAGATTTGCCCGACCTCGATCCCCCTGCCCTCCCGCCGCCGCTCCTCCGGCACCTGGTCCCAGGCGGCCAGATCGTGCTTCTCGTCGGTGGCGGCGTATGGGGTGGTGACCTCGGTGAAGAAGCGGTCCAACCCTGCAGGATCGGTATGGTCAACGTCGTCGGTGCCAATGGCAATGGTCTCGACCGCAGCGTCGTAGAACACCTGGCTCTCGCCGGTTGGAGCGAGGATATGGAACTCATGGCTCAAGTCGCCGCCAATGGGTCCGGTGTCAGCGGCCATCGGCACCGCACGGACGCCCAGGCGCTGGAAGGTCCGCAGGTAGGACAGCATCATTATGCGGTAGCTGCGGACAGCCGAGGCGTGGTCCAGGTCGAAGGAGTAGCCGTCCTTCATCAGGAACTCGCGCCCGCGCATCACGCCGAAGCGGGGCCGGGTCTCGTCGCGGAACTTCCATTGGATATGGTAGAGGATTTGCGGCAGCTCACGGTAGCTCTTGACCGACTGGCGCATCAGGTCGGCGATCAGCAGCTCGTTGGTGGGGCTGTAGATCAGGTCGCGGTCGTGCCGGTCGCGCAGGCGCAGCATCTCGGGGCCGTAGGCGTCGTAGCGTTTGGACTGCTTCCACAGGTCGGCGGATTGCAGGGTCGGCATCAGCAGCTCCTGCGCGCCGACGCGGTCCTGTTCCTCGCGCACCACCTGCGCGATATTGTGCAGCACCCGCCAGCCCGCCGGCAGCCAAGCATAGATGCCTGCCGCCGTCTGCCGTACCAGCCCGGCGCGCAACATCAGGCGATGCGAGGCGATCTGCGCCTCCGCCGGATTCTCCTTGATGGTCGGCAGTAGCGAGCGGGTCAGGCGCATGGTGGTCCCAGTAAGATTGCCGGCCGGACCCTACATGCGACGAGTGATGCCGGCCAGCCTGGGTCGATGTGCCCACTCTGGACCCGCTCTCACGCAACCTTTGTGCAGCGCACAACCTTTTCCTGACAGAATCAGCCTAAACTGTGCGGAATCAACGTGACAGAGGTTGGTTTCCAGACTAACAAAAAAGAAGGCCCGCGCGCCAACAGCGCAGCGGGCCAAGTTTAGGGAGGAAACGCCAGTCACACGGCAGAACCAGGGAAACCAGGTTCTGTCCGTGATGATTGTCCCCCATCCCCGATCCCGTCCACATGAATTCGCACATGGATCAAGCAAAAATGCGTCGGCTGGCACCGTTCTGCCCAGACTAGGAGCGGCCGGTGGTGTACCGCCTTCTTATTGGTCATAGTTCTGCACCATGGCACGGAATGATAGCCAGTCGCTGCGGATAATCGCGAACGCGACGCACCATAGCACCACGGAAATGGCCGTGGTGATCAGCAGCTTTCGCCCGATCCGCGCCTGTTGCGGCGCCCCACGCCATCCAGTCGCCTCATCGGCCTCCGACACTGGCCGTATGCCGAAGGGCAGCACCGCGAACAGCACAGTCCACCAGATCATGGTGAACAGCACGACGGCCGTGAACGCGTTCATCCCGCGCGCTACACCCGCAGCAGGTGGACATCCACCATCGGGCGCTTCTGCAGCCGCCGCCCCAACGCCCGCCGCAGCGCCGCCCGCGCCGCGTCGGCCAAGGCCGAGTCATCCCTTCGCAGCGTCATCGGCAGGTCCGCCACCGCCTGCGAGAACTCCGCCGTCACCCGCGCCGTCTCCGGATCGTCAGGCTCGAACAGGCCCGGCGCGCTGACTCGCGGCTTGCCGACCATCTTGCCCGCGGCGTCCACGGCGAAGCTGCCCAGCACGACGCCGTTGAACAGCATGCGCCGCCGGGCCGCCAGCACGCCGCCGTTCAGCGGCACCACGCGGTTGCCGTCCAGCGCCAGCCGGCCCACGGGGGCGCTGTCCACAACCTCTGGCCGGCCCGGCGACAGGCTCAGGATGTCGCCGTCCTCCAGCATGATCGGCGTCGCGCCGGCCTCTTTGGCTAGGGCGGCATGGGCGGACAGATGCCGCCACTCGCCATGCACCGGCACCGAAAACTTCGGCTTCACGAGCGCATAAAGCTGCTTCAGCTCGTCCCGCGCCGGGTGGCCGGAGACGTGGGTCATGTGCTCCTCGTCAGTAATGACGCGGACGCCGCGGCGGACCAGGCCATCCTGCACGGCGATGATCGGACGTTCGTTGCCAGGGATCATGCGGCTGCTGAAGATAACGGTGTCGCCCTCGCCCAAGGCAATGTTGGGGTGGGTGTCGGCGGCGATGCGGGACAGCGCGCTGCGCGGCTCCCCCTGGCTGCCGGTCACCAGGATCAGCAGGTTGTCGTCGGGGATCGACCCGGCCTCATCCTCCGGCACAAAGTCCGGCAGGCCGCGCAGGTAGCCGCAATCCTTCGCCGCGGCCTCCAGGTTGCGCAGCGAGCGGCCGACTAGCGCAACGTGCCGCCCGGCATCGCGGGCGGCCAGGGCCACGCTTTCGACGCGGGCCACGTTGCTGGCGAAGCAGGTGATGGCGATCCGGCCGCGCCGGATGCCCCGCACCAGCTCGCTCAGGCTGCGCCGCACGTCCGCCTCGGAGCCGGAATGGCCATCGACCATCGCGTTGGTGCTGTCGCAGACCATGGCCAGCACGCCCTCCTCGCCCAGCCGGGCAAAGGCGGCCTGGTCGGTCGGGGGACCGATCAGCGGGTCGGCGTCCAGCTTCCAGTCGCCGGTGTGCAGGATGGTGCCATACGACGTGCGGATCACCAACGCCTGCGCCTCGGGGAGGGAGTGCGCGACGGGCATGAACTGCAGCTTGAACGGGCCGATCTCGAAGGCGCCGCCGGGCGGGACGACGTGGACGCGGACCTCGTTGACCAGGCCGGCTTCCCCCAGCTTGCGCTTCAGGACGGCGGCGGCGAACGGCGTGGCATACACGGGGCAGCGCAGTTGCCGCCATAGGTGGGCGACGGCGCCGATATGGTCCTCATGCGCATGGGTGATCACCAGGGCCAGCAAGTCATCGCGCCGGTCGGCGATGAAGCCGGGGTCCGGCATCATGATCTCGACCTCAGGATTGTCGTTGCCCCCGAAGCCAATGCCGCAGTCGATGGCCAACCACTTGCCGCTGGCCCGGTAAAGATTAAGGTTCATGCCGATCTCACCCGTCCCGCCCAAGGGCAGGAAGGCCAGATCACCGCTGTAAGCGTCCATTTAATCGCCTTCGTTTAATCGCATTCTGTCGCGACTCAATGTGGGTGCGGGGTTGCGCTCCGCCAACAAGCGCAGGCCGTCCAATGTCAGATCAGGATCGACCACGTCGATGATGGTCGTGCCCTCGGCCAGCAAGGGCGCCAGGCCGCCGGTGGCGACCACCCGCATGGGGGCGTCGTATTCGGCACGGATGCGCGTCACCAGGCCCTCCACTAGGCCGACATAGCCCCAGTAGATGCCGGACTGCATCGCGGGGATGGTGGACCGGCCGATGACCGCTTGCGGCCGGCCGATGCCGATGCGGGGCAGCCGCGCCGCCGCCTTGTGCAGCGCTTCGATGGACAGATTGATGCCGGGCGCAATGGCGCCGCCGAGGTAGGCGCCATCGCGGTCCACCACGTCGAACGTCGTCGCCGTGCCGAAGTCCAGCACCAGCAGCGGGCCGTGATAGGCCTGATGGGCGGCCATGGTATTCAGCAGGCGGTCGGCGCCGACCTCGGCCGGGTTGTCCACCCTGATCTCGAAGCCCCAGTTCAGGTTGGACCGGGCGATCAGCGGCTCCGTGCTGAACCACTCGCGGCACAGGCGGCGCAGGTGGTACAATGCCGCCGGGACAACGGTGCCGATCACGGTGCGGCCGATCTCGGCAGGCTTCAGGCCGGAAAACTGCAGCAGCGTCAGCAGCCAGACGGCGTACTCATCGCTGGTGCGTTGCGGCTCGGTGGCGATGCGCCAGATGCCGCGCCAGTTCGAACCGTCATGGACCGCGAACACGACATTGGTGTTGCCTGCATCGACCACCAGCAGCACGGCCTAGTCTCCATCGGCTTGCAGGATTTCGCCGGTCGGCAGCGCGTGCACCCGTCCGCCCGATTGTAGCAGAAGCGCGCCATCTTCCCCCAGTCCAGTAAACGCGCCGCCCACCTCGGCGTTGCCCCAGCGCACGCGCAAGTGGCTGCCGAGTGCGGGGCCGAGGTCGAGCCAGGCCCGCCGAACTGGGGCGAAGCCGTCCAGCAGGCGCACCTGGTCCCAATGGTCCAGCCGCGCCAACAGCCGCGCTGCGGCCGAGCCAGGGTCCGCCCCGCCCGGCGCCACCGCCACACCTGGCAGGTCCGGTGCGGCGGCAAGGTTGGCGCCGAAGCCCAACACCAGCCATTCCAACCGCGCCGTCAGGTCCAATGCCGTGTCGATCAGGATACCGCCGACCTTGGCGGAGCCAAGCACGACATCGTTGGGCCACTTGACCCGCAGCTTCTCGCCAGAGGGGGACAGCGCCTCCGTCAGCGCAACCGCCGCGAGGAGTGCCCACTGCCCGGCATCGATGGCAGGACCGGACGGTCGCAATAGGACGGATACCGCAAGGTTTCCCGCCAGCGTTTGCCAAGTCCGGCCGCGGCTGCCACGGGCATGGGTCTGCCGCGTTGCCATGATGGCCAGGCGTCCAGGCTCACCAGCCTGTGCCAGAGTGGTGCAAAGATCGGACGTGGACTCCACGCAGTCGTAGTGCCGCAGCCGCCACCCCGGCGGCGCAGCCAGGTTCACCCGAACAGGACCCGCGCCGCCGACTGCGCGGCCGCGACCAACGGCGCCGGGAACACGAAGAACAGGGTCGTCACCAGTGCCCCAATCCCGGCGACGAACGACACTTCGGGCGGACGGCGGTCGAACGCAGGCTCCGCCTTGTCAAAGTACATCACCTTGATGACGCGTAGGTAGTAGTAGGCGCCCACCACGCTGGTCAGCACGCCGACGACGGCCAGCGTCCAGTAGCCCGACTGCACCGCCGGCAGGAACACATATAGCTTGCCGAAGAAGCCGGAGAACGGCGGGATCCCAGCCATGCTGAACATGAACACCGTCATCGCCAGCGCCAGCCCGGCATCGGTGGTCGCCAGGCCCGACAAGTCGCTGATCTTGTCCAACACCCGGCCGCGCCGCCGCATGGCGATGATGCAGGCGAACACCCCGGCGCTCATGAACACGTAAGTTACCATGTAGATCAGCACGCCGCGGATACCCTCCGCGGTGCCGACCGCCAATCCGACCAGCGCATAGCCCATGTGGCCGATGCTAGAATACGCCATCAGCCGCTTGATGCTGCTCTGCCCAATGGCTGCCAGCGCGCCCAGCAACATAGAGGCGAGCGACACCAGTACGATGATCCCGGTCCACTGCGGCGTCAGATGGCCGAACGGCACCTCCAACGCACGCAGTAGCAGGGCGATGGCCGCCACCTTGGGCGCAGTGCTCATGAACGCCGTCACCGGGGTTGGGGCGCCCTCATAAACGTCCGGCGTCCACATGTGGAACGGCACCGCCGACAACTTGAATGCCAGGCCCGCAATGATGAAGACGATGCCGACGACCAGCCCGGCCGACACCCCATTCGGGTCGGTCAGCGACCGTGCCAGCTCGCCGAACTGCATCGTCCCGGCGAACCCGTAGGTCAGCGAGATGCCATACAGCAGCAGCCCCGACGCCAGCGCGCCCAGCACGAAGAACTTCAGCCCGCTCTCGGCCGACCGCAGGTTGTCCCGGTCGAACGCGCAGAGCACGTAAAGCGCCAGCGATTGCAGCTCTAGGCCCAGGTAAAGCGTCATCAGGCTGGCCGTGCTGCACATGATCATCATGCCGACGGTGGACAGCAGGATCAGCACCGGGAACTCGAACCGGCTGATCCCCGCCCGCACGTTGTAGTCCAGCGCCAGGACCGCACTCAGCCCGGCGCCGAGCAGAATCAGCATCTGCATGAACGAACTGAAGCCATCCACCACGAACAGGCCGTTATAGGCCACGCCTGGCTTGGACGACACCACCAGCACCCCTGCCAGCATCAGCGCGCCCAGGGACAGCATGGTGCATAGAAAGGCCGGGTCGGGCTTACGTAGGACGCCGAAAATCAGGATCGCCATCGCGCACAGCGCCAGCACGATCTCCGGCAGCGCCAGGGTCCAGTTCATGGGATGATCCCTGCAAGCTTCGGAGCGTTCGCCAGTGCGGCCACATGCTGGTCCACCATGGCATGTATGGTGGCGTCGAAGAACGTCGTGAAGTTGGACGGGTAAATGCCCATCCAGAGCGTCAGTCCGATCAGCGGCGTGAAGATCGCGATCTCGCGGGGCGACAAGTCCAGGATGCCGCGTAGGTCGTCCCGCGTGATCGTCCCGAAGATGACACGGCGGTACAGGTAAAGCATGTAAACCGCACCCAGGATCATCCCGAAACTGCCGAGATAGGCAAGATAGAGGCTGATCTTGAACGCCCCGACCAGCACCAGGAACTCGCCGACGAAGCCCGAGGTGCCCGGCAGGCCAATGCTACCCATGGTGAACACCATGAAGAACAACGCATAAGCCGGCATCCGCGTCGCCAGGCCGCCGTACCGCGCGATCTCCCGCGTGTGGATGCGGTCGTAGATCACGCCGACGCACAGGAACAGCGCCGCCGAGACAATGCCGTGCGACAGCATCTGGAACAGCGCGCCCTGGAGACCCTGCGCGTTGAATGTGAAAATCCCGATCACCACCACGCCCATATGCGCAATGGACGAGTAAGCGATCAGCTTCTTCATGTCCGTCTGCGCGAACGCCACCAGCGACGTGTAGATCACTGCCACCACGCCCAGCGCGAACATCAGCGGTGCGAACTGCTGCGACGCCTGTGGCAGCATCGGCACCGAGAAGCGCAGGAACCCATATGCCCCCATCTTCAGCAGCACGCCCGCCAGGATCACCGACCCGGCCGTCGGCGCCTCCACGTGCGCGTCCGGCAGCCATGTGTGGACCGGCCACATAGGCACTTTCACTGAGAAAGACGCCAGGAACGCCAGGAATAGCCAGAACTGCATCCGTGCCGGGAACGGCGTGTGCATCAGCACCGCCAGGTCCGTCGTGCCGGCATAGTTGATTATTGCCACCAGCGCCAGCAGCATCAGGATCGACCCGGTCAGGGTATAGAGGAAGAATTTGAAGCTGGCATAAACCCGCCGCGGCCCGCCCCAGACGCCGATGATGAGGTACATCGGGATTAGCACGCCCTCGAAGAACATGTAGAACACGACGAAGTCCTGCGCCGCAAACATGCCGACCATCATGGTCTCCAGCACTAGGAACGCGAGCATGTACTCCCGCACCCGCACCGTGATCGCCTCCCAGCTCGCCAGGATGCAGATCGGCGTCAGCGCCGTGGACAGCAGCACGAACAGCACCGAGATGCCGTCCACGCCCATGCGGTAGCCGACGCCGAACTCCGGCAGCCAGGACAGGCTTTCCTGGAACTGGAACCCGGCGTTGGCGGTGTCGAACCGCACCCACAGCAGCACGGACAGCGCGAACACGATCAGGCTGGTCCACAGCGCCGTCCAGCGGGCGTTGCTGGCCACCACGACCTCGTCCCCCCGCACGGTCATGATGAACAGCCCGCCCGCCAGCGGCAGCCAAGTCAGCAGGGACAGCAGGGGAAAGCCGGCAGCGTTGTTCAAGGGATCACCGGAAGATCAGGAAGATGCTGACGAGCAGCACCAGCCCGATCAGCATCGTAAAGGCATAGACCGCAATCGACCCGGTCTGGATGCGGACCACCTGCGCCGAGCCGTCCGCGGCCAGTGAGGCGATGCCGTTCGGCATGCCGTCGATCAGCGTCTCATCGCCGACATGCCACAGAATCCCTGCCAGGCGCTGCGCCGGGCGGACGAAGATGCGATCATACAGCTCGTCGAAGTACCACTTGTTCAGCACGAGGCGGTACAGGGCGGGCACCGCCGCCGCCATCCGCGCGGGCAGCGTCGGGGCGAAGACATACATGACGTAGGCCAGCGCGATCCCTGCCAGGCCGACGAGGGTGGGAAGCAGGGAGGCCAGCAGCGGCACCGCCTCCATATCGTGCATGACGGTGTTGGTTGGCGCATTCACGATGCTGCCGCGCCAGAACTCCAGCCAGTCCTCGCCGATGAACCAGCCGTGGAACACGATGCCGGTCAGCGCGGCCCCCAAGGCCAGCACGATCAGCGGACCCGTCATCACCGCCGGGCTTTCGTGCACATGGTCCATGGTCTTCTGGTCGGCTCGCGGCCTGCCATGGAATGTCAGGATCAGCAGCCGCCAGGAATAGAACGCCGTCAGGAATGCCGCGAGGACGCCGCAGGTGTAACCATACGTGCCGATGGCGCTGCCCTTCGCCCAGGCGGCCTCCAGGATCGCATCCTTCGAGTAGTAACCGGCGAAGATCGGGATACCGGCCAGCGCCAGGCTACCGACCCACATCACAACGTAGGTGATCGGTATCTTGCGCCAGATGCCGCCCATGCGCCGGATGTCCTGCTCATCGGACATCGCGTGGATCACCGACCCGGCGCCAAGGAACAGCAACGCCTTAAAGAAGGCATGCGTGAACAGATGAAACACTGACGCCTGGTAGGCCCCGACCCCGGCGGCCAAGAACATGTAGCCAAGCTGCGACATCGTCGAGTAGGCGATGATCCGCTTGATGTCGTTCTGCACGCAGCCGATGGTCGCCGCGAACAGGCAGGTCGTGGCGCCCATGAACGCCACGAAGCCCAGCGCGCCCGGTGCATACTCCAGCACCGGCGACATGCGCGCCATCAAAAATACGCCGGCCGTCACCATCGTCGCCGCATGGATCAGGGCGGATACCGGCGTCGGCCCCTCCATCGCGTCCGGCAGCCAGACGTGCAGGCCCAACTGCGCCGACTTTCCCGTCGCGCCCAGGAACAGCAGCACGCCGATCACCTCGTAGGCCCGCCAGGTGCTGCCCAGCACATGGTAGGTGTCCCCCACATGGTCGTGCACATGGGCGAAGATGTCGGGGAACTCGACGGAACCGAAGATCACGAACACCAGCGCGATCCCGACGGCAAAGAACAGGTCCCCGATGCGGTTGACCACGAAGGCCTTCATGGCGGCGCGGTTGGCGCTGGGCCGGTCGTACCAGTAACCGATCAGCAAGTAGCTCGCGAGGCCCACGCCCTCCCAGCCGAAGAAAAGCTGCACCAGGTTGTCCGCCGTCACCAGCATCAGCATGGCGAAAGTGAACAGGCTCAGGTAGCTGAAGAAGCGCGGGATCGTCGCGTCATGGCTCATGTAGCCGACGCTGTAGATGTGGATCAGCGTCGCGATGAACGTGACCATGGCCACCATCATGGCCGATAGCGTGTCGTAGTGCAGCGCCCACTCGACATGGAAGCCCTCGACATCCATCCAGGTGCCGAGGCTGACGACGCCGGGCAGCCCGTCCCCGGTCAGGCACGGCACGAAGCTGGCGACGCCGCAGACCGAGGCCACACACATGCACAGCACGGTGACGGCCTCGCTGGCCTTGTCCCCGATCTGCCGGCCGAACAGCCCGGCGACCAGCGCCCCGACCAACGGTGCAAACACGGCAACGGCGTAAAGCATGGCCTAGCCCCGCATCAGGGAAACGTCCTCGACCTCGATCGAGCCGCGGTTGCGGAAATAAACGACGACGATGGCCAGCCCGATGGCCGCCTCCGCCGCAGCGACGGTCAGCACGAACAGCGCGAACACCTGGCCCGCCAGGTCACCCAGCGCCGAACTGAACGCGACCAGGTTCAGGTTCACCGCCAGCAGCATCAGCTCGATCGACATCATAATGACGATAATGTTTTTGCGGTTCAGGAAGATGCCAAAGATGCCCAGCACCAGCAGAACCGCGCTGACGACCAAGTAATGCCCGACGCCGATCATCCGTGCTCTCCCGGGCCAGGCTTATCGACGCCGTGCTCGTGCGTCTCGTTGGCAGACACTAGCGCCGGCTCCGGCTTCGGGCGGATGATGCCGGTGACGTTGGTGCCGGCGCCGTAGCGGACCGGCATGATCTCCAGCGTGTCGGCGACGGTGCGAGCGTTCTGCCGGGAGATGTCCTGGCGCTTGCTGGTCTGGCGTTCCCGGTGCGTCAGCACGATGGCGCCGATCATCGCCACCATCAGGATCAGCCCGGCCACCTGGAACAGGAAAATATAATCCGTGTAGATCAGCTGCCCCAGCGCCTGCGTGTTGCCCAGGTTGCCCGGCGTGCTACTCAACCGCAGCGCGCTCGCTTGCGGCGCAAACTCCCAGCCGCCCGCAACCAGCAGCAGCTCAGCCAACAGGACCACGCCGACGGTGGCGCCGATCGGCAGGTAGCGCTGGTAGCCCTCCCGAAGCTGGGCGAAGTTCACGTCCAGCATCATCACGACGAACAGGAACAGCACCGCGACCGCGCCGACATAGACGATCACCAGGATCATCGCTAGGAACTCGGCCCCGGCGATCAGGAACAGCGCCGCCGCGTTGAAGAACGCCAGGATCAGGAACAGTACGGAGTGCACGGGATTTCGCGCCGTCACCACCATAGCGGCGGAGCCGAGCAGGATGGCGGAGAACAAGTAAAACGCGGCAGAGACGATCATCGGCAGGACCTAGCGGTAGGGCGCATCAAGCTCAAGCCGCTTGGACAGCTCGCTCTCCCAGCGGTCGCCGTTGGCGAGCAGCTTCTCCTTGTTATAGAGCAGTTCCTCCCGCGTCTCGACGGCGAACTCGAAGTTCGGGCCTTCGACGATTGAGTCCACCGGGCAGCTCTCCTCGCACAGGCCGCAGTAGATGCACTTGGTCATGTCGATGTCGAATCGCGTGGTGCGGCGGCTGCCGTCGTCACGCGGCTCGGCCTCGATGGTGATGGCGAGCGCCGGGCACACAGCCTCGCACAGCTTGCAGGCGATGCAGCGTTCCTCGCCGTTGGGATAGCGGCGCAAGGCGTGCTCGCCTTTAAAGCGCGGGCTGATCGCGCCCTTTTCATAGGGATAGTTGATCGTTGCCTTCGGGCGGAAGAAATACTTCAACGTCAGCGACATGCCGGAGATCAACTCGCTCAGCAGCAGGCTGCGGGCGGTGCGGTCCAGGAAAGCCATGGTGGTGATCCTCTCTGCCCGGCGGCGTTGTGGGCCGGGCCAGGCTATAGAGCAAGGGTTAGACGGGATGCGACCCGGGCAGCCAGCCCATGCCGACCAGCACGCCAGCCGTCAGCACCAGCCAGCCCAGCGACAGCGGCAAGAAGACCTTCCAGCCCAGCCGCATCAACTGGTCGTAACGAAAGCGTGGGAAGGTCGCCCGGACCCAAATGAACATAAACAACACAAGCAGTATCTTGGCGATGAACCAGATCGGTCCCGGCACCCAGGTGAACGGCGCGAACGGGATCGGGCTGAGCCAGCCGCCCAGGAACAGGATCGCCGTCATGGCCGACATGAGGATCATGTTGGCATACTCGCCGAGGAAGAACAGGCCGAAGGTCATCGCGCCGTATTCCACGTGGAAGCCGCCGACGATCTCGCTCTCGCCCTCCGCCAAGTCGAACGGGGCGCGGTTGCACTCGGCCAGGATCGACACGAAGAACACGATGAACATGGGGAACAGCGGGATGAAGAACCACACATGCTGCTGCGCCCGCACGATGTCGGTCAGGTTCAGACTACCGGCGCACAGCAGCACCGTCACCATGACGAAGCCCATGCTGACCTCGTAGCTGACCATCTGCGCCGCCGAGCGCAGCGCGCCGAGGAACGCATACTTCGAGTTGCTGGCCCAGCCGGCGATGACGATGCCGTACACGCCGAGGCTGCTGATGGCGAACAAGTACAGGATGCCGACATTGATGTTAGCAATGGCCCAGCCATCGTTCACCGGGATCACCGCCCAGGCGACCATCGCCAGGGTCATCGTCAGCAGCGGGGCCACGATGAACAGCACGCGGTTCGCCCCCGTGGGGATGATCGTCTCCTTCATCAGCATCTTCAGCGCGTCGGCGAAGGGCTGCATTAGACCGAAGGGGCCGACGACGTTCGGCCCTTTCCGCATCTGCATCGCCGCCATCACCTTGCGCTCGGCCAGCGTCAGGTAGGCGACGCTGACCAGCACGGGCACCAGCATGGCCAGGGTTTGGGCCACGGTCAGTACGGTGATCCCGGCGGGGGTGGCGAGGAAGTCGATCAAGGCGCTACTCCGCGGCCTGCAGCAAGGGGGCGGTGTAGATTCGCGAACACTCCGCCATCGTGACGCTGGCGCGGCTGATCGGGTCGGTCTGGTAGTAGTCGGGCACGGCCGGCACGAACGGAGCGTCGCTTATCGAGCCGCCAGCAGGTGGGCCAGCCTGGTCGGTGCAGCCATGGCGTTGCAGTTCCTGCTCGCGGGCGAACACCAGGTTCACCTGCACCAGCCGGTCGCGGACGCCGCGCAGGTCGTCATACGGCAGCGGCTTGCCCAGCGTGGCGCTGAACGCGCGCAGGATTGCCCAGTCCTCGCGTGCCTCGCCCGGCGGCTGCGTTGCCAAGAAGCCGCGCTGCATCCGGCCCTCGGTATTGACGTACGTGCCGCCCTTCTCGGTGTAGGCCGAGCCCGGCAGGATCACGTCGGCCCGCGCCGCGCCGCGGTCGCCGTGGTGGCCCTGGTAAACAACGAAGGTGCGTTCCCCGATGCGGCCCATGTCGAACTCGTCGGCCGCGAGCAGCCAGAGCAGATCGACGCCGCCACCCAGCATCGCCGCCATGTCCCTGCCGCCCGGACCCGGCACGAAGCCCAGGTCCAGCGCACCAACCCGCGCCGCCGCGGTATGCAGCACGTTGAACCCATGCCAGTCCGGCGTCAGCGCGCCGACCTCCGCCGCCAAGGCCCAGGCCGCCGCCAGGACCGCCGCGCCATCTGGACGCCGCAGCGCGCCCTGGCCGACGACGATCATCGGGTGCTTGGCATTCCGCAGCACATCCGCGAAGGCGCCCAGGCTGGACAGCGCGGCCGGGCCATCGCCGAGGTGCTCGGCATGGTAGGTCAAGTCCGCCGCCTGGCCGATATAGCCGACCGGCAACGGCCCCATGTTCATGCGCTTGCGGATGCGGGCGTTGAGCACCGGGGACTCGCGCCGCGGGTTGCTGCCGATCAGCAGGATGGCGTCGGCCTCCTCGATCCCGGCCACGGTCGTGTTGAACGTATAGAAGTCCCGCCGCTCCGCCGCCAATGCCGCGCCATCCTGCCGGCAGTCCAGGTTCGCCGAGCCGAGCAGGCCCATCAGGTCCTTGAGCGCAACCATGCTCTCCGCGTCGCACAGGTCGCCCGCAATGGCGCCGACGCGGTCGCCCGGCAGGCCCCGCAGCTTGGCCGCAATGGCGCCGAACGCCTCCGGCCAAGTCGCCTGCCGCAGCTTGCCGTTCACCCGCACCCAGGGCTTGTCCAGCCGCCGCCGCTTCAGGCCGTCATGCGCGAAGCGGGACTTGTCGGCCAGCCACTCCTCGTTCACGTCCTCATTGGTGCGCGGCAGGATGCGCAGCACCTCGGAGCCGCGGGCATCGACGCTGATGTTCGACCCCAGCGCGTCGTGCACATCGACGCTGACGGTCTTGCGCAGCTCCCAGGGCCGGGCGACGAAGCTGTACGGCTTGCTCAGCAGCGCGCCGACCGGGCAGATGTCGATCAGGTTGCCGGACAGCTCGGTGGTCAGCGCCTTCTCGATGTAGGTGCCGACCTCCATGTTCTCGCCGCGCGACACCGCGCCCATCTCCGGCACGCCAGCGACCTCGCTGCTGAAACGGATGCACCGGGTGCAGTGAATGCACCGGGTCATGAACGTCTTCACCAGCGGACCCAGATACTTGTCCTTCACCGCCCGCTTGTTCTCGGCGTAGCGGGAGTGGTCCATGCCGTAGGAATACGCCTGGTCCTGCAGGTCGCACTGGCCGCCCTGGTCGCAGATCGGGCAGTCCAGCGGATGGTTGATCAGCAGGAACTCCATCACGCCCCGCCGTGCCTGGCGCACGACGGCGGTGTCGGTCTTGACCACCATGCCGTCCGCGACCGGGTAGGCGCAGCTCGCCACAGGCTTCGGGGCCTTTTCGATCTCGACCAGGCACATGCGGCAGTTGCCGGCGACCGACAGCCGCTCGTGGTAGCAGAACCGGGGTATTTCCTTGCCCGCCGCCTCGCACGCCTGCAGCACGGAAGCGCCGTTCGGGACCTCGACCTCGATCCCGTCAACCGTAACCTTTGCCATCTATCCCTACTCCGCCGCCATCATCAGCGGCTTTGGCGCACGCGCGGCCTTGTACTCGGCGATGCGCTGTTCCATCACGGGGCGGAAATGCCGGATCAGGCCCTGGATCGGCCATGCCGCAGCATCGCCCAGGGCGCAGATGGTGTGCCCCTCGATCTGCTTCGTCACCTGCTCCAGGGTGTCGATCTCGTCCAGTTCGGCCCGGCCCTGCACCATGCGGTGCATCACGCGCATCATCCAGCCCGTACCCTCGCGGCAGGGGGTGCACTGGCCGCAGCTCTCGTGCTTGTAGAACTGCGCCAGCCGGTCTATGGCGCGGATCACGTCGGTGCTCTTGTCCATGACGATCACGCCCGCCGTGCCCAGGCCGGACTTCACCTCGCGCAGGCTGTCGAAGTCCATCAGCACGGTGTCACAGATCGACTTTGGCAGCAACGGCACGCTTGAGCCGCCGGGGATGATGGCCAGCAGGTTGTCCCACCCACCGCGCACGCCGCCGGCATAGGTGTCGATCAGCTCGCGCAGAGGGATGCCAAGCTCCTCCTCCACGTTGCACGGCTTGTTCACATGCCCGCTGATGCAGAAAATCTTGGTGCCGCTGTTCTTCGGCCGCCCCAGCGCCGAGAACCATGCGCCGCCCCGCCGCAGGATGGTCGGGACGACGGCAATGGTTTCGACGTTGTTGACCGTCGTCGGACAGCCATACAGGCCGACGGCAGCCGGGAACGGCGGCTTCAGCCGCGGCATGCCCTTCTTGCCCTCAAGGCTTTCCAACAGGGCGGTCTCTTCGCCGCAGATGTAGGCGCCGGCGCCGCGATGCACATACAGGTCGAAGTCGTAGCCCGACCCGGCCGCATTCTTGCCCAGCAGGTTGGCCGCATACGCCTGGTTAACCGCAGCCTGCAAGTTCACGGATTCGTTGTAGTACTCGCCGCGGATGTAGATGTAGCAGGCCGACGCGCCCATCGCGAAGGAGGCGATCAGCGCACCCTCGACCAGCTTGTGCGGGTCGTGCCGCATGATGTCGCGGTCCTTGCAGGTGCCCGGCTCGCTCTCGTCGGCGTTGATGACGAGGTAGCTCGGCCGTCCGTCCGGCGCAGCCTGCTTCGGCATGAACGACCACTTCATGCCTGTCGGGAACCCGGCGCCGCCGCGGCCGCGCAGGCCGGACGCCTTCATCTCGTCGATGATCGCATCGCGTCCGCGGGCGATGATCGCCGCCGTGTCGTCCCAATCGCCACGCGCCCGCGCGCCCTCCAGGGTCCAGTCGTGCTGGCCATACAGGTTGGTGAAGATGCGGTCCTTGTCGGCAAGCATCGTGCTACTCCACGTCCAAAAGGGTGGTCGGGCCACCCTCGGGCGCCGAGGTCAGCCGACCAATCGACGACCCCACCGGCACCTTCTCGCCCCGGCGCAGCGCACGCAGCAGCGCCACAGTCCGGTCGTAATCCAGGTCTTCGTGGTAGTCGTCGTCCACGCATAATATAGGTGCGTTCACGCAGGCTCCGAGGCATTCAACCTCGCTCATGGTGAACATTCCGTCGGCGCTCGTTTCGCGCCAGGCCTTGATTCCCGTCTCGTCCCGGCAGGCCCGGGTGATCTCGTCCGACCCGCGCAGCCAGCACGGCGTCGTGCCGCAAACCTGCAGGTGGTAGCGGCCGATCGGGTTGGTGTTGAACATCAGGTAGAAGGTGGCAACCTCGTAAACCCGGATCGGCGGCAGCTCCAGCCGGGCAGCCACCGCCTCCATTGCCACTCGGGGCACCCAGGCGCTGCCAGTCTGCCGACGCATCTGCGACTGCACGATATACAGCAGCGGCAGCACCCCACTTGCCTTGCGGCTGGGCGGGTACTTGGTCAGCACAAGCTGCACCTCCCGCTCACTCTCCTCGTCGAACGCGAAGTGCGTCGGCTGCGGCGCACCCTGCCCTGTGCTGCCGTCGCCGACATCTTCCGAGGTGCCGTTGCCGACCTGCGACCCTTGGGGGTCGCCCAAGCTATGAGACATGCCCTACCTGTCGATCTCGCCGAACACGACGTCCACGGAGCCGATGATGGCCACGGCGTCGGCCAGCATGTGCCGCTTGCTCATGTGCTCCATCGCTTGCAGGTTCGCGAAGCCGGTGGGGCGTATCTTGCACCGGTACGGCCGGTTGCTGCCGTCGGCGACCAAGTACACGCCGAACTCGCCCTTCGGGCTCTCGGTCGCCGTGTAGGTCGATCCCGCCGGGATGTGGTAGCCCTCGGTGTAGAGCTTGAAGTGATGGATCAGCGCCTCCATCGACCGCTTCATCTCCTGCCGGCGGGGGGCGGAGAACTTGCGGTCCTGGATCTTCACGTCGCCGGGCCGCATCTTCTCCAGGCACTGCTGGATGATGTATGTGCTCTGCCGCATCTCGGCCATGCGGATCAGGTAGCGGTCGTAGCAGTCGCCGTTGCGGGCCACCGGGATGTCGAAATCGACTTGGTCGTACATGTCGTACGGCTGCGACTTGCGCAGGTCCCACGGCACGCCGCTGGCGCGCAGGCAAGGGCCGGTGAAGCCCCAGGCCAGCGCGTCCTCGCTGGTCATGATGCCGATATCGACGGTGCGCTGCTTCCAGATGCGGTTGTTGGTCAGCAACTGCTCCAGCTCGTCAATGAACTTCGGGAACGTCTGCGCCCACTCGCCGATGTCATTCGCCAGGTGGCCCGGCAGGTCGCGCGCCACGCCACCCGCGCGGAAATAGTTGGCATGGTAGCGGGCACCGGACACGCCTTCGTAGAACTGCAGCAGCTTCTCCCGCTCCTCAAAGCCCCACAGGCTCGGCGTGATCGCTCCCACGTCCAAGGCGTAAGTCGTCACATTCAGCAGGTGGTTCAGGATGCGGGTGATCTCTGCGAACATCGTGCGTATCCAACGCCCGCGCTCGGGCACCTGGATGCACAGCAGCTTCTCCTGCGCCAGTGCCCACGTGTGCTCCATGCACATCGGGCTGACGTAGTCCAGGCGGTCGAAGTACGGCAGCGCCTGCAGGTAGGTCTTGTGCTCGATCAGCTTCTCGGTGCCGCGGTGCAGCAGGCCGATGTGCGGGTCGGCGCGCTCGACGACCTCGCCGTCCATCTCCAGGATCAGGCGCAGCACGCCGTGCGCCGCCGGGTGCTGCGGGCCGAAGTTGATGGTGTGGTTGTCCACCTCGAGGATCTTGCTGGTGTTCGGCTTCATCTCCTCGGGCGTCGTGCTGTGCGTGCCCATGAAGTCGCCGATGCGGACATCGTCTGGCATCACTTGGTCTCCTGCGGCGCGCCCTTGGGCTTGTCCGAGCCCTGGGCGGCAATGCGGTCGGTATGCGCCTTCTCATCCCCGGGCAGTGTCACCATGCCCTCCCATGGGGAGACGAAGTCGAAGTTGCGGAAATCCTGCGTCAGGCTGACAGGCTCGTTCACGACCTGCTTGCGCTCGTCGTCGTAGCGGACCTCAACGTAGCCGACCAACGGGAAGTCCTTGCGCAGCGGATGGCCGCTGAAGCCGTAGTCGGTCAGGATGCGGCGCAGGTCGGGCTGGTCGCTGAACACGATGCCGAACAAGTCCCAAGCCTCGCGCTCGAACCAGGTGGCCACGGGCCAAATGCGATGGATGCTAGGCACCGGGCTATGCTCGTCCGTGGTGATGACCACACGGGCACGGTGGTTCAGTGAGACCGAGAGCAAGTTGTAAACGACATCGAACCGCTCCGGACGCTCCGGCCAGTCCACGCCGCACAGGTCCATCAATTGCTCGCACGAGAAGCGCGGGTCGTCGCGTAAGGTCGTCAGAAGCGTGGCGATGGCGTCCCGCTCGGCATGGATCACCAACTCGCCCCCTTCCAGTCCGGCACGCGACACACCGGCCAAGGCGCCGGCGTCGCGCGCCAGGGCTGCCAGGTCGCTCGGCGCGACCGCCATGGCCGGAGCCTGTGCGGGGGCCTCAGTGCCGTCCGGCAGGTTCTCGTAGGTCTCAGCCACGCAGGATCGTCCCGGTGCGACGGATCTTCTTCTGCAACTGCATGATTCCGTACACCAGTGCCTCCGCCGTCGGCGGGCAGCCCGGCACGTACACGTCCACCGGCACAATCCGGTCGCAGCCGCGCACCACCGAGTAGCTGTAGTGGTAATAGCCGCCGCCGTTCGCGCAGGACCCCATGCTGATCACCCACCGTGGCTCCGGCATCTGATCGTAAACCTTGCGCAGCGCCGGGGCCATCTTGTTGGTCAGCGTGCCAGCGACGATCATTACGTCCGACTGACGCGGGCTGGCCCGGGGGATTACACCGAAGCGGTCCAGGTCATAGCGCGGCATATAGGCGTGGATCATCTCCACTGCGCAACAGGCCAGGCCGAACGTCATCGGCCACAGGCTACCTGTGCGAGCCCAGTTCACCACCTTGTCCAGGTTGGCGACGACAAAACCCTTGTCAGCCACTTCGCCGGTGATGCCCTTGATGACGGCATCCTGCGCCGCGCCGGGCTGTAAAGCCTCGCGGTTCCAAGCGATATCATTACTAATCGTGGTCGCGCTCATGGCGTGACTACTCCCATTCCAGTGCGCCTTTGCACCACTCATAAATGAAGCCGACCGTCAGTACTGCAAGGAAACCCATCATCGAGAGGAAGCCAAACATGCCGATGTCGCCTAGGCTGACCGCCCAGGGAAACAGGAACGCGACTTCCAGGTCGAAGATGATGAACAAGATGGCGACGAGATAGAACCGCACGTCGAACTTGCGCCGGGCATCGTCGAAGGGTTCGAACCCGCACTCGTAAGCTGACAGCTTTTCCGCATAGGGACGCTGCTTGGCGGCGAGCAACGAGCCGCCGACCATGGCTAAAGCGATGAACCCGCCGATGGCGATGAATACGAGTATAGGGAAGTACTCGGAGAGCAACAGCATCTTGATCCCTGACGGTGGCGGCCGCGCCATGTGCGCTGCAGCAAGGATATACGGTGAGTGTGGCCTGCCTTCCAGGGAAAGCCACACCGTATCCAAGATGTTATGGTTGCCGCTGCTGGCGCGAGAGACGGGGCTCGAACCCGCGACCTCCGGCGTGACAGGCCGGCGCTCTAACCAACTGAGCTACTCCCGCAGCGGCAGGGCGCACGATCTACGGTGCGGACAGGGCGTCGTCAAGCCGTGTCGTGCAAGGCGGGCCGTGTCGTGCAAGGGGGGCGGTCTTCGGCGTGTCCCACGGCGTGGGCGGTGACGGGATCGAACCGCCGGCCCTCTCGGTGTAAACGAGACGCTCTACCGCTGAGCTAACCGCCCATGCCGACGCGTAGGCTTACAGCCTCGCGCAACGCCTTACCAGGCCGGAACCGCACCGAGCAGGTCGCACCAACAGCGATGCGCGCGCCCGTGCGGGGATTTCGGCCAGTAGTCGCCTTGCGGATTGATGGAGCAAAGGTGCCGAAGCCGGCCAGTCGCACGTCACGCCCTTGCCGCAACCCACCCTCAATGGCGGACAGCACGGCGTCAACGGCCTCGTTGGCTTTGCCAATGGCCACATCCATATCGACAGCTACAGCGTGTACCAGGTCCACCCGGCTCATGGAGCGCCCGCTGGCAAGCGATACCATTACGATGCCGTCGTTTGCCATACCTGTGCCCATCTGTGCTTTTCCGCACAGTATGTCCCGGCCCCGGAATGGGTCAATAAAACCCGGCACGCCCCATCTACCCGCCATACTAGGCGAGCACCGCTGTTGCGGATATGCCGCGCATGGCCCCGTCCCGGCGCCGACGCCGGGACAGAAGCGCATGCTAATGCGGTAGCGACGCCGCGGGCTGGGCGGGCGGCGGCACGATCGGCTCCACCGGTTCCTCCCATTCGATAGCTTCCGGCTTACGGGCCAGGGCCTGACTGATCACCTCGTCAACATGCGAGACGGGAAGGATTTTCAGCCCCTTCTTCACGTTGTCGGCGATGTCCACCAAGTCCTTTTCGTTGTCCTTGGGGATGAACACCGTCGTGATGCCGGCCCGCAATGCCGCCAGCAGTTTCTCCTTCAGGCCACCGATCGGCAGCACCCGGCCGCGCAGGGTGATCTCCCCCGTCATTGCCACGTCACGCCGCACGGGGATGCCGGTCATCACGCTAACGATGCTGACCGCCATTGCCACGCCAGCGGACGGGCCGTCCTTCGGGGTCGCACCCTCGGGAACGTGGACGTGGATGTCCCGCTTCTCGAACAGCGTCGGCTTGATGCCGAACCGGGTGCTGCGGCTGCGGACGTAGCTGAGCGCGGCCGACACGCTCTCCTGCATCACGTCACCCAGCTTGCCCGTGTTCTTGATGGTGCCCTTGCCGGGCAGCATCACGCTCTCGATGGTCAGGATCTCACCGCCAACTTCGGTCCAGGCCAGGCCCGTGACGACGCCGACCATGTCCTCCGCCTCCGTCTCGCCGTATCGGAAGCGGCGAACGCCGGCGTACTTGTCTAGAGACTTACGGGTGATCGCGACCTTCTTGGCCTTCTTGGTCACAATCTCCTTCACCGCCTTGCGGGCGACGTTGGCGATCTCCCGCTCCAGGCTGCGCACTCCGGCCTCCCGGGTATAGTAGCGTACCAGGTCACGCAGGGCGTCGTCGGTGATCGACCACTCCTCCGGCTTCAGGCCGTTCGCCTCGGCCTGCTTGGTCACCAAATGGCGCTTGGCGATCTCCACCTTCTCGTCCTCGGTATAGCCAGCCAGGCGGATAATCTCCATGCGGTCCAGCAACGGCTGGGGCATGTTCAGGCTGTTAGCGGTGGTGACGAACATCACGTCCGACAGGTCGTAATCGACCTCCAGGTAGTGGTCCGCGAACGTCGCGTTTTGCTCGGGGTCCAGCACCTCCAGCAACGCGCTGGACGGGTCGCCGCGCCAATCCGCGCCAAGCTTGTCGATCTCGTCCAGCAGGAACAACGGATTGCTGGTCTTGGCCTTCTTCATGCCCTGGACGACCTTGCCCGGCATCGAGCCGATATAGGTCCGCCGATGGCCACGTATCTCAGCTTCATCACGCACGCCGCCCAGCGACATCCGCACGAAGTTGCGCTGCGTGGCCTTGGCAATGCTCTTGCCCAAGCTGGTCTTGCCCACGCCCGGCGGTCCCACCAGGCACAGGATCGGCCCACGGATCTTCGGGCTACGCGACTGCACGGCAAGGTATTCAAGGATGCGCTCCTTGACCTTGTCCAGCCCGTAATGATCGGCGTTTAGGATACGCTCGGCCTCGACCACATCATTGCTGACCTTACTGCGCTTCTTCCAGGGAATGGACAACATCCAGTCGAGGTAGTTCCGCACCACAGTGCTCTCGGCGCTCATTGGGCTCATGGTCCGCAGCTTCTTCAGCTCGGACGTCGCCTTCTCGCGCGCCTCCTTGGTGAACTTCGTCTTTTTGATGCGATCCTCCAGCTCGGCGGTCTCGTCCTTGCCGTCCTCGCCCTCGCCCAGCTCCTTCTGGATCGCCTTCAACTGCTCGTTCAGGTAGTACTCGCGCTGCGTCTTCTCCATCTGCCGCTTCACGCGGTTGCGGATACGCTTCTCCACCTGCAGAACGCCGATCTCCGACTCCATGTGGGCGAACACGCGCTCCAGCCGGTCGCCGACCTTGGCGGCCTCCAGCAACTCCTGCTTCTCGGCAATCTTGAGGTTCAGATGGGCCGAGATGGTGTCGGCCAGCTTACTCGGCTCCTCGATCTGATTCAGCGAGACCAAGACCTCAGGGGCAATCTTCTTGTTCAGCTTAATATACTGCTCGAACTGTCCGACCACCGTGCGGCCCAGCGCCTCGAGCTCCTTTGCCTCGCCATCCTCGTCCGGCATCGGTTCCGTGAACGCCTCGAAGTAGCTGTCCGTCTCCTTGAACCCTGTGATGCGAGCACGGCTACCGCCCTCCACCAGCACCTTCACGGTACCATCGGGGAGCTTCAGCAGTTGCAGGATGGTGGATACGGTGCCGACGCCGTAGATGTCGTCGGGGCCAGGGTCCTCGTGCGAGGCGTTCTTCTGGGCCACGAGAAGGATCTGCTTGTCATCCTTCATCACCGCCTCGAGTGCACGGACGGACTTCTCACGGCCGACAAACAGCGGCACGATCATGTGCGGGAACACCACGATGTCGCGTAGCGGCAGCACGGCAAGCACGGTTGACGCAGGACTCGGCGTCTCAGTATCGCTCATAGGACCTCCAAAAGGACGATCAGGGCGGCTGCACGCCCGTTGTGGCACGTGTCGCGGCCGTGGTGGGGGAAATCTCCCCTGCCAGCCATCGGGCTGATTAGACGGATATCGGCAGCCCGGCCCGTCAGGGCAAGGGCTGTCGGCAGGGCAAGGAGGCCGCCGTTTCAGGCGCCACCCTCCGCCCGTTCCTTGCCGTAAGTGAACAGCGGGTTGGCGCGGCTCTCTGCGACCTCGCGGTTGATGGTCACCTCCTCCACGCCGTCCAACCCAGGCAAATCGAACATGGTGGACAACAAGATCGCCTCCATGATCGAGCGCAGGCCGCGGGCGCCGGTCTTGCGGGCAATGGCGCGCGTGGCTACGGACTTTAGCGCGTCCTCGGTGAAGGAGAGCTTGACGCCCTCCATCTCGAACAGCCGAGCATACTGCTTGGACAGAGCGTTCTTAGGCTTAGTCAGGATTTCGACCAAGGCGGCCTCGTCCAGGTCCTCCAGCGTCGCCACGACGGGAAGGCGGCCAATAAACTCCGGGATCAGCCCGAACTTCAACAGATCCTCCGGCTCGACCTCACGCAACACGGCACCCATGCGGCGCTCGTCCGGAGCACGCACCTCAGCACCGTAGCCGATACCGCTGCCCTTGCCGCGGGAGCCGATGATCTTCTCCAGCCCGGAGAATGCGCCGCCGCAGATGAACAGGATGTTAGTGGTGTCCACCTGCAGGAACTCCTGCTGCGGATGCTTGCGCCCGCCCTGTGGCGGCACGGAGGCTACGGTGCCCTCCATGATCTTCAGCAGCGCCTGCTGTACGCCCTCGCCGCTCACGTCGCGGGTGATGCTAGGATTATCGGACTTGCGGCTGATTTTATCGACTTCGTCGATATAGACGATGCCGCGCTGTGCCCGCTCCACATTGTAGTCGGCGGATTGCAGCAGCTTGAGGATGATGTTCTCGACGTCTTCGCCGACGTAGCCGGCCTCGGTCAGCGTGGTGGCGTCCGCCATGGTGAACGGCACATCGAGGATGCGTGCCAACGTTTGCGCCAACAGAGTCTTGCCGGAGCCGGTCGGGCCGACCAGCAAGATGTTGCTCTTGGCGATCTCGACGTCATTATTCTTCGCGCCGTGCGCCAAGCGCTTGTAGTGGTTGTGGACGGCGACGCTCAAAACCTTCTTGGCGTGGCTCTGGCCGATGACATAGTCGTCCAGGACCTTGCAAATTTCCTTCGGCGTCGGCACCCCGTCGCGGGACTTGATCAGGTGTGTCTTGTGCTCCTCACGGATGATATCCATGCACAACTCGACGCATTCGTCGCAGATGAAGACGGTCGGACCCGCGATGAGTTTGCGCACTTCATGCTGCGATTTGCCGCAGAACGAACAGTAGAGGGTGTTCTTGGAATCGCCGGGTGGTTTGGGCATGGACACTCCTTCCCCGCGTCTACGGGGACAAACCCTGGAATACTAAACCCGGCAGACCAAGGGGGACAAGGCTAGGCAGCCCTCCCCCATTCCAGGCCTTGGCCGGGCTCAGACGTGTGACATACAGATTGCAAAGCAAGAGATGTGCCCACGCCCGCCATTTTGCAACGCCGCATCTGCGGTGAGGAGCTTTTCAGCAGCGGACGCGGGGCCGGTCAAAGCGTCAGGGCTTGGCAGGCTCGACCGGGGCTGGGCGGTTCTCGACGACGATATCGACTAAGCCGAAGTCGCGGGCCTCCTCGGCAGACATGTAGCTATCGCGCTCCAGCTTGTGCTCAATGGCGGACAGCTCCTGGCCGGTGTGGCGGACGTAAATCTCGTTCAGGCGCTTGCGGAGAGTGAGGATTTCCTTAGCCTGAATCTCGATGTCCGTCGCTTGGCCCTGCGCGCCGCCGCTGGGCTGGTGCACCATGACGCGAGCGTTCGGGGTGGCGTAGCGCTTCCCCGCCGCGCCGGCGCAGAGCAGCAGGCTGCCCATGCTGGCGGCCTGACCGATGCACAGCGTGCTGACGGGGCTGCGGATGTATTGCATGGTGTCATAGATCGCCAGGCCGGCCGAAACTACGCCACCGGGGCTGTTGATGTAGAAGCTAATGTCCTTGCTGGGATTGTCGCTCTCAAGGAACAGCAACTGCGCGCAGATTACCGCGGCGACCTGGTCATACACGGCGCCGGTCAGGAAGATAATGCGCTCCTTGAGCAGGCGCGAGTAGATGTCGAAGGCGCGCTCTCCACGTGCGGACTGCTCGACCACCATGGGGACCAGCGCGTTGTTGTAAATCTCGACCGGATCGCGATCCCTCATACCTGCATTCCTTATGATTGTCGCCGTGGATGGGCGAACGACGCCTTGTAGATGGGCGAGAATAGGCACGGTTCCAGCCAGGCAGGCCCCGGCTGGTTGTCCAGGGTACCCCCCGACCTACTCGGTAGCCGTGGCTTCCGATACCGCCGGGAATGCTCCTGCGGCTGGCGCTGCAGTTGCCGGGGCTTCCATCACTGCGGCATCCATCGCGGGCCGCTCCGTCGAAGCGCTCTCCATGGCGGGGGTCTCTGCCGCGGCTGTCTCCGACGCTGCCCCATCCGACGCGGACGCTGGCGCCTCGGGATCGGCCGACAGCTCCTCTGGCGACACAGCGCGCTCCTCAACCTGCGCCTGGTCGAGGATAAAATCCACTGTCTTGTCCTCGAAGATCGGACCGCGCAGGCCATCGACGGCCTGCGGGTTCTTGCGGAAGAACTCCATCACCTGCGCCTCCTGGCCGGGGTAGCGTCCGGCTTCGGCCCGCATGGCGCGCTGCAGCTCGTCGGGGGCGACCTGGACGCCGTTCTGCCGCCCGATCTCGGACAGCAAGAGCCCAAGCCGCACCCGGCGCTCGGCGATGGTGCGGTACTCGGACTTGAGCGTCTCGTCGTCCTTGTCCTTGTCCTCATCGTCGCCCTTGCCGGCCTTGCGGTCGGACTCCACGCGCTGCCAAATCTGGTCGAACTCGCCCTTGACCATGCTCTCCGGCGCCGGGAAGTCCGCGCCCTTCGCCAGGGCGTCCAGCAGGTCGCGCTTGATCCGCATCCGGCTGACGCCGTCATACTCCCGCTGGATTTGCTGGCCGATGATCTCGCGCAGCTTCTCCAGGTTGTCGAAGCCGAACTCCTCGGCCAGGCTCTCATCAACGACCGGCGGGGTGGAGTGCTGCAGCGCCGTCGCCTTCAACTCGAAGGTCGCAGGCTTGCCGGCTAATTCCTTCGAATGGTACTCGGCGGGGAAGGTCACCTCGATGGTCCGCTCCTCGCCGGGGCGCATTCCCTCCATCCCCTCGGAGAAGCCGGGGATGAAGCCGGCGCCGCCCAACTCGACCGGCATCGCCGTGCCGGTGCCTCCCGCGAAGGCAACGCCGTCCACCTTGCCTATGAAATCAACTGTCAGCGTATCGCCGACCTGGGCGCCGCGGTCCTCCGTCACGGGTTCGAGCACCTTGCGACGCGCGGCCAGCTCGGTCAGCGCCTTGTCGATGCTCTCCTGCGACGGCTCGGCCTTGTAGCGGGTCAAGTGCAGGTTGACGAAGTCCGGCATGGCGATCTCGGGCAGCAGCTCGACCTCGACGGTGAACTGCAGGTCCTGCTTCTCGTCGAGCTGCGTCACATCGACCTTCGGCTGCCCGGCGGGGCGCAGGCCGCGGTCGGTCAGCACTTGCTGCGTGGCGCTGTTGACGCTCTCCTCCAGCACCTCGGACATCACGGCAGTGCCGTAGCGCTGGCGGACGATGTTCAGCGGCACCTTGCCGGGGCGGAAACCCGGCAGGCGCACGGTTTTGCCGATCTCCTGCAGCTTGGCGGTGCGCTTGCCCTCGATGTCGGCCACCGGCACGGTCACGGACCAGCCGCGCTTCAGTCCGTCGTGGAGGGTCTCGGTCACCTGCATCTACCCAGTCCTTATTACTAGCGCCCCGGCCGGGGAGGGTTGGTGCGGGCGGAGGGACTTGAACCCCCACGGCTTGCGCCTCCAGATCCTAAGTCTGGCGTGTCTACCAATTTCACCACGCCCGCGGCGGACCGCTCGTGCGAGCGGCTTCAAGCGGGCGCGTGTAGCGCAGACATGGGATGGCTACAAGACAGCCTGGTCTCCAGCCCAGGGCAATTGCCTATGGCGCAAGACCCGCACAGGCTTCCTCCTCCTCCGAGAGAGGGGGCAGGCAGGCGACGTCCTCACGGCAATGCGGTCGCCCTGGTCTCCAGGCATGTTTCGACGTCAGCCGTCGGGGCCCACGGCTGACCAATTCATCTCATCCTTGAACAACTCAAAACATGGCACGCAAGCCCAGGCACAATCCGCGCCCATGACATAGTCGGCAGTCGTGGCGTAACCCTCATGGAGGATGTAATCACCTTCCATGGATGGATCGGCCAACTTTGCCAAACACGACACGCAATGATCGTGGTCCCACCCCGCCCGGGGTGCCCGATACCGCTTGAGCGTGAACCTGGCGCCGCGAAGGGGTGGCTGAGTGTGGAGGTGGTCTGAACGCCAGTCCTGGTTCATGTGACGCTGCGTCCTTCAATACCTCTATAGACGCATGCTGGGACGGAGGGCCGAGACATCCAGACCGCAGCCTTGCCCCGCCTTGTCCTGCCTCAACTTAGCAAGGCTTGGGCGCAGGCGTCTAAGATGGCATCCGTGTCCAGGCCGTACTCGCGGTAGAGGTCCGGCAAGTCGCCGCTTTGGCCGAAGCGGTCCACTCCCAGGGGCATCACCCTTTGGCCGCGCACGCCGCCCAGCCAACTATGCGCCGCCGGATGGCCGTCCAGGATGGTCACCAGGCTGGCATTGCGGGCCAGCGGGGCCAGGATTGCCTCGATATGCGCTGTCGCGGGTTGCCCGGCCCGGCGGGCGCGGGCGGCGGCGGTCCAGCCGGCGTGCAGGCGGTCGGGGCTGGTGATGGCCAGCAGCCCTGCATCCGGCACCTCGGCCTGCAACTCGGCAAACGCTGCCTCGGCCTCCGGTGCGACGGGGCCTTGGTAGGCCAACGCGATCGGCGCTCCCTCCCCCGGCGGCACGACCCAATGCGCGCCGGCGATCACCGCGGCAGGGTCCAGCACCCGGTCGGGCTGCTGCAACTGCCGAGTGGACAGCCGCAGCCACGCCGCCGACCCGTCCGGCGCCTGCATGTGCACCAGGGCGTGGCGCAGCAGGATCGCCAGCTCATCGACATAGGCCGGCTCAAACGACGCCAGGCGGTCCGCCGCCATGCCAATCAGCGGGGTGTTGACGCTTTGGTGTTGGCCACCCTCCGGCGCCAGGGTCAGCCCGGACGGGGTGGACACCAGCAGGAACCGCGCATCCTGGTAGCAAGCATAAATCAGCGCATCGAGGCCGCGATTGACGAACGGGTCGTACACGGTGCCGATCGGCAGCAGCCGCGCCCCGTTCAGGCTGTGCTGCAACCCGGCGGCAGCCAGCAGCAGGAACAGGTTCTGCTCGGCGATGCCAAGCTCGATGTGCTGGCCGCCCGGCGCCATGCCCCACCGCTGCGCGCTGGCCAGCTTGGCGTCGCGGAACACGTCGTTGCGGGTGTGCCGGTCGAACACCCCACGGCGGTTCACCCAGGGGCCAAGGTTGGTGCTGACCGTCACGTCCGGGCTGGTGGTGACGATGCGCCGGGCCAGGTCGGCGTGCTCGCCCTGGCCGCGGCCGATCTCCGCCAGGATGTCGCCGAACC
>JAABUX010001775.1_pt1 | contig 31786 bp, 25 predicted proteins | sample 5561851 | NCBI WGS metagenome assembly JAABUX01 (sample SAMN10711883, study PRJNA513361) | rock metagenome | isolation source: Antarctica rocks | place: Antarctica: Victoria Land, Richard Nunatak red sandstone | collected 2016-01-03
AGGTGTCGTTGCCGAGCACCGACCTCGGGCTCTCCACCTACTACATCGTCGCCCCGGCGGAGTGCTCGTCGAACCTCGCCCGCTACGACGGGGTGCGCTTCGGACGGCGCGTCGAACGACCCTCACTGACGGACACGCTGCTGCGCAGCCGCGACGAGGGCTTCGGCGTCGAGGTCAAGCGCAGGGTGATGCTGGGAACGTACGCGCTCAGCAGCGGCTACTACGACGCCTACTACCGGCGTGCCCAGAAGGTGCGCACCCTGATCGCGCGCGAGTTCGACGCCGTCTTCGCAGGCGTCGATGCGCTGGTGTGCCCCACCTCGCCCAAGGTGGCCTTCACCACCGGGGCGATCCAGGACCCGGTTGAGATGTACCTCAACGACGCGCTCACCATCCCGGTGAACCTCGCCGGGCTCCCCGGGATCTCGCTGCCGTGCGGCTTCAGCGAGAACCTTCCCGTGGGCCTGCAGGTCATCGCCCCGCGACTGTGCGACGCCCGCGTCTTCCAGGTCGCCGCGGCGTACGAGGCGGCCACCCCCTGGCACGCCGAGCGCGCTCCGCTGGTGGCGGCGTGACCCTCGAGACAGTGGCCGCCACGCGCACCGGCTACGAGGCGGTGATCGGGCTCGAGGTGCATGCCCAGCTGCTCACCCGCAGCAAGATGTTCTGCTCGTGCAGCGCCGACTACACAGCGGCTGCGCCCAACGCCAACACCTGCCCGGTCTGCCTCGGCCTCCCCGGTGCGCTCCCGGTGATGAACCGGAGGGCGGTGGAGATGACGGTGCGCACCGCGCTGGCCCTCAACTGTGAGATCCCCCCCTTCACCAAGTTCGACCGCAAGAACTACTTCTACCCCGACCTGCCCAAGGGGTACCAGATCTCGCAGTACGACCTGCCGCTGTCGCAGCACGGTCACCTCGACCTCACCGTCCACGGCGAGCGCACCCGCTGCGGGATCACACGCGTCCACCTCGAGGAGGACACCGGCACCATGCACCACGCGGGTGACGTGCTCCAGGAGGCGACCAGCTCGCTCGTCGACCTGAACCGTTGCGGCGTCCCGCTGATGGAGATCGTCGGTGAGCCCGACCTGCGCAGCGCTGACGCCGCCCGCGAGTACCTGGTGCGCCTGCGCCAGATCCTCATGTACGTCGGCGTCAACGACGGCAACCTCGAGCAGGGCTCACTGCGCTGCGACGCCAACGTGTCGGTGCGGCGCACCGGGAGCACCGCGCTGGGCACCAAGGTCGAGGTCAAGAACATGAACTCGTTCCGCGCCGTGCACCGCGCCATCGACTTCGAGATCCAGCGCCAGGTGGGAGTCATCGAGAGCAGTGGGAAGCTTGTCCAGGAGACCCGGGGATGGGTGGAGACGCGGGGTGCGACGGTGTCGCAGCGCAGCAAGGAGATGGCCCACGACTACCGCTACTTCCCCGAGCCCGACCTGCCCCCGCTGCAGCTGGAGGCTGAGCTGGTGCAGAGCATCGCGGCGGGGATCCCCGAGCTGCCCGAGGCCAGGGCGGCGCGCTTCGTCACCCAGTTCGGTCTCTCCGCGCACGACGCCGCCGCCCTCACCGCCACCCGCCCCGACGCCGACACCTACGAGGCGCTCGTGCAGTCGGGGGTTTCCGCCAAGGTTGCCGCGAACTGGCAGATGGGCGACGTTGCCGCGCTCGCCAACGAGCACCGTCTCGCGCTCGCCGACAGCGGGATCGGCGTCGCCGGCCTCGCCGCCCTGCTCCGGCTGGTGGAGAGCGGCGCCATCAACGGCTCGACGGCCAAGGACCTTCTCGCCGAGCTCTACACCGGCGGGGGCGACCCGGCAGCCCTGGTCGCCGAGCGCAACCTCGGGCAGGTCGGCGACGCCGGTGAGCTGGGCGCGGCGATCGCCGGCGTCATGGAGGCGAACCCCAAGGCCTGCGAGGATTTCCGCGGTGGCCGCGACGCCGCGCTCCAGTCCCTGGTCGGCCAGGTGATGAAGGCCACCCGCGGGCGCGCCGACGCCCGCCTGGTCAGCTCGATGCTGCGTGACCGACTCTCGTCCTGAGGCCGCCGCCGCCGCCACCGCGCCGGCGTCACACCTCAAGGGGGAGCGCCATTCAGTGGTCGCCGGCGCGATGGTGCACGGCGCGGTGTGCCTGGCGCGGCTCGACGACGGGACCGCTCTCCTCCTCGACGGTGCGATCCCGGGCGAGCGCGTCGAGGTGGAGCTGCACCACCGCAAGGGCCGGGTGTGGTTCGCTGCGACGATCGCTGTGGTGGCGCCCTCACCGCATCGGGTGGAGGCCCCCTGCCCCTACTACGGCACCTGTGGTGGCTGCCAGCTGCAGCACGTCGACCGGGATGCTCAGCTCGAGCTGAAGGAGGGCATCGTGCGCGACGCCATGCGCCGGCAGGGCGTGGCACTGCCCGACGTCGTCGCGGTGCACGGCATGGAGGATCCCTGGCGCTATCGCTGGCGCGGGGAGTTCCACGTCATCCCCGGGGCGGACGGGATGGTGGGAGCGGAGCTCGGCTTCAACCGGATGCGCAGCTGGAGGCCGGTGGCAGTTGAGGACTGTCTCATCCACCATCCTCGGATCACCGCGGCCCTGCCGGGGCTGCGCACCCTGGTGCGCGCTGCCGGCGCCGACGACCTCGTTTCCCTGCACCTCACCGTCGGGGAGGAAGGCGCCGAGCTGCTGCTCCGTCCACGACCGCCCCGGGCGCTGGGCGCCGGCGCCATCGACGACCGGGCCAGGCTCACGGAGCAGCGCTGGAGCACGACGTCGACGACGTTGCGCTGGCGTGGCCACACCTTTCGCGTCACCCCGGACACGTTCATCCAGGTCAACTGGGGTCACCTCGACGCGCTGTACGGGGCCGCGCTGCGCGGGCTCGGCGATGTCGCGGGTCGCGTCGTGGTGGATGCGTACGCCGGCGTCGGGGTCCTGGCCTGCGAGCTCGCGGCGGCCGGGGCGTCGGTGGTGTGCATCGAGAGCAATCGCGGCTCCGCGCGGCTGGGTGTGCTCAACGCCGACATGAACGGCTGCGCCGCCCGCGTCCGCTACCTCGCAATGGCGGTGGAGGACGCCCTGCCCGGCGCCGCCGCCGGGGCTGACGCCGTTCTCGTCGACCCGCCTCGGGCCGGCTGCGATCCCCGCGTGGTGGGGTGGCTGGCGCTGGCCGGCCCGCCGCGCGTCGTCTACGTCTCGTGTGACCCGGCGACCCTGGCGCGCGACCTCCGCCTGCTCACGGTGTCGGGTCCGTACGTGGTCGAGTCCTTCGACGTCCTCGACATGTTCCCCCAGACGCAGCACATCGAGAGCGTGGCGACCCTTCGCCGCCACGGTCAGACGTAGGAGGCTGCGCCCGTGGCCTCGTCGTCGTCCTCGTCCTCCTCGAGCGTGTCGGTGGCCAGGGCCGGGGCGCGCTGGTGCACGTAGGTGATGTCGAAGAGCCGCTCGCCGGCGGTCTCACCCGTGGAGCTGCGCCGGCTGACAACGATGTAGGCGAGCGCGATGGCGAGCACGATGGCGGCGACGTCGTACCTCCCCTCCGGGAGGATCTGGAGCCTGAGGTGCAGCAGCGCGCGGGTAATGCGGTCGAAGCCGGCGACGACCACGGCCACGATGCCGGCGTCGACGGCCACGGCGAGCCAGTACCGGTCGCGACGGGCGATGCCGACGAGGGGGCCGTGCAGGCCGGCATGACGTGGATCCCGCGCCCGCCGGGCCGCCCGGTAGGCCACCACCCCGAGGACCACCAGGAGGGCTCCGCTGAGCGCGAAGTTGAAGAGCTGCGCCTCCACCGCGGTGAGCACGTGCTCGGCCGGGACGCCGGCGACGAACCCGAGGCCGGTCATCACCGCCACCCAGGCCAGAAGGGCGGGGATGTTCGCCTCCATGAAGGTGCGCAGCGGCACCTGGGCGGCACCCGAGCAGAGGGTGGCGTAGGGGCGTATCCCGGGGATCAGCCTGGCCAGGGCGATGTGCCGCACGCCCGCCCCGGCAAGCCGGCGGGTGGCCCGGTCGTACGCCCTGCCCGCGCGCAGACGGACCGCGACCTTGCGCAGGCGCCGCGGCCCCACCCGCCTGGCCCAGCTGTAGCCGGTCAGGGAGCCCCCGACCAGGGCCAGGAACGCCACCGGGAAGAAGAAGAACGGGTTGAGGCTACCCGCCGCGATGAGCAGGCCGGCGACGATGAGCAGGACCTCGTTGGGGATGAACGGCAGCGGCACGCCGGCCTCGTCGATGAAGAGGAGGACGCAGATGAGGACGGTGGCGACGCCGCCGTGCAGGCCGGTGAGAAAGTCCACGCGCGGCCGAGGATACGTCGGGGCGGCGAAGAAGCCCCGTGCCCCGGTGCTACCGTACGTCCGTTCGCCAGCCAGCCGGTGAGGAGAGCATGGACGCCGATGACGCCAGGGCGATGAGCAGCGCCGACGCCGAGCAGGCCGAGGCCTTCGTCCACCTGCACACCCACACCGAGTACTCGCTCCTCGACGGCGCCTCGCGCATCTCCGACCTGGTCGCCACCGCCAAGCGTCACGGGCAGCCCGCCCTGGCCATCACCGACCACGGTGCTCTCTATGGCGCCGTGAAGTTCTACACCGCGGCCCGCGCGGCCGGGATCAAGCCGGTGATCGGCTGTGAGATGTACATGGCCCCACGGTCGCGACACGACAGGGAGGGCCGCACCGACCGCGACCCCAACCACCTCATCCTCCTGGCTCGCAACGAGACGGGCTACCGCAACCTCATCCAGCTGGTGAGCCGGTCTCACCTCGAGGGCTACTACTACAAGCCCCGCATCGACAAGGACCTGCTCGCCGAGCACGCGGATGGCCTGGTCTGCCTGTCGGCGTGCATCGGCGGCGAGCTGCCCCAGGCGATCCTTGCCGGCGACATCAACGCCGCCGAGCGGGTGGCGCGCCAACACATGGAGATCTTCGGGCGCGACGGCTACTTCCTCGAGGTCATGGACCACGCCATCCCCGAGGAGGAGGCGATCCGCGCCGGGCTGGTTGAGATCTCCCGCCGCACCGGGCTTCCGCTGGTGGCCACCAACGATGCCCACTACACCGACGTCGACGACGCCGAGGCGCACGACATCCTGCTCTGCATCCAGACCCAGGCGCGCCGCGAGGACCAGAAGCGGTTTCGCTTCGCCGGCCCGCACTTCTCGCTCACCTCGGGGGCGCAGATGCGCGAGCGATTCGCCGCCTACGGCGAGGCGGTGCGCAACACCCTTGCGGTGGCGGACCTGTGCGACCTCGAGCTCCGCCTGGGTGGCAACCTGCTCCCCACCTACTCCCCGATCCCGGCGGGTCACACCGCGGAGAGCCACCTGCGTGAGCTCTGCGAGGTCGGCCTGCGCGAGCGCTACGGCGACGGCATCACGGCCGAGGCGCGCCAGCGGCTGGCCATGGAGCTCGAGGTCATCGAGGGCACCGGCTTCGCGCCCTACTTCCTGATCGTGTGGGACCTCATCAGGGCGGCGCGGTGCGACGGCGTGGTCGTCGGTCCGGGACGGGGAAGCTCGGCCGGGTCGCTGGTCGCCTACGTGCTGCGCATCACCAACATCTGCCCGCTGCGCTACGGGCTGATCTTCGAGCGCTTCCTCAACAGCGAGCGGGTCGAGATGCCCGATATCGACATCGACTTCGACGACCGCCGCCGCGACCGCGTCCTCCAGTACGTGCAGGGCAAGTACGGCCAGGACCACGTCGCGCAGATCATCACCTTCGGCACCATGGCCGCGCGCGCCGCCATCCGCGACGTGGGCCGTGCCCTAAACGTGCCGCTGCCCGACGTCGACCGCCTCGCCAAGCTGGTTCCGATGAGCGTGAAGATCACGCTCGAGAAGGCGCTCGCCGACAGCCGCGAGCTGCGCGGCCTCTACGAGAGTGAGGACTGGGCGCGGCAGGTCATCGACAACGCGCGTCGCCTGGAGGGCATCTGCCGCAACGCGTCCACGCATGCCGCCGGCGTGGTCATCGGCGCCGAGCCGCTCACCAACCTCGTCCCCCTGCAGCGCTCGACGACCGGGGATCGCAGCAGCGCCGTGACCATGTTCGACATGGAGGGGATCTCCCAGGTGGGGCTGCTCAAGATCGACCTCCTCGGCCTCACCAACCTGACCGTCATCGACGAGGCCCTGGAGATGATCGAGCGCACCGGAGGGCGGCGGATCGACGTCGACGAGATGCCCGTGGACGACGCGGCAACCTATGCGCTGCTGTGCAGGGCCGACACCCACGGGGTGTTCCAGCTGGAGGCCACCTTCGCCAAGAGGATCCTCATCGACATGCAGCCGCGCTCTCTCGAGGACCTCGGCGTGGCGGTTGCGTTGAACCGCCCTGGTCCCATCGAGGGTGGCGTCGTCGACCTCTACATCAAGCGCCGTCGCGGCGAGCTGCCTGTCGAGTACCCGGCCGGCCTGGGTGACTTCCTGGCCCCGGTGCTGGCCGAGACCCACGGCACCATGGTCTACCAGGACCAGGTCATGAAGATCGCCCAGGCGGTGGCGGGCTTCACCCTCGGCGAGGCCGACCTGCTCCGCGGTGCCATGGGCAAGAAGGACAAGGCGAAGATGGCCAAGCAGCGCGAGAAGTTCCTCGCCGGGGCCGCCGCCAACGGGATCGCCGAGGAGCGAGCCATCGAGCTGTTCGAGCTCATCGCCTTCTTCGCCGGCTACGGCTTCAACAAGGCGCACGCGGTGGCGTACGGGCTGATCTCCTACCAGACGGCGTACCTCAAGGCCAACCATCCGCTGGAGTACACGGCGGCTCTCCTCAACAGCCGCGGTGGCGACTTCGACAAGTTGAAGCAGACCATCCTCGACGCGCACGCGCACGGCCTTGCGGTGCACAAGCCGGACCTCAACCGCAGCGGCGCCGGGTTCACGGTCGGCGACCCCGCCGCCGGGGAGATCCTCTTCGGCCTCCAGCACGTCAAGAACGTCGGCGAGAGCGTCACCCGGTCGCTGCTGGCGGCTCGTGAGGGGGGCGGACCCTTCGCCGGCCTCCTCGACCTCTGCCTGCGCGTCGACAGCCGCGACCTCAACAGGCGCGTGCTCGAGTCGCTGGTGCAGTGCGGCGCCCTGGACGCGCTGGGCGATCGCCATGCCCTGCTGCGGCAGCTGGACGCCGCCATGGACCATGCAGCCGCCGTGCGCCGCGAGCGCGACCTCGGCCAGACCTCCCTCTTCGGGGACGCGGTGGACATCATCGGGACCCTGGTGCCGCGCGCAGCCCTGCCGGGGGAGCAGGGCGAGAGCCGTGGCGGCGACGAGACGTGGCTCGCCTGGGAGCGTGACCTGCTCGGGATGTACCTCAGCGACCATCCCCTGCGGCGTATCGCCCCAACCCTTGCGGAGCGGGTGGACACCTCCATCACCGAGCTGGGTGCCCACCTCGACGGCCTGGTGGTGCAGGTGGGCGGGTGCATCCGCGACGTGCGCGCCTTCGTGCCGCGGAAGAGCACAGCCGGCCAGCGCATGGCATTCCTCCAGGTCGAGGACCTCACCGGGGCGTGCGAGGTGGTGGTCTTCAGCCGGCTGTTCGAGGAGGTCGCCGACCTGCTCAGGCCCGACGCCGTGGTGATCATCCGCGGCAGGGTGGAGACGGGGCGCCCATCAGCGACCGGGGCGGATGAGGAGGAGCGGGAGGGCGAGCCGGCGAAGATCCGCGCCGACGCCGTCTTCGCCGTCGACGACCCCCGGCTGGTGGGCTGGCGCCGCAACAGCACCGTCCACCTCCGCCTGGCTCGCGAGCAGCACCACCTGGCGACGCCGCTGCACAAGGCCGTCACCGATCACCCCGGCGACGCGCCCGTGGTCATCCACGTCGAGGGGACCGCGTCCGTCGACGACATCGCCCTCGACGACGCCTTCACGGTGGAACCGGGCCCGGCTCTCGAACGAGCTGTCGAGGCGCTGCTCGGGCCGGCCACGTACCGCCTGGAGACGCGACGTGAGCGTGCCCAGGAGCGCGAGGCGCGGGGCGGCGCGGCTGACCGAGGCGTCAGTACACGCCCACGGCGTTGAAGAGGGCCCGGCCCACGAAGTACAGCGCCAGGAACACGAGGAAGGCGATCGCGGCGCCGCCGTCCAGGCCGGCTCCCCTGGGCACCAGGGATGCGAACGGGCCCACCAGCGGGTCCGTGACCCTGCGCACCATGACCACGGCGGGATGCCAGCGGTCGGCGTGGAAGAGGGAGAAGAGCAGGCGCACGAACAGCGCGATGCAGAAGACGATGACGATCCCCAGCGCCACCTGGCGCACCAGGCTCAGCACCGCGTATCCCGGCGAGACCGTGCCGGTGGTGAGCAGCGTGACCACGACCTGCTGGAGGATGTAGAGCGTGACCAGCGCGAGCAGCGGCGAGAAGTCGATGCCGCTGAAGCTCGGCAGCACCCGCCGGAAGGGCAGCAGGATGGGGTCGACGATGCGCCGCAGCCAGCGGGCGACCGGGTTCCAGGGGCTGACCGGGAACCACGACAGCATCACCCGCGCCAGCACCAGCAGCTCGAGGACGCTGAACAGCGCGTTGGCCAGCGACGCGAGCCCGCCGAGGTCCACGACGGTCAGAGCCTCGCTTCTTCGACGGGCGTGCCCGCGGCGGCCGGCTCCGCGATGGTTGCGCCGCCGGCCTGCGCGGAGCCGGTGTCGGCACGCCTGCGCCACACCAGGAAGACAGCGGGAGCCACGATCACGAGGATAACGATCGAGGTCAGCTGTGCCTGGTGGAGCCCGAACGCGATGACCGGCTCGCTGTTCCTGAACTGGAAGAGGATGAGCTGGCTGATGGCGTAGAGGGGGATGTAGGCGACGGCCAGCGCGCCGTTGCGCACCCCACGCGAGCGCATGGCGAAGAGGATGACCCCGATGGCGATGGTCCCCAGCGCCTCGTAGGCGGCCGCGGGTTGGTAGGCGAACAGGTGGCTGCAGCAGGGCTGGAGCACTGCGTTGGGGTTGACGTACTGCGTCGCCCAGGGCAGGTCGCTCCTGGTGCCCAGGATGTCGCCGTTGATGATGTTGCCGATCCGGCCGATGGGTTGCCCCACCACCGCGAAGATCACGGCAGCGTCCCACGCGAGCCAAATCGAGATGTGGTTGCGCCAGGCCAGAACCGCCACCGTCGCCAGGCCGGCGATGATGGCGCCGAAGAACGCCATGCCGCCCTCCCACACCGCGATGATGCGGATCGGGTCGCGCAGGTAGCTGCCGAGGTTGGGTTGCTGCACCACGTAGTACAGGCGCGCGCCGAGCAACCCGAGGAGGATGGTCCACACCAGCAGCCGTTCAGCCATCGCGCGGTCCAGCCCGCGGGGCACGACGTGCGGGAGCACGCCGAACCGAAAGGCGACGAGGAAGGCCACCGCGTACATCACCCCGTACCAGTGAACGGAGATGCTGCCGATGTGGATGATGGGATCGATGCCGATGCGGATCACGCTGAGCGACGGCCTCATCATTCAGCGATCATCGTTCACGGCCTGTCGAGCGCGCACTCGCAGGATCCGGTAGCCGTCGTGTGAGGCCAGGCGGTCCACCCCGAAACCCTCACCCGCGAGCCACCGCGCCAGCGAGTCGGAGCCGAGATGGCGGTTCACCACCATGTGACCGAGTGCGGCGGGTGCGAGCCGGTCGAGCCAGCCGGTGAGCAGGGGGTGCAGCTGGGCAAGGCCGATCCGCACCGGCGGGTTGGAGTACAGCGCCGCGAAGCGAACCTCGGGGGGAACGTCCTCCGGTGCAACCGCGACCACGTTGACGGCCCCGGCCGCCGCCGCGTTGTGGGCGGTCAGCTCGCGTGCTCGCGCGTTGACGTCGACGGCCCACACCCGCGCCAGGGGCGCGCGCAGCCCCATCACCACAGCGATCGGCCCGTAGCCGCTGCCGAGGTCGAGGACGTCGCCGGAGCTCGGGGGCACAGGTGCTCGGCGCAGGAGGAAGCGCGTGCCTGCGTCGACCGCGGCGCGGCCGAAGACCCCGGCGTCGCTCTGCAGTCGCACCGAGACGTCGGGCAGCTGCAGCCGGAGCTGGCGCGGCCGGGACGGCGTCAGCGGCTGGTGGTCGAAGTAGTGCGGCACCACCAGATTGTCTCCCCGACCCTCTGGACGCGACAGCGGACTACCTCTCCTCCTCCTCGACGAGACGCAGTGCGGCGGTCGGGCAGGCGGCGACGGCGCGTCGGGCCAGCTCCATCAGCTCGGGGTTCAGGGGCCGCCCCTCGATGATCGGGTAGCCCCAGTCATCGAGCGTGACCCGTTCGGGGAGCAGCTCGGCGCACATCCCGAATGCGTCGCAGCGGATGGGGTTGACCCGCAGGTGGGTCATCGCGCTCGTCCCGTCCAGTCAGGGGCCGGCAGGAGGGGTGCCTGGTTGCGCTCACAGCGACCCCGCCTGAGGTGGCTGGAGACGTCACCGGCGAACACCCGGAGCGCGCTGGAGAGCAGGACGAGAGCGCCGTCGGGATGGTGGCAGGCGCCTCGGCCGGCGACCTGGGCGATCCAGCGCTGCAGACGCTCGAGATCGCGTGGCTTGGCGCGGCCCTGGGCGATCTCGGCCGTGGTCGCCGCCAGTGCCGCGAGACCGTGCTCGCACGGGCCGCACTGACGGGCGCTCTCACGGGCCAGGAAGGCGATGAGGGCGGCCACCTGGGCAACTCCGCAGTGGCCATGGGGGAAGACAGCGATGACCCCGCTGCCGATCGGCACGTCGACGCCGAGGCGGAGGTCCCAGGCGTCGTCGGCGGCGATCCAGCGCCCGAAGTAGCCGCCGACGAGGAGGGCCGCCACCGAGGCCGTGGCCCCGCTGGCGGCACTGACCGCCTGCGCCAGGCTGGCCCCGCCGGGAAGCTCGTAGACCCCGGGAGCGTGGACCGCTGCGGTCATCGTCACGAGGACCGTGCCAAAGGCGTCCCCGGCGCCCAGGCTGCGATGGGCAGCCGCTCCCTGGCGGGCGATGAGCGCGGCGTGGGCGAGGGTTTCGATGTTCTGGACCACGGTCGGCCGCGCCTCGACGCCGCGCTCGAACGGTCGTGGTGGAACCTGGGAGGGACGAGCCGCGCCGCCGTTGAGGTGCGCGATCACCGCCGTCTCCTCGCCGGCGACGTAGCGGCGAGGCGCGAGGGCGACGGTGACCGCCACCGGCAGATCGCGAGCGGCGCGTCTCTCGGCGATCGCCGCCCCGATCGCCGCGGCGGCATCGGTGTGGGCAGCGGACACGTAGACCACGGCGCGGTCGGCTCCCACCGCCTCCGCCGCGAGGAGGAGGCCGTCGAGCACGAGCTGGGGTCGGGTGCTCATCAGCAGCCGGTCCTTGACGCTGAGGGGTTCCGTCTCGGCGCCGTTGGCGACCACCACGGCGTCGCCGCGGGAGCGCCTCCGGGTCGCCTCCCACTTTCGCGCGGTGGGGTAGGCGGCCCCGCCCCGGCCGCGCAGGCCCGCCTCGTCGAGGACGCCGATGAGCGCTCCTTCCGGGAACCGCGGGCGCTCCCCGAGCCGAGAGAGGTGCGCGGCGAGCGACTCGGCGCCGGCGCCGGGGGAGGGGCCGTCGAGCAGGCGGAGGGTCGCGGCGGGCGCGATCATCGGCCGGCGGCCCGCGTGGTGAGCTGCCCGGCGAGGCTTCCGTCCGCCTGCTGGCTGAGGCTGACGTCGACGGTGGTGGGCCCACAGGTAGCCACCACGTCCGGCGTGATCGATGCCGTGGCGCGGCACACGACGGTGCCGTTCTCGCTGATGGTGACCTGGCCAGTGGCGGCGTTGCCGGCCACCGTCACGACGATCCTGAGGTTGCCATCGCGGCTGTCAACCAGGGCCGCGCGCACCGTGCCGCCGCTCTGGGCGACGGTGCCGGTGACCTGGTCGGCGAGCCCGGGAGCCAGCGCCGGGGCGGTCGTGGGCGAGGGGACCACGGCGGCGGCGGCGCCTGCCGATGCCAGTGCGAGGAGCCCCTCCGGGGTGCCGGCGGCCTTGGCCCATCCTCGTTGCAGCGGACCGGCGACGGCGAAGCCGAGGATGGCGACGGTGGCGGCGGCGGTGACGAGCAGGCCGCCCGTGCGGGTCATTCCGGGCAGCGCGCGCCGAGCGGCGTCGCTCAGGCGCCATACGAGTGCGCCGACCACGGCGACGACGCATCCCAGCCCGAGCAGCAGCGCCCATGGGGAGCGGACGTCGCTGCCGGTGCCCAGCGTGTGCAGCAGCGCCAGTGGCCAGCAGAGGTAGGCGGCCCAGTGGGTGGCACGCCACACCCGAAAGCCGATGCGCTGGCGCAGCAGGCTGGTGATGGTCAGCGCCACCAGCAGCTCCACCGACACCACCCCGAGTCCGAGCCAGAGCGGGCGGTACGAGCCGGTGAAGGGCGCCACCGCGTTCAGGGGCGCGATGCCGGCGAAGGGGTCGACGACCGAGGTGACGATGTGGATCGCCAGGAAGACGAGGACCATCAGGGAGAGGTTGCGGTGCAGCGCCTGGGTGAGAAAGCGCGGCCACTCCCGGTTGCCGAGGCGCATCGCCGTGACGATGCCGAGCACCAGGATGACGGTGAGCACCAGAAGGCTCACGTACCCCGTGCTGCGCGCGGCGTACCACAGCGCTGTCGGCCCGGAGGCCGCGATCACGCCGCCCGCTCCGCCGTCGTCGGCCAACCATTGAGATGCTCGACCCGGCCATCGAGGGTCACCAGCCGCGCCGGCAGCCCGGTCGCCTGCAGCCATTCGGCTCCGCCGAGTCCGCGGACCAAGGCTGCGGTGGTGGCGATGTTGGCGTCGAGGCAGGTGGCTGCGGCTGCGCTGACGGTGCGGTAGGGGGACGCCGCGGGCGCGCCGGTCCTGGGGTCGACGAGATGGTGGAGCGCCACCCCGCCGCGCCGCCAGCGGCGCACGGTGGAGCTCGAGGTGGCCAGGCCCCCGCCGGAGAAGGCGATCTCCTGCCCCGGCGCATCGGGCGGCGCGTCATGGTCGTCGGCCACCCGCACGGCCCAGCCGCCCGAGGGAGCGCCCCCGGCGGCGGAGATGTCTCCACCGAGGTTGACCAACACCGCGCAGCCCGCCGCGTCATGGGCCGCCGCCGCCGCCCTGTCGGCCCCCAGCGCCTTGGCGGTGGCGCCGAGGTCGAGCAGGGTACCGGCCGCGGCGGTGACCACTGCAGGGTCGCCGGCGATCTGCACGGTCTGCCACCCGGGCGCGGCGCGGAAGGGCTCGGTGAGCCCGGGCCCGTTGCGCCGGACGGCGTGGAAGTCACGGTCGTAGCCGAGGGCCATCATGGAGATGCCCACCGTGGGGTCGACGTCGCCCTCGGTGAGCCGGGCGCCACGCAGGGCCGCGCGGATGGCTTCGGCCAGCAGGGGGCTCACCACCACGGGATGACCGGCGGCCGCATTGAGCATCGACAGGTCCGAGTCGACCCGGAACCGGCTGCAGGCGCTGTCGAGGGCGTCGACCTCGCGGGCCACTGCGGCGCGCGCGCGCGCCAGAGCACAGCGGTCGGGTACGGCGACGAGCACCGACGTGCCGAGGGCGCGCCATTGGGCGGTGAGCAACGGTCAGGAGCCGCCCGAGGTGATGGGGGTTGCGCCGGCTCCCGTGGAGGCGCCCGAGCCGTCGCCGGGCGCCTGGGTGGGCTGTTGCAGCCCGGTGGCCGGGTCGGTGGGTGTCGCCTGGGCCTGCGTCGCCGCCACCGTGTGCCCCGCGAAGGTCCCCGCGGCGAGCGCGGCCCCTGACAGCGAGAGGACTCCGGCGCCGGCAGCGGTGGCGACGGTGAGCAGGCGGACTCGTCGCTGCGCCCGGTCACGATCCGCAGGGGTCGGCTGGTTCATCACCACAGGGTAGCCGGGCCGCCCTTACCGCTTAGTGAGCCTTTGCTGTGAGTCTGCTGAGCGACAGACGTTCCGAGGCCGGTCGGGGCGGTGGCCAGACTCGGGGGGAGCCGATCCGCTCGTACCATGACGGCGTGTCAGGTGAGGCGGCGCCCACGTTCGTCAACCGTTCGGTCGGCATTCACTGATCTCCGCGCCGGCTCCCCAACCTGGAACGAGCATCGCCCGGCGGCTGCACAGGGTGCTGACGCCCCGCATGGTTGGCCGATTCCTCAGCCTCCAGGCCGGCCTGTTCTGCTTCGGAATCGGCATCCCGTTGACGCTGCAGGCGCACCTCGGGCTGTCGCCGTGGGACGTGCTCCACCAGGGGCTGTCGCGTCACACCCCGCTGACGATCGGCCAGGCGAGCGAGGTGGTGGGGCTGGTGATCATGCTCGTCGCCTGGTGGATGGGCACGCGGCCCGGCGTCGGCACGGTCTGCAACATGGTGCTCATCGGGTTCTGGATCGACCGCGTCATCTCCTGGCACTGGATCCCCGACGCTCACGCGGCACCGGTGTGGATCCGCTTCGGGATGCTCGCTGCCGCCCTGCTCCTCTTCGGCATCGGGAGCGGCGCATACATCGGTCCTCGGCTCGGAGCGGGTCCGCGAGACGGCATCATGCTGGCGCTGGCCGGCCGCACCGGCCGCCCTGTGGCACTGGTGCGCGGTGGGATCGAATCGACCGCCTGCCTCGCCGGCTTCCTGCTGGGCGGCACCGTCGGTGTCGGCACACTGATCACGGCGCTTCTGCTGGGTCCCTCGGTGCACGCCGGGCTGCGTGTGTTCCGCTTCGATCTCCACCCTGATCGGGCTGCTGAGAAACGCCGAGCTGCGCGGTAGTAGGCGGCGACCGCCGGCGGCGTATGGACGAGTAGATGGCAGACGGTCAACCCTGTGGCTCCGGGAGACGACAACCCAGCCCCGGTGCGGGCGGCGACGTCGGCACGGACCTGGTCGAGGATCTCTACGCCACGTGCTCCAGGGCTGCGAGGACTCGCACGTACGCTGACCGGCAGCGGCGAGGTCGCGGACGACCTCGTCCAGGAGACCTTCATGAGGTTGCTGAAGGCCTGCCGGAGCAATCCCGGTTATGTCCGCGGTGAAGCATGGCCACTCTTGCGCACGATGCTGGTCCGACTGGCTGCGGACCGGCGACGGACCGCGGGACGTGAGTTGCGCCGTCTCGCCGGGGCCTACGAGCGTCCCTCCCCCGGGATCTGGGAGACCGACCTCGAGGTCGTCGAGGCGCTGCTGTCCCTCCCGCCACGCATGCGCGCCTGCGTCGTCCTCCACTACGGCGAGGACTACCGGTGGCTGAGGTTGCCAGCGCGATGGGCACAGCCCCCTCAACCGTGGCCGCGCAACTGCAGGTCGCGCGCAGGCGGCTGCGCAAGCGCCTGGCGTTCGAGGAGGCAGGGGCCGTGACGACCGCCACCGGGAGGACGCACCGTGGATGACCGACACGACGACTTTGATCGCTGGTTGTCGACTCTGATCAAGAGCGTGCAGACCCAGGCTGGCTCGAAGGGGGCCGTGGTGTGCCCGGACGTCGGCAGCCGACCCGCTGCCACACGCATCTTCGGCCCGTTCCTGGCAACGATTGTCGTCGTCGCGACAGTGTGGCTGGCGCTGATGGCCCACGAGCCTGCGGCGAGGCAATCGGTGCCGTCGGGAGGGGCCGCCTCTTTCGTGCCCTGGCGTGCCCTCCCGGCCGAGTCCGTTCCTCCGTTCACCCGGCCGGGCGTCGCGCCATGCAGAGCGTCGGGCCTCACCATCACGGCAACCGGATCCCCATACGTGGGTGGTGGCCCGGTCAACACCTCCTTCTGGAATGTCACCGTCCGAAACAGGGGGCCGGTGGTGTGCTTCATCGGCGCCACGCTCGACGTCACCTTCCTGACCGGCTCCGGGGCGCCGCACCTCCGACGCTCCGATCTCATCCGGTCCGAAGATGTCGTCTACCTCAGGCCACCGGGCGTCCCAGGAAGCAGCAGCGAGGCGATCGGTGAGATCGACGCTGGGTGTCTCCCATCGGGCACTCGTCTGGAAATCAGCCCCGGGCCAACGTTGGGGTCGCTCACGATCGATCCTGGGCCCCGCGGCGGATCCGCACCGTTCTGCGCGCATCCCATCGGTGCCTACTCGGCCCTCCTGTACCCGTGCTGCGACTCCGTACCATCAACGCCGCCGTCGGCCCCGGCGGCCATCCATGCCCCTGAGGTCGTCCACCCTGGCGACCACGTTCGCTTTCTCGTGACGGTGACGGACGTCTTCCCGGTTGGACACCGCCTCGGCGGGGGGCCTCCACCGCCGACTGCGCCCCCGATCAGCCTTGAGCCGTGCCCGACCTACCTGGAGGAACTCGAGGGCGCCAGCGGAAGTGCGGCCGCCTACGGCATCAACTGCAGCCACGCCAAGCCAATCGCTTCGGGGGGAGCAGAAACCTTCGAGATGTTCATCGACGTACCACCCAATGCGCATCCAGGACCCAGCGTCCTCACATGGCGGCTCATCAGTCCGAACAATTCGGCGCGCGGCGCCAGCATCGTGGAGATCGCCCCGTAGGCTCCATCAAAACCCAGGGCGATTCAGTCCTCGTATACGATCGCGTTCCCGGCTCGAGCCGCGCGCCGACGCTGACTACAACGGCGGGGTTATGAGCGCACGCTCCTCACCGACAACCCGGCATATCGCGATCCTGCTCTTCGACGACGTGGAGGAGCTCGACGCGGTTGGTCCGTGGGAAGTGCTCGCCCACTGGACGCTCACGCACCCCGACGACGGATTCGCAGTGTGCTGTCTGTCCTCCGACGGTCTCCCCGTGACCGCGGCCAAAGGCTTGGTCCTTGGCGCGCACCACGCCGTCGCCGACGCACCCCCGCTCGAAGTCCTCCTCCATCCTGGTGGAGCGGGCGTCCGCCCGCTGCTCCGCGACCCAGCGCACCTGGCGTGGGTGCGCGAGCAGCGCGCCGCCGTCCCCCTCATGACCAGCGTGTGCACCGGGGCGCTCGTGTACGCCGCGGCTGGGCTGCTGGCCGGCCGGCCGGCGACGACGTACTGGGGTGCGATCGACGAGCTTCGCGGCCTCGACCCCAGTATTGAGGTGCGTGAGGACGCCCGTTGGGTCGACGACGGCGATGTCATCACGTCCGCCGGGGTCAGCGCCGGCATCGACATGGCCCTGCACCTGGTTGCCAGGCTGGCCGGCGCGGATCGCGCTCGACAGGTCAGGCGCGGCATTCAGTACGACCCCGCCCCCCCGGTCTGACGGCAACAGGAGTCGCCAGCGGTCTCAGCTGACCGCTATCTCCTCAAGGGTGACCGCTTGCTCCTCATCACGCGGATCCCAGTGACGCGGCATGCCCTCCATTACCCTGGTGCCGCTGCTCATCCTCTGATCGTGGGCCACGCCGGGGCGCGGTTCCGCGATGTTCTGATGGCGCCCGCTGCAAGGGTCAGGTCTCGTCGAATCAGGCGTTTCCGAATCTGCCCGGAGCGCCGTTTCTGAATTCAAGTCCAGCGTGCCGAGGGAGGGAGTCGAACCCTCACGGAGTTGCCTCCGGCGGTAGTTGAGATCGGCCCCGTAGTGTCAGGGTGTGCCGCAGACCGCTGTCCTGAACTCGAAATCGGGCCTGAAGTGGCGCCACGTGTCGCCGCGTGCGGGGCCGTGACGCGCTGGTAGGGGTACAAGTAGGAGGGGTACAGCGAGTGCTCCCTGTCGCCCGTTGACGGCCGCTGGGCTCCGCTGATGACCGCCTTGGCGCGCGCCGACGTCGTGCTCATCGACCTCGCACTGCCACCGGCTTTGTCGAGAACGACGGACCGCGGTGCAGACCCTCGCCCCCCGGGGTCGGCTCCGCGTGTGGACGCGGGAACCAGCCTTCGCCCGATGATCCGCCTGGCGGCGCGGTGGCGCTGGCAACGGCGGCTGCAGGCGATCGCCTCGCTGGTGGCGCAGCTGGCGGCGACGCTCGGCTTCTAGGCGCTGCTGGTGAGCTTGCGGTCGACGCAGTCGCACGTATAGGGTGATCGCAGCCAACTGGAGCCTGCCGTTCGACTTGGTGGTCCACCGAGCCTCATTGGTCACGGGGCTGAAGCCGAATGATGAGCTGGCGCAGCCCACCTTCCTCGACAGCGTCGGTGGCGGGATCACGCTGGCCGAGGTCAATGCTGTCCGAGGCACGAGCGGTGTATCGGCCGCGGCTCGCTCGGCGTGGTAGCCGTCGACCACCTATGCTGGTACGACTATTCCATCGATCTAGGCGGCCCGGCCACGCGCCTGCATTCGCGCAGGAACGGGTCAGCCAAGGTGTCACAGACCAAGGTAGATCAGCCTCGCATGAGGTAGCGGCCTCTATCCCGAGGGCTCTTGGGCACTTGGGCAGCGTGCGCGCACCTCCCCCAAACCGTTCGGGGCACATGCCGTTCGGCGCGCGTTCGATGCTAATCATGCCCGGAGCAATCGTGACCGGCGTGAGCCGTAAGCGCGGCATAGCAGCTGCCGTCGCGGCGCGTCTGAGGCGTGACGGGTGGAGCGTCTTCACGACTGGTTGGAAGCCGTACGACCTCAATCAGCATGCCGCCGATACCGCCTTCATCGATGTCGACGCTGAGTTCGATCTCGCGGATCCTGCAGCGCCAAGAGAGCTGCTGGATACGGCGGTCAGGCGGATTGGCCCGATCACCGCGCTCGTCATCGCGCACACCTACGACGCGGTGGGTGGACTGTTGCACGTCACAGCCGACATCAGCTTCTTGATGGCTGCCAGCGCCAGCGCCTGTACGCGGCCAGCCACCCCACCGCTCTCGCCGAGCACCCAGCATCGTGCAATGCCCGGAGGTCGGGGTCGGCATCGGCTGTGCGGCCGATGCCGAAACAGGGGTGTCGGTCGCAGCCCCGAGAAGTCGCCGCGGTCGCGGATGGTCACGGCGACCGACGCCGCCGCCTCGACGGCGACCCAGGTCAGGCCGCCCCCGAGACTGACGCGCTGTGTGCCCGCCGCCGTCATTTCGGCGAGCGTGAGGGTGGTGCCGGTGGCGAGCACGTTCAGCGGGATGGTGAGCGCGGACCACACAGCGCGGATCTCGTCCACGGTCCGAAGTCCGGGAGCGTACGCAACGTCGGCGCCCGCCGCTTCGAAAGCGCGGAGGCGCGCGACGGTGTCGTCGATGTCGGGGTTGCCCCGGATGTGGTTCTCGGCCCGCGCGGTGAGTGTGAAAGGCACACCCAGGCTGGCGGCCGCCGTTGCAGCAGCCGCCACCCGTTCGCAGGCGTGGCCGAGCCCGTAGATGCCGGCCACGCGATCGAAGTCTTCGATCGAGCGCCGACCGCTCCAGCCTCCGCAACCCGCACGACGGCAGCGGCCGCTGCCTCCGGGTCCGGGCCGTACCCGTTCTCGAGGTCAACCGACAACGGCAGGTCGGGGACCTGCACCAACGCGCGGACGTGCTCGACGACGTTCCACGCTCATCTCACCGTCCAAACGTCCCCTCGTGAACGCCAGCCCGGAGCTGGTGGTCGCCAACGCGGGGAACCCCAAGGCAGCCAGCATTCGCTGAACCAGCATCCCAGGGATTGGGGATCACAAACGGCGCGCCGACGTGCAGCGCGCGAAACGCCGCGCCCTTCTGCGCCTGGCTGGTCATTGCGGTTGACGATGATGGCACGACCCGACGATGGGGCGCTGCGAGGTTCGCCCGGCGTCCGCTACGACTCCGCGTCGTCTGCGCCGCCCGTCACGGCGCCATATTCCTCGGCGCTGACGTGCGCCCCCCATGTCGCGCTCTGTTCCGCGTCGTCGACCGCCACTGCGGACAGGTGAAATGCCCGCTGTCACGCGAGGTCATCGATGAGGTCGTCGTCATCTGCATGGCAAGGTGGAATTTGCTGCGTTCGCAGCGGTTGCATCGACGTCGCCCGGCCGTCACAGGCGGTGCCGTGCCTCTGCCCGTTCATTCCCGGGGTCGCCGCGTCGACGTTTGTGACCTGCCGCGCTCATCTCCTCGCTTCGGCCGTGTTTTCATGATGGGAGTTCAGCGCCCGGGTCCCCTGGAACGTCTCATATCGTGTGGCCCGTCTGGAGCAGCTCTTGATGGCAGTGAAACTGGGAGCTCGGCCAACCTCACAACAGTCGGTCTCAGGGTGCTGATGACCGGTGCCGCGGTGACACCGTGTGAGCTCCGATTCCAGTCGAGGCATGCCCGCTCATCGCCCGACTTCCCCTCTACGGAGACTGCCCATGTCACCGCCTGGTAGTGAGGTGGGCCCTACGGAACGCCCGTCGGCGTCCTGGGCAGCGGGTCTCGACGGCCCCGTCGACGTTGAGCAATGGGAGCAATTCTTTGCGCTCGCCCTCGACATGCTCTGCATCGCCAATCTCGAGGGGTACTTCCGCACGTTGAACCCGGCGTGGGAGCGCTGCCTGGGGTGGTCGACCGCCGAGTTGACCGCCCGGCCCTTCGTCGCCTTTGTGCACCCCAACGACGTTGAGAGAACCATCGCCGAGACCCAGCAGTTGGGAACCGGCGTGGGCACCGTCAATTTCGAGAACCGCTACAGGTGCAGGGACGGCTCGTACCGGTGGCTCTCGTGGACGTCGCGGCTGTCTCCCGACGGGCGGCACATCTACGCCGTCGCTCATGACGTCAGCGACGGCAAACAGGCTGAGGCAGCGTTCCGCGACCAAACCGCACGGAGCCAGCTTCTCCAGAGGGTCGCCGAGGTCGCCAATACCGCCGCGAACCTCCAGGAGGTTCTGCGAACGACCCTGGATGAGGTGTGCCGGTACTCAGGTTGGCCCATCGGCCACGCGTATGTCCTCAACGTTGCCGGCGAGCTGGTGAGCGGCAAGGTGTGGCACGCTGACACGTCGGAGCAGCTCAGCCGACTTCCGGGCGACAAGCGAGTCGCTGGAGTTTGCCAGCGGCATGGGGCTGCAGGGACGCGTCCTGGAATCGAGGAAGGCTGCGTGGCTCACGGACATCAGCAGCGCCGGCGAGTTTGAACGGACGGAAGCAGCGAATCGCGCCGGTATCAGGTCGATCCTCGCGGTTCCTGTCCTTGTTGGCACCGATGTGCTCGCTGTGCTCGAGTTCTTCTGGCGGCATGATGCTCCCCCCGACGAGGAGGCTCTGTCGCTCCTGAGCCACGTCAGCGTGCAGGTCGGCCGGGTCATGGAGCGTCAGCGCGCCCTGGTGGAGCTCCGCGAGACGGGGAACGCTTTCGACTCATCATCGAGACCGCCAGTGACGCGTTCGTGGCCATCGACGCGAACAGCCGTATCCTCCGCTGGAACCGGCAGGCCGAGACGACCTTCGGGTGGCTTGCGAAAGAGGTGATCGGACGGCCGATCACCGACACCATCATTCCGCCGCAGCACCGTGAGGCCCACCGCCGTGGCATCGAGCACTTCCGGGAGACGGGGGCGGGCCCCCTGCTGAACAGGCGAACGGAGATCACGGCCTGCCGCAAGGATGGAACGGAGTTCCCGGTGGAGATCTCCATCTGGCCCGTCGCCTACGCCGACACCTGGCGGTTCAATGCGTTCATCCGTGACGTCAGCGACCGCAAGCTCGCTGAAGATCTGCAGCGGGACACGACCGAACAGCTGGGTCGTTCCGTAGCACAACTCGAGGCACACGACCGCGAGGTGCGTGTGCTGACGGAGATGGGCAACGTGATCATGACATGCGTCAACGAGTCGGAGGCCCATCAAGTGGTCGCGCAGTACTGTGGCGAACTCTTCCCCGACCATGACGGCGCGGTGTACGTCATCAACCCCTCACGCAACGTGATGGAGGCTGTCTCGGTGTGGGGAACATCGTCCAGCGGGGTCGAGGCGGATCGGATCTTCCGCCCGGACGCCTGTTGGGCGCTGCGGCGCGGCACGGTGCACATCATCACGGGTCCAGAGCGCGGACTTCTGTGCAGTCACGTGAGCCAGGTGGGGGAGGGCGGATGCGTGTGCGTTCCGATGCTGACCAATGGTGAGGCTCTCGGCGTACTGCACCTGAACGCTTCGCGTCGTCCTACCGAAGCGCAAGCAGTGACGACGCCCGGCGACAACGTCGCTGGACAGGCGCTCGCGGTACGCGCCGCGGAACACCTGGCACTGGGGCTCGGCAACCTGCGACTCCGGGAGAGCTTGCGCGTCCAATCGATCCGCGACCCCCTCACCAACCTCTACAACCGCCGCTATCTCGAGGAGACCCTCGAGCGTGAGCTCATGCGCGCGCGCCGGAGCAAGCACCCCTTGGGCATCATAGCTTCGACATCGACCGCTTCAAAGAGATCAACGATCGGGGGGGCCATGAAGCTGGCGACGCGGTCCTGCACAGCCTCGGAGGCCTCATCAAGAAGCACTTTCGCAGCGAGGACATCCCGTGTCGGTATGGGGGCGAGGAGTTCACGGTCGTCCTCCTGGACTCACCGGCCGAGCGCACCGCCGTTCGCGCTGAGAGCCTGCGGGAGGCCGTGGCGGCCCTGCGGACGCCCTTTCCCACCGGGGACATCTCGGTCACCGTGTCGGTTGGTGTGGCGGAGTTTCCGCTCCACGGAGAGACGATCGCGGACGTCATGCGAGCCGCTGATGTGGCTCTCTACGCCGCCAAAGCGGGCGGTCGTGACCGCGTGGTGACGGCAGAGCGCGTCGCTCAGCCCGCGACCGACTGAATGGCAGTCCACGAGGACAGCTGACCAGGCCAAGTTCGCGGAGCCATGCACGGGTTCTCCCCGGTCGACCATCCGCCGCGCCTCGGAACGAAGCGGCTCGCAGGCGTTTCCGGTTCCGTTACGACCTCGGGCCGGCCGGTCTCCGCTCCTATGCTCATCCGGTCAGCACGAGTTGTCGTCGCTTCCGTCTGACCGAGGCGCTGCCCGATGTTTCTTGGCCCTGCTCAGCTCGCGACCCCGTTGTCGCCAGCCCCATTCACCTCAGCCCCCACGGCCGCGCGTTGTCGGCCCTCTTCGTGAGCGGGGTCCCTCTCGCCCCGCGCGGCTCGGACACCGAATGCGACCAGGGTTTGTCTGGCAACGGTACGCAGGAGGGTGGGGTGGAGGCAGCGGAGCTGCTGCGCACGCTGCTGGGCAGGATGCGGGACCTGGTCGCGGTCTGCGACTCTCGAGGCCGCATCAACCTGATCAATGGGGCCATGGCGGAGTTCGCCGGTGTGGCACGTGGCGCGGTGCCTCCCCCGGTGTGGTCCTCGTACGGCGCCCTCTACGCTGCCGACGGCACGCCGGTGGCTGTGGCGGACGCCCCGCTCGCCCGAGCCCTGCGAGGCGAGGCCATGGACGGAACGGAGCTGATCTTGGAGCCGACCTCTGGCGCTCGACGCGCGGTGATCGTCGAAGGCCAGCAGCTCCTCGACTCCGACGGCGTCCTCCGCGGTGCGATGGTGATCTGTCGGGATGTGAGCAGCCAGCGCGCCGCGGAAGCAGGGTTGGCGTACCAGGCTCTGCATGACCCCCTGACTGGACTGCCGAATCGCGCTCTCTTCGTGGACCGGGTGCAACGCGCGCTGGCGCGCGGCCAACGCCATCGCTGGTCCACGGCAGTCTTGGCGATCAACCTCGACCGCTTCGGTGACATCGTCAACCGGCTCGGAGGCAACTCCGGCGACCATCTGCTCTCAGAGGTGGCCCACCGCCTCGAGGTATCCGTCCGCCCGTACGACAGCCTGCTGCAGCCGATCGACACCCTCGCACGCCTCGGAGGCGACCAGTTCCTACTGCTGTGCGAGCACGTCACCGATGAGAGCACCGCCGAGCTCATCGCGGCTCGAATCGCCACAGCACTGCACGCCCCCATCGAGGTCGCAGGGGAGACGGTGAGCCTGACGGCAGGCATCGGCTTCACAGTCACCCGCGATCCCCACCACGACCCCGAGGCGCTGATCCTCGAGGCGGAAACCGCGTTGCATCGCGCCAAGCTGCGCGGAACCGGCCGCCAGGAGGCTTTCGCTCGAGCGATGCGCGCAGAGCTGGATGCCCGGATCGACAACGAAGAGGCACTCGGTCAGGCACTCGCCAATGGCGAGTTTCAACTGGCCTATCAGCCCAAGGTGTCTCTGCTCACGCAGCGGATCACTGGCGTGGAAGCGCTGCTGCGCTGGCATCACCCTCAGCGTGGGGTGATTCCTCCGCTGGAGTTCATCCCGCTTGCCGAGGACTCAGGACTGATCGTTCCCATCGGATGCTGGGTTCTCGAGCAGGTGTGTCGAGACGCCAAGACATGGGCCAGCTCCCGCGGCCAGCCGCTCAGGGTGGCGGTCAACGTGTCCCCGCGACAGTTCCAGTCAGATCTGGCCGCAACCTTCGGCGCGATCATCGCCAACTCGGGCATCGATCCCACCAGCGTCTGCCTCGAGGTTACCGAGGGCATGGTGATGCAGGACGCTGAGTTCGCGATCACGACGCTGCGCAAGTTGAAGGCCCTGGGAGTGAGCATCTCGATTGATGATTTCGGCACCGGCTTCTCATCGCTCGCCTACCTCAAGCGCTTTCCGCTCGACGAGCTCAAGATCGACAAGTCCTTCGTCGACGGGCTGGGACACGACCCGGAGGACACAGCGATTGTGGCGGCAGTCATGGGGATGGCCCACGCTCTCGATCTCCGCGTTGTCGCCGAAGGTGTGGAGACCGCTGACCAGGCAGCCCGGTTGCGGACGCTTGGATGCACGAGGCCCAAGGCTATCACTTCGCCCGCCCCGGACCTGCGGGGCACATCCCCGACCTGCTCCTCGCTGAGGCGGCCGGTCAGGCGGCACGCAGCGACAGGTCAGGCCCTGGAGACGGCGAACGCGGGGGCCCCCAACGCGTACTGATTGTGGACGACACCGCCGACGTCCGGCAGTTGGCGCGGGCCAGCCTCGCGTCTGTGGGGTTCGAGGTCCGTGAGGTGGACACCGGGGAGGCAGCCCTGACTGTGGCACGGCAGTTCAAGCCGGACTGCCTGGTCCTCGATGTCAACCTTCCCGGCATCAGCGGCTTCGAGGTTTGCCGGCTCCTGCGTGCCGACCCGGCGCGGCAGCGCATGACCATTGTCATGCTGACGGGTGACGCCGAGGCCGCCGAGAAGGTTGAGGCGTTCTCCCTCAAGGCTGACGACTACCTCGTCAAGCCCGTGAGTCCGCGCGACCTGGTCAGCCGGGTCACCGCGGCAATGCGCCGGCGCGCCGAAATGGTGCTGTAGGCGACCCGGTGACCGCCCCCCGATCGGCGCAATCAAACCCTGTCAACATCATGGAGGTTCTGCCGTGATACCAGTCATCCTGGTCAGCATGGCGGCCGCCGTGCTTGGTGTACTGCTGGTTCAGTCTGTGCTTCGTCGGATGGGGCGCGAGGACGGCCCCGCCGCCGCTCCCGCCGCCCTCAGGCACGATGACGTTCCCGACCGTGACCGTCAGGACGAGGTGGGTGAACTGGCGCAGTTCCTCGCGTCCTGGCAGCGCGTCACGGTTGAGCGGCTGAGTGGGCGTGTCGAACAGTCCGAGGTCCTGGACCACGGGCTCCTCGCCCACGTCGCTGAGCTCCTCGGGGCCGAACGGATCGTCGTCAGTCTTGTCGAACCCGGCGGCCTGCGCGTGGTCGATGGACATCCCGGGGTCAAGCAGGAAGTCGTCGCCGGCGACTCGCCGGCAGGACGGGCGGTCCACACTGGCGAGATCTGCATCGGCGACCTCAACGCCGAGGACTGGGGTGCAACAATCCGGACCTGGCGCGACGATGCCGGCCTCGGGCCGGCTATGGCATTCCCCATGGTCAGCGGTGGCGAAATGATCGGGGCAGTGACGGTGGCGCGGCCGGCGGGACAGCCACAGTTCACCGCCGTGCAGGCTGAACGCGCCCGCATCCTCATCCCACCACTGGCGGGCGCGGTTCGCATCAGCAGCCTTTCGGACCAGTTGCGCAGTGCCAACAAGGCGGCGGAGGACGAGACGGCGCGGCTCTCCAACAGCCTTCGGCTGCTCCTGGAGTCCGCCGGGGAGGGCATCTACGGTATCGATGCCGAGGGCCGCTGCACATTCATGAATGGCGCGGCTGCGGTTGCGCTGGGCGTCGATGTCACCGAGTCGCTGGGAAGGATCCTGCACCCACAGTTCCACCACACCCGCTCCGACGGCTCGCACTACGAGCCGGCGGAAGGACCGATCTACAGCGTGCTGCGCGGCGGCGGCAGTTCCCGCGTCGAGTCCGAGGTCATGTCGCGGAGCGACGGCAGCTCCTTCCCCGCCGAGTACTCCGCGTTCCCCATCCTCGACGCGGGTGCCGTCACGGGCGCGGTGATCACCTTCAACGACATCACCGAGCGCAAACGCATCGAGAGCGACCTCGCCGCGGTGTCCGCACAGGCCAAGGAGGCGTCACGACTGAAGTCCGAGTTCCTGGCCAACATGAGCCACGAGATCCGCACCCCCATGAACGGCGTCATCGGCATGACCGGGCTGCTGCTCGACACCCGCCTGGACCCCGAGCAACGTGAGTACGCGGACACGATCAGCCTCTCGGCAGACGCGCTGCTGACCGTGATCAACGACATCCTCGACTTCTCCAAGATGGAGGCGGGCAAGATGGACATCGAGGTCATCGATTTCGACCTCCGGCTGGTCGTTGAGGACTCAGCGCACCTTGTCGCACCGCGGGCAGCCGAGAAGGACCTCGAGCTGGCAGTGATGGTCGATCCCGAGATGTCGATGATGGTGCGCGGCGATCCTGGCCGGATCCGCCAGGTGCTCATCAACATGCTGGGCAATGCCATCAAGTTCACCGAGGTGGGCGAGGTGGTCCTCCGTGCCAGGATGGCCGAGGACCAGGGTCGGACCGCGATGGTTCGGTTCGAGGTGACGGACACGGGGATCGGCATCGACCCCGCTGAACAGGACCGCCTCTTCGACAGCTTCACCCAAGCCGACGCTTCCACCACGCGAAGGTTTGGCGGCACAGGCCTCGGACTGGCAATCTGCAAGCAGCTGGTCGAGCGCATGGGCGGGGAGGTCGGAGTCCAGAGCGAGCCCGGCAAGGGAAGCACCTTCTGGTTCACGCTGAGCCTGGAGAAGACCGCTGGCATCCGCGCCCAGACAGTCCCGGACAAGACGGCTCTGCGAGGTGTCCTGGTCCTGGTTGTGGATGACCACAGGACCAACCGCGTCGTGCTCGAGCAGAACCTCAAGGTGTGGGGCGCACGGGTACAGAGCTTCGGACGCGTACGCGACGCGCTTGCCGCCATGACCGAGGCCGCCTCCAGCGGCGATCCCTATCGGCTGGCCATCCTCGATTACCAGATGCCAGAGATGGATGGCATCCAGGTCGCGGAAGCGATTCGAAGGGAGCCATCAATCGCCGACACCAGGCTGGTGTTGCTGACCTCGTCGGCGGCCACCGGCGACTCCAGGATCGCGCGCGAGGCGGGTGTGGACGTGTTCCTCACCAAGCCGGTCCGGATCTCTGAGCTGTACGGCTGCTTGGGCGCCATCCTGTCGACCGCAGACGGCGCTTCGCCGAATTCATCGCGCACCCGCGACGCCGTCGGCACCATCCCTGCGACGTTGGGCGGTCGTCTGCTCGTGGTGGACGACAATCCCGTGAACCAGCGGGTGGCGCGACGGATGCTGGAAAAGCGTGGCCACATCGTGGACGTCGCTGACAATGGCGTCGAGGCTGTCGCCGCGGTTGCCCGGGTGCCGTATGACGCCATCCTGATGGACTGCCAGATGCCCGAGATGGACGGGTTCGAAGCCACCAGGGTGATCCGCGCAAGAGAGGGTTCGAATCGCCACACGCCCGTTATCGCCATGACCGCCGGAGCGATGACAGGGGACAAGGAGAAGTGCTTCGCCGCCGGGATGGACGCCTACCTCAGTAAGCCGATCAAGGCGGAAACCCTAGCAGCGATGGTCGGGCGCTGGGTCACGTCCGCCGGTATTCCCGAGCCGGGGCTCGACTCTTCCCCCGACGGCGAAGGACTCTTGGACTCCGCGCTGCTGGCCGCGCTGCGCGAGCTCGGAACCGACGAATTCGACAGCCTGGTCAGGCTCTTCCTCACGGACGGCGCCGGGCGGATCGCCGAGCTGCGTATGGCCGAAGCGACCGGGGACTCTGACGCCATGGGGAGGCTGGCACACAGCCTCAAGGGAAGCAGTAGCACCTTCGGCGCTGGAACGCTCGCGGAGCGGTGCGAAGAACTACAGACGCGCGCTGCTGCTGGTGACCTGGCCGCGGCCAGCCGACTGATCGTGGCCATCGAAGCCGAGTTTGTGCCGGTCAGTGAAGCACTGCGTGATGAGCTCGTGGGTGGCAGCACAGGTCCGGTGAGGGCGCCATGACGTTGATGCATAGCCCCTCTGGAATGGCGGAGGTGCCGGTCGGCGCTGGCTCGGTCGAGACGATGCTCTGGGACATGTCGCTCGACATGCTTGCCACGCTCACCCTCGACGGCTATCTGACGCGCGTCAACCCCGCCTGGGAGCAGACGTTGGGATACTCGCCGGACGAGCTAATGGCTGGGCCGTACCTCACCTTCGTACATCCAGATGACGTCGCTCGCACCATGGCTGAGGCCGCCGCCCCAATGCGGCCGTGGGTCGCCTCGCTCACCCCGCGGCGGGGATGAAGCGCATGGATCGTTGGCCAGGTCGATTGAACCGACGGACCGCGCCAGACGCGCCGCTCATGGTTGACGCTCACGACCTCCGTGCCGCGCCCTCTACAGCCGCGGCGCCGCCTGACGTTGTGAGGTCCTGTGCTCGCGTCGGCTGTTCGGGAGCTCATGCGGTGGCGTGCGAGTATGTGGATCGGCGCGGATCTCATTGCACCATTGCCTGTTGCCCGGCGCACCAGCGGCCCGCCCGCGGGCGCCCGTACTGCTCGCGACACGGCAGCGTAGTCCGAGCGGTACATGGGACCGCGCTGGAGACGACGCCGCTGCCCGACGTCACCAATCGCGCCGCCTCGCTCGTCGAATTCGTCGCCGACGCAGTGAGTGGGTCGATGTGCATCGCTGTACGCAGCGCTTGGCCGGGGAAGCTCTCTCTCATCGCTCCGACCCTGGGAGTGGGTTACCCGGTGGCGCGTCTTGCTCATCGGCGGCGCGAATGGACACGGACCTGGAAGTTGCAGTCGCACACCGGTGACGTAGTCGCGGTGACACTGGCGGTGGCCGAGGATGCCGACAACGTACTCATCGTGAGCGTTGACTCCCGAACCGTCGCGGAAACTGTGCCCCCTTGGATTGCTGATCGCTCGATCGGCGCGGATCATCCCGCCCGACGCGCGTTTTACGACGCCGTCGTGGAGTGTGCTCGTGCGGCGGTACAAGAGTCCTATGAACAGACGATGCACCGCACGCTTCGCGGCACACCCGCGCCGGGCCAGAGCGGCGGGGTGAGGCCGGCCGCGAAGGGATGCCCGTAGGACTCCCCGGCCTGGGTGACGCGAGATGGGCGAGCAACCGGACCGCCCGTGTTCATCAGGTGCCACGCGGGCGTTCTCTGGGGAGCAAGTCGGCGCGATCGGTAGGCCGGCACTCGAGTACAACCGACCGTCCGGTGTCTTGCTGTACAGGCTGCGGCGAACCTGCAGTCCCTTGTCGTCGAAGTCAACCGTCACCCGCGCCTCCCAGAGGCCCGGGCGACGCTGACGTACCGACCCCTCGCCGATGCCTGGCTTGCCTCCCACCGCACCCTCCGTGGGATCCCAGTAGGGGTACAAACGGCCGTCGCCAAGACGTGTCGAATCCGCCTGTCACGCCGTTTCCTGAATACAAATCCAGCGTGCCGGGGGAGGGAGTCGAACCCTCACGGGGTTGCCCCCGGCGTTTTTGAGACCGGCCCTGGAGTGTCACGGCGTGTCGTCAAGCATCGTTCTGAACTCGAAACTGAGGATGGAGTGGCGCCAGATGTCGCCGCGTGCGGGGCCGTGACGCGCTGGTAGGGGTACCAGTAGGGGTACAGCGAGCGCTACCTGACGCCGTCGCGCACGGCCGCGACCGCTGAGCTTGGCTGATGACCGCCCTAGCCCGCGCCGACGTCGAGGCTCATCGACGGCCTCGGACGGCGACGCTGTTCGAGCGTGCCGGCCGCCGTGATGCGCAGTGTCGCGAGGGATGCCTTCCGGCAAGCAAGCAACAGGAACTGCCACTTGACCCTTCATACGCCCATGCACCGACAGCGAGTGATTTGATTGATAGAATCTCAAGTCCATCGGCGGCCCTGTGAAGCAGGCCAGGGCACTTGAACCCCAGCTCCAGCTTGCTGCTCACCTGTGCGGGCGAGATAGCGGCCGGCATACCCGAGCATCGACAGCACCGCGAGCTCCACGTACATGACGCCCAGCCGCCACGCCTCGATGTCCGTCTGGAAATCAACCCGCTTCGACGACGGCCGAGTCGGATGAATGATCTGGTTGCGGGTTCCGGTGAATGCGGCCGGACCATCCCAGCCGCGACCATCTCGATTTGCCAGGTCAGCGAGCCGCGTTAGGTGTGGCGGGATTGCGGTGGCGATCCCAAGACGCGCGAGTAGCTTGCGGAGGCGTGCGGCCGCGGTATCTGTGCGATATGCGTCCTCGTCCGGCCAGTATCTCAAGGGGAATGCGACGGTCCAGCACAAGAGTTCAAGCGGGATTTGCGCCAGCGCGATCGCCGCTTGAACTGGGTTAGGATGGTTCGCGCTGACGTAATAGTGCGCTGTCAGAGTCAAGACTTCTCGCCAGTGCGGGTCCTCCCAACAGGCCAACCAAAGAGGCAGGAGGTGCTCGACATCGGCACCACCGTGGACCGGATCGATCCAGGAGACGGCGGGCCGCCACCTATCAACTGCGCGTTCACCCCAGTCAGCGGCAACCGGGGTTCCATCCGTTGCGAATCCCACTGGGAGAATTGGTGTCACGCGTCGGCCTGCCACGAACCAGAGAAACATGGTGAGTGCCTCCAGAACGTGGGACGATTCAGCGAAATCGAATGACCGTCCGTCCTCGCGTTCGACGGCGACCACATGAGTCAGCAAGAACCCCCCACCTTCCGTCAGTTGATCCGTGAGGCGGCGTCCGTCGGCATGGGCGTCGATCGTCACAGCCCAGTCCCCGGCCACTGCGTATATGCGGTCGGCTCCACTCCCGTCTGGATATCGCACCGGTCGCCCGGTTGGGGCATCAGGAAAGTTCACGATGTGTGCCACAACACGTGAGACCTGCCCGTCTGAATGCCAGATGAGGTTGCCAGCGCGCCTCTTGTGCTCGGAGTGTGCCGCCGTCGGCGGCCGGAGTCGCGGTATGGTGGTGGGACGGGGTACTGCGCGTGGATGTGCGTCTAAGCTGATGTCGGGAAGCCGGTGGAATCGGAACGGGTCGCCTGGCGAGCCAAGGTCCACCGGAGTGAAGTACGTTGCCGAGACATCGAATCCAGCTCGAAGGTCGGCACGAATTACCGCTCTCGCGCTGGTAACTTGCTGGCCATGAGTGGCGGTGATCGGGCCTCGGTAGAGCGGTACCGGTCGATCCACTCCTAATTGCCGGTAGAAGGGTTCGACGGCCTGAGGGATGGCCATGTATTTCGATGACCAGTCTATCGCCTGCGGTCGGTGGTTCCTCATATGGGGCCACTACGGACAGCCGCCACAGGTGAACGCACTGTCAGCGTCCGCACCGGTGGCTCGGCGACCGGTGCCTCAATCTCGTGACCCCGGGACGGGTCGGTGACTCGGGGCCACTGGCACGTTGTCAATGCGCGAGATTTCGCGCCGCAACCAAAGTCGGGCGCAGGCCGAGCAGCGATAACCGTAGTCGGTTTGGCCAGGAGTGGCATCGTGCTCCGCCACGAGCAGCGGTTGGCGGGAACCAGGACAGCGTAAAGACCGTTCGTGGTTCATGGCTTCGGCATGGCAGATGTCGGGCTGAGGCGACGAGGGCGTCGCAAAGCCCCCCTGCCGCGACAGGTCCGGGGCCGAAC
>JAABUX010001777.1_pt1 | contig 31779 bp, 37 predicted proteins | sample 5561851 | NCBI WGS metagenome assembly JAABUX01 (sample SAMN10711883, study PRJNA513361) | rock metagenome | isolation source: Antarctica rocks | place: Antarctica: Victoria Land, Richard Nunatak red sandstone | collected 2016-01-03
GGTGCCCCGGAATCGTGAATGCGACCGTTACCGGAAACGTCGTCAACCTCACCTCGACAGGCATCGGCGTTTGTGCGGTCCTTATCGCGGGTGCCGGCGGCGTACAGGCCACGGCTCTAGTGACGGTTACCTAAACGCGATGCCGTCCCAGAGAGACTCGGTGGCCAAGGGCGCCGAGTCTCTCTGGCTTCAACCAAAAAAAGGTAAAGCCGACGGACCGCCGGTCGGTCTTACTCTGTTGCGTCCTCGATCGCCGGCCCGAGGTCGTTATTGTCCTCAATCCCCAGCATGCGGATGTCTCGAATGGCCGTCGCGAACCAAGGCAGGGCGCGAACAAGACGCTGAGCGGCGAGCACGCAGGTCACGGCGTTGATCTTCTTACCACCGAAGTAGACACTGCCTTGGGTCCAGGCAAAGCCCTCGTCGATGAGGATCTTGCGAATCTCCACGTAGGCGGTGTGTGAGGGTCCTGGGTAGGCATTCTTGAGCGCATCCTGATCAAGGTCGAACGTGATCGCGTACATGCGTTCCCCGGACGGCGGCGGTGGGGGCAGTCTTTACGAGAGCGTCTAGCTCAGCCGTCTCTGTACGTTTCAGCTCAGAGCTTTTCATCGGCCATAGCGTACCACACCCGTCGATTCTCGAGCGGTCATTCAGCAAAGGAGGGTTCAGGGACGATTTTGCAGTTCTCGAAGTTCTCGGAAAAGGGTTCCGCCGCTTCTTGACGTCCTATAACCTGTTGTACGGGCAGCTAAGGCTGGGCTTTCGTAAGTCGGCGGCGATCGAGGCGAACGGCTCGCCATGATCATCACTGAACTCGCGGCGAAGTTCGATAAGGTCATCCGCAGGACGGTCGCTGCGGACGTCCACAAGATTGTTCATAACAGTGCGACTTGGCGCCTAAAGCAACCCGAACGAAGTCGCAGTGCCGAAGTCACGATGATCGACCGAAAGCGACTTCTCGTGGTCCTACGGTTGTCGACCGGAACGGTGCGACAGAGCTTTGGGGAGCCGTCGACGACGACGTGATCGAGCGCGTCGGCGGGATCATCGCGGACCATCTGCTTGGACGATGATCGGGATCGTCACCGTTCATCGCCAATGTCTCGACGCTGGAATCCACGCGGGAATACCTCAGCGAGAAACTCGGGCTTGTAGCCGTAGTTCCAGATCCCGAGCGGCGTTTGCGTTTCACACGCATCGCAACGATAGTAGTTCCGGCTCTCCGGCTCGGCCAGGACAAGGACCATGTTCGCACCGTAGTGCGAACCCTGGGATCCGCCGCCATCGGGAATCGGCTCGCCGAGCCACGAGACGGCGCAGTGCGGACATTTTTCAGGATCCACATTTCTCATCGATGGCTCCTTGAACGACGAGCAGGACGCGAATACTGGACGCGAGGCGATAGGATGGCTCGCCGTCCTCCGCGATCGAGACCACGGCGACGAGCCTTTTTGCACGAGAGCATTCACCGCGTCGAGCAGCGCTTGGCGGTCGGAGTCATCGTGTTGCGCCATCCCGCAAGTATAGACGACACAAACGTCAGGCCGATGAGCGGCGTGTAACATATCGCGCAGTGGGCCGACGTGGTTCATCGTCCGAACCTCATCCCGCGATCGATCTCCGGCCCCCGTTGTTCGATTTTCATCTCCCGCCGCACGCGCTGCCGCTCGTGCTCGAGTTCCTGTCGCACCGTGACGTCGCGCCGCACGTCACGCACGCGCACCTTGCCGTTGTCGCGCTGCGCGCGCACCAAGAGCTCGTGAAGTCCTGAACCTCAGTCTTTCCCATACGCGATCGTGACGTGCTCGCGCGCGCGTCACGTCGACGTAGAGTCCGCGCCGCGCTTGGGCTGACGAGGCGAGGGCGAAGACAGCGTCGACCGTCGTCTCTCTTAGCGCACCACGAATGTTGGAACGGCTTAGTTCAAGAGCTATGCTGCGGACGACTGAATTTGGGTGGCCGCGAGCGAGCGCTGGCCGGAGGTCAGGCGGTAGAAGACGACCGTTGCGAGTTGACGCTTCAAAGCGCGCATCGCTGCGCGATGGGTCTTTCCCTCGGTTCGCTTGCGATCATAGTATCTGCGGCCGGAGTGGTCGACCGATTGGATTTGCGTGAGGGCAACCACGTGCAAGCGGCGATTGAGTTGGCGGTTTCCCCCAGTATTGAGGCGTAGCGTGTGACTACGACCGCTCGAGCAAGGGACGGGAGCAACGCCGGCGCGCATCGCGAAGGCGCTCGCATCGCGGCAATTGCCCAAGCTGCCAGCACGACCGATAACCCCGGCAGCGACCACGATTGAAAACTCCTCGGAGCGTGAGGAGTCCCGAGGCAAGGCGCTCAACGAAAGGGGGCTAGTTGACGCTCCAGCGCCCGGATCATTGCCGTTACTCGCTCGATATCGTCGGTGGCTTCCTGCAGCTCGTCAATGATTACGTCGGTCGTATAGCTCGTGCCGCGGAGCGTGAACCCCAATTTGCGCGTTCGCCGCAAGGCGATCGAGGCCTTAAGACTAGCTGACAGCTCCGGCAGCCCCAGCCGCAAACCAGCGCCGCGTAAGCGATTGATTGCTTCAGCTTGGCACGGCAAACACCACCGATCTTGCGTATCGTCGACAGGTCGAAGGCGCAAGAGTTCTACGGCGGCTATCTCGCTACGGAGTCGGGGAGCATCGTTTCGAACCGACGTTCCCATTGTAGATGCAAAGTTTACGTGCGCTTCATTGCGGCGTTTGAGCGAACATCATGGCCATGGCAGCCCTGGGCGGCATCTTCGCATCGTCATCGAAGACACGGCCAGATTCCAGCGCCAGTTACGTGCCAAAATCTACGATTAATAAGAGGCGGGACCTGAAACGGCAGATTCGGGTGAGCATCCGCGCGACCGTCACCAAGCTGTCGTCGGAACGAGCTCGCATGCCGCAATTAGGCCGCTACTCCGCTGGACACTTCCCGACGTGTGAAGGGCACAGCCATGGACCTCGAGACCATGCACGTCGATCGGTACTTCCGCGATCCAGAAGGGGAGCCGACGACGGTCGCGTTCGTGTGCTTCAATGCAGACGTTGTAACAAGCGCCGCAGTCTCGATTGGCAGGGCGAGTAACTATGACGGAATCCATGTAACGCTCCACTTCGAGTAGCGTGTTGGTTAATTCAACGGAGCCGCTTTCTGCAATCCCATAATTTGTGGAACAGCGCTATCAGCGATTCTCTGCGGACGTGAAGACCAAGGACTCTTATGCAATGTTGGGAATATGCGCGAGCGTTAACCGGCGCAACTTTTGATGCGACCGAATCGCTTAGCTACGCGGGGTATCCTGGCCAACCCTGGTGCGGGGAACAGCTACGAAGAGTTCTGAGCGACGCTTGGAAAGAGATCGAGCTCTTTCGCCTGCTTACGGCCGTCGAAGCGCAGCCGCGCAATTGGGCGACCATGGAGGCGCTGTGCGGCAGCGGCGCCCCGGAAGTTTTCAGTTTGGATGAAACCACGTATCGCACGTAATTTAGTGTGCGCTATGATGATGTTACGCGCGAATGATTTAGTTGTCAAGCACTGAGTTGTAGGTTGTCCGTCGTCGCGTCGCATGCGTGATCGAGAGATCGCGTCTGCGACGTTTGCGATGAGTCCGCGACTGCGTCTTGCGGGCGATTGATGTACGACGCAATCGGGAGTTGGCGAACCTTCGGTTTGCCGTGAACGAATCGCTCGGGATGTGCGCTGTATGCTGCATCCATAATGCGTTGGCGGCGCTCGAGGCTCTGCGGCGCGCGACCGTGATGAACATCGCTTGGCGTCAGAAGCGCAAGGGCGCTGTGGCGATGTTGCGTGTTATACCAGCGGACGAAGATGCGGCAGAACTCGCGCGCCTCAACGATGTTGGCAAACGTCGCGGGAAACTCTGGTTGATATTTCGCGGTCTTGAAGAACGACTCGATGTGCGGGTTGTCATCGCTGACGTGAGGCCGCGAATGGCTCTTGGTCACGCCCAGGTCCGCCAGAAGGAAGGCAACGGGCTTTGAGGTCATCGAGCTGCCGCGATCGGAATGCACCGTGAGTTTGCTCGGATCGACTTGTTCTTTGGTGATCGTTTCCGAAAGCAGGATGCGCGCGAGTTCCGACCTCTCACGATCGGCAACCATCCAGCCGACGATGCAACGACTGTAGATATCGATGACGGCGTAGAGATAGTAGTACGTCCATTTTTGCGGGCCATGGAGTTTGGTGATGTCCCAGGCGAAGACTTCCCGCGGCGCCGTGGCGCAAAGCTCAGGCTTCACGTGGGCAGGACGCGTGGCCTGATCGCGCCGTTCGCCCACTTCACCGGCCTCGTGCAGGATGCGGTACATCGTGGACATCGAGCAGTGATAGGTGCCTTCATCCAACAGCGTCGCGTAGATATGCGGTACGCTGCGATCGAGGAAGCGAGGATGGTGAACGGCGTCGAGCACCGCCTGCCGTTCCGGGCCGCTCAGTGCCAGAGACGACGTGCGGCGGGCGCGTGCCTCCCGTCGGCGCTCACGATCGAGCCGCCATCGAACGCGTGCGGAATCGGACGGCCGGGTGCGACGAAGTCGGTATTCATTCGGGTTCGGCGCATGGATGACCGCATTTCCGGGCAGCACGATGCGCTCTCCGTCACGCATCTCGACGATCATCTGCGAGCCGAAGCGTTGTGCGCGTGCCACAAGTCCAGGCAGCCCGTAGTCGTTCTGGACCATGCCGCGCGGTCCCACGGTGGTCCACGACGCATACTGATCGATTTCACGGAAGATGAGCGTGCCGTGCTGAGTGCGGATCGGAGATCCTCTGGGATCGAGCGTTCTCGGAAGAACGATTGACCGACTCGGGATCGATCAGCGTCCAGGACCCGGCTGCAGCGGGATTACGTCTTGTGAACGATGCGGAGATTAGAGCCCGTGTTCTCCGCAAGTTATGCGGCGAAAAGGGCTTTGTGCATGCGGCGAATAAGGTTCATAATCGCCGTAAAAGATGCGGCGATTATGAACACCTATATTTATGACCGCAAGGGCTGGCCCGATTTCCGCCTAGACCGGGCAAGCCTGGCGGAGCGGCTGGCCTCCGTTCGCTACGTCCAGGGGCGCTTGCTTGGCCGCATGGAGGGGCTTGGCTTTTCGCAGCGGGTCGAAGCGACGCTGCAAAGCCTGACCGAAGAGGTTCTCAAATCGAACGAAATCGAGGGCGAGCGGCTGGACCGGGACAAGGTGAGGTCGTCGATCGCGCGGCGCCTCGGCATGGACATCGGCGCGCTAGCCCCATCCGACCGCAACGTCGATGGCGTGGTCGAGATGATGCTCGATGCCACGCAAAAATACGACCAGGCGATGAGCAAAACGCGGCTGTTCGCCTGGCATGCGGCACTATTTCGGACGGGGCGCAGCGGCATGAACAAAATCGCCGTCCGCGCCTGGAGGAAGGATGTGCGCGGACCGATGCAAGTCGTCTCCGGGCCGATCGGCCGGGAGAAAGTTCACTATCAGGCGCCGGCAGCACCGCGCGTCGACGGGGAAATGCGCGCCTTCGTGCGCTGGTTCAACCGGCCTGAGGATACAGGTCTCGTGATGAAGGCGGGGATCGCGCATCTGTGGTTCGTGACAATTCATCCTTTCGACGATGGTAACGGGCGCATCGCGCGCGCGCTTACCGATCTTCTGCTCGCGCGCTCGGAGCAGAGTTCGCAACGTTTCTATAGCATGTCGGCGCAAATCCGCAAAGAGCGCAACGACTACTACGATATTCTTGAGGCGACACAGAAAGGCGGTCTGGATGTCACGCCTTGGGTGGACTGGTTCTTGGGCTGCCTAGGCCGGGCGTTCGAGGGTGCCGACGAAGTATTGGCGACAGTCTTGGCCAAAGCGCAATTTTGGGAGCGACATCGGGCGGCGACGCTGAACGACCGGCAGCGGTTGATGGTGAACAAGTTGCTCGACGGTTTCGAAGGAAAGCTCACATCTTCCAAATGGGCTAAGATCGCCAGATGCTCGTCGGATACCGCCCTTCGCGACATCGAAGGGTTGATCGCACAGGGCATTCTCAAGAGGGAAGCCGCCGGGGGCAGAAGCACCAGCTATTCGCTGGTGAACGATGGCGCAGCAGTAGCGGCGGGATAAACGGGCATATGCAATTTGACTAGCGGACTCCGACGCGTGTGCAAATCGTTCAATTGCGCTAGGACTCTGGGCAAATCGACTCGATTGTACCTAAGCCCCAAATTTCTGCTAAGGCATAATTACCCCCGGGTAGTTGCGCTTTTTCGTTGCGATTGTGCAATTCGAGTTCGATTGTGCAAATAACGTACCGATACGGCTTCGGTCATCGTGCCAGCGGTATGACGGCGCCGCCGGCAACGAGCGCTACGCCCGCGAGCTTCGAAATGCCGGCGCCTCGAGGGACCGTTTTCTCGATCACAACGAAAGCCGTGATCGCCACAAGCCAGGCAATGTTCATCATGCCGGCCACGAAGGGCAGCGCCATCAGCGCCCAGCAACAGCTCACGCACGAGAAGCCGTAGCGCACGCCATCGGCGATTATGGTGCGAACATCCGGGCGCCATTCCGATATTCTCGGCACCCTGGATGCGGCAACGCGCCAGACACGCGCGTTTGGACGGTGCGAACTGATAGAGTCCGGCCGCTGCGACGACGAGCGCGGCGAGCGGAACGCTGCGAAGCGCCATCGCCTCCGACAGTAAGCCGGCGCGATCGAGCTCGACCTGCACAAGCGTCGCCACGGCGCTGAAACCCGTCCACACAAGCAAATAGCCGGCACCGAAAAGGACGCCGCGGCGCGCAATCTGCAGCAGGGCACCGGGCAACATCATCGCGGTCATCATGGCCGCGCATATCGCGAACAGCGCTCCAGGGCTGGCCATCACGGGCATTTCCGGCATCGGCATTCAGATGCCGTATTCGTCGTGACGGCGCACCCACGATTGCGGCACTTCACCCTCGCCACGGGCCTTCGGTGTGAGATCGATGTAATTGTAGGCTGCGTTGAGGATGTCGATGCCGCGCCCGTACGTCGAGTACGTGTGGAACACCGCGCCGTCGTCAGCCTTGTAGAAGACGCTTACGCCGGGCGCCTCGCTCTGCTAGAAAGCCTGCACGGTATAGTTATAGTTGGTCGTTTCGGCGTCAACCTCGGCCCGCGTGAACGTTACGCCGAAGTCGCGGTTGAAGTCGTTATCGAACGACGACAACCAACGAAAGTTCCAGCCCATACGTTTGCGATAGTGCTCTAGCTTGTCATGCGGCGCCCGCGAGATCGCGGCGAAAGCGATGTCGTGCGCTTTGAGATGCACCGCGATGCCATCGAAGGTGTCGGCCCAAAACGAACAACTCTTACAGCCCACGTCCCACTCCGGATCGAACATAAAATGATACACGATGAGCTGTCTTGCATCGCCGAAGAGCTGCGCCAAGGTTTGCGGCCCCTGCGGGCCGTGGAACAGGTAGTCCTTTTCCACGCGCTCCCACGGTAGGTCGCGGCGCGCCTGGGCGAGCTCGTCACGCAGGCGGGTCACTTCTTTCTCCTTCGCGAGCAGCACTTTGCGCGCGGCGAGCCATTCGTCGCCGCTCACGACCCGGTGAGCGTTCAGGTCGTACTCTGGTGATGTAATCATGGTTATTGCAACTCCAATCGATCAAATGCGTGGATTAGAGAGGGCCTTGCACCGTGCTGGCGGTCGGCTGAACGGAGCTGGCCGGCCGCCTTCGGCGACCAGGTTGAGGCGCGCCAGACAGTAGTCCCCAGCCCGCGACGTGATCGGCGCGCCAGGCGGCGGGCAGCTCGCGGTGAACGAGGTTGAGACGAGTTCCCGCGCCCTGCGGATGAAGCGAGATTTCGACGACCGTCGAACCCGCCGGGAGCGTGTGTCCTTCGCCCTCGAACCCCCACGTGAACGTCACCTTGGAATCGGGAACCGCTTCGAGATACGTCCCGCGGATGATGTCGGTCGCCGTCGCGACGATGCGAAAGAGACCGCCCGGGTGCGGATTTACGTCCGCCTCCGTTCCGATCAACTGCGCGATCTTCGCGGGCTCGGTCAGGAACGCGTACACGAGACGCGCAGGAGCATTGATATAGACGTCCTTGACGATCATCGTGAACGGCGCGCCGTATTGCGCGCCTCACGTTCGACCGCGGTCTTGAGACGCGCGAGGCGATCGTCCCAAAATCCGTTGAGAAAATCCCTGAGTTCGGCGAACCCTTCGGTTCGCACGGCGTATATCCGACGCGTGCCTTCGCGCCGTAAAACCAGCAACCCAGCGTCCGTCAGGACGCGAAGATGCTCCGAGATGGCGGGGCGAGTCGTGTCGAATTGCGTCGCGATGTCGCCCGCGCGCATCTCGCCGCCTTGCAGCAGGGCGAGAATTGCGACCCGCCGCGGTTCGGCGAGGGCTTTGAGAACGTCAACCGACACAACAAAATCGTACAGACCTCGCTAATCGCGGGCTTTTTCCTTTGTCGATGTTTCGCTTGGTGAGGGTTCCGCGCTGTCGACAGCGAGGTATGTGACGATGTCCCAAGCGTTGTGGATTCCCGCGAAGATGAGCACCACAACGGCGAACGCGAATGCGAACATCCCTTGCGCTGCGAGCGCCGGAAGCGCAATTGCACTGGCGAGCATTGCGCCGTACGCGAGCAGAGGCATCAGCGTATGCCAAACCCAGTCTTCGGTATCTGCGTCGTAGGTACTCATTCGCCGTATCCGAGAGGCGATGCGCAGCACGTATGCGACGCCGTAGAGGCCCGCGAGAGCGAGAACGATGGCAGCGTAAAGCAGCGACGGCCACGGAATGCTGAGGACAGCCGAGGCGAGCAGGGCACCACCGAAATGAACGACCGTTGGGGTCGTGAACACTGCCGTTCCTTCGTGCGATCTCGGGGCGCGGTCTGAACCGGTGACGATGGTGATCACGACGAACACGAGCCCGGTCAGCGCGGCGGCCGATGAGCCGATGATGACGTAGAAATTCTCCCACAGATGTAGGATCGTAGACGGTTCGTGACCCACCTACCGCACCGTACCGTCGAACGACGCGAGAACCTCGCGCGCTGCACGCTCACCCGTCTCGAGCGCGCCGTTCACGGTCCCACCCTGACCGTCACCGGACGTCGCCTCGCCTGCGAAGAAGAGCGATCCGTTGACGGGTGCTGCGAGACTCGCGCGCGCATCGCCGCCGCCGACGGCCACGTAGCTATACGCGCCGCGTGCGAACGGGTCGCCGTTCCAATCGTGCGTGACGCCGCCCTCGAACTCGCTGCGCGCGAGGGTTCGCTCATCGAACAGCGCTCCAAAACCGTCAAGTGCCGTTTCGATGAGTTCGTCATGCGAGAGCTTGCGAAGCGCAGTCGCTTTGGGACCGCCGGCCCACGCGACGATCAGTTCGCTACGCAGCGGCAACTGCGTCCAGTACACCGGAAACAGACTCCCCTGGTTCTGGAAATACCCCACGTCACGGTAGCGCCCGTCGCAAATCCGTTCCCAGAACGCCGTCCGAAACGACAGCACCAATCTGACCACTTGCCCCATCTCGAGCTTCTCGAGCGCGTCGCGTTTCGCCGCCGGTAGGCCGGGCTGGAAGACGATCTCATCGTCGCCGGTATGCCGCAGGACGCCAACCGGCAACGTCACGATCGCCGTTCGAGCATCGATTGTTCGCGCGCTGCGACCATCGTCGTCCGTCAACACGCGGACGTGCCCGTTGCGCCATGCGATGTGTCGCACGCGCGTCGACAAGTACGTCCTTACGCCCGCTGCCGCGCATGCGTTTCGAAGGTGCTCGATCAGAAGCCGGTAACCGCCGAGTGGCCGTGCAATGAGAGAATCGACTCCGGACTGCAACTCTTCGCCGATCGAGCGCGCGCTCGCGATGGTCGGGTCGGCGGCATCGAATCCCTCGGCGAACGAGCGGGCGGCGCGCACGCTTTCGCGCATCGACGCATCGCCCTCGAAGCGCGCCAGAAACCGTTCGACGCTCTCGTCGTTCTCGCTCGGAGCCTGCTTGAAAATGCGGGCCACCGCGGCGAATTCGTCGTTTCCTCGCGGACACAAAGCGCCGTCCGCAAAACTCCACGACGCACCGCTCGTATCGATCGCGGTCGCTCCAGCCTCGCGGAGCAATGCCATCGTCTCCGGCGCGCGACCGTGAATGAATTCCGCGCCCAGCTCTGCGGGCACCGCAGCTCGCCCGCCCACGGTGCGAGAATGAACGCGGCCACCCGCGCGGTCACGCGCCTCGACAACGATGACCCGAAGCGCGCGCGCTGCAAGACGTCGCGCCGCCGCTAGGCCCGCGGCGCCCGCCCCGATCACGATGACGTCTACGTCCACCCCGACTGCATACCTTCGACTTGTCTCGCGCGGTCGCTGCGCGCCACGGCGGGCAGGATGCCTGCATTACAGCATATACCGCCTCTTTCATCTGCTACGCCGAATTCGTGATGGTTCCCGGTTCGCCTAACTCGCTTACCCGTGTGCAAAACACTTATGCCGTCGTTCATCCTGTGCTATTGGAGGTCGAACTGCGCTCGCGTATGCGTCCGGAAACTAGGGTGCGGCATGCAGTCCGTAGCTTGAGCGGACAGCTTCAACGAACCGGTTCATGCGCGGCCAATCTGTTGACCGGAACGGGTTTTGCCCTCCCGGAGATTGCTGTTACAGAGCTAAGAGCACAGACCGTCGTCGACTTGCCGAATTTGTTCAGCGTTCAGGCGGCCGCACCGCTCTTCTAACGCGTTCCTATCGAGGGTGACTAGAGAGGCAACATTAACGACTGAATCAACGCGTAGCCCCGTCGCGCGTTTCTTGATAAGCACATTTCCAGGAGCCTGAGCTAGTAGAAGATTAGATGTTAAGATTGCGACCGTGACGGTGCGAATGCGGCTGCGGTTGAAAGTATCGGCTTGAATGACGACAACCGGCCTTTGAAACGCCGCCTCCGAGCCCCTCGGTTCGCCGAGATCCGCCCACCAGACGTCGCCTCGAGTCATCCCCGAGCGGATTGACGAGCAAGGATCTGCGCCGCCCGCACGAGGAACGGGTCGCTCTCTTCAAGTTCACGTTCGTATATCGCATCGAGTTGCTGCGTTACGCGCTCGTCATGCGAGCTGTCCAAGTAGGCCCGCAGCGCGGTTACATAGAGTTCGCTTCGCGACATACCTGTTTTCTCGGCAACATTTCAGCCTCATAAACACGTCGTCCGGAACCGATATGGCAGTCTTCACGGAGACCGTATAACCACAGTTATACCTGCCGGTCAAGTCTCTTGCATTTTGACGTTTTGGGCGGTGCGCGCCCGGAGGCGTTGTTTGCGCTCGCAGGCGGCGTCGCGTTACTGATCGTCATCTGCATTCGCAACGCGTGGGACGATGAGGCTGGGTGAGAGTGCCGCCCGATCTACCATTGCTTGATACCGGGCGGTTCGAGGCGCTAATTAACGAAACCGACAAGGCGCGAAATGCACGCTACGCCAGCACGTGGTGGAAGTACAGCGAAGCTAACCGGGCGAACGGTCGAGAAATGCGGTGCGTCGTGGTAAGCTTTTCGTAACGTGGCACATGAGGGTGATGGGTATACGGCGGAGCAGGCGGCGGCAGCCAACGTCGTCCTTAGGGCCGCCCTTGGCCTACCCGCTCAGCGGTTCGGTACGCAACAGTTCGTCGGGATGATCTCAGACGAAATAGAGCAATTGCGAAATGCCGGGAAGACCGACGCCGACATAGCGGATCTCCTCTTGGATCAGACGGGCGTGGATCTGGGCGCTGACGCAATTAGCCGTTTTTACGTCGGTCCAGAGGCGCGAGATCGCCCAAGCTAGTTGAGAACCTAGTGTCCCGACCCGCAAATGGCATGACAGTCGCTTGGTGCTTTTCCGGCGCTGCGGCGTTGCTCATCGCTCAAATGGCTCTGCCATTCTTCGCTCTTCGCGCCTTGCAGCGCCGAAAAATCACCGGCGCTTTGTGTCATCCCATTTACGGGTCGGGACACTAGACGCCGCGTCCGGTGCGTGCCCGAGGGGCTCAGTTGCGACTCGCAGCTTGACGTTGGCAGGCTGGCGATATACTGTACCGTATAGTATATGAATGTTTTACCGTCCGCGGCCGCTCCCCGGCAGCGCGGTCGTCCCGTCGACCGCGGCCTCGATAAAAGTATTCTGGAGGCGACTGTCGTCGAAATTTCGGCGCGCGGCATTGCGGGCTCGAGCCTCGACGCAATTGCGGCGCGAGCCCGAGTAAGCAAGGCGTCCATTTATAAGCGCTGGCCTTCGAAGGAGCGGCTCTGCGTCGAGGCCATCGCCAGCCTCCACGCTGCAATCGCCCTGCCCGACACGGGAGACTCCCTGCGAGATATCGAGACATTCATCGCCGGTGCGCTTCGTCTGGGACGCCGCAGTGAAAGCAATCGCATTCTTCCAAGGCTCATCGGGGAAATGGTCGATCGTAAAGACCTAACCAATGCGTTTCGAGCCGCGGTAGTCGAGCCGCGCCGGCGCGTCTGCATGATACTCATCGAACGTGCAATTGCAGCCGGTGCGTTGCGCGCCGATCTCGATCGTGAACTCGCGATCGATCTGCTTATCGGGCCCATTATGTTTCGCCGCCTCATCAGCGGCGCGCCGCTCTCGGCCTCGTTGCCGCACGACCTCGTCGCCGCGCTTTGGAAGGCCTATCAGCCGTGACGGCGGCCTCATCGCTAACGGGGCATCAAGATTTGGAACCCGTCGACCGCGTTGCAGCGCAGGCAGTCCTTGTCAACCCCAAGTCATTGTCTACTCATGGCGCGCGATGAAGGTGACGGTGCTTGGCCCGACTGGTGCCACCGGCGAGCAGATCGTTCGGCAGGCTCTGGCTGCAGGTTACGACGTGACCGCAGTAGCGAGGCGCGCCGAAGCGGTGGCAATAACAGATCCGAAGCTGCGTGCCGTGTCCGGTAACGTTTTGGACTCGGCGTCTCTGCTCGATGCAATCGTCGGAGCCGATGCCGTTCTCTCGGGACTCGGCAGCCGCGAAATGAATCGACCGACGACGGTGTATTCGGAAGGTGTGGTCGCCGTCATCACCGCCATGCACGAGGCGGGCGTGCGTCGCTTCATCGGAGTAACCGCGGTTCCGGTTGCGCCGGATGAGCAGAAAAGCCCGCTCAGCCGTTACGTCGTGCATCCGCTGCTGCATCAGTTCTTCAGCGGTGCATACGACGACATGCGACGGATGGAGCGTTTGCTGGCCGCTAGCGACGTTGACTGGACGGTGTTCCGGCCGCCGCGCCTCACCCATGCGGCAGCGACGCGACGGTACCGTACCGCAGTCGACGCCTCGCTGCCCCGCGCATTCACCGTGTCGCGCGCCGATCTCGCCGCTGCGATAGTGGGGGCCATCGGGGATCGCGCCCTCTTTCGCCACGCTGTGACGATCGCCGATTGAAGGCGTTGATTTCCAAGCTGATCCTCACCACCGCCGTGGAGACGATCGTCTTTGCGGCGTTGCTGTTCGTTCCGGCGGGAACGCTGGCGTGGTGGCGCGCCTGGGTTTTCGTCGCTGTCGTGCTCGTTGGGACGGTGGCCGCGTCGATCGGCATCCTGGACGTAAACGAAGATTTGTTGGCCGAACGCCTCAAGCCGCCGATCCAAAAGGAGCAGTCCCTCGCGGACAAGATCCTTCTCCCGGCGATGGTCGCCACGTTCGCCGGACTGCTCGTCCTTGTCCCGGTGGACGTGTTCCGGCTTTACCTCTTGGCGAAACCAAACGCGATCGTCTCGTTGCTAGGGCTCGCCCTCTTCATCGCGGGGTGGGGTATCGCTTACATCGGAATGCGCGCGAACGCCTTCGCGGCGCCGGTCATCAAGTATCAAGAAGAGCGGCAGCAGGTGGTCGTCGACACCGGTCCCTATCACCTCGTGCGGCATCCAATGTACACGGGCGGATTGCTCGTGTTCATCGGCACACCCCTGTGGCTGGAATCCTCCGCCGCCACCTTGTTGGCGATAGTACCGATCGGGCTGCTTGTGCTACGCATCTTCGCCGAGGAAGGCTTTCTCCGGCGCACGCTCCCCGGCTACGCGGCGTACGCGGAACGCGTGCGATACCGCTTGATCCCGTTTCTCTGGTAAAGTTGATCGCGAGGTCGCAGCGACGCTAAACGCTTGCCAGTAGCATGAGGGAAGACGAATCCGATAGCTGCGAAGGACGAAGCGCAATCCCCGCGTGAGCGAACTCGAGCACGGCCACGCGGAGAGATTCTCGAGCAGCCGTTGGCGACGGCCCGCGGTGGGTTGCAACAATCCGCGATCCCGGCGGCAACGTGCTTGGCATCGTGCAGCACGGGCCGCGTTAATCGATTGCACGGCAGCGGCGAGAGAAGGGTCGTGTTGCATGGCGCGTACCGCTCAGGGATTCGCGTGGCGTTCGAACAGCGTGACGGCGATTTGATGTGGCACGGTGATCGCGAGGATCAAGGCGCCGAAGACATCGTCTTTTCGGCCGTTGCTCCTGCTTGGCCTCATAAGCCCGGCCGCGGGTTTGCGACGGTCGAGTGCGTACGCGATCGCACCGCTTAGGACGGCGATGAATACGTTGGGCAACGATTCGCGGGCGAATCGAAGCGCGCGCTCGCGTCCATTGCCGTGCCGCACATCGCGTTCGAGCAGCAGCGCCGTGTGGCGGATAGAGTGCCACGCGCCGAAGTAGATTGCGAATCCCAGCCGCGGTGGAATCGCGAGTAGAAGCGCGGCTGGTAAGGCGAGGTCCAACGCGTCGGCAAACTCACCGTCGCGCACGTGGGCGACGGCGCGCGCGAACGCGAGCGTAGCCACGGCCGCCGATCGCCGACCGGTGCCCGCGATGAAGAGCGGCATCGTTCCGCGAACGACGGATTCGCATTTCCCACGAACTCGCGAACCGCACGCACGTGCGAATGCGACATCGCCGCTGCCGAAATGCCACAAGCTCAGTCCCAAGAGCGCACGCCCGGCAAGTTCCGGTACGCGCCGGGCGATGACGAACGTCGTCAGTGCGAGCAATCCATAGGCGACCGAAAGCGTCCGCTTTCCGCCTGCCGGCGCAAGCCCGATGCGTTCGAGAATGTCGACGTCGGTCGCACCGTGTGCGATCCCGACGCTGCCGACAAAAGTAAACGCGATCACACGGGCGATCGAGATGCGAACGCGCGCGAGAACACCGAGTGTGGCGACGGCGGCCCATGTCATCAGGCGCGCGCGGCGTACGATCGTGTCCTGCTTCATGCGTTCTGGGCGAAACGTTCGCACGCGACCGTTATGCGCTCGCACGTTCGTGCAGCGAGATGCGTTCGACGACGCGCATGCGCACCGGACGATCTGGCCGCAGCAAACCCTGACCGTTGACGTCGAGCGGACGCGAGTCGATGAGATCGAGCCGGTAGCGGTGCGCGAGCGTCGCGAGTACGAGGACGCCTTCGGTGCGGGCGAACGGCTCACCGATGCACATCTTCGAGCCGCCGCCGAATGGAAAAAACGCAAAGCGGGGCGGCGGTTCTTCGAACCACCGCTCCGGTATGAATGCGTCAGCATCGCGGAAATAGCGTGGATTGCGATGTGTCACGTACGGACTCAAAAAGACGCTCGCGCCCTCGGGCACACGGTAGCCCCCGAGCGTCATATCCTCAACGGGACGTCGCCCGAAGGCTGCAGCGGGTGGATAGAGGCGCAATGCTTCATTGAAAACCGCAGTCGCGTAGCGCAGCTGCGGAACGTCGTCGATCGTCGGCGAGCGGCCGTTGAGTACCGCATCGACCTCGGCATGCAGCCTATCGCGCGCGTGGTCGTCGCGGGCGAGCAGATACCACGCCCACGTCAGTGCGCTTGCAGTTGTCTCATGGCCGGCCAGCACCATCGTAATCAACTCGTTGCGAATGTCATCATCGCCAAGCGGACCACCATCTTCGTCGCGTGCTTCGAGCAACATCGCGAGCAGATCGGCGCGCGTCGCGAGCTCATCTGCGCTCGCGTGCCGGCCCAGCGCGACGATTGGATCCACGACTCGCTCGAGGGCGGCGCGTTCCCGTCCGAACACGAACTTCGTCGGTCGCGGTGAAGTCCCGCGCAGCGCAACGAGTAGCGGTGCGAGTGCGGCGAGAAGCGGTTGTAACTTCCCGCCGCGACCGGCGACGGCAGCGATCGCATTTGCGATCGTCGCGGCTGCGTTGCCGACGTCGGCGCCAAAGAGCGACGCGCCGACGACGGCGAGTGTAAGACGCGTCATCTCGACGCCGACGTCGATCTCCGCGCGCTGCTCCCAGGCGTCCGCCGTGCGTTCGGCTTCGTCGACCATGAGGCGCGCATATCCCGCGACCCGCGAGCGGTGGAAGGCGGGCTGCAGGACGCGGCGGCGCCGTAGGTGCGGCGGGTCGTCGGTCGTCAACACGCCGTCGCCGACGAGCTCACGCAGCAGCACGGCGCCGGTGTCGCGCACGAACCGATGTTGCTGCGCCTGCAAGACCTCGCCGATGAGGTCCGCGTCGTCGAGCAATAGCACGCGCTGCCCGAACACCCGAAATGACGCGATCGGACCATAGCGCCGGGCAGTCTCGAGGAAGAACGTTAGAATCTCGCGCGGCGCGCCGACGCCGAGAAAGCGCAGCGCTTCCAGCCCGCGCGGACCAGGCGGCAGCGGAAGTATCGTTGCCATACGCATCACGCTTCGCGCCGGCGGCGTAGCCTCATCTCTTCCGCCAAGAAGTCTGCCGGCGTGCTGCCTGGACTACGCGACGGTTTTGGGACGTGCGATCGTCGCCAGCGCTGCCTCGAGTTGTGCGGTATCCTCGTAGATGCGATCTTCGAGAATCCGCCCGAATCGCAGTCGCAGGTACTGCATGCCTTCGTTCGCGTAGGGCGTGCCGTTCGGAAGCGTCGCGTTCACGCGAAAACGTGTAGCCACCGTCGTCGCCAACGGCCAACCTTCCACCACGACCGCGAGCGGCGTGAACGCGATATCCGGAAAGAGTTCGAAAAGGCGCGCGAACCATGCCGCGATGTCCGCCCGGCCGTGCCGTTCACCGCCCAGCGCATGCGAGCCCGCGAACCTCAAGTTTGCGTCGTGAGCAAACTGCGTGACGATGTGCGATGCGTCGTGTACTAAAGTCGAGCAAGAGCAGCGTAATGTCTTGAGTTTCAAAAGCCAACCCTGCTATGCTGGTCTTATGAAAGACCGGCTCGCATACAGCGCCGACAACTGTTCGCTCATGCGGACGCTCGAAATCGTCGGCGAGCGTTGGACGCTGCTCGTATTGCGAGAAGCTCTGCTGGGGCTGCGGCGCTTCGACGACTTGCAGCGCGCGCTTGGCTGCGCGCGCAACGTGCTCGCGTCGCGTCTGACAAAGCTTGTCGAACGTGGCATTCTGGAGCGCGCGCCGTATCGCGAACCGGGCAGCCGTGCGCGCGAGGAGTATCGTCTCACGGAAACGGGCGCGGAACTGACGACCGCCGTGGTCGCGCTCATGCGGTGGGGCGACCGCCACGTCGCAGATCGCGCGGGGGCGCCGCTCGCGCTGCGCCATCGCGGTTGGGGCAAAGCGATTCGCGCGCAGCTCGCCTGCGCTGTACACGGCGACGTCCCGCCTGCGGAAGTCGAGGTTCGAGCCGGACCGGGCGCTAAGCGCGTCGCTTAGTTGCGCATGAAAGGGGCCGCCGCATCACCATGAAAGCCGAGCGCAGCGCAGGGACGTACCGTATCCCTGGGCTTTCGATCACGGATCACGAGTTCTCGCTGCCGCTCGACCACGCGCAGCCTCAACGCGGAACGATTGGCGTCTTTGCACGCGAGATTGCCGACATCGAAGGTCAAGACCGTCCGTTCCTCGTCTTCTTTCAAGGCGGTCCCGGTCACGAAGCGCCGCGTCCACTCTCCGCGGAAGAACCCCGCTGGCTCAAGCGAGCCCTGCGCGATTATCGCGTGCTCATGCTCGACCAACGCGGCACCGGCCGATCGACGCCCGTCGGGCGCCTGCCCGGGATGTCGCCGGGGCAGCAGGCGCAGTATCTGAAATTCTTCCGCGCCGATTCGATCGTTCGGGATGCCGAACACGTTCGGCGCGAACTCGGCGTGGACCGTTGGAGCGTGCTCGGTCAAAGCTTTGGTGGTTTTTGTGTGGTCACGTACCTCTCACTCGCCCCAGCCGCGATCGCGGAGGCCTTTGTCACCGGCGGATTGCCGCCGATCGCAACGCCGATCGATGACATCTATCGGGCGACGTACCGCCGAGTGATTCAACGAAATCACCGTTTCTACGAACGCTACGCCGCCGATCGGGCGCGAGTCCAGGCGATTCATCGGCATCTCGACGAAACGGGCTTGACACTGCCGTCCGGTGATCGACTCACCTCCCGTCGCTTCCGTCAACTCGGCCAGATGCTCGGCATGAGTGACGGCGCCGAGAAACTGCACTACATCGTCGAACTGCCCGTCGATTCGCCGGCTTTCGCGCACGATGTGGAAGCCGCGCTTCCCTTTTCGCGGAATCCGCTTTACGCGATTCTACACGAAGCATGCTACGGCGACGGTTTCCGCTCCGATTGGTCTGCACAGCGGGTGCTGCCACCGGAATTCGAAGACACGGACCTTTTCACGGGCGAGATGGTTTATCCATGGATGTTCGAGGAGTATGCGGCACTGCGGGACCTTCGCGAAGCCGCGATCATTCTCGCCCAAGAAGCGTGGCAACCGCTCTATGATGCGGACTGCCTGCGTCGAAATACCGTTCCAGCGGCGGCCATCATCTATACCGAAGATATGTACGTCGAGCGCGCTTTCTCGGAAGAAACGGCTTCGATCATCAGAGGCCTGAGACCATGGATAACGAGCGAATACGAGCACAACGGACTGCGCGCCGACGGCGAACGCATCCTCGACAAACTGAGCGGTCTCGTCCACGACCCGATATGACAGCGCCCCCGTGCGATAACCAGCGACGAGGTCTCGCGGCGGTTTCAACCGTTTCGCGCGACGGCTAGGCGTTCGCCTCGAAGCTCAGCGCAGCGTTTCGCGATAGGAGCGGTGCGAAATGCGAGCTTGAACGCAGCGCGACGACGAACCACCGTGCAACGCGGCGAGCAGCACTAAGGCGAGCGGAACGAACTGGTTCGACAACAGCAGCGCGCCCGCAATGAAATTCGAATCTGCGAATGCGCGTCGTCACTTGACCCTAGCACGGGAAAGTTCTAGAATACCACTCGAACTGCAACTCGGCTCCGACCGATTTCGCGTCAGCGCAGCCGGCGGAGACGTGTTGCTTGAACGCGGCAGCGCGAAGAACCCGGATGCGGTCATCTCCACGCAAGCGAATACGCTCGCTGCGATCGTCTTCTTCGGACGATCGCGGAGCAAAGCGATCGATACGGGCGACGTTCGCATCGAGGGCGACCGGCGGTTCTTCGAGCGCTTCTTAGCGCTCTTCCCCTCCCTCGGATCCGCAGATGAGGCGCACTGGAAGGCTTAGTGCAATGTGCAGAAATATCAAGCCGCTTTTCAACTTCGAACCGCCCGTCAATGACGCGGAGATACGAGCAGCGTCACTGCAATTCGTGAGAAAGATCAGTGGCTTCGGCAAGCCGTCCAAAGCGAATGAAAGCTCGTTCTCGGCCGCCGTCGATGAAATAACGGCGGTCTCGATGCGCCTCCTTCGCTCGCTTGAAACGAACGCGCCACCGAAAAGCCGAGAAGAAGAAGCCGAAAAAGCGAAGGCGCGTTCCGTACAGAGATTCGGTGCGGCGGTGTAACCGTCGCGCTATGTGAACGCCTGCAAGCGGAAGGCGCGCCGCGCCGGGATTACCGCTCGAGCGGAACGTACAAAAGAACGAAGTGTTTGGACATCATCCGTCGCGCCGTCTGGCCGTCCTCTGCGCGATCGTCTGCGCGCTGCTCGTGCTCAAGGGCGCTTCAGGATTCGCGGGTGCTGCCGATGCAGGCGCGCCCTTCGCCGTCACCGCAAGCGCCGGGACCCAAGCCGGTTCGCGTGTCGATGCAAGCGTATCGCGCATGGTCGGAAACACGAGCGTGACGCTGCCGGCGGCCCTTGTCCCCGCGCTCGAACCCGGCGACGACGTCGCCGTCTCCTTTCCCGACTACACGCCGCCGGCGACGCGCGTCGACTATCACGTCAACGTGGCCTTCATCACGGAAGCGGCGCCGCAACGGTGGTTGTACGAAAAGAGCGGCGCCTACGATCGGCTCTTTCGCAACGCGCGTCGTCATGCGCCGGTCGCTGCCGGTGGTCCGCAGCTGCGCTTTCGGTACGGCGACGGTTACTATCGCGGCATTCCGATCTTCTTCATCGTCCCCGAAGATGCGAAGACGCGCGGCATGGACGGTGTTCGCGACTACGTCGACGCGCACCCGACTGACTTCAAAGATATGTCGCAGTCCGCCAATGCCGCCGTCGACCGGTACAGCTGGTTTTCGGACTTCTTACAGTCACTCGCGCAAGGCTCGATCGATCCCTACGCGTCGCGTCGCCGCGTTGAAGACGTCGCTGCGTCGCTGGGAGCACCGCCGGTTGCGATCAACGGATGTTACGTGCAGGGTGGCTCGCAGGCCGACGTCGCAAACTGCGTTCAAACGACGCTCGCCGGCACGCAGTATCAAAGCAACATCGAGGCGCCCACGCAAGCGCAATTCTTTGGAGGCCTCGCCGGTGCGGGCAGTCCGCTCGCCCTCGCCACGTATCTCTTACCGTTGCTGGACATCTGGAAGATCTTCGTGCACACGGGGCATCAAGAGTACGAGTATCTTCCGACGACGCTCGACCTGCCGGCCGCGCCGGCTCCGGCCGGCAAGCGCGGCCAACTCCTGATGGGACTCAAAGTGCCGACGTTGCGTCCGCCCGCGGCCTACTCGAGCGTCTTATTCTTCACGATCGGGGATCCGCAAGCGGCGCAGACCGCGCCCGTCGTCGTCAACGACGGCGCCGATACCGGCATGTGCGCGCGGTCGGAACGCACGCTTATGCCGCTGCATCTCACTCGCACGTCGCGCTATGTGCACGATACCGCGCTCGTGATAACGCCCGATGGAAAACCGGGCCGTACGATCGCGATCGATCCGCGTTCGGGCGATGCACCCGTCGTCAACCGCTCCGCCTTCGACGACGGCAGTGACGCCGGTTACACGGTCCGGCTTGCCGGACGGTTCGGGTTCACGCTGATCGCAGCGGCGGATCGCATCTCGGCACGGATCGCCATTCCACGTAGCACCACGTGGTCGCTCGCGCCCGCCCCGAATCGGCCGCCGGTCGCCGGGGGATCGCTCGACGTGATCGCGACCTCGGCTGCGGCGCCGTGTCTTTCGAGCGCGGACCTGCAGATCGGAAGCGCACCGCCGATACCGCTCGAGGTCAAGCGGCTGGACGCGCGCCGGATCGCGCTGCACGCATCGCTGCAGAACGTGCCGCCGGGAAGCGCGCAGATCCGCTTCTATCAGGACGATCCGGTGCACGCCACGCAGATTGCGAGCGCTTCGCCGATCGCGATCGCCCCCAAGCCTGCCGAAGTGGACCGCGCCAGCGTGCCGACCGCCAACCTCGGCGATCCACTCATCGCGCTGCGCGGAACGGGGTTCGAGAACGTCTCCGGCGTGCGCTTGGGCGGCGGGACGTACACGAAGATCGCCGGGTCGAGCGCGGACCTCGCCTGCTTTCGAGGGCCGCCGATCGGCGGCGGCGATCTGGAAACGGGGCAATCCGTCTCGGCGGAGTTGCTCTTACAGAACGGCTCGCCCGGGGACGTGTTCGTTCTCAAGCTCGGGCCGAAGCGGCCTGCGCTGCTGCCCGCGAGCGTGGCCGCCGGCGGGACGACGCATTTCTCCACGACGCCGCTCGAGGTGATGCTGACATCGGCCGGCACGGGCTTTCCGTCGCGCCGCGAGATCCGCGTGCGGCGCGCACCAGCGGGGAGTGCTTCGCCGTGCGAAGATCCCGGCGCAGCGCCGGCCTTCGGCGTCGTCCCGGACGCCGACACCCACGAAGCGACGGCTTCCACGCTCGCCGTCATCCTGCGCCCCGCGCAAGAGCTCGGCGATCGCGCGTTTGGCGTGCTGCAGCTGCAACTCGTCGACATGGCAGCGAAAGTTGCGAGTGCGTGGGTCGACGTGCCCGGTACCTTCGTCCGGGCGCCGGACGTGAGCCGGATCGAATGTCCGGCCGATCCCGCGTTGCCGTGCACGCTGCTCGGCACCGGTCTGACGGCGGTCGACGGCGTGGCCGACGCTTCGGGGCGTTTCGTTCCGCCCGATTTCGCTTGCCGGTCCGATGACAAGAAGCTCAGCTGCCTGGCAGTCCCGCACCTACCGCACTACACGTTGCGGCTGGAGGACTCGCAAACGACGCTGAGCGTGCCCGACTCGGCGATCACGGCGTCAAACGGCAACGCCAAGCCGGCACCGACGCCGAGCGTGCCCTCTCCCGGGCCGTCCTGACCGGCGCCGGCAGCGAACACGTCGACGTAAAGGCTTGCAACGGGAGCACGAGGCGGGTATGCTTGGGAGCGGCCTTTGGCCATTCGGATAGCGGCAGGGAGCGAAAAATGACTTTTGACCAATGGATCGATGCGGTCAACGCCGGAGTGCGCAGCCGGCTCGGTGAGACCGTTCGGACTGAGGAGCTTTCGTGGGACTCTGCGATGTGGGTATCGCCGGCTGGAACCGCCGTCGCCTCCGTTGCCAACGATGAGTCGACGGCCAAGCTGTTCTTCGACGGAGGCGACAAGTTCTCGGTCGATATCCGTCAGCCCGAGGCTTCGCCCGAGCTGATCAGCGAGATGATTTCGGGACGCCTCGCCAGCCATTGAGCCCGGCCGGTTCGACTTTTTGAAGAGGCAATGCACCGGCTTCTGGCCTGATGTCGGCTGCACGCCGTTCCCGTCGTCGCTAAGCTTCCAGAGGATGGAAAGCTTGGATTGCGGTGCGTGCGTGGCCGACGTGTTCGAGCCGCTACGCTCGAAGCTCGGCAATCGACTCACCGTCGAGCGGGAAGGGAGCGCGGTCCGCTGGGGCTTCGACGGACGCTCGGCGCTCATCGAGCTGCGTTCCGACGGCGCCTTGGACGCGACATTCATCGACCGGGCCGCCGTCGATCGCGTCTCCGCATCGCTCGCCGCTCCGGTCTATCGCCGCAGCGGGTCGAGCTACCGCATGGATGCCGGCGGTTGTGAGCGGATGATCTGCGACCTGGTCGATTTTTTCTCGGGTACGCGCGAGCCCGGCTTTACGTTCGTCGGCGCGTACGCGTCCGGATCGCGCTTCGCTTCCGCAACGTAACGTCACCTCGACCGAGTCGGCGCTTCAGGAGATTTAGTCTTCGTTAACTAGTCCTCGGTCAGAGAGATTCCGACTCGAAGCGGCGGTCCGCCGAGCCGTCTGCGGCGCGCTCGAGCTGGGCCTTCCCGTTTTCGTCAGAATGCGCATCGACACGCGGCGTGCGGTGTTACTCTCCAATCTCACGGGCTATCTCGCGGCGGTCGACGATCGCGCCGGCGCGCGCGAGGCGGCGCGGCAAGCGATTCCGCTCATGGACCCCGCCTCGCCCAAGATCGCCTTTACACTCGAGCACGTCGCCCTCATCGATGCGCTCGAGGGCGAAATGGTTCGTCCGGCGCTGCTGCTGGGCTATTGCGCCACGACCTTACGCGCCTCGGGATACGAGAAAAAGGCGAAGGAACAGACGACGTACGCGCGGCTCATCGCGCTGCTACGAGCCCATCACAGCGAGCAGGAACTCGCGCGATTGATGGCCGAGGGTGCGGCCCTCGCGCCGCAGCAAGCGGTCGATCTGGCAATGCAGGCGTAGCGAAATCCGAACGCGGATTCGGTGATCGATGGGCACCGACGTAACGATCGAACGAGGCTCCATGACGGGCGTCGTCCTGCCGGGGAATCGTAGCGTCGCGTATCGCGAGCAAGCCGTACCGAAGCCCGGCTTCGGTCAAGTTCTCATCGAGATGAAAGCGTCGAGCATCTGCGGTAGCGACATCCGCGCCATCTACCGCGAGCACCTGGGCACGGGCGACGAAGCGTATCGCGACGTCATCGCGGGGCACGAGCCGTGCGGCCGCATCCTCGAGACGGGACCCGGCTGTAAGGAGTTCGCCGCCGGCGACCGCGTTATCGTCTATCACATCAGCGGCTGTGGCGTCTGTGAGGATTGCAAGGCCGGCTACATGATTTCGTGTACGAACGCGAGTCGCGCCGCCCACGGGTGGCAGCGCGACGGCGGTCACGCGCCGTACATGCTCGCCGAGGAGCGCACGTGCATCCATCTGCCGGATGCCCTTTCTTACGTCGACGGTGCGCTCATTGCATGTGGCTTCGGTACGGCTTGGGAAGCGCTACAACGCATGGGCGTGAGCGGCTACGACCGGCTCCTCGTGACCGGACTCGGGCCCGTCGGACTCGCAGCAGCGATGCTCGGCCGTGCTCTCGGCGCGCAACAGATCATCGGTACCGACACGAGTGAAGGCCGGCGGCGACTCGCACTCGATCTCGCACTCGTCGACCACGCACTTCCCGCGGACGACCACGCGCTCGCCGCACTTCGGGAACTGACGAGCGGCAAAGGTTACGAGGCCAGCATCGACTGCTCAGGAGCGCCGGCTGCGCGGGCTCTCGCCCTTGCGGGCACGCGGCATTGGGGACGATGCGCGTTCGTGGGCGAGGGAAACGACGTGCGGTTCGATGTGTCGCCGCTCCTGATCCATCCGCAGATCACGCTCTACGGCTCGTGGGTCACGTCGCTCGCGCACATGGCGGAGCTCGCAGAGCGGCTCGCGCGCTGGGGACTACATCCCGAAACGACGGTCACGCATCGTTTCGCTTTGTCGGAAGCCGACCGCGCTTATCGTATCGCCGACGAGGGTAACGCCGGCAAAGTCGTCATCACCTTCGACTAAGACGCGCGTTCGGCCAACGTGTCCGCGTCGACATCGAAAAATCGCGACGCGAACGACGTTGGCCCGGCGCGCTCGTTACGGCTATTTGAGGTGGTTGTAAACGGCCGTTTCGAAGTTCAAGTATCCCGGGACGGAGACTTCATCGACGAACGGCAGGATCTGCGTCGCCCAGAAGCCGCCGATCCCGTTCTTCCGATCGATCCAATAGAAAAGGTTCGCGAGGCCGGCCCAAGCGAGTTCGCCCGCGGGCCGACCCGTCGGCGCATCTTCGTCGTTGATCATGAACGTGTAGCCCCACGATTTCGGCATACCGGGAAAGAACTCGGCGTCGTGCGAGAGGCTCGGGATGGCGCCCGGCAAGGCCTTGATCTTGAGCGAGCCGAGGCCGTTCGTCGCCATCTTAGCGACGGTTTGCGCTTTGAGGACACGCTTGCCGCCGGGCGCAGCGCCGTCACCCAGAATCATGCGAATGAACTTCATATAGTCGCCGACGGTCGAGTACAATCCGTGGCCGCCCATGTGTTGCTCGGGATTATCGGGCAGTTTGAAATCTGGTGCGGCGGTCATCTTTCCATCCGTGCCGCGGTTGTGGGTCGTCGCGTGCCGCGGTCGCATCGCGGGCGACAGGTCGAAGCCCGTGTCGTTCATGCCCAGCGGCTCGAAGATGCGCTCGCGCATCACCTCGCCGAGCCGCTTGCCGGTCACACCCTCGACGACTTTGCCCGCCCAGTCGATGTTGCTCCCGTACTCCCAACGTTCGCCGGGATCGAACAGCAGCGCGGAACGCAGCGACGCCATCGAACTGGTCGCGACGCTGGGCACGTTCCGTTTCTCGCCGTATTTGATGAGGTCGTGATTGAAGAAGTCGTAGCCGAAGCCCGCGGTGTGCAGCAGCAGCTGCCCGACCGTAATATCCGATTTCGGGGGTCGCCTTTTCGGTTCGCCGTTCGCGTCGAAACCTTCGAGTACTTGAATGTCCGCAATTTCGGGCACGTATTTTTTGGCCGGATCGTCGAGACTGATCTTGCCTTCCTCGACCAACTGCATGACCGCGACGCCCGTGACCGCCTTCGTGGTCGACCAGAGGTTGACGACGGTGTCGGCCGTCATGGGCGCTTGCTGCCCGAGTTGGCGAAACCCGAACGCGCCTTCATAGATGTTATCATTGCGGTCGGTCGCCATGGCGATGACCCCCGGCACACCATCCAAGCCGTTGTTCGGAGCGACCGAACTTTGTAGCACTGCGTCTGCGGCTTCCTTGAGTCCAGATTTCGTGGTCGTTTCCATCGTCGTCTCCAATGCTGAGTGCGCAAAGCAAAATGACTGTTACGAACGAAGGGTACAAGAACGGGAAGGGCTCCGTCCATTATTTCAACGCCGTGAGCGTAACCTCCAGATGTCGCCCACGCCCGCGAGATCCGTGCCGGCTCAAAATGCCGGAAGACCCGCGCGCGGTCCGAAACGAGCGAATACCCACGCCTTCCCAGGAAGAACTGATATGACCGACCGTGCCAGCGGTCCCGACCCCGTCGTCTCGAGCGACCGTATGACCGGTACGACCGGGCCGGAGACAGGGGCCCAAAGTAGCAACGTCGTCGGACGCCCGGCGACGGAAAAGCCGCCGTCGGCGTTCCACGAGCCGGCCGAAACGCCCGATACCGAGGCGGAACCGCTCGATGAGGCTGAGGCAGTCGCTGACGGCGGTAGCTTTGACGGCGTGGCACCCTTGCAAGATATCCACGGCGCCTAGGAGGCACGTTTGGAAACGATCGACATCACGCGCGGCATTCCGCTCGGGACGGCAGCCCGGCCGTCAACCGCGGGTGACGGTCGGGCCCGGAAGAAGAAGCGGCGCGAGGGCAAGGGGCGGCCGGTCGACCCGGCTGCCGTACGCGAGGTGCGCGAGCTGCTCGGCGACGAACCGCGCCGCCGCGATCTGCTCATCGAGCACTTACATAAGATTCAGGACCGTTACAAGTGCATCTCCGCGCCGCATGTCGTGGCGCTGGCGGAAGAGATGCGGCTCGCGCCGGCCGAGGTCTTCGAGGTCGCGACTTTCTACCATCACTTCGACGTCGTCAAGGAAGATGAAGTGCGGCCGGCCGCGGTTACGGTTCGCGTTTGCGATGGGTTGTCGTGCGAGCTCGCCGGCGCGCAAAATCTGCTCGGATTGTTGCGCAGCGGCGGATACGGCGAGAACGTGCGCGTCGTTCCGGCCCCGTGCGTCGGACGCTGCGAAGTCGCGCCGGTCGCGCTCGTCGAGCAGAATGCGCTCGGCCACGCGACGGTCGCAGACGTCGATTCGGCGCTCGTCGCTGCAGCGTTTGTCGCGCCCCCCTCCGACTTCGTGGACTATGCGCGTTACCGTGCCGACGGCGGCTACGCTACCTTGCGGGCGTGTCACGCTGGCGCGCACGCGATCGACGACATCATCGCGACGATGGAAAATTCCGGCTTGCGCGGCCTCGGCGGAGCGGGCTTTCCGTCCGGACGGAAGTGGAAGATCGTGCGCGGTGAGAATGCGCCGCGCCTGATGGCGATAAACATCGATGAAGGCGAACCCGGGACGTTCAAGGACCGCTGGTATCTCGAACGCGATCCGCATCGCTTCCTCGAAGGCATGCTGATTGCGGCGTGGGCCGTCGGCATTGCGGAGATCTACGTCTATCTGCGCGACGAGTACGCGCATGTGCGCAAGATCCTCACGGATGAGATTGCCGCATTGCAAGCCGATTCGCCGGTGCCGTTGCCGCCGATTTACTTGCGGCGCGGTGCCGGCGCGTACATCTGCGGTGAAGAGTCGGCGATGATCGAGTCGATCGAAGGCAAGCGCGGTCTGCCGCGTCTGCGGCCGCCCTTCGTCGCGCAAGTCGGCCTCTTCGGGCGTCCGACGCTCGAGCACAACATGGAGACGCTCTACTGGGTGCGGGACATCCTCGAGCGCGGCGCAGACTGGTTCGCCTCGCATGGGCGTCACGAACGCAAAGGCCTACGCTCGTTCTCGGTCAGCGGCCGCGTGCGTAACCCGGGCGTGTATCTCGCTCCAGCCGGCATCACGATTCGCGAGCTGATCGATGAGTATGCGGGCGGCATGCTGCCAGGTCACGAGTTCTACGGGTACTTTCCCGGCGGCGCATCGGGCGGCATGCTGCCGGCTTCGATGGGCGACATTCCGCTGGATTTCGATACGCTCAATCAATATGGGTGCTTCATCGGGTCGGCCGCGATCATCGTGCTCTCCGATAAGGATTCCGCAAAACGCGCGGCGCTCAACATGCTGCGTTTCTTCCGGCACGAATCGTGCGGTCAATGTACGCCCTGCCGCGTCGGCACGTCGAAAGCCGTCACGCTGCTCGAGCGGCCGCAGTGGGATCGCGAGCTGCTCGCCGATCTCGCGACGGTGATGACGGACGCCTCGATCTGCGGCCTGGGACAAGCGGCGTCCAATCCGTTCCTGTGCGCGATGAAGTACTTTCCGGGAGAATTCGACGGTGGGACCCGCCGAAGGCCGAACGCAACAGATCCGCCGCAGGCGAATCCATAGTGGCGATGCATACGAATGGTGAGGCGAAAGCGGTTTCCTTTACGCTCAACGGTACGCCGATCGCGGCGCGCGTCGACGAGACGATCTTGCAAGCCGCCGATCGCCACGGCATCGAGATACCGCGACTCTGTTACAAAGACGGGTATCGTCCCGACGGCAACTGTCGCGTGTGCATGGTGGAAGTCGAAGGCGAACGCGTCCTTGCGCCGTCGTGCTGCCGCCGGCCGACGGAAGGCATGAAGGTCGCGAGCACGAGCGCGCGCGCGCTCAAATCGCAGAAACTCGTGACGGAACTGCTGCTCGGCGACATGCCGGCGCAGAGCACGTCACCGTACCGGCGCCGCTCCGAGCTCGACGTGTGGGCCGCGCGGCTCGGCGTCGTGGCGACACGCTTCCCCGAGCGCCGGCAGCCCGCGCCCGATCTCTCGCATCCGGCGATGTCGGTGAACCTCGATGCGTGCATCCAATGCGGCCGGTGCGTGCGCGCGTGCCGCGAGGAACAGGTCAACGACGTCATCGGCATGGCTTGGCGCGGAGATCATTCGAAGATCGTCTTCGATCTCGACGATCCCATGGGCGCGAGCTCGTGCGTCGCGTGTGGTGAGTGCGTGCAAGCTTGTCCGACCGGAGCCTTGATGCCCGCGAACGACGTCGGCCTCTTGGAGCCCGATAAGAAGGTCGATTCCGCGTGTCCGTATTGCGGCGTCGGTTGTTTACTAACGTACAATGTCAAAGACGAAAAAATTCTGTACGTCGAGGGCCGTAGCGGCCCATCCAACGCGTCGCGGCTGTGCGTAAAGGGCCGCTTTGGTTTCGACTACGTGCACGACAGCAATCGGTTGACGAAGCCGATGATCCGCCGTGAGGGCGCCGCGAAAACGAGGGAGCTGCTCGACCCGGCGGACATGTGGACGGTCTTTCGCGAAGCGACGTGGGACGAAGCGCTCGACGTCGCGGCGGAAGGCTTGCGCCGTGTTCGCGACGAGCGCGGACCGGCGGGGCTGGCCGGTTTCGGTTCTGCCAAAGGCAGTAACGAGGAGGCCTATCTCTTTCAAAAGCTCGTGCGTACGGCGTTTGGAACGAACAACGTCGATCATTGCACGCGACTCTGTCACGCGTCTTCGGTCGCGGCGCTGCTCGAGGATATCGGCTCGGGTGCCGTCTCCAATCAAGTCGCGGACGTCGCGCTGGCGGACGTCGCGATCATCATCGGCGCAAATCCCACGATCAACCATCCTGTCGCCGCAACCTTCATGAAGAATGCCGCAAAGGCCGGAACGAAGCTCATCTTGATGGACCCGCGCCGCTCCGATCTGGCGCGGCACGCGACATATTTTCTGCAGTTTCGGCCCGATACCGACGTCGCGCTGCTCAACTCGCTCATGCACGTCATCATCGCCGAGGGTCTCGCGAACGAAGCGTTCGTCCGCGAGCGTACCGAAAACTACGAAGCGCTCGCACGCAACGTCGCCGACTATTCCCCCGAGACGGTCGCGCCGATCGTCAACGTGCCGGCCGAAACGATTCGCGAGGTCGCGCGGCTGTACGCGACGGCCGAGGCCGCGATGATCTTCTGGGGCATGGGTATCTCGCAACACGTGCACGGCACGGATAACGCGCGCTGCTTGATCTCGCTCGCGCTGCTGACGGGTCAGCTGGCGCGGCCGGGCACGGGATTGCACCCGCTGCGCGGGCAGAACAACGTCCAGGGCGCTTCGGATGTCGGGCTCATTCCGATGATGTATCCCGACTACGTGCGCGTCGACGATGGCGACGCGCACCGGAAGTTCGAAGCGCTCTGGAACGTGACGCTCGATACGAAGCCGGGGCTTACCGTCACCGAAGTGATGGATGCGGCTCACAACGACGTCGTCCGTGGCATGTACGTGATGGGTGAGAATCCGGCGATGTCCGACCCGAACGTCGAGCATGCGCGCGAGGCGATGGCCAAGCTCGGCCATCTCGTCGTCCAGGACATCTTTTTCACCGAAACGGCGGGGTTCGCCGACGTCGTCTTGCCGGCTTCGGCGTTCCCGGAAAAGACGGGCACGTTCACCAATACCGATCGTCGCGTGCAGCTCGGGCGGCAGGCCCTCGACCCGCCCGGCGACGCGCGGCAAGATCTCTGGATCATCGGCGAGATGGCGCGACGCCTCGGGCAAGCGTGGAATTACGGCGGTCCCGCCGACGTGTTCGAAGAGATTCGTACCGCGATGCCGAGTCTCGCGGGGATCACGTACGAACGTTTGCAACGCGAAGGTTCGTGCACGTACCCGCTTGAGCACGAAGGCGATCCCGGCGAGCCGGTCATCTTCGTGGATTCGTTCCCGCGTGCCGGCGGCCGCGGCCTTTTCGCGCCCGCGGCGTACACGCATGCGGATGAATTACCGGATCCCGACTACCCGTTCATCTTCACGACGGGGCGGCAGCTCGAACATTGGCACACGGGTTCGATGACGCGGCGCGCGACCGTGCTCGACGCGCTCGAGCCCGAAGCGGTCGTGAGCATTCACCCCGACGACCTCGCTACGCTCGGCGCCGACGCGGGTTCAGCGATCGCGCTTGAGTCGCGCCGCGGGCGCCTCGTCGCCTACGCACGCGTGGATCGCGGAATGCAGCGCGGCGTCCTCTTCATGCCGTTCGCGTACAACGAAGCCGCAGCCAATCTCCTGACGAACGACGCGATCGATCCCTTCGGCAAGATCCCCGAGTTCAAGTTCTGCGCGGTCAAACTCGCGGTCGCGGATCGCCTCGTAAGCGAACCGGTGCTCGGGCGCACGTAACGGCGGCTCACCACGACCGACCATGAAACGAAGTAGCTTTATTATCGCCGGATCAGGTGCGGCGGGGCTGACGTTGTCGCAGTGCTCGATTGTGGCCGCATCGCCCGGTGTCGTTCGCTTTGGCTTCCACAACGACTTCTGGATGAACTTACATCACCGGCTCTATCGGTCTTCATGCGTCAATAGAAACACATTATGACCAGACTGAGCAGAGGGCTGCATTTCGCCCCGACGCGCGCTCGATGCGCACAATCTTTTCGACTTCGAAACCGATTTCGTTGACGGCGAGCCGCGGACTAACCCGTAGCTACTGGTGCGTATCGAGCCGTATAGCATAAAAAAGCCTGTAGCCACGGCTCTTTTCGCGCATAGTAGTGTGTCGAATGTAGTAAGAAAGCCCTTGATTACTCAGCCGCTGCGGGTTATACTTACAGTGCATGGCGAAGCGAACGGGCGCAGCGCACGTCGTCACGATCAAGAAAACCGTCAATGGTCGTGAGTATCGCACGGACCTGCTTCGC
>JAABUX010001778.1_pt1 | contig 31769 bp, 31 predicted proteins | sample 5561851 | NCBI WGS metagenome assembly JAABUX01 (sample SAMN10711883, study PRJNA513361) | rock metagenome | isolation source: Antarctica rocks | place: Antarctica: Victoria Land, Richard Nunatak red sandstone | collected 2016-01-03
AGGCCGGCGCCGGTGTCTTTGGGCTGATGGGCAGCGGGGCCGTGAGCTTCCTGTCCGGTCCCCCGCCTGCGTCCCGCCGGCGTGCTCCCTGGCCCGTACCCTGTGCCCCGTCGCTGCGCGCGGGGCCGCCGTGTGTGGGGGCTGGGACCACCGTGGTCCCACATCGTCGTGGTCCCAGGACTACGAGTGGTCCCCACCCCAAGATAAAGGGGTGGGACCAGCGTGGTCCCACGGGGCCGATTTCACGCGTCAAACGAGGGACCAGCGTGGGACCATGGCTCTGGTGCTAGCACCATGGGTGGTCCCGTGGAAACGGCTTGGGTGGTCCCGTGGAAACGGCTTGGGTGGTCCCGTGGAAACGGCTTGGGTGGTCCCGTGGAAACGGCTTGGGTGGTCCCGTGGAAACGGCTTGGGTGGTCCCACAGCATCGGCCCTATGGGGCCACGTCGGCACGCCCTGTCGCCCCACAATGAGGGCTGCCCCATCGCTCCCCCAACGGGCTAGCGATGGCCGTCCAAACGGGGCCGCACGACGCGCAGGACGGCAACGGCGAGCAGGACGGCGAGGGCCACATACACGCCGACGAGGGCGGCGGCGAGGACGGCGGCCACGACGTGGAGGGCCGTCGAGGAGGCATGGGCCAGCGGAGTGAGAAGGTCGGCGACGGGGCCGGTGAGGGCACAGAGCACGAGGGTGCAGAGGCAGAGCGTCCAGACGTGCGCGCGGGCGTGGGCGTCGTTCATGTGTCACCTCCGGCGGTCTGTCCTCTGTACGTATCCTTTGGCATGCGCCCCCTCATGGTTCATAGCTTGCGCCCGACACCGGCGAGGACGGCCGCCCGCTCCGGTTCATCGGTGAATGGGCTGGGACTCCCGTCGGGCCGCCAGGCCGGCGTAAACACGATGCCGGGCGCGATGACCTCGAAGCCGTCGAAGAAGCGGGCGAGCTGAGCGCGCGAGCGAAAGCCCAGCGGGTGCGTCGTCGCCGCGTACAGGCGCACGAACTGGGCCAGCGTTTCCGGCGAGGCTCCGTCGTAGGCGCCGTGCGAGATGACCAGGTAGCTGCCCGCCGGCAGCGCCGCCGCGAGTGCGTGCACCGCCCGGCCTCCTAAAAACTGCAAAGGTAGAGTTACGGAAGATCTATGGCAGAACCAGCTTAACGTCTCAGGCGGTCTACTTCGAATAGCGACTGTGCATTGTCCCCTGCAATCCGGGCACGATCAGAGGGCGGGATAAAATCAGCTATCGTCTCTAGGTAGGTCAGGGATTGACGGTAGGTGCAGTGCCGACCGACGTTTGGCATATCTGACCCCCAGACGAGGCGCGCCCCACCGACCTTGTGGTACAACGTCTGCACGACCGGGCGCAGCTCAGTGAAGGGGTAGTCGAGCACCCGTCCCTCACCGATGGGATAGAGGATTTCGATGAGGATCTGTTCCTTGCGCAACAACTGCTCTATCGGGTCGGGCACAGTACCTTGAAGGAAGTCGGGCGCGATCCCATGCGTCAACACACAGCGAATATCGGGGAAGCGATCGGTCCAGTGATTGAGGCGTTCTATCTCTCGCAGGTAGTTGTGCGGTGTCGGAAGCGGCGTGCCGAGAATCTCCCAGAACACAGGGATACCCAACCGGCGGACCTCGTCCCAGTACGGGTCGTACCGTCGATCATCGAGTCCATATCTGTATCGATCAGGGAACAGCCCACGGTTGGCATAATAGATACCGATCAACCCCTGATCGAGGATGGCTCGTCGCAGGCGTGCAATCTCGGTTGGCTTGTGCGCGTGTGCCTCATCCACGTCGGCTAGGCCATAGAATGTGCCCGGGTAGGTCTGTTGCGCCTGGGCAAAGTAGTCGTTGAGTCGGCCATACAAACGTGCGTTTTGCAGAATGGCGACATCGACGCCGGCATTCGCCATCTCCTGCACAAGCAGATCCGGAGGCGCCGCCATATCCTGCAGCGATGGGGGCAGGAACTGCCGATAGTAGCTCTCGCCCTGGTAGTCCCATTCGAACCGTCCGTATTGCCCGACACGAAAGCTGCTGTCCGTGAAGGCCTCCGGCCCTGCATAGAGCCCATCGCCAAGGGGGATGTCGGGAACGACCGCGTGATCGGACAAGCGGCGCACCGGTTGTCCATGGGTCGCGATGTAGAGCTGCAAGTAGAGATTGTGCTCCTCTTGACTGGTAAATCCAGAGGCTGCCCCAAGGTACGGGAAAATGTGCGCATGTGTGTCAACGATCAAAATATCCTCCTCCTTGCGCTCGGCACCAGGTCACCGGCCTGTTGATTTTGCACCACACCTACCCCGCATCCTCTGCCATCGCCTCATCTCCGCTTGTTGTGGAGAGTATGGAAACGACCATGGTCCGCTTGACGTGGGCACTAGTTGGTATTATAGTAGCCATAACAATACATTTGGTCGAGAGGGGGTGATGCTATGCCGACCGGCGAACCGATGCCGCTCTACTATCGTGCCGAACTGGACCTACGCACGGCCATTGCCAGCGGTCTATTTAAGCCTGGTGATCGTTTGCCGGCCGAGTGGGATCTCGCCAAGCGCTATCGCGTGAGCCGAGTGACGATCCGTACAGCTCTGCAGCGCCTGGAAGAAGATGGTCTCTTGCTCCGCGCGCGCGGGCGCGGTACGTTTGTCCGACGTGACGTGCAGACACACCCGAAGGTTGAGCGCAATCTTTCTGCATTGCTGAATTTTGAGGAGGATATTCTACGGACCGGGTTGACGCCCCAGGTGTGCGTCCTCGATGCGGAGTGGGCGATACCGTCCGAGCGCATGCGCACTCTGCTCCACATCCAAGACGGTGTCGATGTGCTGCACCTACGTCGTCTCGGCGAGGTCGATGGCGAACCGTTATGGTTCGAGAGCCGCTACTTCGCTCCGTCGATTGGGACACACCTCGTTCACGAGGATCTCTCTACAGCGTCGATCACACACCTTGTCGAGGAGGTGTGCCAAAAACGTGTCGTCGGGACCCGTTTTCACATCGAGGCGGAAAGCGCCTCCTCGCATCTCGCACACTTGCTCCATGTTGAGGAGGGAGCACCGCTACTTGCCTGCGAGTTTGCGTTCTTTGCCGAGCAGCACGTTCCGTTAGAGGCGGCGCGCGCTGTCTTCCGGGCAGATCGCTATTCCTTCAATGTTGAACTGGATCAGACGCACCAACTGCACCAGTATCTCGTTTCCCAGATGAGCTATCATCCTCCACCTGGCGTCCCCCTACCGACCTGAGATAAGTCTATTCTCGACTCTCGCTACATCAAGGAGAAGCAGCACGATGGGCACACATCATCTATTGGGCCGAACGCTCCTCACGCTAGGATGCCTCCTACTGGTCACTGCTAGTGAAGGGCGATTTGCTCCATCGGCGCCTCACTCTATCACCATGGCGCCCCAGACAACGGCTAGCACCGCGCTAACGTTCGACCAGGCGGTCGGTATTTCAAGCGTCGATCCCGTCAACCCGCTCGGGTATCCATCGGCATACGAAGCGCTCTTCCTGGTCGGCAACACGCTTGTTACGTTCGACAAAAAGATGACCCCTCAGCCCTCTCTGGCGACGCACTGGTCTGTCAAAGCAGATAAGAGGACGTGGATATTTACCCTACGGTCAGGTGTACGATTTCAAGATGGGACACCATTCACCGCGCAAGACGTCAAGCGTGACTTTGACCGGATGATGGATCCAGCAAGCGACCTCACGCAACAGGCAATTTGGTCCCATTTTGCAGCGGTTACGGTTATCAACCCACACACGGTCGCTATCGTGACCAAGCAACCATTTGCCGCCACGCTCGATTACCTGGCCCATGGCTCCGCCGTTATCCTACGCATTCCATCAGGCAACGCCACGTCGATTGGCTTACATCCGATCGGTACAGGCCCGTATACTCTCAGCTCGTTGCAACCGAACACCCAGGCCCTATTCAGCGCCAATCTCCACTACTGGGGAGGAAAACCAGCGCTCCAGCGGATCGTCATGCGTGCGGTGCCTAACGCCGAGACACGCGTTGCTGACCTGCGTGCTGGCAATGCCCAACTGATTGACGCCGTGCCCGCCGTCGATCTTCCCAATCTGAACGGTGTGGGGACAATACACGTCGATGCCGCGCCCAGTTGGGCCACCACGTACCTGGATCTCAACACGCACTATGGCCCGCTTACGAATCCGCTGGTCCGCCGAGCGATCGGCGAGGCCATCGATACGAACGGCCTGATTAGGGCCATCTTCCGCGGCTATGCTGATCCACTCCACTCACCCCTCGCGCCATCAATGCCGAGCTACGTTGCGGCCAGCACACTGTCCTATAATCTCTCCCAGGCACAAGAGCTACTGCATCGCGCCGGCTACAGTTCTAAAGACGGCAAATTGGTGTCTGGGAATAGGCAACTCCACCTGACGCTGACAGCGCCGACTGGCCTCTATCCCAACGACACCGAAGTCGCGCAGGCTATCCAACAAGAGCTGCAAGGGCTCGGCATCAAGATGACGTTGCGGACGGTGCCGGCGGCGTCATACTTCACGTTCGTCCGTCAATCCACCCCTACGTCAGGCTACGGAGACATGTTCCTGTGGGCATTTAACCCCTCCAATGGCGATCCCGCGTATACGCTATCCATTAATTTCGGCAAGCCGGGTACGGCTGCGGCACTCTGGAACAAGAGCTTCTATAACTCAACACAACTGCAGAAGGTACTGGAACAGCAGAGCGTGACGCTCAATCAGAAAGCGCGACTCGCCCTGTTGGCCCGAGCGCAGAAACTCATCGCAGCCGGCACGCCCGCGGTTTGGCTCTACGCGCCGCGTAACAACATCGTGATGAGTAGTGCCGTCTCTGGCGTCGTCGTGCTGCCGGTCCAATTCCTCCTCCTGGCGAACGCGTCGTTGAGAAGCTCGTAGGCAACCGCTCTGGCCTGTCCCACTGCGTCATGGGACAGGCCGGAGCAATCGTCAGCATGGGACGGGTGTCTGGGGTGATCATCGTCGCAGCACAGCTTAGTAGAGCATACCTCCCATCGCTCCCAGACCGCGTCGCGCGCGGAGCCATGCTTACCGGAAGCCCTATGGTCGATGGCCAGCCTTCCCGGTCTGGCGATCATGGTACCCGTCACCACTTTTGTTGCCGTCGTGCGCGGCATAGTCGATACGCACATCTGCCAACGAGGAGGAATGCACCAATGGCCCGTCTTGACACGACCTATGCCACCCACTACGTCTGCGATCGCTGTCACGCGAACTATGAATTGTCCGACCGTATCAATACCTGCCGTCGTTGTGGAGGATTGCTCGAGGTCCAGTACGACCTAGAGCGTCTCAAGGACGGCGTGAGTCCCCGCACCTTCAAAGAACGGCCACAGAGCATGTGGAGGTGGCGGGAGTTACTCCCCCTACCACAAGCTGTGGACGCCATCTCGTTAGGAGAGGGCGGGACCCCGCTTGTCCCGTCGCTCTACGCGGGTCCCCAGCTAGGACTACGTCATCTCTACTTCAAGAACGATACGTTGATGCCGACGGGCAGCTTTAAAGATCGAGGGTTCAGCCTGGCCGTGACCTTTGCACACTGGTTGGGTATCACACGTGGGCTCACGTATACGTCTGGCAACGCGGGCGCCTCTTTCGCGGCGTACGCAGCGCGCGCGGGCATGGAGACGGTCATCCTGGTAGAGTATGTAGCTAACCCCGTGAAGGCGGCCATGATCAAGCTCTATGGGGCTCAGGTGGTGACGCTGTTCTTTGATGGCATGGGGCAAATCACGGACATGCTGGAACAGGCGGTCCGGGAGTTGGATCTATATCAATTCGTGAACTTCATCAATCCGGTGCGCCATGAAGCGATGAAAACCTATGCCTACGAGATCTCGGAGCAATTAGACTGGCGTGCGCCGCATGTCATGATTCATCCCGTGGGCACCGGTGGTGGTCTGTGGGGAGCGTGGAAGGGCTTTCAGGAGTTGCACGCCCTCGGCTGGATCGACCACATGCCGCGTATGGTCGGCGTCCAGCCAGCCGCGTCGGCTCACCTCGCAGAGGCCTTCAGACACGGTCAGCTGACCGCCGGACGGTTCGGTGACGGGACGGCCACGATCGCTCAAAGCATCGCCGCGGACGCCCCGCTACAGGGCGGAGAGCGGGTGCTTCGTGGCATCTATGATTCTGGCGGGTGGGCTGAGGGCGTGACGGATGAGGAGATACTCACAGCGATGCGCTGGCTCGGTCGGGAGGGTATCTCCGCGGAACCGTCCGCAGCGGCGCCCCTTGCGGCGCTGACGCGCGCCGTGGCCGACGGCCGTGTCGACCGGGATGCAGTCGTTGTCTGTGTGGTGACCGGCTCGGGCCTAAAGCAACCGTCGGCCGTACAGCAGGCCGTGGGCGCGCCGACGCGCGAGGTCAGAGCTGACTACACGGCGCTCCGTGCGCTACTGACAGACCTATGGAAGGACGGACCAGATAATGGACGTTGAGGCACGGTTGACCGACCTTGGCTTGGTCCTGGCAACGTTACCCACGCCGGCAGGACTGTACGTCCCCGCAGCTCCTGCCGGGTCTCTCCTGTTTGCCTCAGGCCAGACGGGGACGCGTGATAGCCGTCCGCTCTTCCCGGGACGGCTCGGTGACGACGTCACGGTGGAGCAGGGGCAGGAAGCGGCGCGGACGGCCGCGCTCCTGTGCCTGGCAGAGTTCAAGCAGGTGGTAGGAAGCCTGGACCGCATTGAGCGCATCATCAGGGTGCATGGATGGATCGCGTCAGAACCCACATTTTTCGACCAGCCCATCGTTCTGAACGGGGCATCCCAGTTGCTTGTCGACGTCTTCGGCCAAGCCGGCCAGCACGCGCGTTCGGCGATTGGCGTAGCGGCGCTACCCGGCGGCGCCTGTGTCGAGGTGGAGGTGATTGCGTGGGTGAGTTGACCTGTGTGGTCGCCGTGCTCATCCAGCCGACGGCCACGGCCACCCCTGGCGATGACACCACCGTGTTGTCGTGCCAACGCCATTGTATCCACAGCGCCACTGACACATCGGCACGCGATGGCCATGGTTCCCGCGCATGATATCCTACCTCACCGTGCGTCTGGCACGCATCATCGCGCTGACCTTCGTCCTGGTATCGTTGCTCTTCGGCATCTTTCGCCTTGTGCCGGGCAATCCGGCCCTACTCTACGGCGGCCTTGACGCCACGCCGGCCGGGCTCACGGCGATCGAGCGTGAGCTAGGATTGAATCAGCCTGTCTGGAAACAGTTACTCACCTACTGGTCGCATTTGCTCAGTGGTCATGCCGGACTCTCGACGATGTACAATCAGGATGCGCTGACTGTTGTGCTTGCCCATCTTGGCCCGACCGTCGTGCTGCTCGTGGTGAGCATCGGCCTTGCGTTGGCGATCGGTCTGCCGGCCGGTCTCGTGAGCGGATTGCGGCCGGGGTCGCACTACGATGTCACTGCCAGCGGGGCCACCGTGCTCCTGCTCTCCATTCCCAACTTTTGGTTAGGGCTTGTCCTGGTTGGCCTCCTCTCGGTACAATGGCATCTCCTCCCCGTCGTCGGCGCGACCACTCCGGGAGCAGTGATCCTCCCGGCGGTGACACTTGCCGCCCGGATAGCTGCGGTCTTCGCCCGCATGACGCGTGCGTCCGTTTTAGACGTTATCCATACGCACTACGTGCGGACGGCGCGGGCCAAGGGCATGTCCGCGCAGCGCGTTGTGCTACGGCACGTTATTCCGAATGCCCTGACCACCGTCCTGACCGTCGTGGGCGCGGAGGTAGGCTACCTCCTCGGCGGTTCAATCGTCGTCGAGGTCCTCTTCGCGTGGCCGGGACTCGGCCTGACGCTGATCAACGCGATCAATGGACGAGACTACAGCTTGGTCCAGACGATCACGGTGTTCTACGTGCTGGGCTTCCTCCTCATCAACCTGATGACAGACCTCTTGTATACCGTCATAGATCCAAGGATACGCCTCGGTGGACCGACTAGTACGTAGATGGTGGACGGGGCGTGGCGGCCGGCGCATGGTGGGTGCAGGGTCTATCCTGCTTATCTACGGTCTGATAGCCCTGCTTGCCCCGGTGCTGCCGCTACCCGATCCCTACCACCAAGATCTCCTGTCTGCTTTCATGCCACCCTTTCAGTCCCCGATGTATCCGCTGGGCGCGGATGAACTGGGCCGTAACGAGTTCGCGCGCGTCGTGTACGGTCTGCGCCCCACATTGTTCATCAGCCTCCTCAGTGCCATAGCCGCGACCCTACTTGGCATCATCTTAGGGATCCTGGCTGTGTATGGACCGCGCGTTGTGCGGATAGCCGCGGATGCGCTCGTCGATATCGCGCTAACCTTCCCAGGCTTTGTCCTCGCGATCGCACTGGTCAGTGTCCTGGGCGCCAGTGTCCTGAGCCTCACGCTTGCCGTGGCCTTGACCAGTTGCGGGATGGTCGCCCGCCTGACCCGTGGCGAGGTGCTACGCGTCCGCGATCTCGAGTATGTGACGGCTGCTCGAGCGGTCGGTGTGCCATGGAGACGCATTGCCACGCGCTACCTCCTGGTGAACATTCTCAATGCGTTGGTCGTGCAGTTCTCGCTCGTCGTCAGCGTCGCGATGTTGACGATAGCCGCGCTGGGCTTTATTGGCCTGGGCGTTCAACCACCCGATCCCGAATTGGGGACCATGGTCAGCACAGGTTCGAAATATCTGTCGAGCGATCAAACGTTAACGATTGTGCCAGGGGCATGCCTGTCCCTCCTCATTCTTGCGCTGAACCTGCTGGGAGATGGCCTGCGTGACCACCTTGATCCACACGGGTAAAGGACAAGAAATTGAAGTGTCAGGTTTCAGCATATCAATGGTCACGTTAATTTGGCTCTGCGCCATTCCTGATCTTGCTGGCGAATTCATGGGAGCAGCCAGAGCGCCCGAACTAGCGCGATTTGGTGGCCCGCTTTCCTCGTCGCTTATAGCTTAAAACGGGTCATGGACCGAATAAGCGGAGGGCCACCGGAATTCGCCAGCAGGATCTTACGGTGCCTACAAATGGCACCGCTCTCAGACTTCACGGTGTCCCCAAGACGGTACAATATCCTCATATCAGAACTGCTCAACCCGTTGCAAAACAAGACAAGAAAGGATCGCCTGTGTCCGAGTCAACCCTGTGCCTGATCCCCCTGCCCCTCGCGTACGACGAAGGCGTGAGCCGCTTCCCGTTGCGGGAGAGCCTGAGCATTGTCATCGCGCACGCGGCCGAGCGCGGCGAGTGGATCGCGGCGCGCTCCATCCAGACTACTCTGCACGCCCAGGGCCTCACTGGGCCGATCCAGCCTCAACGCCTCTGTCGCCAGACGGACAATATGGTCGTGTTGGGCGTGCGCGCGCGCGACGACGCCGTCTTCCCCACGGTGTCGGCGACGGTAGACGCGCCCGACCAGCCCTACATCGACGGCGGGACGGATAACAACGAAGGGTACACGCTCACCATCGAGGAGAACGGCATCACGCTGTGGGGCGACTCGCCTGCGGGGCTAGCGCGCGGCGCGCAGACGCTGTGCCAAGTACTCGCGCAGGCCCATGATAGCGTCCCCACCTTGCGTATCACTGATGCGCCAGCCTTCCGCTGGCGCGGCGTCATGCTCGACGTTTCACGCGGTAAGGTGCCCACCCTGGAGACGCTCCGCCGCGTCGTCGATGTTATCTCTGCGTTCAAGTTGAACATGCTGCAGCTCTACGTCGAGCACACCTTCGCCTTCCACAGCCACCCTGCCATCGGTCGGGAGTGGGGCGCGTTGACGCCCGAGGAGGTTGCTGACCTCGACGCCTACTGCCGCGACCGCTACGTCCAGTTGGTGCCGTGCCTCCAGTCGTTTGGCCATCTGCGCCGTATCCTGGAGCTGCCGGCCTATGCCCACCTGGCTGAGTCGGAGGCGCGCTGGAGCCTCGCGCCCGTGCGCGAGGAAAGCTACAGCCTCCTCGACGACCTCTACAGCGACCACCTCGCCTGCTTCAGTTCGCCCTACCTCAACGTGTGCAGCGACGAGACCTACGACCTCGGCACGGGCCAGAGCCGGGCGGTGGCCGCGCGCGAGGGGCCGGGCCGCCTGTTCCTGGGGCATGTGCAACGCCTGCACGCGCTGGCCGCAGCCCATGCGCGGACCATGATGATCTGGGACGATATGTTCCTGCACTATCCGGAGTTGCTGGCCGAGGCGCCGCGCGACGCCATCCTCTTAAACTGGTGGTACGAGGCCATGGAGCACTATCCGCAGGTAGACATGGTGCACACCGCCGGCCTGAGGCAGGTCGTCTGCCCCGGCACGTCGAGTTGGGGCACCCTGTTCCCGCGCTTGGACAACGCGCGCGCCAACATCCGCGCTATGGCTGCCGACGGGCGGCGGGTCGGCGCGCTGGGCGTCCTGACCACCGACTGGGGCGACAACGGCCACCCCAACCTGCTCGGCAACAGCTGGTACGGCTACGCGTACGGCGCCGCCGAGTCGTGGTCACTGGGACGCACCGACGACGCGACCTTCGAGCGCTGTTTCGCGCGTTTATTCTTCGGGGCGCACGAGGGCGCCGACGCGCTGGAGGCGTTGCGCGCGTTGAGCGCGGCGTGCCTCCTACCCGGCCTGCGACAGATGAACGGGTCGCGCACCCTCTCCATGTTCTTCGGTCACCCGTTGGTCCCGCCGCCCTTGGAGCTCACGCCCGATCAGTTGGCGTTCAGGGACGCCATGTTGCGCAGTCACGGCATGGAGGCGTCGCACCAGTCGATTGAGGAACTGGAGGAGGACTACAACCGGCCGGTGCCACCCGAGACGCTGGCGCGCATGCGTGAGCTGGCGGCGGGCGCGCTGGATCACCTGTCGCGGCTACACGGGATCGATGCTGAGGCGGCCCTGACCCTCGACGAGATGCGGCTGGCGGCGCGCCAGATCGGGCACGCGGCGACCATGGCGCAGGTGGGGCGCCGGATCACCGACGCGTTGCCGGGGGAGGACCGTGCCAAGCTGGCGGCTGAGCTCTCCCTGGTCAAGCGCGACGCGCACGACTTGCGCCGGGAGTACGAGCGGCTCTGGCTGGCGCGCAACAAGCCACAAGGCCTGTGGCTCACGCTCGACCAGTTCGACGCCGCTGCTGCCGTGCTCGACGGGTGGGGCGCTCAGGTGCTGCCGCGCTACGGCTGGGGACAATAGCCCCTGTGGCGCGGATCTGCTCCGCCCACTTATCTGTACCACCTGGCGCGCACCCGCGCTGTCACTAACACGCGCTGTCGCGCTGTCACTGACACTTGACAGCGCCGGCTAAAGGCTGTTACGCTTGCGCTACCATGTCTAGACCAGATAGTATGCGGGGACAGGCCAGATGGTTGACGTGCTCAATCGCCGGGACACCACAGTGCCGAAGTACGCTCAGATTGAGAACATTATCCGCCGCAAGATGGAGGACACCGAATGGACGCCCGGCATGATGGTACCCTCTGAACGCGAGCTCTGCAATACCTATGGCATTGCCCGCATGACCGTGCGGCAGGCCATCAGCAATCTCGTCACCGAAGGCTTGCTCGTGCGCATACACGGCAAAGGCACCTTTGTCGCTCGGCCCCGCTTGCGCCAGTCCCTCAACCGTCTGACCGGCTTCAACGAAGACATGCGCGACCGCGGTCTCGTCGCGACGGCACGCTTGCTGACCAAGGAATACCAGGAGGCGACGGCGGAGATCGCGGCGGCGCTGGCCGTACCGGTAGGGACGCCGGTCCTGTACGTGCAGCGTCTGCGGCTGGCCAACGGACACCCGATGGCGATTGAAACCTGCACGCTACGTGGTGACATCGGGGCACAGGTGGGGCAAGAGGATTTAGAACGGCAATCGCTCTACCAATTGTTGGAGGAGCGCTGTCGCGTTGTGCTCACGCGAGCGGGGCAAGAGCTGGAGGCGGGGCTTGCCGACGAGGCCGGCGCGCGGTTGCTGGAGATCGCGCAAGGTGCCCCGGTGCTGCACATCCAGCGGACGAGCTTTGCCTCCTGGCAAGGGCACGAGGTGCCTATTGAGTACGTCCGCTCGGTCTATCGTGGCGATCACTATCGCTTCTTCGTGCAACTTGCCCGCTGATAGCTACGATCTGGTAGGTCTCCTGCTCCATAGCGCGGCTGCCACGCCGAGCCGGCATCCGGCACTTAAGGGGCCGCCAGCAAATAACGTAGTCGATCTTGCACCTTATTCAGGCGCAAACGGGTGTGATAAGTAGACACGTTGTTCGTTGACGAGCCCTTAGCAACAGTGCTACCAGGTCTCTGTCACCTTCTTTAAGCCGCGTGGCTGGTCGGGGTCACCGCCACGCTCACGAGCCAGGCACCAGGCCAATTGCTGCAGTGGCAGAATCGTCAGGATAGGCGTCAGCGCTTCGGCACCCAGGCCGACCAGTGGTAGCCCGACGCGCGCCCGCGCCGCTATAGCCGGGTCGCCGACGACGAGAATGTCGGCGCCCAGTTCCTGCAATCTATCCACCACGGGGGCCAATGCCGCTCCGCCTGGGGCCTCCGGCACGATGGCCATGACAGGAAAGCCGCGGTCGATCATGGCCATCGTGCCGTGCAGCAGATCCGCGCCCGAGAAGGCCTGAGCAACCAGATAGCTCGTTTCCATCAACTTCAGCGCCGCCTCGCGCGCGGTCGCGTAGTTGTACCCGCGCGACGTGGTAACGAGCTGCTCCGCGAAGCGATAGCGCACCGCTAACTGCGCCATCTCCCTGCGTGCGATGATCTCCTCGGCCTGCCGAGGCAGCGCCTCGGCCTCGGAGCCCTGACGGCCGCCAATGCTCTCCACGAGCAGAAAGAGCGTGAGTAGTTCGGCCGTAAACGTCTTGGTGGCCGCGACAGCGCGTTCCGGGCCCGCCCGTACGTCTAGGTGAAACGCGACGGCGCGCGCCAACGGCGAGTCAGGCGCATTGGTGACGGCCACAGTCAGGGCACCGCCGGCCCGTGCCCGCGACAGCGGCGCGAGCAGGTCCGGTGATCGGCCCGATTGGCTGACGGCGACGAAGAGCACGCCCTGTAATCGTGGGTGCGCGTCATAGACGGTCACGGTGGACGGCGAGACTAGCCCCGCCCCCAGACCCAACTGCGTCTCGACGAGGTACTTGGCGTAGAGCGCCGCGTGGTCGGAGGTGCCCCGCGCGATGAAGAGCACAAAGCGCGGATTATAAGCGCGAATCGCGCTTCCCACGCGCGCGATCTCGGCGCGCCCCTCATCCAGGATACGTGCCAGAACCTGCGGCTGCTCGGCTATCTCGGCAGCCATCAGCGCGCCGTCCATAGCTGTTCCTCCTCGTACACACGTTCGCCGCCGATAATGGTACCCGTGACACACAGTTCTTCATTGAGGAGCACGAGGTCGGCAGCAGACCCGACGACGATACGCCCCGCATGGTCGAGGCCAAGCAGGCGTGCTGGAATCTCGGAAGCCATACGCAGGGCGTCGGCCGGCGTCACCCCAGTCCAGCTAACGACATTGCGCACGGCCTGGTCAAGCGTCAGGACCGAGCCCGCCAGCGTCCCGTCATCGCGCCGTGCCGCGCCGCCGTCGACATGCACGGGCACGCCGCCCAGATTGTACGTGCCCGGCGGCATACCCGCCGCGGCTATCATGTCGGTAACGAGGGCCACACCGTCCGGGCCCTTGACACGCGCCGCGAGACGGACACTAGCTGGGTGGCTGTGCACGCCGTCGGGGATAAGACCAACGGTGACACGATCGTCGAGTAGCGCAGCGCCGATTACCCCCGGCGCCCGGTGCCCGAATGGAGACATGGCATTGTAGAAGTGTGTGACCATACGGGCGCCCATATCGACCGCGCGCGCGAAACCCTCATAGTCGGCGTCGGTGTGCCCGAGACTGACCAGCACGCCACGCTCCCGCAACTGGCGTATACGCGCGAGGACACCCGGACGCTCTGGCGCCACGGTCACCAATCGCACGGCCTCGTTTTGTAGGAACAAGTCGAACAGCGTGAGGTCCGCATCCTCTATCAGATCCTGTCGGTGCGCCCCTTTACGCACAGGCGACAGAAAGGGACCCTCCAGATGCAGCCCGAGGAGGCGTGCCCCAGTCGCCCCACGGGCAGCATCGTAAGCGGCGAACACGCGTGGATAGAAAGCGGCCGGTGAGGTGATGACCGTGGGCAAAAAAGCGGTGACCCCGGTGCGGGGGAGGCAAGCGGCCAGGTGACGCAGCGCGTCGGCATCCTCGCCCACCTCCGCACCGAAGCCACCATTCACCTGTAGATCGATGAAACCAGGCGCCACGATCGCCGCATCGAGCACCGGCCGCGGCACGCGGGAGTCCACCTCTACTCCATGCGGACCGCGCAGAATCGTGTCGACACGCCCGTCTCGCACGACGAGCGTGCCCGCGACGAGTTCCCTGCCAAGGAGAATGCGGCCACGGACCGAAAACGAATCCATACCTCCACCCCTCGTTCCCACCAAGTATCGTACGACTTTACTTAATAAATGCGCTCGATGCGCTTCCTCACGGGCTGGCGTGAGCGCGGCCCTATCGACTCACAGATGTGGTCTAGACAACATTTATCCAGTTGCTACGATTGTACTATACCGATTCTCTATCTTTGCACATTTGAGTCCCGCTAGGCCGCCAAGCGGTCGTAGAGGGTGTCGGCGTCGACGCCAGCGTGGAGTTCTTGCTCAATCCAGCCCAGGAGGTGGCGGTAATGGAGATGTTGGAGCGTTCTGCGGGCCTCACCGCTGGTGATATGGCGCTGCTGCTCCTGCGCCAGGCGCGCCCGTTCCTCCTCTATAAGGGTCCAGAAGCGCACGATGGCCGTGGTGGTCATGAGTTGGTACTGGTCCAGGCCGCGCAGGTCTTTGGTGTCGCTAAAAAACACCTCTACATCCCACCGCGCGGCGATGTGGCCGAGCAGCGTGGCCGGGTCGGCGTCCAGGTCGCTCGAGGCCCAGTAGCGCGTCGCGGAGGCGGGAGCGTCAAGGGCGGGACGGGCGATGACGAGTTGGCAGCGGTAGAGGGAGCGCACGCGCGTCTGGACGACATGGACATAGACCTGGCGCGGCTCGTCCGGGTTATCACCTTGGCGCGGCCACTCCATCAGGGTGAAGTCCTCTGCCGTGAGCCCGGCGGCATAGTCCGACAACTGCTGCCAGCGCCAGCCCCGCTCCCCGTCGGGGTCGGACACGCGCAGCGACCGGTTGGCTTTGAGGCCGGTCGTGATCAGGAAGTCCCGGTCGCGCGCCGCCTTCCACAGCCGCTTGGCTCCGTACCAACTATCGAGCAAGACGTGCGTGCGCGTCCCCGCCACAGGCTCAAAGGTGCGGATGTGCTCCTCCATCAGGTCGATTTTGCTCTGGAAGGGCACGGTGCGCGCGGCACAGACGCTCTTTTGTTGGTAGAGCCGGGGCGCGAGGGGGCACCGCCGCTCCAGGAGCACGTACAGCCCCTGGACCAGGGAGTGCCCGCGCACCCGCGCGTTAGCCGTGCTGGAGTCGTGGTGGCCGACCCCTTCCATCTTCTTGCCCTTGGGCTTGGCCAGCGTGGAGTCGTCGCCGATCAGGTACCCGGTCACGAGGGGTTCCTTGGGACGTCCCACCTGACGGGGGCGCGCCTGGCGTTGACGGTGGCGCTCGGCCTGCACCAGCGGGGCGACCTGCGTCTGAAAGCGGGCCAGCCACGTCCGCACGACCGCCTCCTCATCCCAGGGCGCCCGCGCGATGAACCGGCTGAGACTGGCGAGGCTCGGACCGCCCGCGACCTGTCGCCGCAGCCCCGAGAGCGTGCGCGCCTCCTGGCACAACAGCAGCCCCCGCAGCACGGTCACGACGTGCTGGTAGTGCGGCTTGCTGAAGCAGCGGCTGAAACACGCCGCCCACTGGCGGACACGCGCATCAAGGCATACAATCGGGATAGGCATGGCGTTTCTCCTGGCTACAAGGGCGTTTGAGCACCCTCTTGGTACCAGATTGAGCGTCATGCCTCAATCCTCCCAAAAACTGCAAAGGTAGAGACCGATTATGACACGGACACAACGGACACAAAGGATGTCACGGGACGACTGCAAGGCAAACCGAGCCAATTTTGACAACCGATCGAGTACGGTGATACACTGCCGGCAGCTGGCTGTTGTCTAGACCTCTTGGAGCATACATGAGTACCGAAGGCGTCAGTACCGAGGGCGTTAACCCACGGACTGCCGACATAGATGAGCTCTCTCCCACGGAGATATTGCGCCGCATCAACGCCGAGGACGCGACGGTCGCCCGCGCCGTGGCGCGCGAGATCGACGCGATCGCGGCGGTGACGGAACGCGTGATCGCCGCCTTCGAGGCAGGCGGACGGCTCATCTACGTGGGGGCAGGGACTAGTGGGCGCCTGGGCGCGCTCGACGCGGCCGAATGCCCGCCGACCTATAGTAGTGATCCCTGTCAGGTGCAGGCCCTGCTTGCGGGGGGGCCGGCCGCCATGACATCCTCGGTGGAAGCTGCCGAGGACAATACAGAGGCAGGGGCGCGTGATGTCGATCGGCTGGATGTCGACGGCCGCGACGTCGTCCTTGGCATCGCGGCCAGTGGACGTACCCCCTACGTCGTTGGCGCGCTCTGCCGAGCTGGCGAGCGTGGCGCGCGAACCGCGGCGCTTGTCGGCAACCGGCAGGGTACGGTGGCCGATGCGGCTGAGCTTGTCATCGCTCCCGACACCGGGGCCGAGGTGGTGGCTGGCTCCACGCGTATGAAAGCGGGGACCGCGCAGAAGCTAGTCCTGAACATGATTTCTACGACGGCCATGATCCGAACCGGGCATACGTACCGTAATCTCATGGTCGACTTGCGGGCGAGCAACAGCAAGTTGCGCACGCGTGCGCGGCGTATCGTGGGCGAAGCGACGGGCGTGGACCCGGACACGGCCGCGCGAGCGCTTGCGGAGGCGGATGGCGAGGTCAAGACCGCCATCGTGATGCTGACTGCGGATGTCACGGCGGGCGCGGCGCGACAACGGCTCGCACGGGAACACGGCGTGGTCCGCGGCGCACTGGACGGCGCATAGCGACAAGCAGAATCTTTATGCGCGTTCACCTGTGTGTCTACACCGTGGCTGCTCCACGCAAGGCACGAGTCTAGCGATCCTACTTCGAGTCTTCGGCGAGGCGAATGAGGGTATCGTAGGCTAACCGCGCGAGACGGGCTATAGCTACCGCGCCACTGTTCTCGACCATCCATAACTCCTTGTCCGCCATGTCCACCATAAACGTGCTGATGATCATCGTACGGGTTACGACGGGTGTGCGCACGGTCACGATACCCACGTCGTTCTCAGCGCCCCGTCTTGTGAGCTACTCGTACCGGCATCTCAGCCAATCCCAACCGCTGTGGGTCGTTAGGGAACGGCAGATAGCGAGGCGGCATGTTGTCGTACAGCTGGCGCTCTTCCAGCGCGTCAACCGCTGTGTGTTTGCGCACGAGACTCATCTTAGGCTCATCCTCCTATTTTCCACCGTCGCATCGTCGAGTAAGCGCGCCGCAAGTAGGACGGCTCCTTCCGCAGGCGAGAGCAGCGGAGGCCCAACGTTCGCCTGGGGGCAGACACTGCGGACGCGCGCGCGGAAGGACTCTGTCAGGGACTCACCAGCCTTCCACACACCACCACTGCAAGCGATGCGGAAGGGCGCGTCACACAGATCCAGACGCCGTGCCAGCGTCGACGCCATGTCGGCCAGGCCCTCTCCCGCCTCCACCAGTACGCGCCGCGCCGACTCGTCGCCTGCGATGGCGCATTGTAGGACAACAGGAGCGAAGGCCGCGAGTCGGTCGCGTGTCATGGGCGGTGGCCCATAGAGAGCAGGCACGATACTGTCAAAATCTGGCACGCCGAACGCCATGACAAAGGCATCCACCAATGCCGAACCGGCTGTCCGGCCGTCTACCACCCATGCAGCCTCTTGCAGAGCGCGACGGACGATCGTGTACGCGCTGCCCTCGTCGCCGATGATGTAGCCCCAGCCGCCGCAGCGCAGGGTACGTCCATCATGGCCACGGCCGAGGGCGATCGAGCCAGTTCCAGCCACGACCACGATGCCCTCGCGCCCCCCCGTCGCCCCCGCAAGCGCGATCTCACCGTCGTTGTACACTTTGATCGCTCTACCGGGCAACATGTCCTCGAGCAGGCGCTCAACGCGCTCGATGTCGGCGGAAACGTGTGCGCCCGCTACGCCGGCAGCGACGGCGACGACCTGTTCTCGTACATCCAGGACACCGCGAACAGCGGCAAAAGCCGCGTCAAGCGCCGACGCCAGCGCCTCTCGCGCGCCCTCTTCTCCGGCGACAAGGATGTTAGCCGGACCTCCGCGGCCCTGGGCAACGGCCTGCCCGTCGGGCGTCGCGACCAACGTTGTGGTCCCGCTGCCGCCCGCATCGATGCCGACGACATACCCCCTAACCTTACTCGCTCGCTTCGTCATACTATGTGCCCCGCTGCTTGCTGGTTGCACGCGTCGGTGGCGCCTGGATCGACAATGCCCACCGACTGGTCTATACTTGCCAGCGCAAGCGTACCAGTGAGAAAGACTGCGCGTCAAGAAAAGCCTGTCATCGTCACGCCCTGTATCACCCGACGGGCAGGCCGCACTGCCGTTATTTTGGGCACTCGGACCATGTTATCCTCGTCGCGCATAGACATTGACGACTCTTGAAAATAGTGTTATAGTCCGTCATAACTGGTATAGATGAGTTCGCGCCTAGACGCATAGCCGAGGGACGATGACGAGAACGCCAGCCACGAGCTACCCAGGCCAGGAGAATGGTGAGTTGTGCGCGGCGCCACGCCAACGCAGCCGAGGTTGGCGCCTCCGCCAGCGTGGTTTCCTTCTTTTGCTAGTACCAGGCCTTGGCATGTATCTCGCCGTATCATCTCAAAAACCTGGGGCCATGTATACTGGGGCCACTGAGTAGGCGCGTCATGGAGTAGAGCGGGGATGCTGGACGACCTGGATCTGAGGAGGATCACGGACCCCTAAGGCACAGCGCATCTTGGGCCTGCTGCTCAACGCGATCGAGACGCAAGCGGCCGAGATCGCGGCGTTACGGGCGGAGAACCAGCGGCTGCGCGGTGAGAACGACCGCCTCAGATGACTGTGGATGCGGTCGCGGCCTGGCTTGTACTATCCGCCTCCACCAACGATGCAGAAGATAGAGGAGCATATGAGGTCGAACATGGGTTATGAGGTTAGGGTGCGTGGGTATCAGCCTGGTGATGAAGCGACTGTTGTCTCACTCTGGAATCGATGCCTGCCCGCCGATACGATCAGTCAGGACCTGTTCGTCGCACGCGTGCTGCTGGACGTGAACTTTGACCCCAACGGCTTTCTTGTCGCCGAGCACGGGGACCATGTAGTTGGGTTTCTCCTCGCCGTTACCCGCCGGACCCCTATGCAAGGGCTCAACGTTGATCCGGATGACGGATGGATCACGGTCTTTTTCGTCGATCCCGATCACCGTAACCACGGCATCGGTCGTCAATTGTTAGAGCGGGGACGTGCTCACATTGCCGGGCAAGGTCGCCGTCGCGTCGGCGTCTCTCCCTACGCTCCAAACTACTTCTGGCCCGGCGTGGATACCACCTGTTATTCGGGCGCCGTGGACTTTCTAAAGAAGCACGGCTTTGAGGTACTGTACACGCCGGTGGCCATGGACTTCAACCTCGTGGGGTTCAGCGTTCCAGATGATGTGAGCGTGATACAGCGCCAGCGCGAGCACGAGGGCTACGTATTCGGGGCGCTGCGTGATGACCAGATCATCTCCTTGCTTGACTTCAACACACACTATTTTTCGGCCGACTGGGCACGCGCCATCCGTGAGGCACTGTTGCGAGGCGTCCCCCGTGACCGGGTTTTGGTGGCCTCCCGCGATGGCATGATCGCGGCATTTTGCCTTTACGGTGGATACGATGCGATCGCTGAACGCTTTGGGCCGTTTGGCGTCGATCCGAATCTGCGACGCACCGGCTTGGGCAAAATCCTGCTCTATCGCTGCCTCGAGCAGATGCGCAGCCAAGGCATGCACGGCGCCTGGTTCCTTTGGACCGGATTGGAGGAGCCCGCAGGGCACCTATACACCCGCGTGGGGTTCCATGTTAGTCGCGAGTTTGCCGTGATGCGCGGAAATTCAAATGCCCCTGAGGGGAGGTGATCACGCGTCCAAGACAACGCCGCCTTGTCTCCGCTCCGCTTTGCCGGTGATCGTGTGTATGACGCGCGTGACAGCGGGCATATTGGCCACAGACCGCATGCGATCATTGTGTATATGATATTCCGCCATAATGGAGGACTCGCTATGTTTAAGAGATACGCTCCTGCCTTCCTCGCCTGTACGCTGTTGGCTGTCGGCCTTGCCGGCACCGGCCGCGCGCCCGCCGCGCGAGCGGATGCCCGCACCTCGGCGGCCACGATCAGAGTGCGCATGCTGACACACTGGGATGCCGTCACACTCAAGACGTTCAATCCCTACGTGACCGAATACCAAAAGCTCCATCCCAACGTCAAAATCCAGATTACCACGGTCCCCTTTGACCAACTGCTCAAGAAGATTTCGGTCAGCCAGCTCTCCGGCAACGGCTACGATATCTACCACATCTACGACCTATGGCTTCCGCAGATGGTTAAAGACCACCTCTTCGCTCCGGCTCCGGCCGCCCAAGTCGCCGACATCAAGGCCGGCTACGCCTCGGGCGTCGCAGGCGCCGCGTCGGCCAACGGCACCCTCTACGGGTATCCCACTGAAGTCGACGACTATGCCCTCGTCTACAATAGGCGGCTCTTCAAGGAAGCCGGCATCGACGGCCCCCCGACGACCTGGGCTCAACTCACTACGGACGCCGTGAAGCTCACCAAACGCTCCGGTGGACGCACGGTCCAGCAAGGCTTCGGCACCATCACGGGATGGGATTCCGGTGTGGTCCATCCGTGGCTATCGCTGCTCTTGTCAAACGGTGGCGATCTCCTTGCCCCGTCCAACAACAAGGCCGCGTTCAATAGCCCGCAAGGTCTGGAGACGTTGAATCTGTATCACACCCTCGTCAGCAAACACGCCACGGACCCATCAATGGGCAGCGCCACCACGTACAACACGAACTTCGAGTTGGGCAGAACGGCTATGATCATCATGGCTGATTGGTGGGAGAGTGGCCTACAGGCGACGATGAAGAGCGCGTTCAACGACGTGGCCGTGGCCCCAATTCCCGTTGGACCCCACGGGCACACCTCCACCGCCGTCAACTATGTGTGGATGTACGGCGTCAACCAGAAGAGTGCGAACCAGGCAGCCGCGTGGCAGTTCTTGCAGTGGTTGAACTCGTCCAAGAATGCGAATACGTCATCCCGTATGGGCGACTGGCTGATGAGCCAGGGCATCATACCGAGCCGGACGGTCGACCAGCGCGCGCATAAGGCCGAGTTGGATAACAGTTTCATGCGGCCGTACGTCAAGGCCCTGAGCACCTCACGTCCCTTCCCCATCGTCCTCGGCGGCGCGGAGATCACGGCCGATCTGCAGAAGCAGATTGAGCGGGTGGATTTTGGAAGTGAACCGCCGCAACAAGCCCTCTCAACGGCTGAATCACAGGTGAACAGCGTTCTACAGGGTAATAGCTCAGACTAGACACCGCGATCACGCTCGTGCAGGGCGCAAGCCAAACTTGCGCCCTGCACCATCCTGCACCATTAGGAAGGAGAAGACACGAACGTGATGCGGACGCATAACGTAGCCCGCCGCGATGACCTCCGCCCTGTCGTGAAGGCAGGCAGCGGCCGGGCAGGCTACCTGCGGCGACAGGACATGGCCGGTTGGTTCTTTGTCGCGCCGGTGCTGCTGTTTTCCGTTGTCTTCTTCCTTGGACCACTGATCTTCGCGGTCATCCTGAGCTTGCACAACTGGGACATGCTTTCGCCGGTCACACAGATGACCTGGGTGGGGTTGAAGCATTACATTCTGTTGTTAGAGGATCCGCTGTTCCAGCTGATCCTGCGCAATACCATGCTCTATACGCTGGGCAGTGTCATCTTCATTCCGCCATTGGCTCTCGGCGTCGCTCTCCTCCTCAACGCACGGGTCCGCTTCCAGTGGGTGTGGCGGACGCTCTACTTTACGCCGGTCGTCACCTCGACCGTAGCCGTGTCCATCGTCTGGCAGCATTTGTTCGATCCCAATTTCGGTCCCGTGAACGCGCTGCTCGGTATGATGCACCTGCCCATGCAGCAATGGCTCTCATCACCGACCGAGGCAATGCCCGTTGTCATCTCACTCTCGGTGTGGCAAAGCCTGGGCTACTACGCGATCATCTTCCTGGCCGGCGTGCAGGGTGTCCCCCAGGAGCTCTATGAGGCCAGCAGCCTGGATGGGGCCACGCGGTGGGCGCAGTTCCGGTACATCACCGTGCCGTTGCTCCGGCTAACCATACTTTTCGTGCTCGTGATCATCACGATCAATGCGCTGCAAGTGTTCGTGCCCATCTTCGTCATGACCAACGGTGGCCCCGTCGACAGCACGAATGTCGTGGTCTTACGCATGTATGACGTGGCCTTCAACTACCTCCAGATGGGCCCAGCCTCGGCCATGGCCATGATTCTGTTCGCGATCGTGCTGGTCTGTACGCTGATCCAGTTCCGCTTCGTGCGGACGGACTCGTGAACCGCGAAATTAGGAAGCAGGATATGAGCCTCTATTCAACCACTGCCGCACGGGACGCGGTCCGCGGCTCCACGGCACGCACGCGTCGCCGCCTCGGCCGGGTCGCCATTTACACGCTTCTCGTGGCGGGCGCCGTGCCGATGGCGTTCCCCTTCTACTACATGATCGCCTCCTCACTCATGACGCCGGATGAGTTGATCGCGGTACCCATCACCTGGTGGCCGCACCACCCCCAATGGCACACGTATGGGGACGTCTGGAACGTCATCCCCTTTGCACACATGTTCATCAACAGTGTCGGCGTGACGGCGGTTATCACCATCGGGATACTGTTGACGAGCTCGCTGGCCGGGTTCGGCTTCGCCAAGTATCGTTTTAAGGGGCGCGATGCCGTGTTCTTAGCCCTACTATCGAGCATGATGGTGCCGTTCTTCGTCCTGCTGATCCCCATTTACTTCATTATCAAGGAGTTGGGCTGGCTCGACACGTACCAGGGCCTGATTGTCCCTAACCTCGTCACCGCGTTCGGGGTCTTCCTGATGCGGCAGTTCATCATGACTATCCCTGATGAGTTCCTCGACGCTGCGCGCATCGACGGCGCCGGTGAATTCTGGATCTACTGGCGGATCATCTTGCCGCTGGTCAAGCCCGCGCTCTCTGCATTGGGCATCTTCGCCTTCATCTATCAGTGGGAGAACTTCCTCTGGCCGCTGTTGATCATACAGACGCCGTCGAAGTTCACGGTACCGATCGGGCTCAATAGCCTGCGTTCCTACGCGGACACGCAGCAAAACGCCAACCTGCTGATGGCAGGGTCAGTCCTGGCCATCGTGCCATCCATCATCGTGTTCCTGCTGCTGCAGCGGCAGTTTGTCCAGGGTATCTCGATGAGTGGCATCAAAGGGTGACACGGATACAACGATGCATCGGTCATGTATTCATCGGTCATGTAGTGCTAAGGAGGAAATGTTATCCATGACGACAGTCAAGCGCGTTCTAGCTGTGGGGGGCCACGCCGCGGACATGGAGTTCAGCGCGGGAGCGACCATCGCCAAATATGCCGCTGCCGGCGCCCAGACCGTTCTGCTACATTTGACAGCCGGAGAGATGGGCCACCCCCGCCTATCCGGTGAGGAGTACGCCAAGCAGAAGATCGATGAGGCTCACCGCGCAGCTGCAATTCTCGGCGGCGAAGCGCGCTTCCTTCCCTACAAAGATGCGGACTTGCCGCGCAATGACGAGGTCGCGTACGCGATCGCCGATACCATCCGGGAGGTGCGTCCGGACGTCCTCATCACACATTGGCGGGGCAGCTTTCATTCCGACCATGTGAATTGCCACTACAACACGATGCGCGCGCTGTTCCTGGCCGGGCTGCCGGCGATCAAGCGCGAACACCCGGCCCATTACCCATCGACAATCCTGTTCCCCGAGAACTGGGAAGACATGGACGACTTTGACCCTGACCTCTACGTCGACATCGCGGATGTCTACGATCGATGGATCGAGGCGGCCAGCCAATATGAGCTCTTTAGTGGCTCCGTCTCGGGCTTCCGCTACCGTGATTACTACGAAGCCCTTACGATTACCCGTGGTTGCCTCAGCGGCTACAAACGTGCCGTTGCTCTCATGCGTCCCCGCTCGGCACTGGTGACCCACACGGCCGGGCTGCCGTAAAATGATGTCCTCTCGACTACAAGACAACCAGGCGTCGACGTTTTGGCAGGGGCGCGTTCCCTTGCCCGGTCGCGCGGTGCAGAGGAGACGGTGATGAGCCTAGGTGGACACGGCACGACTCCAGCGTCAGGGGTGAAGCCAGGCATCGACATGCTGCTTGAACGCGGCCTCGGCGATTTGGACGGCGCGGCGGTGGGCTTGCTTACAGGGGCCAGCGGCGTGACCTCCACCCTTGTGCCCACGGTCACGGCGCTGCACGCCCACCCAGGGGCGCGGCTGATCAGCTTGTTTGGCGCCGAGCATGGGGTGCGGGGAGAAGCGGCGGCAGGCGAGCACGTCGCGTCGGGCCGGGATCCGCAGACTGGGTTGCCTGTGCATAGCCTCTATGGGGAAACGCGCGAACCAACGGACGCGATGCTAGAGGGACTTGACGCCATCATCGTTGACCTACAGGATGTCGGTCTCCGGTACTACACCTACCCATCGACGGTCCATGCGCTCCTGCGCGCGGCCGCACCACGGAAGCTGGTGGTGATGATACTCGATCGGCCAGCGCCCCTGACGGGAACAGTCGTGGAGGGCCCCATCACCGGCCAGCAGTATCGCTCCTTCGTGAGTACGCCCGTGGCGCCGATCCGTCACGGGCTGACACTGGGCGAACTGGCACAATGGATGAACGCATCCGACAACATCAGGGCTGACCTGCGCGTCATAGCGATGGAGGGTTGGCAGCGCGAGCGATGGTTCGATGAGACCGGCCTGGCCTGGGTTCCACCCTCGCCCAATATCCCGACCCTGGATACGTGCCTGGCCTACACCGCCACCTGCCTGATCGAAGGCACCACCGTCTCAGAGGGACGGGGAACGCCCCAACCCTTTCAACTCGTTGGCGCCCCGTGGGTGGACGGGCTGGCGTTGGCTGAGCGATTGAACATGCGTGAGTTGCCTGGGGTCCGTTTCAGGCCCACATGGTTCCGGCCGGCATCGTCCAAGCATGCCACCCATACCTGTAGCGGCGTGCAGATGCATATCACCGACCGCACGTCCTTCGCCGGCGTACGGACCGGCCTGCATCTGCTAGCGGTGTTGCGCCAACTCTATCCTGAACAGATGCACTGGGCGGCATCCAAGGACGGGGGGTACTTTGTCGATTTGCTCTTAGGGACAGATCAGCCCCGGCAGGCCATCGACCGGGGCGAGGACGTCGACGGAATCGTCGCTTCCTGGAACAGCGGCACGGAGACCTTTGAAGCCCAGCGCCGTTCTGTCTTGCTCTACCCACCCAGCACCCAGAAAGGTGTGCCGTCCGCATGATCACGGAACAGGCCAACCCCCGGAGGGCAGATATCGATACGCGGTCCACCCGTGAGTTGCGACGGCGTATCAACGCGGAGGATGCGACGGCGTATCAACGCGGAGGATGCGACCGTAGCGGGCGCAGTGGCCGACTGTTGGATGCTATCGGCGCGCTCGTGGAGCGCGTCGTGACCGCCTTCACAAAGGAGCCGGCTCATTTATGTGGTTCACGAGCGCTTTTGATGCGCCTGGCCGACAGGATTAGGCCCTGTGCAACACGCGGACGAGACGGGCTGGCGCGAAGGGACGCAGCGCCGCTGGCTCTGGGTGGCGGTCACGGCACTGGTGAGCGTGTTCCTGGTGTGGGCGACGCGCGGGAGCCAGAGGGCCAAGGACGTGCTGGGGCCAGCCTATGGGGGCGTCGTCGGCTCCGACCGCTGGTTCGGGTACACCTGGATCGACGCCGACCAGCGCCAACTCTGCTGGACGCACCTGCTGCGCGACTTCGCCGCCTTCGTGGATCGGGGCGGGGCGTCAGCGCATGTCGAGCAGGCACTGCTCGACGCGGCGGAGGAGATGTGCGGTCTGTGGTACCGCGTGCGCAACGGCACCTTACGTCGGGTTGACATCCGGCGAGCGCTGCGCCCGGTGTAGACCCGTGTTGGCGGCCTGTTGCAGGAGGGGGCGGCCCTTGAGCAGGCCAAGACGTGCCACGCATGCGCGAACATCCTCAAGCTAGAGGGCGCATTGTGGACTTTCGCCGCTGCGGAGGGCGTCGAGCCCACCAACAACGCCGCCGAACAGGCGTGGCGGCACGCCGTCTTGTGGCGGCACCGTAGCTTCGACACGCAGAGCGCGGAGGGCAGTCAGTCGCGACATGCTCGATGACCTAACCGCCGCGGGCGCGACGCCACCCTCCCTCCTACCCGAGGCCCAGTGTCCGCCCCTCACCTTGCCGCTGCCGACCGCCCGTAGGATCTCAAACCAGCTGAGCAGTTACGGAGAATACTATGGTTGACCAAGATATCCTGATACAGAAGATGACGGCGGCGCTGGGGTCGCAAGGCGTCATCTCCGAGCACAAGCAACTGCGCACCTACGAGTGCGATGGGCTGGCCGGCAACCGCGTGGTCCCCGGCCTCGTCGCGCTGCCCGAGGACGCCGAGGGCGTGCGCCGCGTCGTTCAGGTGTGCCACGAGTTGGGCGTACCCTTCGTGGCGCGCGGCTCGGGGACGGGACTCTCGGGCGGCGCGCTCCCCGTGCAGGAGGGCGTGTTGATCGTGCTCGCCAAGATGCGCCGCATCCTCGACGTCGACCTGCCCAATGGGCGCGTCGTCGTGGAGCCGGGCGTGATCAACCTGTGGGTCACCGAGGAGGTCGCGCCGCAGGGCTACTACTACGCGCCCGACCCATCGAGCCAACTCGTCTGCTCGATCGGTGGGAACGTGGCCGAGAACTCCGGCGGCGCACACTGCCTCAAGTACGGCTTTACCACCAACCATGTCACCGGCCTGGAGGTCGTGCTGGCCGACGGCGCCACGGTCCACCTTGGCGGCAAGGCCCCCGACGCGCCGGGCTACGACTTGCTGGGCGCCTTTGTCGGCTCCGAGGGTACGCTCGGCGTGGCCACGCGCGTCACGCTGCGCATCGTGCGCAAGCCCGAGGATGTGCGCACCTTGCTGGCGGCGTTCCCCAGTACCGACGAGGCCGGCGCGGCCGTCTCGGGCATCATCGCCGCCGGGATCGTGCCCGCCGCCGTGGAGATGATGGACGCGCTGGCGATGGAGGCGGCCGAGGCGGCGGTGCACGCCGGCTACCCCATGGACGCCGGAGCGCTTTTGATCGTCGAGCTGGACGGGCCGGCCGCCGAGGTCGCGCATCAGTTCGTCGAGGTCGAGCGTCTCTGCCAAGAGAATGGCTCGACCGAGATCCGCATCGCGCGTGACGACGACGAGCGCGCCCTGTTCTGGAAGGGACGCAAGGCGGCCTTCGCGGCGGTCGGCCGCATCAGTCCTGACTACTACGTGCAGGATGGCGTGATCCCGCGCACCGAACTTCCGGCGGTCCTGCGCGAGATCGCCGCGCTCGGCGCGGAGCGCGGCCTGCGCGTGGCCAACGTGTTCCATGCCGGCGACGGCAACCTGCACCCGTTGGTGCTCTACGACGCCGAGATCGCGGGGCAGGCCGAGGACGCCGAGGAGTTGTCCGGCGACATCCTGTTGACCTGCCTCAAGCACGGCGGGTCGATTACGGGTGAGCACGGCGTGGGCGCGGACAAGAAAAAATACATGCCCAAGATGTTTTCTGAGGCGGACATGGACACGATGCAACTGCTGCGCTGCGCCTTCGACCCCGCGCACTTGTGCAACCCCGGCAAGGTCTTTCCCACGCCGCGCCTGTGCGGCGAAGTCCCAGGGCCGTACCACGCGCACCCGCTCGAGGCGGCGGGCCTGGCGGAGCGCCTGTGATGGCGATCAACACAGGCGACATCGTTCTGGCCGACTTGCAAGACATCGCTGGCCGCGATTTCGCGCGTGAGGCCGCCGAGGGCGACGCAATAGACGGCGCGCAGCCGCGCTTCGTGGTCGAGCCGGGCACGGTCGAGGAGGTGAGCGCACTGCTGCGGCTGGCTCACCGTGCGGGGCTGGCCGTCGCGCCCAGGGGCGGCGGGACCAAGCTAGGGTGGGGCGCCAAACCAAAGCGACTCGATCTGATCCTGAGCACGGCGCGCCTGAACCGTGTGCTGGAGCACGCCGCCGGCGACCTCGTGGCGCGTGCCGAGGCCGGCGTGACGCTGGAGACGTTGCAGGCGGCCATCGGCACGGCGGGGCAGCGGCTGGCGCTCAACCCGCCCGAAGTGGGCGCGACGCTCGGCGGTGTCGTGGCCGCGAATCCCTCGGGCTCGCTGCGGTTGCACTACGGGACCGTGCGCGACCTGCTAATCGGCGTCACAGTCGCCCTGGCCGATGGCATGGTCGCCAAGGCGGGCGGCAAGGTGGTCAAGAACGTGGCCGGCTACGACCTGTGCAAGCTGTTCACGGGGTCACTCGGCACGCTCGGCGTCATCGTAGAGACGATCTGGCGGCTGCACCCGCTGCCCGCCGCGCGGCGTACTGTCGCTGTCGCACTCGCTTCTCCCGAAGCCGCGGGCGCCGCCGTGCAGGATCTGTTGCACGCGCCGGGGAGCCCACTCGTGCTCGACGCGCTGGAACTGCGCTGGGAATACCCTCACCCCCAACCCCTCTCCCTACCCATGGGAGAGGGGGTTGGGGGTGAGGGCTGGCTCCCCTCTCCCGCGCACGGGAGAGGGGTTGGGGGTGAGGGAACGCTAGCCGTCCTGTTTGAGGGCATCGAGCCGGGCGTCGCGGCGCAGGCCGCGACAGCGGTGCGCCTGCTGAACGCACACGGCATGGCGCGCATCCTCGACACCGACGAGCAGGACGCGCTATGGCGCGATGCGCGGGCGTACCCGTGGCAGGACCGCGACGTCGGGCTTAAGCTTACGCATCTGCCCACCGCCTTGCCTACCATACTGGAAAGTATCGTGGAGTTGGCGCATACGCGGGGTATCGAGTCGCGCGTCGCGGGGCATGCCGGGACGGGCGTCACCTTTGTCGGGCTCTCCGGCGGCGACGCGGGCGCTATCCGGGAGTTGCTGGGAGAATTGCGCGGGCGCGTCGACCGCGCCGAGGGCAGCGTAGTGGTCCTGCAAGCTCCACTTGACATAAAAGAAGGCATAGATGTGTGGGGGCCGGTCGGTGACGCCCTGCCGCTGATGCGGCGCGTCAAGGAGCGCTTCGACCCCGAGGGTATGCTGAATCCGGGACGCTTTGTGGGAGGGATCTAACCATGACAATGGAGCCGCATGGCGTCCGGACAAACGGCGCGCCGGTGGATGACGCGCGCGAACCAGCCCACGAGCGCGCCGCCGCACAGGCGGGTGGGGCCGCGCGCCCGCTTGACCTCGCGCAGGCCGTGGGCGTCGCTGGAGACAGGACGGCGCACGCTATAACCGGGCGGGGCCGCCGCGAGAGCGGCAGCAGCGTGGCGCCGGCCTTCGACGCGCATCACCCGCCCGCGCAAGACCTCGTCGACGACTGCGTGCACTGCGGGTTCTGCCTGCCTTCGTGCCCGACCTATGTGCTGTGGGGCGAAGAGATGGACTCGCCGCGCGGGCGCATCTACCTCATGAACGAGGGGTTGCAGGGCGAGGCCCTGGACGACACGATGGCGCGCCATTTCGATCAGTGCCTCGGCTGCATGGCCTGCGTGACGGCGTGCCCCTCCGGCGTGCAGTACGACAAGCTGATCGAGGCCACGCGCCAGCAGGTTGAGCGGCGCTACCGACGCACGCCCGAGGATCGCTTGTTCCGGCAGCTTGTGTTCAGCCTCTTTCCCTACCCGGAGCGGTTGCGCCTGCTCACGCCGGGGCTCGCGCTGTACCAGCGGCTGCGGCTGCGCGGCTTGCTCGATCGCGCCGGTGTGATCCGGCGGCTGCCCGCGCGGCTGCGGGCCATGGAGTCGCTGGCGCCCGATGTATCCGGCGTGCCGGAAAAGACGCCGGCCTGGACCCCCGCACCGGGCGAAGAGCGCGCCAAGGTCGGCATGCTGCTCGGCTGCGTGCAGCGCGTGTTCTTTCCAGGGGTCAACGCGGCCACCGCGCGCGTGCTCGCCGCCGAGGGCTGCACCGTGGTAGCTCCGCCGGGGCAGGGCTGCTGCGGCGCGCTCTCCATGCACGCCGGCCGTGAGGCCGAGGCGCAGCGCTTCGCCCGCCGGACCATCGACACATTCGGACGGCTGGGCCTCGACACGGTGGTGGTCAACGCGGCCGGTTGCGGCTCCTCGATGAAAGAGTACGGCTATCTGCTGCGCGATGACCCAGCCTACGCTGAGAAAGCCAAACGTTTCTCCGCAGGGGTGCGTGACGCGTCGGAGTGGCTGGCCGAATTGGGTCCGGCGGCGACGCGCCACCCGTTGCCGCTGACCGCCGTCTACCACGACGCCTGCCACCTGGCGCACGCGCAGGGCATCAAGCGGCAGCCGCGTGATGTGCTCAAGGGCATTCCGGACCTACAGCTCCGCGAGGTCCCGCGCGAGTCCACGATCTGTTGCGGCTCGGCCGGCGTCTACAACATGGTCGAGCCGGGTCCGGCCATGGAGTTGGGCGAGCGTAAGGCGCGCAACGTGCTCGACAGCGGCGCCCAGTTGCTCGTTACCGCGAACCCCGGCTGCCTGTTGCAGATCCGCGCTGCCCTGGAGCGCATGGGTCGGAGCATGCCGATGGCGCACCCCATGGAAGTGCTCGACGCCTCGATACGGGGCGAGCCGATGGAAAAGCAATTAGCTGTTAGCAATTAGCTTTCGATACCGGTGAGGCTGTCGCCGCCCCACCTGACGCAAGCAGCGCCGGATGCCGCGACAGCTGGCATGCTCCTCCACCAGCAGCGTCAGGATGTCCCGCTCCAGGCTCGCGTCGGCGACGGCGGCGGCCGACGGCGCGAACGCCTGCTTCAGCACCGCCTGGCCGCACGCCAGCCAGGTGTACAAGGTCTGCGCGACACGCGCGCGGGTGCGACTGAGCGCCGTCACCACGCCGTACTCCCCCGCGTGGGCCAGCAAATAGCTGACCCAGGCCATCCGCTCGCTCGGTGTGCTAAGCACATGACCATAAGTTCGGCACGTTTTTCGCGCTGGCTCACGCCCAGATAGGCCATGCCAGACTTGTGGACACCTGCTTAGGGCTTATCAAGGAACAACGTATCCACTTTTCGCGCCTGTTCACGGGTAAACAGGGCACAAGGTTGACTACGTTATTCTCTGGCAGCCCCTTAGCATGTGTGTACCCCATGGGATCCTCCCTGGTTGCGATGATCGTTGGTGGTACACCGACCATACTAGCCAGGGAGGTTTTGTGCAAGTCACGGGTAGATTGTCAAGCGCAGCCGCCCCATTTTGAACCATGTCTAAAGGTATCACTCTAAAAACTCAGGGGCAGGTATACTGAGTCCACTGAGTAGGCGTGCTGTAAGAGTAGGGCAAGGATGCTAGACGACCTGGATCTGAGCGGGATCGAGGACCCCGAGGCAC
>JAABUX010001780.1_pt1 | contig 31747 bp, 45 predicted proteins | sample 5561851 | NCBI WGS metagenome assembly JAABUX01 (sample SAMN10711883, study PRJNA513361) | rock metagenome | isolation source: Antarctica rocks | place: Antarctica: Victoria Land, Richard Nunatak red sandstone | collected 2016-01-03
CCCCACCGTGTCCCACGACGCTCCCCCCCTCACACCCGGCTACACCACCCACGACGACGCCGGCTCCGACGGCGACGACACCCTCCACGCCCCCATAACCTTCTACCGCGTCCCCAACTGTCTAGAATCACGCATCGATTTCCCACCTCCACCTCCACCCCCATCTCTATCTCCATCCGCCATCAACAATAATACAACAGACCCGGACCCAGAAACTACGGTAGATGTGATATATGTCGATTTCATCGAGGAGTATATCCTGCTGGCGTTGAAGTTTCTAGGGACGGATTATGCGCAGGGGGATACGGAGGTGTTTATGGAGGGGAGGGGGATGACGGGGTTGATTGCCGAGTGGGTGGGGGGGCATTGGGGGTGTGAGGTGTGAGTGAGGGAGGGAGTTGGATGCGGGTATGGGTTTGGGTGTGGGTGTGATGGTTGGGCTTGGGGTAGGGGAGGGAAGGAGTGGTGTGTTGGTGGCTGGAGGGGGTAGGAGATGAAGTGCGTTGCGCTGCGTTCGATGTTGGGAAATACGTATAAGTAGGATCTATCAACTTGCTCGATCACAATATATAAACAACGCAACAAATCTCGCTTCGCCACGTGGAAAGCCACATCATATTCTTACGGATTTAACGTATATTCATCACTGCCACCCGAATACAACATACATGTATCAAGATCGCACAGGCTAGACAAACTCCGTCTCACCACCCTGATGTGTTTCTAATGCTGTTTTCGATGAGTGGAGAAGCTGTTATTACATACATACAGATCTTGCCCCGCGCACCCTGGATGATTATGCACGCAGGGTACAATCGATGGTTGATATCATGTACCTATGGGATTATAGAGAAAACCGAGCTCGACGACGAGCAGGGGATCACGATGCTATTATGGGAGTCCAGCAGGTACAATGGTAGTGCACTGCCGACCTCCTCCGAAGTCCATAAGTAGCCAGCTCGTACGGGAAGCGCTACGGCCGAACCCAGACCTGCCAGTCGGCCGATTGCAAGCCCGGCGGTCGCTTCAGCCTAGACTCGTCGCGCAAGAAATTCCGAAGCGCCATTCTGGATTCCGACACCCATTCTTCGTCCTCGTCCTCGTCCTCGTCCGCAGCCTCAAAGACCTCAGAGGGGAATGTCAACTTCCGTAGCGAAGCTTTGTGTTTAGCGAAAGGGTCTTTGGCGTGTATGAAAATTTCGTAGATGAGATCGGGTTCTTCTTCGGACTCGTCACGCAGGAGAAGGCTTTGTAAGGGCGGCAGGCTTCGCAGAACTTGAGGTAGGATTCTTCGGTTGGGTGCTGAAGGGTCGTGATGGGCAAAGCGATAAACTTCGAGGTCTGTTAAACGAAGGTTGGAGAAGTGCTGATGAACCTCTGCGTTGGTGCTTGTGGAGATGGCGGGAAACTGAAGTCGTCTGAGTCTTGGCTTGTTGGCGACATAATCCACCGGCATAGAATCCTCGTCGCAGATAAGCGTGTGGAGATGGGCGAAGCGGTGAGCAAGCATCTTGGCAAAAGTATACAGCATTCGTGGTGGTGGTTTGGGGTCTCCAACTTCCGTGGTGGCAATGGTGAATTGCCTCAGATTCGGAATGTGCCTGAATGCCTCTCCAATCTTCATCATCTCCATATCACAAGCCTCATGATAAGGATTGCCTTTGGACTGGTCCCCCATAGCAGATCGCTTGGCGTCTGCAATGTTCACTTGCCGAAGACGTTTTCCGAGAGCTCCAACGATCTTTTCAGGATCAATGTCATGTAGTTTGAAGCTGACGTTTACAACATGGTGCAGATACTTCTGACCAACTTGGTCGAACCAATCGAATAGCTCTGCTTGTCCATCAAAGGCGAGATGGCGCTTGAACTGGAATGGCAGGACCTCTCTTGATAGCTGGCGGTTGACGACCATGAGATCAGTCAAGGAGGATGGAGCGTCTTTCAAAACATGCTTGTAGACTATCTCACGTAGTTCTAGAGCTATTGTGAGAAACCGTGGAGCTGATGGGGCAGCAACCCTTGCCTTGCCATTTGTCTTAGGCTTGCTAGGCCTTGCTGGAGGCCGAGGCATGAGCTTGCGAGGGCTGGGGGCTCTGAGAACGGTCTACAGCCTCGCCAACGTACAGAGACGCCCCTTCAATGATATGGCTTGGTGCACGATGTGTATTGAAAGGGGGGCAGTACACTCAGCGAAAAAACAGACGAGCTTCAACATATAAAAGTACAAAGGCTGGCCAAAGAAAACAATCATCGCGCTATATCTACTAAAATGATATGTGCACCGAACAGAATTGGAAATGCTCGGGAGGTTGAACGAGGGATAATTAGATCAAATGTAACAGCATTGTCACAATGTTGACAAATCACAAGACAGAGATGTGAGCCACGGGCAGGGTGAAGTACTAAGGCATTTTCAAGTAGTTCTTTTCTTTGAATTGATAGCGACGGAGGTAAGACATGACGGAGATGAGTAGCAGAGCTTATCCGCACCGAAGGAGCCAAGGAGCACTGAAATCGAGCACAGATGATGGGCTCACTCACACCTACCTCAAATTCTGAGCCTGTTGCTTTGTGGCATATGCTCCGAAGTTGGAAGTTAGTAGATGAAGTAGCACACGATTCGGTGGTGACCAGTCCCTCAAGCGCCAGCGCGGTTCTTCAGGGCGGCTTGAAGGCAAAGGGACCAAAGGCATTGTAGGTGGCAGTGGGAGCCGATGGGGTCCTTGTTCTTGTCCACATATCTCCGTATTGCCTCTTTCAGCTGTACATTGGATCTGGAGGCTTGCAGCAGGGGCAGGTGGAAGAGAGCAAGGGATGTGGCTGCTCAGATGTGACAAGCCACCATCTGGCTTGGGCCGGGTCAAGGCAATCGTCCGGAAGAAGTTTGCCGTCTACCACTTGCTGATTCGACCGCCTTACGATCCCAAAGCCATGTGCTTGGTCAAGCGGCCTTGCATATGAATCTAGATCCGAAGAACGTGGCGATGGGATGGAGGAAGCGGCTGAAAGGAACGTGGGGTGGAAGAAAGAAAAGATGTAACGAAACTTGAAGGCGAAAGGAAGACCGAAGGAGGCTAAACCTAAGAGGGATAGTTCGACTTTAGCCGCGCTTGGCTATATTCTATCTGGCCGAGCCTCTCCGCAAAAGAAGTGCCTGTTCGTTCTCGCTCATTTCATGATAGAACTTAATCTCCCGACTCATAGATAGCAATTGTACGATTGTGATTTGACTAAGAAGCTCCATTGTAGCAAGCCGAACGCCTCCGTAGCAATACAGGCTCATGATTTATTGCCCTTGACACATCTCAGCGTTGACTTTCTGTCAAGCTCGGCATCGTAGGCCCATACGAGGAGCAGAATGGCCCTTCGTATTCGAACAGCATGCAGCGCCGAACCGACCTCCTCTTCTATCCCGGAACGCCCTTTCGAATCGAAAATGTACATGGGACACGTTGTACACTGTAATAATGAGATACAGCAGGTACATTCCTTTAGGAAGACCATTTGATTCCATGTCAGACCCTCAAGAGCTTAGCGGCATATTTGGCGATCAAATCCTCCGACGGGAAGCTCATGTTCTCCAGTCCTTGCGCGTAGGGCGTGGGCACCTCGGCTCCTGTCACCCTGACCGCTGGAGCATCTAGGTAGTCAAATGCATATTCCATCGTTAGAGCCAAAATCTCAGCTCCCACACCAAAGCTTGGAAAGCCACTCTCCACCGCCATCAGATGGCCCGTCTTCTTCACAGACTTAACAATCGCCTCGACATCTAGCGGTTTGACGGATCGAAGGTTGATGACTTCTGCTTCAATGCCGTAGTCTTTTTTCATTTGCTCGGCTGCGGTGAGAGATTGGCCTACGCAGCGGGAGAGGGTGACGATGGTCAGATCCTTGCCGGGGCGCTCAATCTTGGCTTTGCCAAAGGGAATTACGAAGTCGTCTTTCTGTGCCGCCTCGGACATGGGAAAGCCCGTGCCGTAAAGCAGTCTGTAGATCGGTCAGTCTAGATCCATCTTTTCTTCAGGTCTACGGCCTGTAACGCGTGCATACTCGTTTTCCAACACAACGACGGGGTTCGGATCTCTTATCGCAGCCTTGAGCAGCCCTTTCGCATCTTCCGAGCTCCAAGGCGCAACCACCTTTAAGCCTGGTATACTTCCATACCAACTGGAGTAATCTTGGGAATGCTGTGCAGCCACGCCAGAAGCGAAACCATTAGGTCCTCGGAAGGTGATATTGCAAGGCTGGGTACCACCGGACATGTAATGTGTTTTAGCGGCCGAGTTGATGATCTGGTCGATAGCTTGCATGGCGAAATTGAATGTCATGAACTCGCACTGTGATGGTCCTTTAGCTTGAGCTGTACTAAGTGCACTGTTCCAGAGTCAATGAACATACCACCGGATGCAAACCTGCCAGTGCAGCTCCAACAGTAAGACCAGCGAAGCCAGACTCTGTGATCGGACTATCGATAACCCTTCTCTCGCCGAATCGGTCCAACAGGCCCTTTGTGACCTTGTAGCTGTTCATAGCCGTTAGCCAATGCATCGGAGGCAGACGTTGCGAGCGTTGACAGCTTTAGGCTCAGCAGGCCGGGTGTAGGGGCTGTTCGGTCACTTACGCTCCATTGTACTGAGCAACTTCCTCTCCCAGGACGAAGACCTTATCGTTGGATTCCAGCTCTTCCGCCAGCGCTTCGTTGAGAGCATCTCTCACAGCAACCTCTTTCACTCCGCTAGGTGTAGCATATTGCCTTCGGCCGAAGAGCGTGGGTAATGAGGCTGACGCTTGTATAATGGATTTGGTCGGATGATTGAAGGGTCGTGAAGCGGAGAATAATTGCGAAGCCGGGCGGAGAAGGCGTGAGGCGACCATGGCAAGGTTTACGAACTTCGGATCAGGCAGTGAATGTGTGAATGTTGGAGCTATAACTTCATCTTTGGTGGGAGTGCTTTAAGCTATTTGAGCTTGCTCGGCGAACTTACGGCTAATGTTGAGAACCGAAAAATGGCGCTAGTCGAAATTCAGATAGCGTGTGTATCAAGCAAAGTCCCCACGAATTCTATGTAGATATCCACATGGCAGTTCCGAAGTAATTTAAGAGTCGACTGCTAGACAGGTGTCAATACACATACAAGCCAGGAGTCCCGTTCATGTTTATTGGCTAGATTAGGTATTAATTACTCGGTAATTTGCGTTGACTATGCTGCATTGTTCGCATCAAGCATATGGTCGCTCAATGTCGCAAGACAACTCATTATTGTACAAATCCTAGAGTTCGGAGCCTCATCAAGATCCTGCCGGAGGTTTCCTGGCAACCATGAGATACATTGGAGTGAAGAGCTTCTCCTTGCCACCAGCGACCAAGGAGTCTGCGGCGCGCCCGAGGCTCTCTGCAGTTTTCCTTGTTCCTTTCGGCGCAATTCCGATCCTTTCCATTCCGCCAATAGCACCGTGAGCTACGAACCTCCCAACTGTCGTCATTCGAGCTATGGTAAGCAGGTCACCAATACTGCTAGCCATCCTCAAGTCTCCATCCAAAGGGTAGTACCATGGCCTCGCATCCGGTCGATCGGCCAGGTCCTCATGCACCTCGAGATTGAAGCCAGCGGCTCTGATGGCCTCTAAACCTTCAGAAATCTTCACCATGTTTGATATGCCATCGCCCTGTTCAATTCCCAACCGCACCTCACGATGGTGAGGATTCTCATTGTCATAAGCCTCGGTCATGAGCCATTCGTAAACGCCGAATACACCGCCAGGTTTCAGTACCCGGAATATTTGGGAGTAGATGCCTTCCAAAGACGGGGCGTGGACGGTCGCTTCAATGGCGTAAACGGCGTCGAAGGAATTGGAAGGAAAGGACATTTGCTACCGGCCCATGAATAACTGCATCCTCACAAGCTGGAACTCAACGTACCATGAAATCGCCTTTTGTGAAGCTTAGTTGCTGCGAGAGACCTTCATCGGCAGCATAGCGTTCGGCTCGTTCTATCTGGTAATCATTGTTGTTCAGTCCAACGATATTGACGCCAGCAAATTTGGCTATCTCTCTGGCTGGTCCTCCAACGCCGCAGCCGACATCTAGGACCTTCATACCATCCCGAAGTCCCATCATGTGTGCCAAATAGTGTTCATGACGAGCAATGGCCTGGTGAAAACCCTCCCCATAGGCGAACCGGCAAAAGTGGAAGCAGCCACCCCAGCCGTATTCATATAGGTCTGTTGCAAGGTTATAGTAGTGCCGAGTGAGGGTCGCATACTCTGCTCTACGGGCCTTGTGACTGTTCAGCTTGATGCAATAGCCTACTTGAAAGGAGTGATACTCACTTCTCTAACAACCGAAGTCTCCGTACCTGCGGACTTATTGTCCCAATGCTTAAAGTACTCATCAGTAGCTGCCTTGTGGGCGTCGTGATTCTTGTTGAGCATTGAGCGAAACCCTCCCTTGGAATCTGCTGATTTGCCATGCATGGCCATGTTGAACTCAGCATCACGGGAGTGGTCTTCGCTTTCGAGTGCAATTGGCGCCATTGTAGTAGTCAGGCAGGAGGAGTAATAATTGAGGGCCCGAATTCGAAAATCTCTAAGTCAGAACCTCGGTGTGGGAAAGAGATATAAAGCAATTCGCAACAAGAGTGAGCTTCTTCTATTGAAGAAACAATTTCTCAGCCCAATCCAGTTTAGCTCCCATGGATAATCAAGCGGGATCTTCATTCTCCATCTCACACCACGCCCGGAGCTTCTTTCTTATGTTATCACGCCAGCACGAAAGTGTCAACTAGCTTACTGTCTTTACTCCGACACTCTCCAGTGACCGCACACGGAATTCTACTTCGTACTGCCTCCACGATCCATAAAGAAGCGTCGCTTACTTAGTTCTCCCAGTCTCGTGAGCTTGCGACATGCCACCTCAAATAAAACAAGACTTGAATCGATCGGGATGGGAAACTACGGACTTCCCGAGCGTCTGCGAGAGTTGTCTGCCTGACAATCCATACGTGCAGATGCTCAAAGATGACCATGGCGCAGAGTGCAAGATAGTAAGTTTCTCAAGCAGTTCTATCTACAAAGAGAAAAGCTAATATTGAACCCGCACTTTAGTGCACACGGCCTTTCACAGTATTTCGTTGGAAAGCGGATAGGACAGCGCGAACGAAGAGAACCAATATTTGCTTGACTTGCGCTCGCCTCAAGAATTGCTGCCAATGTTGCATGCTTGATCTGTCATTTGGGTTGCCTATTGTTGTCAGGGACGCTGCTTTGAAGATGGTAGCTCCAGGGCCCGAGAGTAGCATAAATCGAGAATACTACGCGCAAAACAATGAGAGGGAGATTGAAGAGGGAAGAGGTGGCACGGAGGAATATGACAAGACGGATGATAAGGCACGGGAGCTCCTCAGACGGCTGGCAAACAGTGAACCTTACTACAAGCGTCAGCGACGACTTGAAGCCAGCGAGGACACAGAGAAGGCAGATGGAGAAGGGTCTGAACAGGGAAGTCAGAAGCGCATCGCTGCTACGCCTGGATCGATAGGGCCAATTCGAACGCAGGATAGCAGAGGAGGTCGCGGTGGAGCTGGTGGAGGCATGTCCAGGGGCCGGGGTGGTGGACGAGGAGGGAGAATCTTTCCTCCCACTGCGCAGTTGCCACCACAACCTCGGGATATACTACCTCCACAAGATCCAAACATCACTTCTCTTTTCGTTACCGGCGTCGAAGATGATCTACCAGAGCATGCTCTACGAACATTCTTCACGCCATTCGGCGTCCTTCGCTCGCTGATATGTTCACACCGGTCGCATTGTGCATTCATCAACTACGCCGCAAGGGAAGGCGCTGAAGCAGCAGCAGAACATTGCCGGGGAAGAGCTGTGATCCACGGCTGCCCATTACGAGTTAGTTGGGGCAAACCGAAAGCGCTGGATCATCTGGATACAGAGGAGCGTATGGCTAATGCACGAGCTGGACGTGACACAGCGCGAGCCATCAAGGCGGCAAGCGGACCCACGCAGACAGGGATTATGCATGGAGCACCAGTCGCGGATGATATAGATGATCTCGCAGCCATCGCACCTCCTCCCGGGCGAGATGATGTGCATTACGCATCTCTGTCTGGAAGTTGAGAAACAGCGACTTGCTTGGCATTATACTACCAAAAACGCAAAGTACTTGGACGAATTGGGACATCGCCACCAGAAGAGGTCATCAAGGCCTAGGTGCTCCTGCACTGATGAGCCCATGCTCGGCTTGCGTTACATTGTAAGCCTTTCATTAAAGCATATGAGGACCGGTAGAGAGCGGCTGACGACCATGCAGTGGATGAAATTGTCTTAGCACGGCGGAATGAGGACCGAACGGGCACCTGCGAGTCGCGGACGATCCTTGTGGCTTTGTGGGCCAAGAAATCGGTTACGTTTACATAGACGACTGAACTGGGTACTTTACGAAGACATCAAAGGCGAGGATCATAGGTGGGTGTAGGAGAGGGATTAAAAATAGATTAGGCAAGGTATGATGATGAAGTAGATTGCAATGGACTGTAGAAACCGTAAACAAGGCCACTCCAAGAAGTTTTATGAACATAGTCTCCTATTGATTTAGAATCTCGAAGGGCTGCGCCAAGGCTCCAGCCAACTGAATGGGTCTTGGAATTCTCAAAGCAAAGCTAGACCTGCAGATAGTCGAGCTAAGGATACAATCAACCTTGACGGGCCTAGCTGCCCACTAGCGCGCTCCGAGTCTACAGCAAGATACGCTACCCTGTGCTTGACGAATGATTGGGACTGGTCACTTTTCTACATCTACATATCCTTGGTTGACACATTGACACCTCAACTATCGCCGAGATCGACTCATCAGTTTCAGGGGGCTGTGAAGCTATATCAAGACACAATGGCAGAAGAGTCGCTCCAGCCCGCAAACTCAACCACCATTGCTATTCCTAGGCTGGAAGACGAACACACCCCTGCAGTATCTTCTCCTTTGAATCCTGATACTGCTGCTTTACGGACTCGGACGCGCGAGCAAAGGGAAAAGAAAGCTGCAAGCCATTCCATCCATATATCTGTCACTCGGCTCGTCTGACCTCTACTTGGTGCAGACATTGAAGAAGCGCGAGCTTGCCGATGGAGAACATCAAGGCCCCGGCAAGAAGGTGAAAAAGATCAAGGAAGATGTGAGCTACATTTCACCCATCAGATACCGCCTTCCCTCGCCCAAACCTACAGACTTTGATCCGCCAAAAGCCCCAGTCCTGACCCCGGCATCGGAGAGAGCAGGAAGGCAATTGTACGAGACCACAGAGCACGTATATAATCGCAAAGGGTTTCGCTACACATATGCCATCGTCGATCCAAAATTTCCTGCCTCACGATACCATCGAGCTTCCGAGGTAGAGCCATTTGAGTCCCGCTTAGACTTTAAAGACGCCGGTTCTCACATGCTCTTCGACGCGCAAATCTCAGCTTTATCCACCGAGAAAGGCTTCAGGATGGCACGGGCAAATGTTGGCGCTAGAGAGGGGCGATTTTACTGGGAGTGCAAGATCTTGAGCGGCGTGAAGGCTGACCTGATGGACGGTAGTGGTCAAGAAGGAGGGGGCCATGTTCGCGTGGGTTGGGCGCGGCGTGAGGCGAGTTTGGAAGGTCCCGTCGGGTTTGACGCCTATTCATATGGCCTTAGGGACGTCCAAGGGCAAAAGGTTCACATGTCAAGGCCTAAAGACTATGCGAATGCGGACTTTTGTGAAGGAGACGTGATCGGACTCGAGATTACCTTGCCTTCTCTATCTTTACATCGCAAGGTCGTTGATGGTGTATACAATAAGGCTGTGGATGTCAGTGACGACTTAGACCCAGCGTCAAGCGGGGAGTTTCACGATATCATCAGAGACCGAGTCCCAATACGCTACAAAACCCAACTATACTTCGAAGTAAGTGCGCTCTTCTTGTTGGCCTTGTATTGGGTCGCACGCCAGGGTTTACATTGCGTACTGAACTTGGCTAATTATCTCTAGCAAATCGAATACAATCCAGTCAAACCTCTCGAGGAACTTGCAAATCCAAGTCCGGCTGTTGTTCCTAGCAGTGGTCCCGTCGTGACGGATCCACCGAATCCAAATCACCCCGAGCCATCTCTACGCACACTCCCCTTTTCCAATATGAGGTTTTACAAGAACGGCGAAGAGCTTGGTGCCGCCTTCACAGACCTGTTGGCCTTCCTGCCACCAGCCTCCAAGCCGCTCAATCAACCCGGTGCAAGGGACGGGATGGACGATGGTACCCTAGGCTACTATCCTGCCCTGAGTACTTTTCGCGGCGGCGCCGTCGAAGCGAATTTCGGACCACACTTCTGGTATCCCCCTCGGGATCTCGTCTCTGGAGGCGAAGTCGAAGTGTCCGACGCCTCAGACACGACGCTCAACCCAGCGACGAAGAAACACATCGCAGGAAGCCACACCAAGCTACGCCCCATATGCGAGCGTTTCAACGAGCAGATCGCCGAGGACATCACCATCGACATTGTCGACGAAGTCGATTTCTGGGCCCAAGATGGGGACGAGACCGAGGGCGGCGCCGCGAACGGTCTCAGTGATCAGGTTCCGTCGATCTTGGGACCTGTCGATCTGCAGGCACCGGATCTGCTGGCTGCGACCGCTGACGCTGGCGATGTCCTGATGAGTGAGCCGGGGATTAGGGAGATTATCCAGGAAGAGGATTGAGGCGGTGGCACAGTGGCTTATGCCTCGAAGGTGTTTCACCATTGATTTTATCTCTGTTCCGATTAAGCATCTTTGTCCATGTTGCAAGCCACAACTGGGTATCGTGTCTATTACCTGCTGCTCCCCTGAAATGCTTACATACCCATCGCTCCAAAGGAGAGCCGCCGTAGTATCATGTTCTCCCTCTCACCAATTCAGAAATCTTTGCATCTAAAGTCGCACTACAGTACCACCTGAGCTCTACAGCATCCCAATCCCAACCCCAACCCAAATACTTCAAACCACATATCCACTCTGCTCCTCCAACATCGCCATAAATAACGCGCAATCCCCAATCTTCCACCCCTCGTAAACTAATCGCTTTCCATCCCTTAGCGCAGCCACTACCTCATACTAAACTAGCTTCTACGGCGTGGAATCCAACTCCCACCGCAAACATCCTCACGCACAGCCTCCCCGTCGATCTTCAGCAATATTTTGGAATTTCCAAGCTATGTTTCAGACCAGCGCCGCAAGCTATCTTGTTTCAGAAGCTGAAGAAAGTGATTTTTATTGGGGGGGAAGGGTGTGGGCTGAGAGGACTGGGAGGCTGGGAGAATCCTGGAGGAATTGGGGGTTTGGGCGCAGTGCTCAGTTTTTCTCATTTTGGGTATTGGTGAAGATTTGATGAAGATTTGATGGAGGGGGGAGGTTTGGTAGTTCGGAATTGTTGTATTTATAATTGGGGGGGAAGTTGGTTTTTTTTTGGTTACGATAGCATATAGAATATGTCGTCTGCAGCATTGTGGAATGTATCTTATACCTGTCTTCTGACTTTCTTTGCGGATATTGACGTCTAAGTCGTTGTTATCGATCACACTCCTTACCTTCTGCTCAATATTCAAGCATTGACGAACGACATGCGCGTCCCACTTGCTATCGTCCTGGATGCAACCGACGAGATTCCACCGCCCTACCAATCAGCTTCCTTCAATGCACCACCACCACCAGCCTTTCTCGCCATCCCAATCTCTTCGCAATTGCTTCCGACATTCTACCTCGCTTCCTCACCTCAAGCCGCGAACTTTCACCTCGGTTCTGCGCCCCCGTATCGAATCTTCACTTCGGGACGAACACCAATCACAAAAGCTGCGCTGGAGACGGAGGATGGAGGTCCTACAGGTCTCCCGCCAGCTTATTACTCTTACGAAGCTTTGCCGATGCTTGAAAGTGGCCACTGTTGTACTAGGCCTCATAAGGGTTTCGGACGTTGGTTCGGTCAACCGATTCCGTCTCTTGAGATGGCGGTAATGCTGGGGTCGGCCATGGCGTTTGTGGTGGTTACGGTGCTGATTGCAGTCACATGAATCATGTACGATGGGGTGAATGAAGAATCTTTTCGTTTCGGGCCTCTGCCCGCATCGATGTGGACGATTGGCCTTGACATGTCTCGTCATAAGCGGCGTCGCGGCATCATGCATCAACTGCTGTTGAGTGGGTGGGATTGGGAAGATCTCGCCAGGATCACTTTGGTGAATTCAAGATGTGTGATTTGTATACGAGCTTGTTGCCTCCCTTCTGAGTTGTACGTTAGCCTCTTCATGTCGGTATGGCGAGAGGGGAGCAGCGCGATGATGGCGCGATGGTACAGAAGTGGGTGAAAGTGGTGGGCTGGCTGGCAGTATTGAAGGCTGGGGTTGGTTGGATTTGTGAAAACCGGGCGGGCCATTATTCAGCAAACACACATAGGGTGTTTGATTGTATCGTCAAATCCCTTGTATAGGATTGCGCTTTCGAACGAATTGAGAAAGAATAGAACCTCGGTCCCATTTCTCCTCAGGGTGCATGGTGCAGTATGCTGCGTGCAGAACCCGCAACACAAAGAACCCGGAAGATAACCAAGCGGAGCAGATGAATTTCCCAGGCGCGCTTATGATCTAGGCAGTAGCTCATTTGTTGAGGAATTGATGGGTATCATGAGTGCAACAAAGCATCCCTCGAGAACGCCTCGGTCCGTCTACTCGTAAGTATCGATCCTCACGTACGAGCAAAGCACCCGAATCGCCACCGTGCGCTATTCGCAATCTGTCGTCAGACCCTGCTCCGTAAGATGGTCACGTCAAGCCTGGTTGAATTTACTATTGGCCGAGGCAAATAGCTCCTGCTGTTGTTGCAATAGCTGTTCCTGGCTGAGACCACTCTGGTCCATCTTGCTAGTCTTCTTTTCTCGTGTCTGCGGTAGCATTTGTGAGCTATTTTTACAGACTTGCCAGTCCTGGCCTCAAATGATAGTAGAGTGTTTGGTGATGTTGCTCGCTCACCTTCAATGATTCTTTCATGTCACCCGCGCTTGCTAGCACCTCCCGAACGTATTCAGGGAAACCTAGCTCCCTTAGTGCCTTGTCGATATGTTCAGGCGCTATTGTTTTCTTGGCCTCCTTCTCCGAAATCTCATTTGCTTCTGAAGAGATGAGGGTAATGAACTCGACACAGCAGTCTATGAGAAGATCGCGAGCGTCTTTGCCGAATGCGAGTGAAGATTCGGAATCTGGAGAGGCGAGAATCTCGGCGACAATCTTTTGGACAGTTGCTGTGGGACAGATCATGGATTAGCGGGGCTCAGATAGAAGTAAGGAAAGAAAAATACTTACCTTTGGGTAACGAGAGCTCATCTGTGCCTAATCTCTCGTCAGCATGCTTTAAGACAGCAACTGATCGACCTTACCCCCAAAGTCCTTATCTGACATGCTCGTTGACAGGCTAGAAGCTTGTACGTTGATCGATCAAACAGTCAAGTCTTAAGTGAGGACTGCAGCACCCTTGAGGGAGGCTGTCGAGTATAGTAGGCGCACAGCGCGGCTGAACGGTCGAAAGATTTTCCTAGCGTAGAAAAGAACTAGTTCCATTGAAACGAAAACTTTTCCTTCGGGCCAAAATCGATGTTGATCTTCTAATTTTCGTTCCTGGTCATGGCACAACGGATTCCAAAGCAGATTTGGCTGCCCCAGCGCTAGGCCGCAGTATTCTGTCTGGGAATGGTAAGTTAGTCCTCCCAACTTTCGTTGCTTCGGGCCCTACGTGATGAACATTGTGTCGCCCCTATCTTACTAGAGCTCTGCTTTTCTGAGGATGTACCTGTCCCGCCAAAGGACCTTCTGATCTATTGAACGAGCTCAATCCTCTTCTTGCGTTAAGCTCCCGCTATCTCAAGCTGATTAAAGTAGATTTAGCTTTAAAACTGTATACGTACTGATCATCTACGGGAGAAAGGAGAGGAGCATACATTTTAGCGGCTACCAAGGTAAGTCCAATCATTTTTGAATCTGCATAGACTCCTCCTGCATGAATCATATGATGAGTAACACATGTACTATCAAATACCGATCTACAATGACGAATCAACTGGTTCGATTACCTGACAAGCGTACACCTTACAAGGACTTTGTTGAAAGAGCAGTGGAATTTGTTAAAGAGGCTGACCAAAAGTATACAGGACCGTCTGGACTGTCAATCAGGACCGAATGTAAGCTTGGCCCAACGTTTCTATATAATTCAATATCTCAAAATGGCATATGATGACTTCAAATATTTCATGCTAAAACTGATGACTGTCATCATGGTCATATGAAGCATCAACGTATTTTCATCTTTCGGCTGATGCCACATCTGTGAAATACCTATTGTTGTACTCCCTTCTGCTAAAACAAGGCTAATACGCGACATCCAACAGGCAATTCAAGTCTGTGAGTGATTCTCAGCGGCTCTATCCCTATTGATACGCCTCAAGTTCGACGCTCTCCCAGCTGTCTACTTGTCAATTTCAGTTCCAAGGACGGCAATCGCACAGCACTTACTTCAGGTATTGTCCGCTGAGATTCTTCGGTGGATCCAGAACGAGCTTCGCCATCACATTGCCTGGCTGTTCTGGGCGCAGCAACTTTTTACTCTTGTGCAAACTCTGAAATTTTTCAACATCCTTCTCTGCCATTTTGCTGTGATGAATGTCTCGCAATTCCTTTTGCATATCAGTATCCACCACCCCTGGTCGAATTGAAAGTGCGGTTAGCTGCGGTTCTTCACATGCTAACTGAGCCGCGAGCTGGTTCATTGCCGCTTTCGAAGCACTGTAAGCTCCCCAGGCACTGTAAGCTCCTGTGGAAGCGCCCGAAGATGTAAGAAGGATGCAACCGCTAGTCTTCCTCAAGGCTGGCAATGCAGCCTTTGCCTTTTTCTTGTTAGCAGTGAGCCTTAGCTAGGTGGAAGGTCGCTCACAAATGCAACAGCACTGAAGAAGTTCACGTCGAAAACCTTCCTCCACCCGTCGAGATCACAGTCTTCGATTTTGTCAATCGGGCCCATCACCCCGTGATTGATTATAAGGCCGTTCAAGTGCCCAAACTCTCGGAGAGCAAGATCAACGGCGCTCTGAGCAAGTGAGAAATTGCTCATATCGCCAAGTAACATTCGAACTTGCTTTGGGTTCTCATCTCTCAATTTCGTCAAAGCTTCCTTGGAGCGCGCTGACACAACCACATTGTGTCCCTCCAAGATGATTTTCTTCGCTATCGCAAGGCCGATGCCTAGAACGTAGGTCAGAAGCCGCCGGAAGGAGTCCCCCCAAAGTTCGTCTCACCTCTTGAAGCCCCTGTGACAATAACTGTCTTTCCAGCCATGCCTCTGCTTGTTGCCGTTGTTTTTCTGCATGAGAGTTTGAGGAAAGCGAGCGACGGTTGTGTGATACGTCATACCGCTTGGCGCTACGACTACCCGATGTCGGTGGATCTTCGTCGTGACGGCGAGGAGAACTTCTCTTCTCACACTATGCTACAATTGCCAACAGCTAGACCTCTTTAGCAGCAACATGCCTAGTGTGATCGTTGGCACTGGAATAATTGGGGTGGCTACAGCGTACTATCTCTCACAGTCGACCAAGGAAGAAATCCACATTATCGAAGCGTCGCCCGAGCTTTTTGCTTCTGCATCTGGCAACGCTGCTGGCTTCCTTGCTCGTGATGTGAGTCATATTTGTTGTCCATAACTGTCTCGATCTTGACTCTGTTAGGTCTTATGACACAGATTTCAATGGCACATCCGCTCGGGACATGTCGTATTGGTCCGATATAGCGATGAAAGAGTGCTGACTCTGAGATTGTTCAGTGGTTCGGATCTAGCCTGGCCAATTTGGGTGCCCTTTCGTTCGACCTTCATAAACAGCTCGCCGAGGAATATGGAGGCCATAAGCGATGGGGTTACAGCCCGAGTTTAGGAACTAGCATGGAAGAGGTACTAGGAGGTGGCGATGGAACCGACTGGCTGAGAGAGGGTACCAGCAGGTCTAATGCTGCGGTGATGGCTACTAAGCGCGATGGGAATAACCCTGCTTGGTTGCTAAATCGAGACGCTTTGAGAATCATATCAGAAGGGAGCACTACGGCACAGGTGGACCCTCTACTTTTGTGCCGCTTTCTTCTCGAAGCCTGCATCAACCGCGGTGTCCGTCTTCACCAGCCGGCTCGTCCAATCTCACTTACCCGCTCTTCATCTGGCACCATTTCCTCTGTAGAGATCATCAATGCATCCACTCAAGAAACAAAGACACTTATATGCACTAATCTCGTGCTCGCGGCGGGTGCTTGGACGCCAGAAGTCTATCGTCTTCTCTTCCCAAATTCGAAGCTCAAAATCCCCGTCACAGCACTCGCAGGTCACAGCCTCGTTCTCCAAAGTCCACACTGGCCGCCGCTAAAATATGATCAAAGGAAGGGCGACAACCCGCTACATCGACAGGACTGCCATGCCGTGTTCACAACGGATATAGAAGCCGGATACTGTCCGGAAGTCTTCTCTCGTATGCCTGACGGCTATATCTACTTGGCAGGACTCAACAGCTCAACATATCCGTTGCCCAAGGTCGTTAACGAGAGGGTGATCGATCCGAAGAGCATAGCAGTATTGAAGAAGACTGCCAATAGATTGCTTGGTAATGACTTTGTGGTCGTTAAAGAGAGTGTATGTTTTAGGCCCGTCGCACAACGTGGTGTTCCCCTCATTGCTGAATTGACTGAGGAAGGAGAGGAAAATGTCTTTGTTGCTACCGGCCACGGACCGTGGGGTATCTCCAACTCCTTAGGAACCGGGTTCTGTGTTGCCGGGATGGTGGAGGGAAGAGATATGATGGAATATGTAGGCTGTCTGGGTTTCTGATTTCTCTTTGCCCGCATCTCCTGGCAGTACCGATACCTCTCGCCAATGTTGTTTTTTCAGAATTTGGTTGGAGAAGATTCGCGGTGACAGTCTCTTTTGAGGAAAGCCAAAGTCGCTAGCCTCAAAGATAAGCTCGGCATCTGTTGCACGTTGATTCTACGGGACCGACTATATGATGCACTTCTTGGTGTTGCAGCTCGTCGCCCTCGATCCTTTTCGAAGTCCGGAATGATCACATTTGACGCAACGAATGGGCTCATTAATTCATCCACCCAATCTCCACAACTATACCTCCCCTGGTAAGCTCAGAAAAGCACGAGATTAACATTCCTCCCAGACAACACACCTGTCAGCACTACGTTTTGCGTAGGGGCCAAGGCCCATTGGCCGATTGTGCTCACAGACGCGCAAGGCCCACTTCTTCCTAATGCACATGGCGTTAGTCGTTGGGATGGAAGTTCTCGGCTCAAGTTCGATAGCGGGTAAAGTACCTTGAGGTGGAGACCTCAATCCTGGCGCGTAATAGATACGGGAAGGCGTACCTAAGTATCCATCACATCAATAGGACCTTGCCCTTTCACCGCATATTATATCTTGCGCGTATACCATGAAACGAATCTTTAGAGTCGCACGATGATGGAATCGATCTTGGCAGATTGATTTATCCAGTATGTATATGTTCATTGTCTGTTGTTCGTGCTCTCTCGGGTGTTCAAGCCGTACAATGCGAGATGAAAGTCATCTATTGCCTGTTTGTGTACACGCATTGGGCCTTAGCCGCAGCTATCTCGAGACCTAATTCCATCATCGACTCCGTCGTTGGAAAATTCAATGGATCATATGGACCCGTGGGTCGGGACTCGGAATGCGTCAGTCCTCGTATACATCCTTCTTGGGCCGGACATATCGAGTACAACGCTTGTGCCTACGCTTTTGGTACGTGGGAATGACATTTCCTGTCGCGGTACATGTCTTCATTAGGAAAAAGGTCCAATTAGCCATGAGTAAAGGGTTGACCCGTGATGCAAGCCATACTCTATATGAAGACCAAACCGTATGGCAGCGAGGACAAGGTATTCTTCTCCACGCAATCCGTGCCAAACCCTCCAGTAAATTCCTGGGGCTTACCCAGCGGAATATCTCACGGTGGGTGATCCGGCCATTCAAGCATATACTTATCCGTTCGCTTCACACAAAACCCGAGACTCACATCCGCACCTAGGGAACTGTGCCGTATTCGCCAGCATGGTCAGGGATTTTGGAGATGACACTTTACCCGTCTATTCCAGGGGCCAGTATCTTCCAGGAAGTCATGCACCGCCGATCCAGATTGCCAAATGGGACACGCTCACGCTCGTGATGGAACAGCTGTTGAGCTCGTGTGTGGCGGCCAACGGACGGCCGGGGTGGAGTGCCAGGGTTGGCGATATTGCCGTGTTTTTTGTACCGGAAGATAGTGCGTTTCGGAGACGATGGTGGAGGCAGTTGGGGGAGGTTGGGGGGATGAATTCGACTGGCTCTGTAAGGAGTTCTTGATGGGACAGAAGTTACCGATATACAGGCCTTTACGTTTGCTAGAGGAACAATAGAGATCTGAGACCGCAAGGCCAGATTTTCAACTATGAAGGCGTACGCTAGGCCAGGTTCTTCATCCGGGGTTGACAAACTACGTGTACTCCAAAGAGACAAGCCTACGGAATGGTGGTGAGGATCTGGGGGTATCCCCTGGTCGTGCAGGGGAGGCCGGTCACATTAATATTATTGAGTACCGCAATAGCGTCATGATGCGTCATCCCAAAGCGACAAGTAACCTCCAACCTCTAGTCTATACAACGTCTCTGTTGTTGAACATGATTATGGAAGTTGATGCTCATAAAACTTAACTTCCTGATTTTACACAATAATTGGGATTGCACACGCTATATTCTAGCGCCATCGCCAAGACCTCCGCGTGGATGTTTTCTGGACGACTGGATTGCAGAAGAAACTTTGAACATGTTCATGTCTCCATCATAATCAGCCTGAAGACATGTCTTTCTGGCTGTTCCATTCATGATGAGAGCTTGATATTGCTTAATATCACGGCACACGTGAGAAGGTTTGGAGCCACGTAGTGTTTGCTGAAATACTGGAAGCAGGAGACCATGACAATTTCAAACCTACCGACATATTGTCGGCAAACATTCTCTGGACATCGGACACGTCTCTGCCGTTGTAGGGTACGAGAGACAAGTATTGTTACCTGTCCATTGGACCAGAGCTCTCGAGGCTTGTACCAACATGCACGATCGGCTGGCGACAGGACGTAAGGCAGAGGGGCTGCCCTCGAGTTGCTACCGCCTATACACCCCCAACGCTCAATTATCTCTTCCCAAATGATCATTCACTCGTAGACAGAACTTTTCGGCTTATATACGCTAAAGTCTCGATATTGCTTGCTCTCGAAGGCTGACAACGCTTTCACGGTCTAATACCTACTATTCGAGGATGCTGGAATCGCCCGAATCAACGACACATTCGATCCCATTGGTCGAGTTAGAGGCGGCGTCTGGGAGGAGCACTGGCGATGGCGTTACCGCGAGGATTGCCCTGGATCTGGAGAGAGCAGTAGCGGAAACAGGTAATGGTCTTGTAGATTCCAGTATCCAGCCGATATCCTCGCTGATCATCCCCGAACTTTAGCAGAAAGCAGAAGCAACGTTCAGCCCTCCCATCAGGAGAAACAAGGTTTCTGGAGGTGGTGGCCTTTGAGACGTACGCCTGGTCGAAAGAAGCAATATGAGTTATGGGAAAGACCACCCTTCGTGAGAAGCAGTAAGTCTGCCTTCCTCATGCAAGCGGCTACCATGGATCGCTCAACAGAAGACAGTCGAGGGCCATCCAGAAGGCTATCCCCAAGTTGCTGCATTCATCGAAAGTGATACCACCAAATTTCTTATGGCCAGAAAGTTTGGCTATCTCCGAACGAGACAGCTTCTGGATCTCCAGACTGATCTGGCGCAATACGAACAGGCACTTCTCAACCGAGAAGATAGGGATGCTGCTACTTGCCCATTAGCCATGAGGTCGAGAAATGCTGACGCTATTCGCGAAGAACGGCTTCGGCAAAGTAATTTCCTCCGAAAGATTGGTCGAAAGCTGAAAGAATATGGTTAGCATGCATTAGAATCTTGAGCAACTTGTCATTAACGGAGACAGATGACCTTGTGATGAGAATAGGGTCCTTCGAAGCTCTCAAACCCCCGCATCCACAAAGTTTCAGGAGCTACTCAACGTGGATGCGAACCAACAATCCACTTACAGAAGACGATGCTAGTTTTCTGAATCGCGACGACGACTTTATAGCTCTAGCTGATGACTACGAATACGGTCTTCTCGACAATCTCTTAGAGCGAGGCATCTCTCGCTGGACATCGCGAATTGTGACATTAGAATGAGGGGCGATTTATGACCTGTCACTGATTGGTATTAGAGTATATTTACTACGGCGGTCCAGCTCCTCAAAAGCAGTGATCAGAACATCTACTTGAGAAGCAGATACCGCATCGACCTACTCGTTCGCATTGTTCTCACCTGCATTGCCGTAGGAATCCTGATGGTGCCGTCCGCCTTGCTGTATCTGCTGCCTGGGCACAGTCAGTTCAAAATCGCTCTCATAGCTGTTTTTACAGGTCTGTTCAGTCTCATGCTCGGGGTATCAACTCGTGCCAAGAGGTACTGATAAACAATCCGAAGCCGCACTCACATTTGTCATAGGAATGCTGACGATGAACTTCCAGACATGAAGCCTTCGCCGCATGTGTAGCGTAAGTGCTGTCCATTTCTTATAATCAAAACGTTTGTCTTTAAGGATACAGAGCGATAGTTGCAAGATGCTTCAGCTTTTGGCACAAGAGCCGTATCGCCCGACACGACTTTGAACCTAGATCATCACATTGGTACTAATTAGTGAGGGTGTGCAGGTATGCAGCACTTCTCGTTGTGTTCCTGGTCAACTTTGCCCCATCCGCTCCCGCGCCTTCATGAGATTCGCCCCTTGGCGAGCTGGCAGAATCGATTTCGCCTGGCTGGTTGCCTCTGTTGGAAAGCCACGGTATGAGATGTATGACCCAATAAGATGGTTCCGGCCTGACGTTTGGCCATGTTGAACGTTACCACTTCGCGATCACCGCCTTGCTTGAAAATTCCGTTTCACCAGGTCGAAGGTCAGAAGGCCGGCGCAGGTGTACGCCGGCATCCAACGGGCCATACCTTTCTTGTTCAGACACGATATGGAGATCTAGCGACGTGTATCTTTGTGGTCTTGATTTCGCCGAATCTCCAGACTATGCTATGCTGTGAGCTGCATGGTCGCCACCTCTTACACCATCTCTATCTTTTCCATCGATGCTTTGCTGCACATCGATCACGGACGACGAAATGCTCACACGTGTGCACATGAGTTGGCACAATGAGCTGGGTGTAACAATTCTGACTCTGCCAGCTCGCCCCAAGCGCCCATATGTATCCATAGAGGTGAATCGAACAAGATTGCCAGCAGGACACAGACACTGTACAGAATCCTGAGGATCCAGCGCCTAGAAGACACTGGTAGATTTTACAAGTTTGGAGGCGGTTTGTGATCGTTTTTTGTCTTCTCCAAACATCAAGATCCCCTTTGTTGTTCAATGCCGGCTGATCTCAGCTCTCTCTCCTGTTTCCTATATATTCCTGAGCTTCTCTTGCTAGTAACGTACAGATTTCAAGCATTCCACAAAGCAAAGCCTCCAGATCACGACCAAAGCTTCCGCACTCACAGCATCCTGAACAAGTATTGCTTGAGCTCCCACAGCACCAAGCTTGCAATCTTGAACGACCCATCTCAACAAAAGAACCCATACTCACTCTCCGCACTCCGTACTTACCCTTCACCTACCAGCTGAAAACATGAGCGAAGTCAAAGCTCCTGCAAGTAAAGCCGTCGAAGATGCAAGACCATGCCATCCCAGCCTTACATACCAAGAGGGGGATACTGACGCGTGACACCCAGGCCCCCAAGGCAGACTACGCAATCGACAGCGTTATGTACGAGAAGGGAACAGACAAACCGTTGACGATCGAAAAAAATAACGGCAACGGGACATATCAAGTCAAATCAGATACGGGTACGGTTACTACAATCGGCTCGGGCATTCTAGTCGCCAACAAAGATTCATAATAATAACGAAAGCAACACCATACCGACCGCTGGATTCATATCTGGCGTGCGAACTGTGCTGGCTAGGGTCAAAGTGGATAGATAGATAGATAGCGTTGCACTTCCACGGCCTTGCGTGGTAGATAGAAAAACACTCATTCATTCACCCTTCCCATCTTCTCGCCATATACCATGAACTCTGCAACATCAGTACGACTTTCCACAAACCAGGCGATCGATCATGAGACATCTAATAGCTACTTGATCCCGACAAGCGATTCATATCCAAGCAAGCTATGTTAGTCGTTTCCTTGTGTAGATATTAAGTAAGCAGATTACATTGTTGTGTTTCCTTGTTTATCTAATTTCCTCATTAAGAAACCATTAGTACATGAATAGATTGAATGAACTGTAGTTATGGTTTTTAAGAGATCAATTTCTTTGCTCCATAAACCCTCCCAAATGACCATCTGCGGTATCCTTTCACTACAACATTTCTTCTTGGTGGGAATTACGACCGATGGATTGCCTGAGACTTTCTTGGGGAAATGGTGATTCTTTTGCTTTTGGGTTTTGGTATTCGTAGTTGGAAGAGAGAATAGGGGGGCGTGATGAGTAGGTTGGATTGTTGGTAGAGAGGGAGCGATGAGTAGGTAGAATTTTCGGTAGAGAGGGGAAGGGGAAGGGGAAGGGGAAGGGGGGAAGGAGTGAAGATGGGGTTGGGACATGGCGGTAGTATAGTCATGACAATGGTATAGAGGGATAATAGGAACGGGCTTGATGAGCGGGTTGAGCTTTCGTTGACGAGTTCTTCCGTACGCTTTTGCATAGGCTTATTATTTATTGACGCTGTAGATATCATTAACCTTCAAGCTTTGATCATGATGCATCATCCCAGATTCTGACCCTTTGTTCAGCGTCCAGTCAAATTTTGATGAGTGCGCTCATATGGGATTAGGAAGGAAAGTAGGCTCGAAGGAATGAAACTTTGTGTAAAGCTTTCGGAAGCGTAGAAAGAGTAATGCAGTAGTAGGCACAAAGTCTGGATAGCATGTAATGTCTCATGTGAAGCGCTGCTCTAAGAACTTCTCCGTGACTGGAAGGAGAATATGGCTTGACATCTCTAGTCCCACCATCTTTTTTGACGCTTACAGGTGTGATTGGCGTCATTGAACTCACCTCGTTGTAGGCTTTAGGACTGCCGTGGTTGTGATTGTACACCACGGGTTTGGTGTAACGACAAGTGCCCTCAATGTGTTCCCATTATCTTTCAATCGGGGGTAGATCGTCCTGGCAAGTTGCGTCCTATTACGTAGAACAGTGGACCTTCCATTTCGCTATGATCATGCAATACGTCGCGCAAGCATAGAATTTGGTATCCGTAGGCTTGGAGGTGTTTCCGGGATCTCTTTCTGGAGGCTGCAAATCGTCGAATGAGTATGCAGCGAATATAAAGGGGGGAATCCATATACGACCACTCGGTAAGGATCCCATGGTGTTCTGATTCTGCACAAAAACCATGCATAGTACATCTGAGGCAGACTGCGTGATATACGTGACAATCGAAGCAATAGATAGCTTATACAAGTTTTGATCAGAAACTTAGCCACGGTGTTGTGATCGGGTCATTTGCGCTTGAATAGTTTTTGGCGTTAGATGCGTCGTCTGCGTCCTACGCACGAAAGCCCGTGATACAAGGCATCTTATTGATATACAGCTTAGGTAATACAACAAGCCACTGGCTCATCGCAACGTTCCTCACAATGGTGTAATTCGAAAGTAGGGCCATTCGGAGAGGATGGCAGCCATACGAAATTTCCCCGTGATGGAGGCGCTTTGGAAGCTACCCAGACAGAGACAATGCATGGGCGACAGATTTTTGTCTCTCGGTAAATCTGTTTGTCTTCTGCACCCATGAAATCATTTTGCCCGAATTGAGTAGCCCTACTCCGATAGGCTAGCTCGCATTGATTCGATGTTCTGGTAAAATGGAGTGAAGAATAGGTCGGTACGCGCTGACAGAGGTTGCACAAGTACTGAGTTGTGCGAGTAACTCCCGTCTGTCCAATCCTGTCCATGCGTTTGCCGCCTTCTTCCAAGTCAAACGATAACTTCATGGTCCACCAAGCACTCTTTCTTTCTTCATTATTCTGTGCGAGATTGTGTTCTGTCATGATCGAATATTGCATGATGACATCCATTCCTCATACTGCCCATGAGGTCTAGCAGAAGCGGCATAGTATCAGCATCCGGTATTATCAACCAACATGCCATCACCTACTAGCCCCAGAGATACCCCATTCGGCCAGGCAATGCGACGTGAACATTTCATGTTCGATTCATCATACACACCTTTGAATCATGGATCATATGGGGCATTCCCAATCGCCGTTCGTACTCATCAGCGTGCGATGCAAGATTGCATTGAGGCGCGATCAGACCCTTACCTACGCTTCACCGTTCCAGATCTCCTCGTTGAGTCGCGCACCGCGGCAGCATCACTTCTAGGTGCCCCCACAGACGATGTTGTATTCGTGCCTAATGCCACTACCGCAGTGAATACAGTACTCCACAATCTCAATTTCGTGGAAGGTGATACCATAGTGTATTTCTCCACGATCTACGGAGCATGTGAGAAGACAGTCCAGTATCTTTGCGAGAAAACGCTTGCTCAATACAAATGCATCAATGTGACCTTTCCGATAGACGACAGCATACTTATACAAGTGTTCCGCGACGCGATTATCGACCTAGGGCAGCAAGGCCGAACTGCCAAAATCGCCATGTTTGATACCGTAGCGACCTTTCCAGGAGTACGCTTACCATGGGAGGCACTTGTGAGGACTTGCCAGGACCTGAAAGTCTTGAGCCTCATTGATGGTGCACATGGTATTGGTCACATCGACTTGACGCATCTAGCAGACGTCGGGCCCGATTTCTTCACTAGTAATTGTTACAAGTATGTTTAAACAGTGGCCAGGACTCGCTGAGTACGCGGTTCGCTTACCATACCAGGTGGCTCTATACGCCTCGTGCATGCGCCATTTTCTACGTTCCTCTTCGAAACCAACATCTGATACGCTCCTCGGTACCCACATCACACGGCTTCGAAGCAGTCACCAAGGACGATCTTGACGGTATTGCGAGCATTAGCCAAGCGCAGGGTCGATTTGCGGACCAATTTAAGTGGCTAGCCACGGTCGACCAGACGCCATATCTTTGTGTCCCAGAAGCAATCAGGTTCCGTACAGAGGTATGCGGCGGCGAGGAGAGAATTCGCGACTACTGCTTGGACCTTGCACGTGAGGGTGGGCGTGTCATTGCAAACATACTGGGCACCGAGGTAATGGAAAATACGCAACAGACCCTTGGTAAGTGCTCCTTTACCAATATCCGGTTGCCTCTGGAATTTTTTCCATCAGACTTCCGAGATGCACCTGCTTCACAGGCTTTGGACGCTATCGATGGGCCTACAATAGTGAAATGGCTGATGGAACGCGCAATGTGCGAGTATGACACCTGGATCCCAGGAAAGTTCTATGGTGAAGCTGCGTGGGTGCGGCTCAGCGCACAGATCTATCTCGAGATGAAAGATTTCGAGTGGGCAGCTACGGTCTTGCTCAGCCTATGTAAACGCGTTGTCAGTGGCGAATGGCGAGGAAAGCGCAGCTCTTATGAACCGATGAAAGCATCATAGTATTAAGATAGATGCGGAACGCTAGAGTTTCGGCGGTGGCGTATAGAACTAGTTTGCATGGCTGCATTCACAATGGTGGAGATTAGCCTGAGAAACACCTCTGCTTCGACGTCTCTTCCACCCCCCTCTGACCTTCTGGATATCTCCTCAGTACTTTCCGGCTACAGACAGAGTATCCATATATACCACTATAAGTGTAGAACGCGTTGTATCGATGATCAAGGTGGCCCTGAGGGGTCGAGTGTGTTGGTAATGGAAAGCCTGCAAAGTCCGGTGTGGGCCCCATCTCGTCAATGCTGGCGTGTGCTCCCTCGGCACGTTCAACTGACTGGTGTGTCGACAGCAACTTCGAGTGCGGGCTCTAGCTCACGGGCATAGATGACAGTACGTGTGCCAGTCGTAGATTGGAACAAGATCGCGATGACTTTAAGATTATGGATGTGCACGACATTGATACAGTGAAATCGGCCGGACCTGGAGGTATGCACTCATGGTGGTGAGGAACGTTGTTGGAAGGCCACTTCGTGAAATGATAAACACGAATTCACTACTCGTTCTTGTTTGTGTTGAGGGACGTGTTCGCCTGCCGTTTGCCTGGTCCTTGGTACACCGTAAGCTGAAGTGGGCAATGCAACCTAGTGAGCATGTATGTCTCGATTAGCAACTTGATATTCTGCCTTATGCTGAGATAAAGGGACGTCAAATTGATCGTGAAAGATTGGCGAGCTCTTAGTAGGTTGATGAACGATTCGTAGGGCCGAATGGAAAAACCCTTAAAACTAGGTAGCTTCTATCTAGCTTCGACGCTAAGATAACAATCGGATAACGAAGTCCCACTAAAGTTCGCGAGAAATCGTTAAGCCTCATGGTATATAGGTCACTGTGGGTACTTCCAACTTACTCTCGTACATTCTGTCGACTCCATAGATACTGCAATGGCACCTTCTAGATCGCGATCGAAATCCCAAAGCCGAAGGCTCCCTTTGGAAGATGAAATATTGAGAACAGGGCCTCTTAGGACCAAGTCTAAAAAGCGGAAAGCAAGACCAGAGACTGAGGACGGTGGATATGTGGACTCGAGATCATCGAGAAAGATTCTAAAAATTGGTCAGGATTTGGCTGACGAGGAAGAAAAAGAGAATGCAACGATATTACCAAATCCAGCATTCACTTTCGAGTCAAGATTTGGCCGAGATGATGCTTCGGACGAGGATGATAACCAGCATGATGACGATGACGCCTGGGGCGATGAAGAGGGCGATGCGGCGGAGGAGTCCGTATGTACTGGACGTTAGACGCCCGAACGCTCATACTGACAAGCGTCCACAACAGGAGATCGATCCGAACGATTTGGACCTCTTCAATCATTTCATGCCTTCTTCCACGACCGACAGCATTACACAGCCTGTTGCGAAAAGTACCAAAGGAGATGGAGATGGGACAAACCTTGCGGATCTGATCCTAGAAAAGATCGCAGCACATGAGGCAGGACAATCCGGGCAGCCTATCATCTATGGCGGTGGTGAACCGGAGGAAGCTGTCGAGCTGCCAGCTAAGGTGGTGGAGGTATACTCAAAGTATGATATATTCATATGAGGATGATGTTGTATTGTCGGCTGACGATCTGGCATAGAATCGGTCTCATACTATCACGGTACAAGAGTGGGGCGTTACCCAAACCGTTCAAGATGATTCCTACGTTACCCCAATGGGAGGAGCTCCTCGCCATTACCAGACCCGAATCATGGACTGCCAATGCATGCTATGAAGCTACGAGGATATTCGTATCGTCGAAACCTTACATCACACAGCTCTTCCTCCGCAATGTCCTCCTCGATCGCGTCCGGGAAGACATTTTGGAAACGAAAAAGCTCAATGTCCATTTGTTCAACGCACTCAAGAAAGCGCTTTACAAGCCAGCGGCTTTCTTCAAAGGTTTCCTCTTCCCGCTCCTTACAGATAATAACTGCACACTCCGAGAGGCGACAATCATCTCCTCCGTGCTTGTGCGGGTATCGGTCCCCGCCCTACATTCAGCCGCCGCGTTGCTACGTTTGACAGAGATAGCCGCGGAACAAACGTCAATATCGTCTTCCGAAAGTGCAGGAGCGACGAACATTTTCATCAGGGTTCTTCTTGAGAAGAAATACGCTTTGCCATACAAGGTAACTGATGGGCTGGTCTTCCATTTCCTACGCTTCCGCGCTACGCCATCAGTGGATGGGTTACCGGACGCTTCGAATCTGGCGTCGAAGGAGGCTAGCCTTCCGCTGTTATGGCACAAATCACTTCTTGCGTTCGCCCAGCGGTACAGAAACGACGTTACGGAGGACCAAAGGGAGGCTCTACTCGATCTGTTACTCGTCCGAGGTCACAAAGCCATTGGGCCGGAAGTACGAAGGGAACTTCTTGAGGGCAGGGGACGAGGCGTGCCCGTGGAGGAGGCTCAGGACGTCGAGGGCGATGATACCATGTTGGATGCCCGGTAGGACGACCTCGGGCAGAAGGGAAATTTTCTACGAATAACGTTCTCCTCTGAGAAGCCATCGATCTGAAACAATTGATCCAATTTCCAAGCATCGCCATGATCGTGCTAGGTTTTAAGCTTATTGATCCAAGCTCACTGACCAAGCGGGGGATTTACCAACAGCCCAGGAAAGCATGGACATCTTGACTCAGCATGTACAAGCCACACAAGAGGAGTGTTTCATCCTTGTTGGAGTCATTACAAGGACTTCATAAGGAGTTCGAGGACGAAAATGGTGGAACACAACATCTCCAAGGCTGTGCTCTCGATTGTTGCTGTCAAGGGTGCTGCGGGTGCGAAGGTAGTAATTCGCAACTGGCGGCGGCGACTGTACGGATCTGATACACAGCAAACGGAAGGGTTCGATGTGCAGGATTTGACCAATGACATAGGTTTTCAGCGACCTTTTAGCTTGGTATGGCAGCGGAAAGCATGTCGCTTGTATGGATGCGATCCAAGTAGCTTCAAACGGAAACTTAGGCGAGAAGCGCATTGCTCTGTAACGAGTCCTGAGCCAGAGCCTCATCTCACGATTGCCAAGCAGGTGATGATGTAGATTATGTCAGGATCAGGACTGTGAGACAAAGGAGCGTTGCTGGTAGGCCGAGTCCAGGAGACGATGGCACAGTCAAATCACAAGTGCAGGAGGAATGCGATGTAAGCTGAGTCGACCGAGCTAGCCTGTCAGCAAATTTGAGTATTCCTGCTCAAGGCGGTGTACAGGGCCCTCTGAGCGTGTCGCTGAGATAGGATTCCAGATGTGCTGTGCCGTGAGGGTGAAACAGCATGACATTTGGAGATATTCCTTTCATAACGCATGCGCAATTTGGTGCTGGTGAAACCATTGGTCAATCAGCCTGTCACAGCCATGTCTCCACCATCTCCGAAAGCAGAAGGTCTGTGTAGTATGGCGTCAAGTGGGAAGCCTTCTCCACACTCTCCGATGACCTGCTTCCTGGAAACACAGGCGAGGCGGCCCATGCAAAAAGAATCCAACTGGTTTCGCATACGAACTTAGCTAAATTTGGTGACGCTAGGGGAACGGCTCGGTCAATGATCGTCCGTCAGGGTCCGCCATTGGAATTCGACTAAGCCCCCCTGAACATCTCCCTCAATTTCATAAGAACGCCTCGAAATCCCCCTTTTCAGCTTCTTTCTTTTATTCAGCATTTGTGCACTCACAGTCTGTATCATCATCTACATTCATCATTCTATTCCCACTGTATATTCTCCACCTTGAGAACAACCAAGATACTCAAAGTACTTTAACCTTTCATTATTGCCTAGCCGCTAGACGCCTCGAGCCGCCACTACTCGGTGAACAAAGTGTCCTCTTCTCTAGCGGCCAATTCTTCCAGGCAACAGACTGCTTCATCAAACGCTCCATCCATCGACTGAAACTTGCGACAAACGACATCGCCTACCAACCCTTACTCGTTGTTGCAATCAGAGCACACTAACTCACGAAATTCACATTAATGGATCGCACCTGTTCGCCCGCCATGGCTTTCACGCCAGAGGGATGTTACCCACCTCAAGCAACCATCTCCCTCTCACAAACTTTACTCATGACTCCTGAGCCACAATCGCCGGAGTCGTATTACAGCATCAAAGAGGAAAACTTGGAGGAAGAAGATTCGAAGAAGCCTACGAAGAAGCGGAAATCGTGGGGCCAGGAACTTCCGACGCCGAAGACCAACCTTCCTCCTCGGTACACACCCCTCTCAGGTTCTCGTACGCTGGCAATGCTAATTTTATTGTTAGGAAACGAGCGAAAACAGAAGATGAGAAAGAGCAGCGTCGGATCGAGCGAGTTCTACGAAACCGTCAAGCCGCTCAATCATCACGAGAAAGAAAGAGACAAGAGGTCGAGAAGCTCGAGGGCGAAAAAATGTCTATCGAACAACAAAACGAGTCTCTCAAAGAGCGACTGATGACGGTCGAGCATGAAAAGTTTCTTCTCGCCCAGCAGGTTGCCAAGATGGCCGCCCAAATGGAGGCTTTCCGAAGCGGATCATCAATGCCCAACGAACTGTCACCGCCACCGGAATCCGACCTCCTTGATCACGACAATCTTATAAAACAAGAACTTCTTGACGAATACCCCTTCGCTTTACCAACGCCTCAGACCTCCTTCGGCGCTCCCTCAACGTCGTTCTCGTCACCCACAACCGCCACATACTCGGGATCTTCGACACCAGCCACAATCAGTCTTGGCTTCGACGACTTGACAGCCACCCCGGACATGACACAACATCCTGCCGCGATGTTGTGCGACCTGCAGTGTCAGTCCGCGGAGGCATGTCAAGCGCCGATTCAGCCTACGATTCGCCTAACAGCTGCGACCCCATCATCTTTGACGACTCCACCCTGTCCGACATTAACCTTGACAATTTCTTCGGAGCTGATGTATCCGTCAAGGATGATCTCCATTTCTTCGACGATGGTTTCGGCTCCTCCTCCCTCGATGATAACGAGCAAACCACTGGCTTCGCCTTCGACTCGTTGGTTGATCTCGACGCCTGCCAAACCAATACCTCCACCCAAGCAAAACAACGCTCCGATCGCCCAGAAGACCTCGCCCGCTACAGCGACCTCTACCCCAACGACTACTCTTTCTCGGAATCCGATCCCTCGACATAGATTGCTGCGACGTCTTTTGCTCAGCAGCCCCTCCCTGGCGCGCCCTCCTCGGGCTGCGACGGGACGGGCACTGCGACCTAAGACGGCCAGCATCATGATGGTTGGGAATGGCGTTTTGGAAAAGGTAATTCGAAGGGTAGTACGCCGTGGTGGCAAGGCTGGTCCTGGAGTTAATGCTCGTTTGTTACAATCAATTGGGGCAAGGGATGGCAGGACGCCATTGTTTATCAGAGGGTTAACAGAGGATAGGAGATTCAAAATGACAGGCGTTCCGGGGCAAAAGCTTACAGGCTTGGGGAACAATGTATCATTAGTAAGAAGACCCAAGAGGTCTCGAAGTATGCTCAATGAAAGCGAAACTTTACATCCTCAAACGAGCAGCTCGCTTGCAGATATATCTTTCAACTCAAAAGTGTCTTCGTGAACTCTACAGATCGCTGATCCATAATCCCTTCCCTTCCCGTTCCCTCCCATCCTAAGGAAAATTCTACAAACAGCGACTCCACATCGCTTTCCTCGTCCCTTCCCTTCGCTACGTCGTATCATCATACCCATCCATACAGCAGAAGTACCATATCATCCTCTATCCTATCCTATCCCATCAAATTCTACTCGTACTCGTTCAAATGAAAGAATAGGGAGGGCTAAGGTATTCTATACTCTATAACAGTAACACAAGTGATGAATTATATCTGAAATTGGACTATGGAGAGAAGCTATGGGGGAGAGCTGATTCTGGTGCTGGGCGTCTGGAAGTTTTAGTTTTGGGGGAGGAAGGGGAGGTTGGATGAGGTGGT
>JAABUX010001781.1_pt1 | contig 31724 bp, 24 predicted proteins | sample 5561851 | NCBI WGS metagenome assembly JAABUX01 (sample SAMN10711883, study PRJNA513361) | rock metagenome | isolation source: Antarctica rocks | place: Antarctica: Victoria Land, Richard Nunatak red sandstone | collected 2016-01-03
AACTTGCGTCGAAGGCACTCGACTACAGCGGGATCGGGCATACCGCAAGCGGAACGCCCGGGATGAAATCTGTCAAGTTATTGATGCCCGACTCCTAAGGGGCCCGTCGCGGCGAATTGTGCTTGACGGGGGTTCAGGTCGGCCCTAACCTCGGGGGCGGCGTCGGGGACGCCCCAAGCGGGCGGGTCGGCCGGCGCGAGGCGGCCGGCGTCGCCTCCCCGGGGCTACCCCGGGGGAGACTCACACGCATCCCATGCCGTCGCGTGTGCCCGAGTCCGCCTTGCGGACGCCGGCACACGCCGGACCGGACTGGTTGGGGCGCCCCGACGTCCCCGGATCGTCATGCACCCGAGACCACGGACCGCGCGCGGGCTGGCCGAGGCCCTCCTGGAGTCGCCCTGGCGGCTCGACGACCTCGTCGACCGGGGGGCCCTCGCCCTGGGGAGGCGCCCGCGATGGCTCCGGGCGCTCGCCCGTCGCCTGCTGAAGAAGTTTCCCGACGCCAGGCCGACGCTCGACCGCGCGGCCGAGTTCGTGTCGCATGATGACCTGTTCCTCCGGGCCTATGCGCGCGGGCCGTTCGGGCTGGCCCATCGCCCCCGGCCCGCCCCGGCGATGGCCCCGGCCCCGGGGCCGCCCTCGACCTGGGCCGTCCCGGCGATCGCGACCACGCTGGCTCTGGCCGACCGGCTCGGGCTCGACCCGGCCGTCCTGGACTGGTTGGCCGATCGCCGGGGGTCCGAGCGGTCGACGGCCGAGGGGCCGGTCCGCCGCTACGACTACCGATGGCGGCCCAAGCGCGACGGCTCGGCCCGGCTCATCGAGATCCCGCGACCCCGGCTCAAGTCGGTCCAGCGCCGGCTCCTCGACGAGGTCCTGGCGCCGATCCCGCCGCACGACGCCGCGCACGGGTTCCGGCCCGGCCGGTCGGTCCGGAGCTTCGTCGAGGCCCACGCCGGTCGGTCCGTCGTCCTCAAGGTCGACCTCCGCGACTTCTTCCCCTCGATCGGCGGGGCCCGGGTCGCCGCCCTGTTCCGCGCGGCGGGCTACCCCGAGGCCGTGGCCCGGACCCTGGCCGGGCTCTGCACCAACCGCGTCCCCTCGACGATCTGGCGCCGTCCCGACGGCCCGATCGCCGGGCCCGACGATTGGCGGACCCGGCCGCTCTACCGGGGCCGGCATCTCCCCCAGGGCGCCCCCACCTCCCCCGCCCTGGCGAACCTCTGCGCCTACCGGCTCGACTGCCGCCTGGCCGGCCTGGCCCGCTCCGCCGGGGCGAGCTACACCCGCTATGCCGACGACCTCGCCTTCTCCGGCGGCGACGACCTCGCCCGCTCGGTCGGCCGGTTCCACGTCCACGCCTGCGCGATCGCCCTGGAAGAAGGCTTCGCGGTCAACACGCGCAAGACCCGCGTGATGCGTCAGGGTGTCCGCCAGCAACTCGCCGGCGCGGTCCTCAACGACCGCCCCAACATCCCCCGCGCCGCCTTCGACGCGCTCAAGGCCACCCTGCACAACTGCCTGAGGCACGGGCCCGCCGGCCAGGACCGATCCGCCCGCGCCGACTTCCGCGCCCACCTGCTCGGCCGGATCGCCCACGTCGCCACCCTCAACCCCGCCCGGGCCGCGAAGCTCCGGGCGACGTTCGAGCAGATTCAGTGGTGAGCGATAGTGGCCTCTGAAATTTGCGATCAGAAGAACAGCACGCGAAACTTCAACGCCCCGTACAGCCTCCAGAAGACCGACATCGGCGGGATCAGGGCGGAGGTGACGACCATCTCGGCGACGTGTCCCGGCCGTCGCGAGGTCCGGCGGAGCCTCCGGAGGCAGAATCGGGCCGTCAGGAGCGCCCAGGCGACGGCCGCCGCCGAGGCGAGCCCCGGCCGGCCGGCGAGCAGGCTGCAAGCCGTCGCGGCGAGGGCGGCGAGGGTCGCGTAGTAGCCCCAGGGCGGCCCGGTCCCGATCCGCTTCCGATAAAGGGCCGGGTACTTCTTGTAGAGCAGGGCGTCGAACAGGCTCTTGCGCTGCTGGTCGAGGCTGACGCCCCATCGGGCCGGGCGGACGGGGTGGACGACGACCGCCGAGGGGGCCCGCGCGATCCTCCCGCCGGCCGCGAGGAGGGCGAACTGGAGGTCGCTGTCCTCGCGCCAGGCGGCGGCGTAGCGCTCGTCGAAGCCGCCGACGGCCTCCAGGGCCTCGCGGCGGCAGAACCCGTTGGCCGTGGCGAACTCGGCCCCTTCCAGCCCGGCCGCGTCGCGCTCGTAGTCGGTGGGCGACTCGGGCAACGGCACCACGATCCGCCCGGAGGCGGCGTCGGCCCCCTCGCGTTCGAGGGCCGCGAGCCCCTCGGCCAGCCAGCGCCGGTCGGGCCGGCAGTCGTCGTCCGTGAAGGCGATGATCTCCCCTCTCGCCGCCCGCCAGCCCGCGTTCCGCGCGGCGGCCGGGCCGTGCGGGCCGGCGACGGCGACGGCGACGTACCGCAGCCCGACCGGCGAGCGGGCGTCGTCGATCGACACCTGCCGCCGCGTCGCCGCGCTCGCCGCGTCGTCGGCGACGATCACCTCGAACGCCGACGGGTCGAAGTCCTGCGCCGCCAGCGCCCTCAGGCACTCCTGGAGCAGCCCGGGACGCCGGCAGGTCGGCACCACCACCGAGACTCGCATCGTTCAGGCCCCCCGCCCCGGCTTCTCGACCAGAAACGACCCGATCACCAGCGCATCCAGCGGCGAGGTCCAGAACGACTCGACCGCGTCGCGAGGCGTGCAGACCACCGGCTCCCCCCGCGTGTTGAACGACGTGTTGACCAGGACCGGGACCCCCGTCCGGGCGTGGAAAGCCCTGAGCAAGTCGTAATATCGGGGGTTCTGATCGCGCCGAATCGTCTGGATTCGTGCCGTGCCGTCGACGTGGCGGACGGCCGGGATCAGGTCGGCCTTCTCGGGCCGGACGTCGTGCACGAAGAGCATGAACGGCGAGACCCCGGCCCCGACGAACCAATCGGCCGCCTCCTCCTCCAGGACCACCGGCGCGACGGGTCGGAAGTCCTCGCGATCCTTGATCTCGTTGAGCCGCCCCTGCATCTCGGCGTGGATCGGCGACGCCAGGATCGACCGCGCGCCCAGGGCCCTCGGGCCGAACTCCATCCGCCCCTGGAACCAGCCGATCACCCGGTCCTCGGCGAGGATCGCGGCCGTCTCCCCGGCCACGTCGGCCAGGCGACGGTGGGGGAGCTTCGACCAGCGGAGGAACGCCTCGATCTCGGCGTCGTCGAAGCTCGGGCCGAGGAAGGCGTGGTCCATCACGTAGTCGACGCGGTCGACGCCCCGCTCGCGGGCGTCGACCCAGAGCGCGGCGCCCAGGGCGGTCCCGGCGTCGCCGGCGGCGGGCTGGACCCAGACCCGCCGGAACGGCCCCCGGTCGCGGACCCGGGCGTTCATCACGCAGTTCAGGGCCACGCCGCCGGCCATCGTCAGGTCGTCGCAGCCCGACGCCCCGTGGAGCCAGCGGGCGACCTCGACCACGGTGTCCTCCAGGACGACCTGGAGCGAGTGGGCGATGTCGAAGTGCCCCTGCCCGATCGGCCCGCCCCGGGCCCGCGCCGGCCCGAACCGGTCGGCCAGGCGGGGGGCCTCGATCGTGTACTGGCCCTCGGCGCCGAGGCGGATGATCTCGCGGAACTCGGCCGCGTGGCGTGGCCTGCCGTAGGAGGCGAGGGCCATCACTTTATACTCGTCGGACGATCGGAGGAAGCCGAGGTATTCGGTCACGTCCTCATACAAGAGCCCGAGCGAGTGGGGCATGTGGACCTGCCCGAGCCATTCGAGGTCGACGCCCCGGCCCACGGCGTAGCCGGTGGTCGCCCGCTCGCCCCGGCCGTCGAGCGTCATCACCGCGGCCCGATCGAACGGCGAGGCGTGGAAGGCGCTCGCGGCGTGGGCCAGGTGGTGGGCCACGAAGTGCCAGCGGAACCGGGCGGCCGACCTCGCCCCGCGGAACCGGGCCTCCAGGTGGTGCGGCGCCCCGTCGACGAGCTGCCCCGGCGCGTTGACGATCGAGGCCAGGAACAGGGGGTCCCACGGCGACTCGAAACCCTCCGGCGTCGCCCGGCCCGCCGGCCTGAGCGGGAGGGGGATGGTCTCGTCGTCGCGATGCCGGCCCAGGAGCAGGTAGGGATCATACGAGTAGGCGACGTGGTCGACGTCGACCAGCGCGATCCCCGCCTCCTTCAGGCAGTAGTCGATCGCGTGGAACGGCAGCTCCCAGGTCGAGAACGGCACGGGCCGCTTGCCGTGCTTGATGTGGGTGAACCGCTCCTCCTCCGCCGCGGCGACCACCCGGCCATCCCGGCAGAGGCAGGCGGCCGGGTCGTGATAGGCGGCGTTGATCCCGAGGGTGTACATCGCGTCGGCTCCTCAGGCGAAGGTGAAGTCCGGGACGGGGGCCGCGCGGCCCCCGGCGATCAGCTCGCGGGCGGCCCGCGCGACCGCGCCGGGGGGCACGAGCCGGAGGCAGTCGTGGTGCCCCAGCGGGCAGTCGCTCTTGTAGCAGGGCTTGCACGGCACGTCGTGGAACAGGACGCGGTGCGGGACCATCCACGGCGTGTGCTGGAGGTTCGTCAGGGCGTAGAGGTCGACCACCGGCGTCCCCACCGCCGCCGCGACGTGGACCGGGCCGGTGTTGTTCGAGATCAGCACCGGGGCCCGCTCGACCAGCGCCGCGAAGTCGGCCAGGCCGAGCCGCCCGGCCATCGAGGCCGACGGTGCGCCCATCGCCGCGCGGATCGAATCGACCAGCCCGGCCTCCGAGGCGTCGCCCGTGAAGACGACCCGGACGCCGTGCTCGGTCGCCAGCTCGCGCGCGGCCGCCGCGAACCCCTCGGGCGGATACCGCCGCGATGGGGCCGTCGCGCCGGGGTGGACGACCACCCAAGGCCGATCGGGGTCGACGCCGGCCCGTCTTAAAATCGCCGGGACGCGGGCGCGGGACTCCTCGGGGACGCGGAGCGAGAGCCGCTCGTCGCCGGTGGTCGCACCCACGGCGGCCACCAGGTCGAGCTGGCGGCGGGCCTCGTGGCGGACGCCGGGGCCGGGGCCGGGGTCGGCCTCGGGCACCCGGTCGGTCAGGAGTTGATAGGGGTTCTCGCGGCAGTGGGCCAGGCGGAGCGGGATGTCGGCCAGGTGGCACATCAGGGCCGCCGGGAGCGGGCTCTGGCTGTAGACGGTGAAGATCGCCGCCGCGTCGAAGCCCTCGCCCCGGAGCCGCCCGATCATCGCCAGGTCGGCCCGGCCGTCGGGCCCGGGGGCGGTGGACTTCATCCAGGGAGATTCATAGACAAGGACGTCGTCGACCTCGGGGATCATCGCCGCGACCGCCGCGCCCGAGGGGGACGTCAGCAGGGTGATCCGCCGCCCGGGGCGCGATTCCTTGAGCGCCCGGATCGCGGGCGTGGTCATCAGGACGTCGCCCATCGCGTCGAGCCGGACGCAGAGGACGTGGTCGGCCGAGGCCCAGTCGCTCATGCCCGGCCCCTTGCCAGGTCGGCGAAGCCCGGCGCCCGGGCCGGTCCCGGGCCCGCCTGCGACGACCAGATCCGCTCGATCATCCGCGTGGTCGAGCGGTCCGAGACGAACGGGAGGATGCGGACGACGCCGCCCAGCTCCTCGACCAGGGCCGCCTCGGGGAGCCGCTCGCGGGTGTAGTCCCCCCCCTTGACGAAGACGTCGGGGCGGATGGCACGGATCAGGGCGCAAGGGGTGTCGTCGTCGAAGGGGATCAGGTGGTCGACGCAGCTCAGCGCGGCGAGGACTTCGATCCGATCTTCCAGCGTGTTGATCGGCCGGCCGGGCCCCTTGAGCCGGCGGATGCCGTCGTCGGAGTTGACGCCGACGACCAGGATGTCGCCGAGGGCCTTGGCGTCGGATAGATAGGTGACGTGGCCCCGATGGAGGATGTCGAAGCAGCCGTTGGTGAAGACCACCCGGGCCCCCCGGCGGCGGCCGGCGTCGAGGCGGGCGACGAGGGCCCCGAGGTCGTCGGCCGGCTTGGCGCCGGGGGAGACGAAGGCGGACAGCTCGCGGGCCGAGCAGGCGGCCGTCCCCTCCTGGCCCACGACCACGGCGGCGGCGGCCGAGGCCAGCTCCGACGCGGCCGGGGTGTCGGCCCCGGCGGCCAGGCCCATCGCCAGCGCGGCCAGGAAGGTGTCGCCCGCGCCGGCGGCCCGGGCGTGGTGCTCGGGCCGGGCGTAGGTCCGGTACGGCGGGCGGTCGCGCTCGACGACCAGGGCCCCCTCGGTGTCGAGCGTGACCGCCGCGATCCGGGCGCCGGTCCGCTCCAGGAGCCGATCGGCCGAGGCGGCGACCCACTCGTGGCGGGGGCCGGCGTCCTCCCGCCCCTCGCCTTCGAGGCCGAGCAGTTGCCGGGCCTCGGCATAGTTCGGCTTCACCGCCGTCGGCCCGGCCCGGCGGTAGGCGGCCAGGTCCTTCGAGTCGACGACCAGGACGCGGGGGTTCCGCGCCTGGAGGTCGGCCAGGGCGGCGATCACGCGCGGGGTGAGGATGCCGTAACCGTAGTCGGAGACGATCACGGCGTCGCATCCCGGGTGCAGCTCGGCCAGGCGGTCGATCAGCCGGCGCTCGGTCGCCGGGTCGACCGGGCCGGTGCTCCCCTGATCGAGCCGGACCAGGAGCTGCGAGGCGGCGACGACCCGGGTCTTGGCCAGGGTCCGGCGGCCGGGCTCGGCCAGGAGGTCGGCCGCGTCGACCCCCCGGTCTTGCAGGGCCCGGCGGAGGAGGGCGGCCTCGGGATCGTCGCCGACGGCGGAGAGGAGATGGACGCGGGCGCCGAGGCTCCGGGCGTTGGCCGCCGAGTTCGCCGCCCCGCCGGGGGCGTCGCGGCGACCGCCCAGCGCCACGATCGGCACCGGGGCCTCGCGGCAGAGCCGGCCGGTCGTCCCTTCGAGGTAGCTATCGAGCATCGCCTCGCCGATGACGATCACGTCGAGCCCGGCGAAGGCCTCGATCAGGCGCGGGAGGTGGCGGGTCATGAGGGTCGGGCTCCGGTGGTCTTGGCCTCGGCCTCGTCACCGTCCGCCGCCAGGATCAGCCGGGCGGCCTCGTCGAGGTCGGCCGCCCGGCCGTCGGGGGTCCGGGCGGGGGTGAGGTCCCATTCGGTCTCGTGGCCGTTGTCGATGAGGATGGCCCGGCAGCCCGCTCGGTGGCCGGCCTCGATGTCGTGGAGGATGTCGCCGATGAACCATGATCGCGCGGGGTCGACCCCGTGGTCGGCCGAGGCCCGGCGGATCATCCCGGGCCCGGGCTTGCGGCATTCGCAGGACCGGGTATAGGCCGGGACGGTCCCCTCGGGGTGATGCGGGCAGAAGTAGAAGCCGGCGAGCGGGACGCCGAAGGGGCCGAGCAGCTCGCGGAGCCGGGCCTCGACGCCGGCCAGGGCCTCGATCGCGAACCGACCGCGGGCCACGCCGGATTGGTTGGTGATCACGATCAGCCGGTAGCCCGCCGCGTGGAGCCGCGCGAGGCCCTCGCCGGTGCCCGGCAGGAGCCGGACCGAGGCGGGGTCGACGTTGTACGGGACGTCGCGGATCAGGGTCCCGTCCTTGTCGAGGAAGACGGCGCGGCGGTTCGCGGTCATGCTCATGGCGCGGTCCATCCCCGCCGGTCGGCGTCCGGGGGGCCGAGGGCCCTGGCGGCGCGGGCGTGCGCGGGGCGGGCCCGGCCGTTGGCGACCTCGTCGTAGACCTGGTCGACGGCGCGGGCGACGCGCCTCCAGGTGTAGCGGTCGTTGGCCCGGCGGTGGGCCTGGCGGCCGAAGAGGCGGAGCAGCTCGGGGTGCCGGAGCAGGCGGGCGAGCCGGCCGGCGAGGGCCCCGGGGTCGTCGGGCGGGACGAGATAGCCGGTCTCGCCGTCGACGACCGTGGCCTTGATCCCGCCGACGGCCGAGCCCACCACGGGGGTCCCGCAGGCCATCGCCTCGACCGGCGTGATCCCGAACGGCTCGTACCAGGGGGTGGTGACGAAGACGTCGGCGGCGGCGTAGTAGTGGCGGAGCGCGTCACGCCCCCGGCCGCCGACGAAGGTGACGGCGTCGGCCACCCCCTCCTCGGCCGCGATCGCGAGCAGGCGGCCGATCTCGGGCGTGATCGCCGGGTCGGGCTCGGCCGAGTCGCCGCCGACGACGAGCAGGGTCGCCGCGATCCCGTGGAGCTGGCGGAGCCGGGCCAGCCCCCGGATCACGTTGTCGACCCCCTTGCGCGGGACCATCCGGCCGAGCTGGAGGATCAGGGGGGCGTCGGGGTCGAGCCCGAGCGCCGCCCGGGCCCGGGCCTTGGCGACGGGCCAGAACTCGGCCGGGTCGAAGCCGCAGGGGATCGTGGCGATCCGGGCGGGGTCGGCGCGGTAGAGCCGGGCGAGGTCGTCGAGGTCCTGCGGGCACTCGGCGATGATCCGGTCGGCCTCCGCCACGGCGCGGTCCTCGATCGCCAGGCGGGCCTCGGGGAAGCCGTCGGACGCCCCCTGGTGCAGCCGACGGACGCGGCCCAAGGCGTGGAAGGTGACGACGAACGGCGTCCCGGCGGCCCGCTTGATCTCGGCCGCGACGTGTGCGGACATGAAGAAATTGGCGTGGACCAGGTCGTAGGGGCGGCCTCGGGCGTGCCGGAGCGTCCAGGCGGCGAACTCGCCCATGTGCGGCAGGAGGTCTTCCTTGCGGACGGCCGACGCCGGCCCGGCCGGGACGTGGACGACGCGCAGGCCCTCGGCCCAGGCCACGACCTCGGGCAGGTGGGGGGCGTCGCGGCGGGTCAGGACGTCGACCTCGTGGCCCATCGCCGCGAGCTGGCGGGCGAGCTGGGCGACGTAGACGTTCTGGCCGCCGGAGTCGACGCCGCCGGGCGTGGCCAGCGGCGAGGCATGCTCGCTGATCAGGGCGATCCGCCGTGGCTTGGTCATCCCGCAACCCCCCCCGCGGCGAACCCGGGCGCGACCGCCGCCCGACCGGGCCGGGGCCGGCCGGCGACCTCGGCGAGCGTCGCCCCCCAGTCGCGGGCGAACCGGTCGATCCCGAATCGCTCCAGGGCCGCCGACCTCGCCCCCCCGCCCAGCCGACGGGCCTCGTCGGGGTCGGCCAGCAGCTCGTTCATGAACGCGGCCAGCCGATCCGGGTCGGTGTCGACATATCCCGAGACGTCATTCTCGATCGCGGTGACCATCTCGGTCGTGGCCAGGCCGACGATCGGCAGCCCCACCATCATCGCCTCGATCACCGCGAGGCCGAGGCTGGTGTAGCGGATCGGGTTGAAGAAGAAGCGGTAGCGGGCCTCGAACGCGGGGAGGTCGGGCGGATGGACCTCGCCGAGCCCGCCGAGCGACTCCGCGTCCATCCCCACCAGGTCGAGCGGGACGGATTCCCGGGCCCGCTCGAAGACGTCGGCCCCCAGCCGCCGCCCGCGCGACCGGAGGTGGTTGATGACCACGATCCCGCGCCGCAGCTCCCCGGTGTAGCGGGCGTGCTCGGGCACGAAGACCCCATGCTCGATCACGCGGGTCGGCGTCCGGCCCGAGTCCCACATCAGGGCGTTGAACGGGGTGACGTGGACGAGCAGGCCGCCGGGGTCGTCGAACCAGTGGCGGGTGTCGGTCGGGTGTCCCTGGGGCGGGTCGTGTTCGAGGTAGACCCGGGGGAGGTCGCGCTGGGCGTCGGAGAGCAACTCGGGGCCGTCGACCTCGTAGTTGGCCCGGGTCTGGTAGAGGACGCAGTCGAACTCCTCGTCGCGCACGGCCCCGGCGGGGACCTCGCGGACGTTGGGCCCGAACGGGAAGGTCCGGCCCCGGCCGCCGTAGCCCTCGCGCCCGCCGGGCCCGACGGGGAGCGTGAACTCGACGTCGGCGCGGGATAGGTACAGGAGATAGTTGCCGTGGATGTGCCACGTCAGGACGCGGAGGGGACGCATGGGGGCTCGGCTCCGTTCGCTTCGGCTCATCGGCCTTCCCGGGGCCCGGACACCTCGACGACTTCGCGGGCCACGGCCGGCGCCGTCGCCGGCGGGCGGGCCACGCGGGCCAGGAGCCCTTCGGCCTCGGCCAGGACGTCGCGCGGGTCGACGCCCGCGTCGTCGCAGAGGACGCGGTGCCGCCCCGAGTCGATCGGCGCCCATCGGGCGGGGTTGTCGCCGGTCGAGACGATCACGCTGGGGACCCCGAGGGCGGCCGCGACGTGCGACACGCCCGTGTCGTTGCTCACCAGCAGCCGGGCCCCCTCGATCAGGGCCGCCAGGGCCCCGAGGCCGGTCCGCCCGGCCAGGTCGAGCGCGGGGGCCCGCATCGACCGGGCGACGGCCCGCGTCAACCCGGCCTCGACGGCCGTGCCGGTCAGGACGATGCGGAGCCCGCGGCCGGCCAGGGCGTCGGCGACGCCCGCGAAGTGCCCGGCCGCCCACCGCCGACCGGGCACGCTCGCGCCAGGATGGATGCAAATGTAATCGCCCGCTTCGAGGTCGCCCGCCCCCTCGACCTCGTCCAGGGCCCGGCGATCGGCCCCGCGGATCGGGAACTCCAGGTGCTCGCCCCGGGGGGCGATGCCGAGGAAATCCACCAGGCCGAGCAGGCGGCGGACCTCCAGCCCGGAGTCGGGCCAGGGCATGTAGAGGTCGGGATCGGGCCGGTAATCGCCCCGGAGGAAGAACCCCGCGCTCCGCTTGGCCCCGAACAGGGCGGTGAGCGGGTTCACGAACGGGCCGCTGCCGTGGAGCTGGATCGCCAGGTCGAACTCCTCGGCCTGGATCTCGGCGAGAAATCCGGGGAGCCGGCCGATCTGCGGCTCGCGCTCGGGGAGCCCGGGGAAGCCGGGGAACTCGCGGAAGCCGTCGAGGTAAGCGCCGAACCGGTCGACGAACCCCCGGGCCCACGGCAGGCCGATCAGGACGATCTCCGCGTCCGGCCAGGCCGAGCGCAAGGCCCGGAGCGCCGGCACGGCGCAGAGCAGGTCGCCGAGCTGCAAGGCGCGCAGGACGGCGACGCGACGGAGCGGCGCCCCGCCGATCCAGGGATCGGAGTTGCCTGCATCCATGAATCGAGATCCTCGATGTCCGCCGCCCCGGCCCTCGGGCCCGGGCGCCGATGAATGACACTCGGGCGGGCGCCCTCCGGGGCTTCACCCCCTTCGAGCGTCCCGCCTCCCTCGGCATCTCTCGGCCGCCAGCTCTTCCCCATCCCGTTCGTCAGAGAGGGCGGGCGGCGAAGCGGGCTGCCTTCCGAGCAATTGTCATACCATCATGACCCAGAAGACAGCGGCGACCGCGCGAGCGTCCCGACCTTCCGGCCCCGCGTCGGGTGGAGGGGAATCCGTCAACCACCCGGCCATGCCCACCGGCCCCTCCGACCCGGCCCGAGCAGCGGTGGCTCCCCTCTTGTCGGGCGGATGAGATCCGCCAATCTGATGGCCCGGCCTGCACCATCGCTCGCTCCGGGCGTGCCCCGGTCATGCCCGCCAACTTCTCCGACCTGGACCGAACATTGGTGGATTTCATCCGACCGACAAGGGGGAAGCCGTCGGGTGGCAAGCGGTGCGCGGTCGCTTGCGTCCGGATTGACGGCGGCGGACGACGGGCCTTTCACGGGGCGTTGGCGGCGACCGGGTCGAGTTCGAGGGTGATGTCCTTGAAGCGGACCTCCGTCGGCCCGCCGGAATGGAGCTGGAAGGCGATGATCCCGCGCCGGGCCCCGGCGGGGTCGTCGAGCACGGCGCACGGCTTGCCGTCGATCGAGGTCCGGATCTTGGGCCCGACGGCGACGATCTCGTAGGTGTTCCACTCGCCGGACTTGACGTTCGGCTCGCCGGATTGGTCCCAGAGCAGGCCGCGGCCGTTCTCCTCGTAGACCTTGCCCCACCAGCCGGGGCCGACGTCGGCCTGGTAGCCCTTGACCTCGCCGCCGGGCAGCGGCTCGCTGCGGAACTGGATGCCGCTGTTGCCCGCGTTCGCGACGAGCTTAACCTTCAATGTCAGCCGGAAGTCGCCCGCGGCCAGGTCGGAGCGGAGGAACTCGTTGCGGGCCAGGCCGGCGGTCGTCTTGCCGACGATCTCGCCCCCCTCGACCTTCCAGAGCTTGGGGTCGCCGTCCCAGCCGAGCAGATCGCGGCCGTTGAAGAGGCCTCGGGCGTTCTCGGGGGTGGCCAGCATCGGGACCTGCGCGGGGCTCGCCAGGTAGGCGACCAGCGAGCGGATTTCGTGGTCGTCGAGCGGGGCCCAGAGCCCTTCGGGCATCATCGACGCGGCGCCCAGGGCCCGCTCCTCGACGTCCCCCTTGGGGACGACCAGGGTCTCGTTGGCCGTGACCAGCGTGATCGCGTCCTTGTCCTCGGCGCGGACGATCCCGGTCAGGACCCGGCCGTCCTTGGTGACGACGACGTGGGCCTGGTAGTCCTTGCCGATCAGGGCCGAGGGGTCGTAGACGTTGGCGAGCAGGTAGTCGAGGTCGGCCCGGTTCGAGCCGGTCAGCTCGGGGCCGACGACCCCACCGGTGCCGAAGAGGACGTGGCACTGCGCGCACGCCTTGGCGAAGACGGAGCGGCCGAGCTGGGCGTCGGGCGCCCGGGCGGATTTGACGACCAGCCTGGCCCTGGCCTCGGCGATCTGGATCGCGCGATCTCCCGAGGTCTCGCGGGCGGTGCCCCAGACCTGCGCGATCCGGGCGTCGATGGCGGCGACCTTGAGGTTGCGGATCTGGCGGATCAGGTCGGCCGAGAGGTCGGCGCCCGCGACCTGCTTGCGGTCGACGGCGTCGAGCAGGGCCGAGGCGTATCCGGCCCGGCCGGCGAGCGTGTTGAGCGCGTCGCGCCGCTCGGCCGGGGCGAGGCCGGGGTAGGCCCCGAGGATGACGCCGGGCGTGCCGGGGTCGTCGAACGCGGCCAGGGCCCGGAGCGCGGGGCCGCGCATGGCCGGCTCGGCGACGAGGGCTTGCAGGGCCGGGACCGAGGCTGAGTCGCGGGCCTTGAGCAGCGCCGCCATCGCCTCGCGGCGGAGGCCGGCGTCGGACTTGGCGTCGGCCAGGACGGTCCGGAAGGCGGCGAGGGCCGAGGCGTCGCCGAAGGTCAGCGCCAGCGCCGTGGCCTGCGAGCGGACCTCGGGGCTGGCGTCCTTGAGGAGCCCGGCGAAGACGGCGGGCCAGGCGGCGGGCCGCTCGGCCGACTTCCGCCCCTTCAGCGCCTCGTTGATCCCCAGGAGCAGGGTCCGGCGGGCGTCCGAGGTCCCCGCCCGGCCGAGGGCGTCGACCAGCGTCGCCAGCGCACCGGGCGTGCCGATCGCGGCGACCCGGCGGACGGTGAACGGCAAGATCTTGGGGACCTTCGCCCCGGCGGCCAGAGCGAGGGCGCGGGACGGGGCGGCCGCGGCGAGGGGCTCGAAGGCGTACCAGTACATGAGCGGCAGATTATGGTCCGTGGCGTCCTCGCCGTGGGCGAGCAGGGCTTCGAGGATCGGCCAACGCCTCTCGACCGCCATCCGCTGGAGGGCCGAGGCGAGGGCGAGCCGGACGACGGGCGAGGGGTCGGACGCGGCGAGGTCGCGGAACCGGGCGAACGCCTTCGGGCGGTCGGCCCCGTCGTCCGCGGCGAGCCGGATCGCCCAGGCCCGGGCGTCGGCCTCGGGGTCGTCGAGCAGGCCCGCGAACCGGCCGTCGTCGAGGTCGCCGCCCGCGTGGAGCGCCCAGAGGAGCCGGAGCAGCACGACGGGATCATGGGTCGCGGCGCCGGCGCCCAGGACCTTCGCGTCCATCTCCGCGATCGGCGCCCGCTCGCGGAGGAGCCGGAGGGCGTGGCCGGCGTGCCACTCGTTCGGCCCGTCCAGGGACTCGACCAGCTCGCGGGTCGTCAGCTTCTTGAGGTCGACCCGGGCCGGCTTCACGCCGCCATAGGTCAGCTTGAAGATCCGGCCGTTGCTCCGGTCGTGGACCTCGACCCCCTTGTGGTGGCACTGCTGGCGGTCGTACCAGTCGATGAAGTAGACCTGGCCGTCGGGGCCGTACTTGAGGTTGATGATCTGCGACCACGAGTCGTTGGCCAAGAGGAAGTCGGGCGCGTGGTGGCCGACGAAGCCGGAGCCCCGCGGTTCAAGGGTGTCGCGGTTCAGGCGGGCGCCGTGGATGTTGTTCATGAAGAGCGAGCCATCGTACTCCTTCGGCCAGGCCCCGCCCTGATAGATCATCGCGCCGGAGTGGGCGTGGCCGCCGCCGGCGTCGGCCGATCGCCCGTTGCCGGCGTGGGGGTTGGCGCCGACGTAATGGCGGTGGTCGGCGATGGTCTTGATGTCTTCGTACGTGTAGGGGTTGAAGTGGCTCCCCGCCTGCCGCTCGTACCTCGCCCCCGGGATGACCTGGTACAGGTGGGGGATCACGCAGGCGGTCTCGAAGGCCCGGCCGCGGCGGTCGAAGGCGAGGCCCCAGGGGTTGCTCGTTCCCTCGGCGAAGACCTTGAACTTGTGCCGGGTCGGGTGGTAGCGCCAGATTCCCGCGTTGATCGGCGTCCGGGCCGCGTCGGGGGTGCCGGGCTTGCCGACCCGGGAGTGGGTGAAGACGCCGTGGCAGCCGTAGAGCCAGCCGTCGGGGCCCCAGGTGAAGGTGTTCAGCGTCTCGTGCGAATCCTGGTAGCCCCAGCCGTCCAGGAGGACCTGCGGCGGGCCGTCGGGCTTATCGTCGCCGTCCTTGTCGGGGATGAAGAGGAGGTTGGGCGCGGCGCCGACGTAGACCCCGCCGAAGCCCAGCTCGATCCCGGAGACGAGGTTGAGCCGGTCGGCGAAGACCTTGCGCGAGTCGAACTTGCCGTCGCCGTCGGCGTCCTCGAAGATCAGGATCTGGTCGCGGGCCTTCTCCTCGGGCACGCGGATCGGGTAGGAGTAGGCCTCGGCGACCCAGAGCCGCCCGCGGTCGTCGATGGCGAAGGCGATCGGCTGGTGGACGTTGGGCTCGCCGGCGAACAGCGTCACCCGGAAGCCGGCGGGCACGGTCATCGCCCTCGCCGCGTCCTCGGGCGAGAGGCCGGCGTGGAGGAAGGCGTCGGGGGTCGCGCGTCGGGCGGCGGCCTCGGGCCGGGCGTCGTGGAGCCGGAAGTCGTCGAAGTTGACGTGCCCCCAGCCCCGGGCGTCGTCGTCGACCAGCCGGACGAAGACCTCGCGGCCGAGGTGCGGCGTCAGGTCGAAGCAGACCCGCTTCATGTCCTCGACGTCGTCGCCGGAGGCCCGGGCGATGACCTCGCCGTTGTCCGCGCGGACGACCTCGGCCCGGGTGGTCGCGAAGCTCCCGGCGCCGATCAGGAAGCTGGCGAACGGCTTCGCGAGCGGGAACGGCGCCGACGTGAGCGTCCCCCGCGCCGGGTCGCCGCCGCGCTCGTACGATCCGGCCCAGAACCGGCCGGCGTGGCCGCTCTTCATGTCCCCCCGGCGGCGGGCGACGGCGTCCCCCTCGATCGGCGGCCCGGCGAAGGCGTTCCCCTCGGCGTGCCAGTCCTTGAGCGAGCCGGCCTCGAAGCCGAGGTTGAGCGCCGCGCCCCGGGCGTCGACCGGGACCACGCCCACGTCGGCCCCCGGGGCGGACCCCGGAAGCAACAAGAACGAGAGAGTCAAGACCGCCCACCGTCCGGGCCGCGCGGGATGCATGATAGGTGTTCGCCTCGACTGGGGCCCGAGCGCGGGCCCATGCTGATCGGTCATGTCGAAGATGGCGCCTCGACGGGCGGGATCGCGACGCCCGGCCGCCGTGAATCGGTCAGGGGATGGGGAGGTCGACCGTGTTCTCGCCCGCCTTCAGGTCGACCGACTGGTTGAAGTAGATGAGCTGCTTGGGATGCTTGCTCATCGCCGCGCCGCCTCGCGCGCCGCCTGGACGGCGGGCGGGAGCAAGGCGATCAGGACGGCGATGATCGCGATGACGACCAGGAGCTCGATGAGGGTGAACGCGCGTCGATTCCGGTTGGGCATGACATCTCCCAATCCAAGGAAGGTATGGGGGATAATGATAGTCAGCATCAACGGGTGTCTCACCGACAGGCGATTCGCTCCGGAATTCCTCCTCCTCATCCATTCGCCTTCCATCCCGGAGGATGCGGGCCTCGGACGGTACTCCCGGCGATCCTCGCGCCCGGAAGGCGTGAGGGAGCCTCTCCGCCCGCTCGGCACGAGCCTCCGGGGCCGGCGAATTGGCTCGGCCGCTCTCGCATGGGCCAAATTGTCCAGGACGGTGGATAGGGGAGATCATACGGGTGGCTTGGGGCGCAAGGCAATAGTTAACGCTCGAAAGTCGAAGTCCACGCTACGCCTCGCGATGGGAGTCGGGGGATTGGCGGCCGGGACGCACCACCGTCTGGCCATCGGGCGAGATCGATAGAAGGGGCTTTCGCCCTTGCGTGTCGCCGGACGGGGCGCGATGATTGCGGGGGTCGCCGCCCGCTCGCCCCGCAGGAGCCTCGCCGTGCCCCCGGGCCGCCGGATTGCCCTCGCCCTCGCCCTGATCCACGGGCTCGGACTCCTGACGGCCGCCCGGGCCGACGACCCCCCTTCCCCGCCTTCGCCCGACGTGACGAGGCCGCCGGCCGCCGACGAGTTCATGGTGATCCCCCTCCGGGTCCACGTCCTGACCTCGGCCGACCTGCCCGACGTCGATTGCGCGCTGGCCGACGCCGACGTCCGCCGGGTGGTCGCCAAGGTCAACGGGATCTGGCACGTCGCCGGGGTCCACTTCGGCCTCGGCCCGATCGTCCGCGAGCCCGCCGCCCGCCAGGGCCGATTCCGGGCCGCCCGCGAGGCCGGCGCGGCCGATCCGCTGGCCCTGTTCAGGCTCCTGGCCCCCGAGTCGAGCCGATCGGGCGAGGGGGTGGACGTCTATTACGTCCACCGTCTCCCGGTCAACGGCGTCCTCCTCGACGACCGGATGGCCTTCATCCAGGAGACGGCCGGCCTCCGCCCCGTGCCCGGCGGGCTCGACGAGCCCTTGCCCCGCGTCACCGCGCACGAGCTGGGCCACGCCCTCGGCCTGCTCCACCGCCAGGACCGGACGAACCTGCTCGCCTCCGGGACCACCGGGACCACCCTGAATGAGGCCGAGGTGTCGAGGGCCCGCGACCACGCCCGCAAGATCCCCGGAGCCCTCGCCGTGCCCGACCTCCGCAAGAAGGCGGAGGAGGCCGACGCCAGGGGCGACGCCCCCGAGGCCCGCCGCCTCCGGGCCCGGCTCGCCGAGATCCCCGGCGGGGCCTCGGCCGGGGCGAGGTAGCGGGCCGATTCTCTCCAGGTCGAGGCCAAACCGGCCGCTCCCTGACGCCCCAATTCTGCCTCCTTCTCCCACCGGGAGAGGGTCGGGGAGAGGGTCGTCGCAGGACTGGTGGTGTCAGGACGCCTTCGATCGGACGCCGGATGGTCATGCCGCGCCCCTCACCCCGGCCCCTCTCCCGGTGGGAGAGGGGGGCAGGAGGTGGCCCGGTGGGCGTCGTCGCTTCGGGTGCCGCGGCCCGGACCGGCCTTGCAACGTGGGGCGTGGTCGAGTACGCCAAAGGGGCGAGGCGCGGCCGCGTGAGGCGGGCCGCGATCGCCCGTCCGACCCCCTTGGGATTCGCCCCGCATGTCGATGCACGACCTGATCCGCCAGCTCAAGGAAGCGAACAAGACCAAGATCGTGCTGCTGGTGGCCGACGGCCTCGGCGGCCTGCCGATCGAGCCGGGCGGCAAGACCGAGCTGGAGACGGCCGGGACGCCGCACCTCGACGCCTTGGCGGCCGAGGGCACCGTCGGCCTGAGCACGCCGGTCGCCCCGGGCATCACCCCCGGCTCGGGCCCGGGCCACCTCGGCCTGTTCGGCTTCGACCCGCTGGAGAACGACATCGGCCGGGGCGTGCTCGAGGCCCTGGGCATCGGCGTCGAGGTCGGCCCCAAGGACGTCGCGATCCGGGGCAACTTCTGCACGATCGACGCCGAAGGCCGGGTCACCGACCGCCGCGCCGGGCGGATCGCGACGGAGGTCTCCGAGAAGCTCGTCGCCAAGCTCCGCGCGGGGGTCAAGGTCGAGGGCGTGGAGACGCTGGTCGAGGCCGTCCGCGAGTACCGCCTGGTCGTCCGGTTCCGCGGCGAGGGGCTCGGCGACGACGTGGCCGACACCGACCCGCTCTCCACCGGCCTGCACACCCTGGAGCCCAGGGCCGGCGACGCCGGTTCGGAGAAGACCGCCCGGGTGGCCGCCGAGTTCCTCCGCCAGGCCAAGGCGATCCTCAAGGACGAGAGCCCGGCCAACTTCCTGATGCTCCGCGGGTTCGCGAAGTTCCCCGCCATCGCCACGATGGAGGAGGTCTACGGCGTCAAGCCGGTGGCCATCGCCGTCTACCCGATGTACCGCGGCCTGGCCCGGCTGGTGGGGATGACCGTCGTCGAGCCCGGCAAGACCCTGGCCGATCAGATGGAGGTCGCCAGGGCCAACTGGGACCGGTACGACTTCTTCTTCCTCCACTACAAGTACACCGACAGCACGGGCGAGGACGGCGACTTCGCCAAGAAGGTGGAGATGATCGAGGCCCTCGACGCCGAGATCCCCAAGCTGATGGCGCTCAAGCCCGACGTCCTGATCGTCACCGGCGACCACTCCACGCCCAGCCGGATGAAGTCGCACAGCTTCCACCCGGTGCCGACGATCCTCTGGGCCCCGGCGACCGCCCGGCCCGACCTCGTGACCACCTTCGGCGAGCGCCCCTGCTTGCAGGGCGGTCTCGGCCAGTTCCTCGCCAAGGACCTGATGCCCCTGGCCCTGGCCCACGCCGGCCGGCTCCAGAAGTTCGGGGCGTGAGGAAGAGGAACTCTCGCTCATTGAGAGGGCGCCCCCCCGGGGGGGCGCCCTCTCGTCCCACCTCGAAGGGATGGTCGAAGCCCGTCACGGAAAACCAACTCAAGAAGCTTTCGATCGAGGAAAGGCATCGGACGGTCCGGAGCTTCTTCATTGGCCTCTGGATCACGGTGAGCCTCTGGATTATTACGAATGGTGTCGTAAAATTGACCGAGAAGCCACCTTGGGTCGCCGTCGTGTCGGCCCTGATCGCCGCTCTTGGGGCGGGAGCCATCCAGACGCCGTTGCTACTACGGGTCCGCTTCTACGTCAGAGATTGGACCGAGCGGAACCTGAGCCGTCAGTCCAGGCGAGAGGCTGAGCAAGACCCGGGGCGCAGCTCCAGTGGGATGCTCCCTGACGGCTCCGAGCCCCCGGAATTACCACGATGACCCCTGAATTGCAACTGATCTTCGGGACAACGATGCTCGCGGCTGGCCTCTCGTATGCGTGGTGGGTCGGTTTCCGCGTCTGGATGCTGAGGCAAGACTTATTCTCGATTCGTGATGAGCTTTGGGACGCGATGAAAGCCCGCGACTCCCTGGATGAGCCGGCCCATCGTGCGATGCGGGCGTCTCTCAAAGCGTTCGTCCGCGTGGCCCCGCTCCTGTCCGTCTTCACGCTCTTGGGTATCCTCGCCGAAGGTGCTTCTTCACACCATGTCGATGAACCCTCGGATTTCCCGGAGATTGAAGCCGCGAGGCATAAGACCGTCTCGCGAGTCATGAACTATCTTTTTTTCGAGACATTGATGGGGCTGGCAATTGTTGTCGGCGTCTCCGTGATCTGTCTGCTCATCCTCACACCTTTCCGGATCGTCAAAACCGCCTTTTCCCGATGGGTCGAGTTGGTCATGGATTCGACGGAGCTGATCGCGATGGGTGCGCTCGTCTCACAGACCCGAGTTGGCACGACGCGACAGGCTTGAGAAGGGAAGATGAGCTTCATGCCCAGGCCCCGCATCCTCGACGTCGGCCAGTGCGGCTTCGATCACGGGTCGATCGCCCGCCACCTGAAGAGAGCTTACGAGGCCGAGGTCACGGCGGCCGACTCGACCGGCCAGGCGCTGGCGTCGCTCCGGGCCGGCGAGTTCGACCTCGTCCTGGTCAACCGGGTCTTCGACGGCGACGGCACGCCCGGGGTCGACCTGATCCGCGCGATCAAGGCCGACCCGGCGCTGGCCTCCCTCCCGGTGATGCTCGTGAGCAACTACCCCCAGGCCCAGGCCGAGGCCCAGCAACTGGGCGCCCTGCCCGGCTTCGGCAAGGACGACATCCGCTCCGGCCGGACCGTCCCGGCGCTGGAGGCCGCGATCGCCCGGGCGACCTGACTTGACCTGACCTGACGGGTCGATCGGCCGCGAATTGTCCGGATCGAGCCGGATAAGCGACTAACGCCCCGACCCCCGGAGCGATGATTAACCCGACCCGCCCCGGGCCGCCCGACTCGGGCCAGGTCCGCGGGCGGTTGGGTTCGTTTTTCCCTCGCGGGGGCAGGCATGGCGACGACTCGAATCCTCGGCTTCACCCTCCCGCGCCCGGTCGCGCGGCGCGGTTGGGTTCGTCTTGCCGGGACACTCTCGGTCGCGCGGCGCGGTTGGGTTCGTTTCGCCGCGACATGGCCGTTCGCGCGGCGCGATTGGGTTCGTCTTGCCGGCGCGCGGCCGGGGTCAGACGGCGACGATCATGATGTCGAGGCCGTCGGACTCGCGGAGCAGGCGTTCGATGATCGAGCCGCCGAGGAGCCGGAGGTGCCAGGGCCGGTGGCTCTTGCCCATGACGACGACCTTGATCTCGTACTCGCGCGCGAACGCGACGACGGTGCTGGCCACGTCCTTGCCGCGGAAGGTCATGGGAATCCCGCCGAGCTGCTGGGCCAGTTCGAGGTTCTTGCCGAGCAGCCGGTGCATCGCCGCGTCGGTCCGGGTGAGGTCCTCGGCGGGCGTCTGGATGTAGACGGCATACCAGGGGGCGTTGAGCCGGTCGGCCAGGCGGGCGGCCTTGCGGAGCAGCGCGGGGGCGTTGGGGCTCCGGCTGGAGAGCCCGACCATCACGCGCTCGGTGGCCGAGGCCGGGGCCCGGTCGGCCTCGGCCCTCCGGTTCCGGCGGTCGATGAGGTGGGCCATCTCGGTGAGGGTCAGCTCGCGGAGCCGGGTGAGGTTGCCGGGCGTGAAGAAGTGCCCCATCGCCCGCTCGGCGCGGTCGGCGGGGTAGACCTTGCCGGCCTTCATCCGCTCCAAAAGATCCTCGGACGAGACGTCGACGTTGACGATCTGGTCGGCCTCGCCCAGGACGGAGTCGGGCAGGCGCTCCTTGACCTTCACGCCGGTGATCCGCTCGACCTCGTCGTAGAGGCTCTCCAGGTGCTGGACGTTGACCGTCGTGATGACGTGGATGCCGGCGCGGAGCAGGTCCTGGACGTCCTGGTAGCGCTTGCCGTGGCGGCTGCCGGGGGCGTTGGTGTGGGCCAGCTCGTCGACGAGGCAGACCGTCGGGCGGCGGGCGAGGATGGCGTCGAGGTCCATCTCGCGGAGCGTGACGCCGCGGTACTCGACCTCCCGGGGCGGGATCACGGGGAGGTCGCCGACCTGCTCGACGGTCTCGGCCCGCCCGTGGGTCTCGACCAGGCCCATCGCCACGTCGATGCCCTGCTTCTTGAGCCGGTGCCCCTCGCGGAGCATCGCGTAAGTCTTCCCCACGCCGGCCGACGACCCGAGATACACCTTGAGCCGCCCCCGCTCCTGGCGGCGGATCAGGTGGAGGAATTGCTCGGGGGTGGGGCGAGCCGGCTCGACGGCCATGGCCGGTATCTCCTGCGCGGTCGGTTGGTCCGAGGTCCGAGGATGGCCGCGCCGTCCCCCCGGGCCCGATCACGCCAGGCTGATGCAGGCGTAGCAGCGGCCCGCGGCGTAGGCGTCGCGATCGGCGTACTCCTCGACCGACGTGTCCGAGACGATGACGACCCGGGCATCGGGGCGTTCCAGGAGGACGAGCCAGCCCCCCTCGTCCGCCTCGAACACCTCGCCGCCCAGGACCTCGGAGATCTCCCTGGCCCTCTCGATGCTCATCGGCCCCTCCCATCAGGTTTGTTGTATTGTCAAAATAAGTTCGTAAATTGGGATGTTCATGGGTTTGCGACGGCGGCGACGGCGGACGCCGGGGTCGGCTTCTCGTCGTCGAGGGCCAGGTTGAGCCTCAGGACGTTGACGCGGGGCGGGGCGCCGATGAGCGCGCCGGAGCGCTCGGTCCGCTCCTCGATGAGGGCGAGGACCCGCTCGACCGGCAGGTTGCGAGCGGCGGCGACCCGGGCGGCCTGGTACCGCGCCCCCTCGGGGGTGATGTGGGGGTCGAGCCCGCCGCCGGAGGCGGTCACGAGGTCGACGGGGGCGGGGGCGTCGGCGGTGGCCTGGAGGGCGTCGGCCCGCTCGGCCACCTTCTTGCGGAGGTCGGGGTTCTTGGTCCCCAGGTTCGAGCCGCCGGCGGCCGAGGCGTTGTAGTCGACCGCCGAGGGGCGGGGCCGGAAGTAGCGCCCGGAGGCGAACGGCTGCGCCACCAGCGAGGAGCCGACCACGGCCCCGTCGCGGCCCTCGATCAGGCTCCCCTCGGCCTCCGCGGGGAAGGCCGCCCGCGCCACGACCCAGACCGCCGCCGGGTAGGCGACGGCGCACATCGCGAACGTCACGACGCAGGCGGCCAGGGCATTCAAGGTCTCGCGGATCATCGCCATAAGTCCTGTGGGATGGGCTGAGCACGCGGACCCTGTTTTCCTCGATCCCAGACCACCCCCCACCCTGGCCCTCCCCCGCAAGGGGGGAGGGAGTCAGTCCGGTCCCCTCCCCCTTGCGGGGGAGGGTTAGGGTGGGGGGTCGCACCGCCGGGGATCTCCGGGAAACCATCCTCCGAATGCTTAACTAACAGGTTCTTGCGCTTGCGTCACGGGTGCGCCGGTCGGATCTTGGATCCAAAGTCTCCGATCGGATGAGGCGCGGGGTGCGCCGCCGTCGGGCTCCAGGCCGCCGCGATCAGGCCGAGTTCACCAGGATCAGGAGCGGGTCGATGGCCAGGTCGATCAGCTTGATGCCGATGAACGGGGCGATGACCCCGCCCAGGCCGTACCAGAGGAGGTTCCGGCGGAGCAGGACGTCGGCGCCGACGGGGCGGTACTTCACGCCCTTCAGGGCGATCGGGATCAGCATCGGGATGATGATCGCGTTGAAGATCACCGCGGCGAGGATGGCCGACTGCGGGCCGCCCTTGCTGGCCAGGTCCATCAGGTCGAGGACCTTCAGGCCCGGCAGGGTGGCCACGAAGAGGGCGGGGACGACGGCGAAATACTTGGCCAGGTCGTTGGCGATCGAGAACGTGGTGAGCGCCCCCCGGGTCATCAGGAGCTGCTTGCCGATCTCGACGACCTCGATGAGCTTGGTGGGGTCGCTGTCGAGGTCGACCATGTTGCCGGCCTCCTTGGCGGCCTGGGTCCCGGAGTTCATCGCCACGCCGATGTCGGCCTGGGCGAGGGCGGGGGCGTCGTTGGTCCCGTCGCCCATCATGGCGACGAGCTTGCCCGCCTCCTGCTCCTTGCGGATGTAGGCGAGCTTGGCCTCGGGGGTGGCCTCGGCGATGAAGTCGTCGACGCCGGCCTGCTCGGCGATGGCCCTGGCGGTCAGCGGGTTGTCGCCGGTGACCATCACGACCCGCAGGCCCATCTGGCGGAGCCGGGCGAACCGCTCGCTGATGTTGGGCTTGAGGATGTCCTCCAGCTTGACCACGCCGACGATCCGGCCCCCCTCGGCGACGGCCAGCGGCGTGGCCCCGCCGGTGGCGATGGCGTCGACGGCCTGGCGGTAGCCCTCGGGGACGGTCCCGCCCTGCTCCCCGACGTATCGGGCCACGGTGTCGGAGGCCCCCTTGCGGATCTTGGTGCCGTCGGGCAGGTCGACGCCGCTCATCCGGTTCTGCGCCGTGAACTCTACGAAGGCCGAGCCGGCGGGCACCTCGCGGTCGGCCGCCTCCATCTGGCGGGCGAGGTCGAGGATGCTCTTGCCCTCGGGCGTGGGGTCGGCCATCGAGGCCAGGCCGGCGAGCCGGGCGACCTCGCGCGGCCCGGCGCCGCCGAGGGGGACGAACTCGGTGGCCCGGCGGTTGCCGATGGTGATGGTGCCGGTCTTGTCGAGCAGGAGCGTGTCGATGTCGCCGGCCACCTCGACCGCCTTGCCGCTCTTGGCGATGATGTTCGCCGCCAGGGCCCGGTCCATCCCCGCGATCCCGATCGCCGCCAGGAGGGCGCCGATGGTGGTGGGGATCAGGCAGACCAGCAGCGCGATCAGGGTGGGGATGTCCAGCGTCAGGCCGAAGTAGCGGGCCATCGGGTAGAGCGAGGCGGTGACGATCAGGAAGATGATCGAGAACGCCGCCAGGACGATCGTCAGCGCGATCTCGTTGGGCGTCTTCTGCCGGCTCGCCCCCTCGACCAGCGCGATCATCTTGTCGAGGAAGCTCTGGCCCGGCTCGGCGGTGACCCGGATCACGATCCGGTCGGAGAGCACGCGGGTGCCGCCGGTGACGCCGGAGTGGTCGCCGCCGGCCTCGCGGATCACCGGGGCGCTCTCGCCGGTGATCGCCGACTCGTCGACCGACGCGACCCCCCGGACCACCTCGCCGTCGGAGGGGATCACCTGCCCGGCCTCGACCAGGATGTGGTCGCCCGACCGCAGCTTCGTCGACGAGACGGCGTGGCCGGCGGCGTCGTCGGGCGAGTCGAGCCGGACGGCCGGCGTGTCGGCCCGGGTCTGGCGGAGGCTGTCGGCCTGCGCCTTGCCCCGCGCCTCGGCCAGCGCCTCGGCGAAGTTGGCGAAGAGGACGGTCAGCAGCAGCAGGGCCGCCAGCGCCCCCTGGTAGACGATCAGCCCGAGGGCGGCGTGGTCGATCAGCGACCGGACGACGACGATCGTCGTCAGGACGCAGCCCACCTCGACCAGGAACATCACCGGGTTCTTCGCCATCGAGGCCGGGTTGAGCATGACGAATGACCGCGAGGCCGCCAGCCTCATCAGCGCCGGGTCGAACAGCTTCCGCGCCCGCGACCGGCGGCGACCGGTCGGGGTGGCCCGGGTGTCGCCCCCGGCCGTCTCGGCGGGATCGGCTTCGGTAACGAGGCTCATTGGCCATCATCCTTCGTGGGCAGGTCCCATCGACGTGGGGGTTTCGGGGTCGAATCGGTTATCATATTCGATGGCGGCCCGCCCGCCGCCCGGGGAGGGACCCTGTCGGACCGTGGATCGGACCCGGCTCTCGCGAGCAAGGCCCTCGCCACCCTTCGAGGCCCGACAGGGCCCCTCCCCGATCGGCGGGCGAGCGGGCCGGGCGGGTGGGCGCTTCAAGGCACCGCGGCGGTCAACTGGTCGGCCACCGGGCCGAGCACCAGGGCCGGCATGAACGAGAGGGCCCCGACCAGGACCACCGTCCCCAGGAGCATCCCGGCGAACGTCGGGCTGTCGGTCCGGAGCGTCCCGCTGGTCTGCGGGACCCGCTTCTTCCGCGACAGCGAGCCCGCGACGGCCAGCGGGAAGATCAGCGCGGGGAACCGGCCCAGGAGCAGGACCACGCCCGTGGCGATGTTCCACGCCGGGTTGTTGTCCGAGAGCCCCTCGAACCCCGACCCGTTGTTCGCCGCCGCCGAGGTGAACTCATAGAGGATCTCGCTGAAGCCGTGCGGGCCGGGGTTGGCCACGAACGCCTTCCACGACGTCGCCGCGAAGGTCGCCGTCCCGGCGCAGATCATCAGCGGGTGGACCAGCAGGGCCAGCATGGCCAGCTTCACCTCGCGGGCCTCGACCTTCTTGCCGAGGTACTCCGGCGTCCGCCCCACCATCAGGCCGGCGATGAACACGGCCACGATGATGTACATCAGCATGTTCTCGAACCCGGCGCCGATCCCGCTGAAGGCGACGTTGAGCATCATCAGCGCCATCGGCACCATCCCGCCGATCGGGCTGAGGCTGTCGTGCATCGAGCCGACCGAGCCGTTGGACGTGGCCGTGGTGATCGCCGCCCAGGTGGCGCCCGCCACCGCCCCGACCCGGACCTCCTTGCCCTCCATGTTGGGGCCGACGGCCACCGGCAGTCCCGCCGTCGCGGCGCCGGGGGCGGCCTCGGCGTAGATCGCGACGACGACGCCGAGGACCACGAAGGAGAGCATCACGCCGAAGATCACCATCGCGTGCTTCATGTCGCGGAGCATCCGCCCGGCCATGACGATCGAGGCCATCGGCAGGACGATGATCGCGGCGAGCTCGAGCAGGTTGCTCCAGGGCGTCGGGTTCTCGAAGGGGTGCGTCGAGTTCGGCCCGAAGAAGCCGCCGCCGTTGGTCCCGAGCTGCTTGACCGCCACCAGCGCGGCCACCGGCCCGCGGGCGATCGACTGCGTGCCCATCCCGGTGGCCGCGCCGTCGAGCGTCGTCGCCCCGGCCGCGCCCCGGAAGGTCATGGGCACGCCCATCGCGACCAGGCCGATCGCGAACGCCAGGCAGAGCGGCAGCAGGACCATCGCGAGCGTCCGCATCAGGTCGACGTAGAAGTCCCCCAGGTGCTTGTCGCCGCGGAGCCCGCGGAGTGTGGCCAGCATCACGGCCAGGCCGGCGGCCGGCGTGACGAACTGGAGCCAGACGATCCCGGCCAACTGGGCGAGGTACGACAGGTGCTGCTCGCCCGAGTAGTGCTGCAAGTTCGTGTTCGTGACGAACGAGCAGACGGTGTTGAAGATCACCGCCGTGTCGACGCCGTCATGCTGGACGCCCGCGGCGTCCTTGTAGCCCATCGCGGCCAGCGAGCCCTTGCCGTCGGGGTTGAGCGGCAGGAGCTGCTGGGCGTAGAGCAGGCCGAAGGTCAGCACGAACAGCGCGGCGTTGAAGGCGAGCATCGCATGGGCATATTGCTTCCAGCCCATCGCCGCGGGGGCCCTGCGGCCGATCAGGCGGCAGAGCGACATCGGGACGGCGTCGGGGCCCCGGCCGGCCTTGTCGTCGGGGACGTCGAGGACTCGGGCCATCCACCAGCCGATCGGCACCGAGGCCGCGATCGGGAGGGCGAAGGCCCAGGTCGGTTGCAACCAGGCGGCGGGCGATTCCACGGGGAGGGGCTCCGGGCGAGGGGGTCTCGCGTTCGAGTGGGCCGGTCAGAAGCTTTCCGGCCGGATCATGGCGTACCCGAGGTAGGCCAGGGCGGCGACGGTCAGGATCGCGGTCAGGTAGAGCATCGCGGTCGTCTCCGGTCCGAGGGGCCCGTCCCGTCAGAGCCGGTCGCACGCCGCGACCAGCCCGAAGAACAGGGCGAAGAGGGCCAGCCCCGATGCGAGCGTGGCGAGAGCCATTGGCGGTGACCTCCGGGCGAAGGGGGATGGATGGCCGCCCCGGGAGGGGGGCGACCGGGCCGGTTCAGCGGTCCCCCGTGTCGATGGGGAGGTTGCTCCGGCCGAAGGTGAATCGTTCATAATAGCGCTGCATGTTGTGCCGGGCGGGCTCGTAGCCGCGGTCGGCCTTGAGGGCGGCCCGGTAGGAGGCGTAGGAGGCGTCGTGCTCGCTTCGGCTCTCGTGGAGGACGCCCATGAGGTTGTGGGCCTCGGCCGAGCGGGGGTCGAGGCCGATGGCCTCGCGGAGGAAGACCTCGGCCTCGTCGAACGTCCGACGGTTGATCGCCCGCTTGGCGTCGCGGAGGTGGGCGACGAACCGGCCTTCGGCGGTGACGGGCTGGCCGGTCGACCGGCCCGCCGCCGGGGGCGCGGGTGACCGGGCGGGCTCGCGGTCGAGCACCTCGGCCACGGCGCGGCGGAGGGCGTCGGGGGTGAGCGGCTTGGCCAGGAAGTCGATGGCGCCGAGCTTGATCGCGGCGACCGCGTCGGGGACGCTGCCGTGGGCCGTGACGATGATCACCGGCACGCTGTCGCCGCTCGCCCGGAGGCGTTCGAGCACCTCCATCCCGCCCAGCCGGGGCATCTGGAGGTCGAGCAGGACGAGGTCGACCCTCGTCGCCGCGAGCAGGGTCAGGGCCGCCTCGCCGTCCTCGGCGGCGGCGATCTCGCGGCCGGTCGACTCCAGGGCGGTCCGGAAGACCAGCCGGACGTTGGGCTCGTCGTCGACGATCAGGATGCGCTTGGCGTCGCTCATGTGACCACCCCCTCGCGGAGTTCAGCCTTGGCCCCGGCGGCGGGGGCGGTCGGCAGGGTGAAGGCGAAGGCGGTCCCCCGCCCCGGCTGGCTCTCGGCCTCGATCTGCCCCCCGTGCGCGACGACGATCTCGCGGGCGATGGCCAGGCCGAGCCCGGCCCCGCCCGCGGACCTCGTGCCCGGCACGCGGTAGAACTTCTCGAAGAGGCGGGGCAGGTGCTCCGGGGCGATCCCCTCGCCGGAGTCCTCGACGACGAACCGGACGGCCCCGCCCTCCCCGTCGCCCCCGCCCTCGACGTCCGCCGCCAGCCGGATCGAGCCGCCCCGGGGGGTGTGCGTCAGGGCGTTGCCGACGAGGTTGTCGAAGACGTGCTCGACGCGCTCGCGGTCGACCGAGACCGGGGGCAGGCCGAAGCCCACCGCCCCCCGGAGCTCGACGCCGGCGTCGCGGGCCCTGGGCTCGGACCGCCCGATCGCCTCGGAGACGAGGTCGGCCGGCGACACGCCCTGGCGGTCGAGCCGGACCCGCCCCTGCTCGATCCGGGTGAGGTCGAGCAGGTCGTTGATCATGGCCAGGAGCCGGTCGGAGTCCTGCCGGGCGGCCAGGAGCAGCTCGATCTGCTTCGAGTTGAGCGGCCCGACGACCTCCTCCAGGAGCAGGTGCACCGTCATCTGGACGCCGGTCAGGGGGGTCTTGAGCTCGTGGCTGACGGTCGAGACCATGTCGCTCTTGAGCTGGTCCATCAGGCGGAACCGGGTCACGTCGGTGAGGACGATCGCGGCGCCGAGCAGCCCCTGGGCGTCGTCGCGGATGGCCAGGACGTGCGGGAGGAAGAACCGCTCCTGCCCCTCGTCGCGGCGGGCCAGGGCGTGCTCCAGGCCCATCGGCCGGCGGTCGACCCGGCCGCCGAGGACATCGGCGAGCGGCTCGCGGAGCTGCGGCGGCGGGGTCCAGGGGGTCGGGCCCTCGGAGGCGACCACGCCCAGGACGCGCCGGGCCGCCGGGTTGGCCAGCTCGACCGAGCCGGCCGGGTCGACCACGATCACCGGGTCGGGGAAGGTGTCGATCGTCGCCTGGGTCGTCTGCTGGACCCGGAGCAGCCGCTCGGTCCCGGCCTGGCGGAAGGCCCGGATCGTCCGGGCCATCGCGTTGAACGCCTCGGCCAGCTCGCCCAGCTCGTCGCGGGTCGTCGACGGGACGACCTGGTCGAGGTCGCCCCGGGCCATCGCCCGGGCCCCGACGGTGACCGCCCGGATCGGCCCGAGGATCGACCGGCTCATCGCCAGCGCCAGCAGCGAGGCCACCGCGGCCGAGCCCACCAGCGCGAAGAGCATCAGCCGGGTCGACCCCTCGGCCAGGGCCCGGGCCTTGTCGCGCTCCTCGACCATGTTCCGCTGGTTGATCTCCAGGACGTCGTCGGCCCGCCGACGGATGGCGTCGAAGGCGGGGTGTAACTCCGCGAAATAGAAGTCGACCCGGCCTTCCTGACGCCCGGCCGGAAGCGAGAAGAACAGGTCGGCCTGCCCGGCGTAGCGGGCGTAGAGCCTGGTGAGGTCGTCCGCCATCTCCTGCTCGCCGGGCATCGTGACGTTCTTCTGCTCGATCCGGAGGTTGGCGGCGAACTTCTCGCGGTTCTCGCGGTCCTGCGTCCGGGCCAGGTCCTCCTTGCCGCCGATGGCGAACCACTGCGCCGAGTCCATCCGCTCCAGGGCCTCTTTCATCTCCTGGGCGGCGCGGACGCTCCGGTAGTTCTCGCGGAGGATCAGGTCGATGTTGTCGCCCAGCCGCCAGAACATCGTGATGGCCCAGAGACCCAGCCCGACCATGATGGCCAGCAAAGGCGTGACGCCGATCAGCAACTTCGTCCGCAACGTCGTGAACATCGAGATCCCTTTAAGGCACGGGCCGTGCCGCGAGCATCCGGCATGCCCTAAGTGATTTGATGGCCGGAAATTGTGGTGGCCACGTCCGCGTGTCATCGGACGGACGGCGCGGCCCGTCGTGCAGCTTGCACGATACGTCGCAGCCCAAGCCGCGAATCGCCCGGCAACGCCCCGCCTCCGCTCGGTCCGCCCGGGCCCCTCAGAGCCCGTACTGCTTGCGCTTCCGATAGAGGGTGCTCGGGTCGATCCCGAGAATCCGGGCGGCCTCTTCTCGGCCGGGGGTGGCGGCGAGGACCCGACGGATGTGCTCGGCCTCGATCTCTTCGAGGCGGACCGGGCGGCCGAGGGCGATGGCCTGGCCGGAGCCGGAGCCGGAGGCGGGGCCGGGGCCGGGGCCTTGGGGGAGGAGGCGCTCGGGGAGGTCGGCCAGGCCGATCTCGGGCCCTTCGGCGAGGATCGCGGCGCGCTCGACGGCGTTCCGCAACTCCCTCAGGTTGCCGGGCCAGGCGTGGCGGGCCAGGGCGAGCCCGGCCTCGGGGGTATAACCGGTCAGGCGGCGGCCGGTCTGGCGGGCGAAGAAGGCGAGCAGATGGTCGGCCAGCTCGGCGATATCGGACCGCTTGCGGAGCGGGGGCAGCGTCATCTCGACGACGTTGAGGCGGTAGAGCAGGTCCTCGCGGAACCCGCCGGAGCCGACCAGGGCTTCGAGGTCGCGGTTGGTGGCGGCCACGAGCCGGACGTCGGCGGACCGGGTGGCGGCCTCGCCCACGCGCTCGTACTTCCGCTCCTGGAGGAACCGGAGGAGCTTGGGCTGGAGCGGCGGCGGGAGGTCGCCGATCTCGTCGAGGAACAGGGTCCCCCCCTCGGCCGCGGCCACCTTGCCGGCGGCGTCGCGCACGGCGCCGGTGAAGGCCCCCCGGGCGTGGCCGAAGAGGTCGCTCTCGAGCAGCTCGGGGTTGAGGCTGGGGCAGTTCACGGTGACGAACGGCCCGTCGGCCCGCTTGCTCCAGGCGTGCAGGGCGCGGGCCAGGACCCCCTTGCCGGTGCCGTTCTCGCCCCGGAGCAGGACGGCGGCGTCGAACGGGGCGACCCGCCGGGCCATCTCCAGGACGCGGCGGACCTCGGCGTCGCGCCCCTGGAGGTCGGCCTCGGGCACCTCGGCCCGGACCCGGTCCTCCAGGTCGGCCACGCGGTCGCGGAGCCCCCGGACCTTCGCCACCCGCTCCAGCACGGCGCGGACCTGGCCGGGGGTGAACGGCTTGGGCAGGTAGTCGAACGCACCCCGGCGGATCGCCTCCAGGGCCGAGTCGATCGACGCGTGGGCCGTGATCAGGACCACCGCCAGGCGGGGCGACTCCGCCAGGAGCGGCTCCAGGAGGTCGAGCCCCGAATCCCCGCCGAGCCGGAGGTCGACCAGCGCCACGTCGAACGGCCGCCCCCTCGCCGCCGCGAGGGCCTCGCGCGACCCCGGCGCCTCCTCGACCGCGTGGCCCATCGCCTCCAGGGCGACCCGGAGCGTGCGGCGGATGTTCGGCTCGTCGTCGACGATCAGGACTCGCATGGCCGCCTCCGCGAGCCGGGCCGGTCCACCCGGGTCGCGGCTCGCCCCGACCATTGTCCATCGGCCGTCGATTTGCACAAGGGGGCGGGGGTCGGGCGTGATCCTCCATCGAGGATGGCAGGGGTAAGCGCCGCTCAGAGGCTATCCGGGAAGCTACGCCGCTTTCGGTTGTGGATACTTGAATGGGGTGGCCGGCCGCCTCTCGTCTGGGGCCAGCCGCCGCAACATCCCTCGGATCGAGCTGATCCTCACCCAAG
>JAABUX010001782.1_pt1 | contig 31708 bp, 25 predicted proteins | sample 5561851 | NCBI WGS metagenome assembly JAABUX01 (sample SAMN10711883, study PRJNA513361) | rock metagenome | isolation source: Antarctica rocks | place: Antarctica: Victoria Land, Richard Nunatak red sandstone | collected 2016-01-03
ACTAATCGAACGCCGTCCGCGCCCTCTGTGGGTCGCGCTTGGCCTCGACGAAGCGTTGTTCCAGTTCCTGGCGCGTCTGCGCGGCCGTCGCCTGCCCCTCGGCGATTGCCACGTCGAGTTGGGTTCGTGCCGAAGCGATGTAGCGTTGGATCTGTTCACGAATGCCGCCCACTCCCTTCTGAAGGGCCGTGACCGGGGTCTGCTTGGGCTCAATTGCCGTTGCCGTGCCGGCGGGCGTGCCCGTCGGGTGTATGACGTATGCGTCGGTCGTCGTCGCCACGCGGGCTTGTGTCGATTGATCTTGCACGGACAATCCTCCACTATCACTGAGCGCGAGATGGGCGCGGTCGTCGTGCGCCATACCGGAAACGTGTAGCAGGGCCGCGCGGCGGTTATAGAGAGCCATGGCCGCGGCTCCGATAGCGAGACCGATCAATAGCCGCGGCAATGTGATGGCGCCTTGCTCGCTCATGTCTGTTCTCTCCCCGGATGCTGGCCGCGTGGTTGAGTGCCGGGCCGCGGTCGGCGCTGTCGTCGTCAGTAAACCCTATTATACAGCAGCAGAAGCACGTCGTATGCCAGGATAGCTAATGGCTCGTTCCCAGGACGCGCAGCGCCCGCGCCAGTTGGGCGTCCCGCGCCGAGCCATCGGCGACGGGGCTATCGACGACGATGTCGGGCGTGATGCCGTGGTTCTGGATCAGGCGCTTGTGCGGCGTCAGCCACAACCGTACCGTGATGCGCAGAGACGAGTTGTCGGCCAGCGGATATTCCTGCTGCACCGACCCCTTACCGTAGGTGGTGATACCGATGATGGTGGCGCGGTGGTTGTCCTGCAGCGCGCCGGCCGTGATCTCCGCCGCGCTGGCTGTGCCGTCGTTGACCAGCACGACCATGGGCACCGTCGTGGCCTGCCCGCCGCCGAGCGAGCGCATGGGGGCGTCGAGCTGGCGTTGCCCGTTCTGCTCCCACAGGATGATGTCATCCTGGGGCAGGAACTGGCTGTTGATGTCGACTGCCGTATCGACGTAGCCGCCGGGATTGTCGCGCAGGTCGAGGATCAGCCCGCGTGGATGGTGGGTCAGCAGGCGGTGCAGGGCCGTGCTCGCGTCGCGTCCCGTGGTATCGGCGAACTGCGCGATCTGAAGGTAGGCGATGCGCCCGATCATGCGCGCGGCGACATTGGGGATGGTGATGCGCCCGCGCGTTACCACGACGCTGAAGACGCCTTGCACGCCGCCGCGCTGGATACCCAGGGTCACGGTCGTCCCGGTGGGGCCGCGCAGCAGGGCGGCAGCCTGGTCCCCGGTGATCGCCGTGGCGTCCTGTCCGTTGATGCGCACGATCAGGTCGCCGGCGCGCAGTCCCGCCCGCGCGGCCGGTGAGCCCGGCAGCGGGATGACCGCGATGCCGCGCGAGGTCGTCTCGACGTAGGCGCCGATGCCCTCGAAGGCGCCGTTCATGCTGGACTGCAAGGCCGCGTTATCCTCGGGGCTGATGAAAATGGTATGCGGGTCGCCGGTCCCCTGCGTCAGCATGCCGTTGATGGCGGCGTAGATCAGCCGCTTGCGGTCGGGCAGCGGCGCGTAGTACGAGTCAGTGGTGACGTCGTGGTAGGCCTGGAAGAGGTCGTCGAAGGGCTGCGCCAGATCGGGGCGCTGCAACTCGTCGGGGACGACGATGGCGGCGCTGGCTGCTCTAGCCGTGTTAGTATGCCCGGTGAGCGCGCCCGCCAGCCGCGGGTCGGCCGACGCGCGCCCGACCACGATCCCCGCGCCCAGGGTCAAGACGAGGAGAGCCGCCAGCAGCGGCCCGTGGCGCGTAGAGGAGGAAGGGGTGGGGGTGGGCGAAGTCGGATTAGGCGTCATCATATTGGTGTGTCCTTATATTGGCGTGTCCTTGCATCTAGCCCTCACCCTGCCACCACGCCTGTCATGAATAATCCAGGCTAAGTAGGTGTTGCTAAGTTCGTGCATCCCGAATACGCTGCACGAGATACGCATCCAGGCGCGCCCCTATGCAAGAATTTACCAGTGTCTACTTAGCGGGGGCGGGTCGCTGTTTGTCCCGATACTGAGAGCATACAGGACGTGGCTGATCACAGGTTCTCGATGTGGACCGGCTCAATGTCGTCGGCCGGCTGGAAGCCGAACACCCGCGCGTAGAAGGACAACTCGGCGTCGAGCGAACGTTTAATGTTCTCCGCGCGTCGGAAGCCGTGTCCCTCGCCCTCATAGGCGAGGTAGGCCACGGGCAGTCCTCGCGCGCGCCGCGCCGCCACCATCTCCTCCGCCTGGCTCGGCGGGACCACGCGGTCCTCCTGTCCCTGGAAGAAGATCACCGGGCAGGAGATGCGATCCGCGAAGTGGATCGGCGAGCGCTCGTCGTAGACCCGGCGTCCATCTTATCGTCGTAACGGAGCAGGAGCAGAAGAAACATTGAATCCAGGATGAGTGTCGTATACTGTGTAGACAGGCATTGATGGCGGGCCTTTCGTTGCAGGGGATAGTGATATGGCGATAGATCGCTTGGCCGGGCTGCCCGACGACACATCCGTGACGCCCAACCCGGCGCGCATGTACGACTACATTCTGGGCGGCGTCCACAACACCGAGGCAGACCGCATCGCCGCCGAGCAGGCCCGCGCCGCTCTCCCGGACATGCACCTCATCTTCCGGGCCAACCGCGCGTTCCTGCGCCGCGCCGTCCTGTCCCTCGCCACGCAGGGCATCGACCAGTTCCTCGACGTTGGCTCGGGCATTCCCACCGTTGGCAACGTGCATGAGATTGCCCAGAACGTCAACGAGGACGCCCGCGTCGTCTACGTCGACGTCGACCGCGTGGCGGTGCAACTCAGCGCGGCGATCCTACAGGGCAACGCGCGGGCCACCGTCATACAAGCCGACGCGCGCGACCCCGCGTCCATCCTGGGCCACCCGGAGACGCGGCGCCTGCTCGACCTCGACCGCCCCGTCGCGCTGCTCTTGGTGTCGATGCTGATGTTCGTGCCCGACGACGCGGAGGCGATGGGCTTGGTGCGCGCGTTCCGCGACGCGCTGGCGCCGGGGAGCTATCTGGCGCTCTCCCACGCGGTCTCCGAGGCGGTCACGCCCGAGGCGGCGGCGCGGGGCGAGACGGTCTACGCGCGCGCCGACCGCCCCGGCCGCTACCGCCCGCGCGCGCAGGTCGAGGGCTTCTTCGCGGGCTTTGAGGTGGTCGAGCCCGGCCTCGTCTGGCTGCCCCTGTGGCGCCCGGAGGACTGGGACGACCTCGGCAATCCGCTGCTGGCCGCGCCGCACCGATCGGTCATGGTGGGCGGCGTCGGGCGCAAGCCGTAGCACCGTGACGGAGCCCGCGCCTACTCCCCTACTGTCGTGGGGTAGACATCCATGCGGTGTCGAGCGGCGCGGCCCGCGCGGCGTCGCCCCGGTCGCCCAACGCGCGCCGTACACTCAGACTCTGGCCGGCCAACTTCGCTGCCCGGTCGTCGTCGCCCTGATCGCGCGCGACCAGCGCCAGGTTGTGCAAGGCGTCGGCGACGCCGGGCGTACCATGCACCTCCTGGAACAGGGCCAGGGCCTCCTCGTGCAGGGTCCGCGCCTCCTCGGCCCGGCCCTGTTCGCGCGCCGCGAGGCCCAGGTTGTTGAGCGCGTAGGCGATACCCCAGGTGTCCCCCAACGCGCGCTTGAGCGCCAGACTCTCGTGGAGCAGCTCACGGGCCGGCTCGTAGGCGCCGTGCAGGCGCGCGACGATGCCCAGCGTGCTCAAGGCGTTGGCCGCGCCCCAGCGGTCTCCCACCTCCCGGCGCAGGGCCAGACTCTCGTCGGCCAGGGTCGCCGCGCGGGCGTCGTCACCCTGGTCGAGCGCGACTAACCCCAGGCGGCCCAGGACGGCGGCGCAGCCCCCGCGATCGTCCGCCTGCTCGTAGAGGGCCAGGGCTCGTTCAAAGAGCGTCGCCGCCCGCGCGTGGTCGTTCTGCCCGTAGGCCAGGATCGCGGCCCCGTCGCAGGCCAGGGCGTGCGCGCCCGCTGGCACGGCTGGCACGGCCGGCGCGCCCGGCGCCCCCATCGCGGCGGCCGTCAGCGCCCGCTCCAGCCAGGCGCGCCCCTCGCTCAGGTAGCCGCGCACGTACCAGAAATACCAGAGCGCGCCCGCCAGCCGCAGCCCACGCGCGGCGTCTTGCGCCTCCCAGGTCCATTGGAGGGCCGCCCGGAGGCCGTCGTACTCCCGCTCGACTCGCGCGACCCAGGCGGCCTGATGCGGCCCGACGAGCGCGCCGGCCGCCTCCTCGGCGAAGGCCAGGTAGTGGTCCGCGTGCGCTCGTTGCATCGGCGCCTCGTCACCGGCCGCGCGCAACCGGTCCAGCGCGTAGGCGCGCACCGTGGCCAGCATGTGCAGGCGCGGCGCGGCCTCGCCCCCATCGTCGGGCTCAGCGGGCTCGGCGAGGGCGAGCAGGTTGCCGTCCACCAGCGCCTCGATTGCCGTAGCGGCGTCGCTCGGAGCTAGCGGAGCACCGAGCTCATCAGCGGCAGCGCAGGTAGCGATGGCCGCGTCCATGGAGAAGTCGCCCGCGAAGACGGCAAGGCGCCGGAAGGTGGTTTGCGCCGCCGCGTCGAGCAGGTCATGGCTCCAGTCCAGCGTGGCGCGTAGCGCGCGCTGGCGGGCCGGCAGATCGCACGGGCCGTTGACCAGCACCTCCTGGCGCCGCTCCAACTGCGCCAGCAAGGCGGGGAGGGGCAGCATGCGGGTGCGGGCGGCGGCCAGTTCGATGGCGAGCGGTAGGCCGTCCAGGTGCTGGCAGAGCGCGGCGACGATAGCGGCGTTGGCCGGCGTGAGCGCGACGTCGGGCCGGATGTCCTGGACACGGCGGACGAAGAGCCGCACGGCGGCGTAGCGGCCGAGCCCCTCGGCCTCGGGCGGGGCCGCGGGGTGCGGCAGGGCCAGCGGCGGGACCGGGAAGATCTGCTCGCCGCGCACGCGCAGCGCTGCCCGGCTTGGTCACCACCGCGACGACGCCCGGGCAGGCCGCGCACAGGTCGACGAGGAGTGGGGCCGCGGCGGCGACCTGCTCGAAGGTGTCGAACAGCAGCAGCGCGCGCGCGTCGCGCAGGTGGTCGGCCACGGCGTCCAGTGCGGAACGCTCACTGCCCTGGTCCACCCCGAGCGCCCGCGCGAACGTCGCGGCGACGAGGCTGGCGTCGCGGACATCACCGAGGGAGACGAAGACCACGCCGTCGGGGAAAGCGTCGCGCGCGGCCTCGGCCGCCGCGAGGGCAAGGCGCGTCTTGCCGACGCCCGGGGGGCCGACAAGGGTCAGCAGGCGCACGTCGTCGCGGCGCAGCAGGTCCGTCACGGCCGCGACCTCACGTTCGCGCCCGACCAGCGGCGTGAGCAACGTGGGCAGGCCGGTCGTCGGGTGAGCGAGGGGGCGCGGGACGGGCGCATGGTGCGGCCCCGTGGCGCGGGCGGCGCTCTTGGGGTCGCGGGTGGCGCGCGGGCCGTGGCGCGGCGGGACGGCTCGTGCGAACGCGGCGCGCTCGGGCTCCGGGAGCGTGAGGGCGTCGGCCAGGCGCGTGACCGTGTCGTGCTGCGGCGCCTGGATGACCCCGCGCTCGATGTCGCTGACGACGCGCGTGGAGAGGGCCGCCCGCTCGGCCAGCGCCTCCTGTGAGAGGCTGGCGGCGCGGCGGTAGCGCTTGAGCAGCACGCCGACCTCCGAGGGGTGCGCCGGGTCCATGGGGTAAGCACCTTTTCCCAGTCATCGCGCGGCACTGAGGCGCGTGTCGCGACACCCCATGGTAGCACAGGCGCGCCAACCGTTCCACCCGTGGGCAAAGGAGCAGAGGACCCCACCGAACTCACAGGATTGCAATCCTGTGAGGTATTCCTGTGCATCCTGTGAGTTATGGCGCATTCCCGTGGAGTATTCCTGTGCATCCTGTGTGGTCATAGCTATCCGTTTGGCGTATCGTTGAGCTATGCCCACCCGGTGATCGACGGCCGCGGCCAACGGGTGAGCAAACGACAACGAGAGGGATAGCTAGCGTCCCTCTTGAGCCATCGCACAGGAGCATCAGCAGGGGCCGATGGTCGGCGGCAACAGGCTGACCAAGGGATTTTGCGGCGTGCAACGTGTAGGAGATGAGGTAGGCAGCGGGGAAGGCCCGTTGCCGGGCGTGCCAACCCGAGACCGGCGGCCGACGGTTGCGGGCCAGGCACACAAGCCGACGTATCACCGGAAAGCTGGGGAGAGGCCTGTACACGTACAAGCACCCAGCGTCCCAAGTCGAGAGTGAGGCAGTCGATGAAGAAAAGGCATTCAGTTATTGTTGCCATCTTAGCCATGGCAACGACGATCCCTGGGGGCAGTTCCACCCAAGCCCGCGTCGTCTCTGACGTGACACCATTCGTGACGACATCTCAGGGCGTGAAACTCACGAGCGTCCCGTGCTTGCCGGCGCGTCGCTGGCGCATCCCGGATGGCTTGACAGGCACGGCAGCAGCTAACTACACGCCGCCTGCGTCCGCTGTGGCAGTCATATCCTGCGCCCACCCAACGAGCCTCGAAGTACTCCTGCCCGTTGGCGTTCAGGTGCCCGATGAAGAGAAGCGGATCACGGCTGCGGAGAGCGCGTACGCGGCGGCCCTGGACAACGGCTCGACGCCGGACGATGCCGTTGCCCACGCGGGGTCAGCTTTCGAGTCTCCCGCCACGGTCAGTGTGTCTCCAACGACGGGCAACGCGTCCCCAACCATGGGGGTTATCCCCAATACGCTGTGCGGCGGCACCTACAACCAAACTGGGCAGTCGGTTATTACCTGGTCCGACCCTGGCGCCACCAAAGCGTACATCAACTACCAGCTCGAGTTCTCCGCCGACTCGGGGTGCAACGTAACCACTATCCAGTATCAGGACCAGTGGGCGGGCGGCTACGTCTATAACAGCCCCTACGATACAACGTGGCCCGTCACCAGCGGGTCGTCGACTAGCGGCACCGTGTACGACCAGACGACGGGCAGCTCCTGCGCCGGCCTGCCACACTCCGGCTACACGACCCACTCCTTCGCGGGCAACCATCTCTCGGGTTCGTCGTACCATTTCCACGCTTGGTACGTCGAAGGGTGTCCGCCAGCGGGATACGACCTAAGCACCGACATCGCGTACTAGTGCGAGGTGGCAGGCGAAACCTAGCCCGTCGCCCACGCCCTGCGTAACACAATGCATCCCGCTCACTGTGCCGTCCAGGTCCCACGCGCGTGGGACCTGGACGGCACAGTGATGATCACAACGTCTTACCCTTGACTGCGTGTTGGCCGCGTGCATCGCTGACCGCCCTTGCACTCGTCCGCTCTTGCGATTGGGGATGCGTGTGCAAACACGTGCGCGCCTGCCTAGTCGTCCATCCTCGCACTCGTCCGCTCTTGCGATTGGGGATGCGTGGCTGGAGAGCCAGCCGCGTTCCGGCTGTTGCGTCATGATACAATGACCCTAGGTAACGTTTGCCCGCGTTGATACCTATCCGCGGATAATGATGAGGAGGAACAAAGTGGCCTTCCAGCGGAAATGGGCCAGAGCTGCGGCTCTCGGCGTCCCTCTCGCCCTCGCCCTTGTCCTCATCCTGGTTTGTACCGTTGGACCGCTGGCACATCGGCCTGCGGCCACACCTGTCTTGTCGATGGCGGAAGTGGCGGCCGGTGTCGCCCGGCGTCCGGCCGCGTGGGCTGGCCGCACCATCCTCGTGTCCGGGCGCGTCATGGGCTACGCAACGACGCGCTGGGCCGGGACGCATTGGCAAGCAGGCGAATTCTGGATGCCTACCCCCTGTGACGCGCCGTGTCCTCCCGACATGGCCGGTGCTTACCCTCCTGGAACGTTGTTCCATCTCGCCCTGGTTCCCGATCATCCGACACGGAGCGGCGATTGGCCTTTCTGGGTGGCGTATCGCCCGCAACCGCCGACGACACCCGGCGCCATAGTCGGCGCACTTCGGCGCGTCCCTATTGTTGGCGATCTCATCCCTGTGCCGCAGACGCCATTCACGAGTCCGACCCAGTTTACGCAGTGGGGCGTGCCGCGCATTTATCGCTTGCAACTTGCGTCGCGCTTGCCTTATAGTAGCTGCCGCCAAGGTGTCTGCGACGCTGCGGTAATGACCGACGTGGCGCCCTGAAGAATGAAAGGTGGCAATGGTCGATACCCGCGATAGGGGCCACTAACGGCACGGTCAACGCGCCGTCCTCGCCAGGCTGCATTTTTATACCGCGCACCGGTCGGTTTCCCGCGCGCATCACAACGCAGCCCAAGACCCGCGCCGCGCCGTAGGATCAAGACCCGCGCCACGCCGTAGGATGACGCGTTGAGGGGCTCGGAGAAGCAGGAGCGAGACGGCAGGCAAGCAACCAGAATGCCTGTACATACACCGTCCCGCAACTCCATGCCGCCCTAGCCTGACAGCCGACGGCGTGGAGCGAGCGGGTCGCTGTTTGTCCTCATAGTGAGAGCATACAGGACGTGCTGAATCACATGTTCTCGATGTGGACCGGCTCGATCGGGTCGGCCGGTTGGAAGCCGAAGACGCGCCCGTAGAAGGACAACTCGGCGTCGAGCGAGCGTTTGATATTCTCCGCGCGGCGGAAGCCGTGCCCCTCGCCCTCATAGGCGATGTAGGCCACGGGCAAGCCACGCTCGCGCAGCGCCGCCACCATCTCCTCCGCCTGGCTCGGCGGGACCACGCGGTCTTCTTGCCCCTGGAAGAAGATCACCGGGCAGGAGATGCGGTCCGCGAAATGGATCGGTGAGCGCTCGTAGTAGACCGCCTGAGCCTCGGGGTAGGGGCCAATCAAGTGATCCCCGTAGCGCGACTCGAACTTGTGGGTGTCGCGCATCAGCGCCTCCACGTCGCTAACGCCGAAGTGGCTTGCCCCGGCCCTGAAGGTGTCGCGGAAGGTCAGCGCGCAGAGCGTCGTGTAGCCGCCCGCGCTGCCCCCGGTGATGGCCATGCGCGCGCCGTCGACCAAGCCTTGCTCCGCCAGATAGCGCGCGCCGTTGACGCAGTCGTCGGTGTCCACGATGCCCCACTGGCCGTTGAGGCGTTGGCGATAGGCGCGCCCGTAGCCGGTGCTCCCGCCGTAGTTCACGTCGAGCACGGCGAAGCCGCGGCTGGTCCAGAACTGCACGCCCAGCCGGAAGCCGCTGCTGGTGGCGGAGGTTGGCCCACCGTGGCTCTTCACGATCAGCGGCGGACGCTCGCCCTCCGGCGCGGCAAAGTCCCCGTTGCGCGGCGGGTAGAAGATGCCATGGGCGATCAGCCCGTTTTCGGTGGGGAAGGTGATGGGCCGCGGCGTCGAGAGGTAGCCGGGGTCGACCTCGATGCTGCTGGCCCGGCGCAGGGTCTCCGTGTTCCCCGTCGTGAGGTCCAGGCGCACCACAGTGGTCGGCTCCGTGGGCGACGCGCCCAGGATGGCCGCGTAGGTCTCCGCGACACGCACGCCGCCGATGTCGGTGTAGGGCAGGTCGAGCGGTGTGAAGGCGCCGGTCGCGGCGTCGAGTCGGGCCAGGTGGTCCGTGCCGTCGCTCGTGTACCAACAGAGCAGGCGGCCGTCCGAGTCGAAGCCGTAGGTGGAGAGACCGAAGACCCACTGCGGCAGGCCAAACTCGGCCTCCATAGGCTGGAGCGCCTCGTCGCGTCCCTCCCGCCGACGGTAGAGGTTCCACCAACCCGTGCGGTCGGAGACGAAGTAGAGTTCGCCGTCGGGCGACCAACTCGGCCCGAAGACGGACTCGTCCGCGCCGCCCGCGATGCGCTCGGCAGCGCCTAGCGCGCCGTCGGCCCCGATGGGCGCGACCCACAGTTCCGTGCCGTCCCAGGGCATGTTGGGATGGTTCCAGGTCAGCCAGGCCAGGCGCGCGCCATCGGGGCTGAGCCGGGGTGACGAGTAGAAGTCGTGGCCCGAGACCAGCACCGTGCCCCCGGCGTCGTCCCCGGCCAGGGTCACGCCCACCAACGTGTTGACGGCTTCGCCCTCGCCGCGATGGTCCTCGCGCACGCAGATGAGACGCCCGCGCGCCCGGTCGACGACCGCGTCGGCATAGCGCAGCGACGCGTCCGGCGTGATGGGCTGCGGCGCGCCGCCGGCGACCTGGCGATAGAGGCGCTGATCGCCGAAGTTGGACCAGTAGATCGTGCCGTCGGCGACGGTGTAGGCGCCGCCGCCGTACTCATGCGCGCGCGCGCGGGCGTTGAAGGGCGCGGGCGTCATATCCTGGATGCGCCCGTCCGGGGCGCGGCGCACGATCACGCTGCGGCCGCCCTCGGTGGGGCGCGACTCGATCCAGTAGATGTCGGGGCCGTCGAGAACGATCTCGTTCAGCCCCACCGCCGCCGAGGTGATCGATTCCGACGTAATAGGCGATGTCCAGGACCCATAGGGCGCGATGCGCGGGCTTGTCATACATGTCTCCTTTTGTCATCTGTCTGTATGCTTCATGCTACTACAGCCGTCGCAAGGCTGGCCCACATTTCTACTGGGAGCGCGGGGGGCCGCCCGCTTCGGTCGCGACCGCATGGATCGGCGGTGACTGGGAGCGCGGGCGGCCCGCCCGCTTCGGTCGCGACCGCACGGGTCGGGATCACCATGCGTCGTGAAGGGCAAGCCCAGCGGGCGGGCCGCCCGCGCTCCCAGTGAAGGGCAAGCCCAGCGGGCGGACCGCCCGCGCTCCCAGTAGCTTTGCGCCAACCGATCCACGCGCGTCCGGCGTCCGACGTCCGTGACGCTGTACTATAGTAGCGAGGGAGCATAGCGCCGTGAGCGTGGGTGTCATCCCGCCATCGCTCCATGGCGGTATCAGGCGAATTAGGATGCTCCGTCGTGTTGCGGAGCTTGAGAGGGAAAGGCAGGATAACCGCGCGTGATCGTTTTCCACGTGCTCACCTTTGTGCTCGGCTCCACGCTCATCGTCGCGGCCGTGTTTTCGGCCATCCGCACCTTCGTGGTCCCGCGCGGCGTGCCCGACCGCCTAACGCGTAGCGTGTTCGTCGCCATGCGCTACGTCTTCAGCCTATTGCTGCACTGGCATCGCTCGTTTGCCGCGCGTGAGCGGGCCATGGCTTTCTTCGCTCCGCTCGGGCTGCTCACCCTACCGGCGGTCTGGCTGGCCTGCCTGTTGGCGGGCTACACAGTGCTATTTTGGGGCCTGGGCGTCGGCTCGTGGCGCGACGCCTTTACCGCCAGCAGGGAATCCATGCTCTCGCTAGGGTATGCCTTGGCGACGGCGCCGTCGACGGAGGCCTTCGCCTTTTCCGAGACGGTGCTCAGCCTGCTGCTGGCCGCCATCTTGATATCGTACCTGCCGACGATGTACGCGGCTTTCTCGCAGCGCGAGGCGGCCGTGACGGGGCTGGAGACCCTCGCGGGCTCGCCGCCGTCGCCGGCCAAGATGCTGATCCGCTTCCACCTCATTACTGGAATGGACCAGATCGGGGAGGTGTGGGCGACCTGGCTGTCCTGGTTCGAGACCGTCCAGGAAAGTCACACCTCGTTGCAGCCCCTGGTATTCTACCGCTCACCGTTGCCCAATCGCTCCTGGGTCACCGCGGCGGGCGCCGTGCTCGATACGGCGGCCATTGTGGCCTCGACGCTGGACCGCAAGCGTGACCCCCAGTCCGAACTATGCATCCGCGCCGGCTACCTGTGTCTGCAGCGCATCGCCGATGGGTTTAGAATCCCCTACAATCCCGATCCCCAGCCGGGCGATCCCATCAGCGTGACGCGGGCCGAGTACGACGCCCTGTACGACCAACTCGCGAGCAAGGGTCTGCCGCTCAAGCCGGACCGCGACCAGTGCTGGCGCGACTTCGCCGGCTGGCGCGTCAACTACGACGCCGTGCTGGTGGCCCTGGCCATTTTGACCGTGGCGCCCGACGCCTCGTGGTCATCGGACCGTGTACCGCGACAACTCTCGACGGGAACGCGGCCGGACCTACGCGCCCGCGAGGTCGCGGCGGCCATCACGCGCGGGGAAATACCTATCCGCGATGGCGTCGATCAGCCTTCGCATCGCCACCACAAGGCAAACATCACTTCGGTACGCTAGTGTCCGGCCCGCGCGCGACCACTGATCGGAGCACAACGTGACCAGCATCCTCGAGTCCCGCAACCCTGCCACCTCGGGCAACGGGACCAGCCAGGCGGTCAGCCATACAGGCCATCCTCACACCGCCTACGACGGCGTGATCACGGTCCGGCCGGAGGGCGCGTCATGAGAATCGCCGTGCTCGGCGCGACCGGGCTGACGGGTCGTGCGCTGACAACCCAGGCCCTGTCTCGCGGCTATCAGGTCACGACCCTGGCACGCGACCCTGCGCGGCTCCAGGACCTCGCGTGCCCCGCTCTCACCCTCGCCCGGGCCAACATCCGCGACCCCGAGAGCGTCTACGCCGCCGTCAAGGGCGCCGACGCCCTGGTCAGCGGGCTCGGAGTCGGCGTGTCCGACCCGCCCGAGACGCTCGTCGAGGGAGCGCGGGTCGCCGTCTCCGCGGGCGTCCCCCGGATCGTCTGGCTCAGGGCCCTGGGGACGGGAGCGAGCCGCGGGGTCGCGGGGCCAGTCTTCGGACCCCTCCTTGGATGGGTGCTGCGTCGGGATCTCGCTGTCTGTTGCCCGAACGCGGACTGCCCTGACACCGGGCAACGCGACCACGGGAACAGTCAACTCCGTTAGTCGTCTTGTAGCAAAGCGCCTTGCAGCTTGAGGATTAGCGTCTCCAGTGTCGCGGCGTCGGCGAGGGCCTGTCGAGTCTGGCCGAGCAGGGCAGCCGCATCGCGCTCGACGCCCGCCATGGCGCGGCGCGCTGCCTGTAACTCCCTGTCCTCGTGGGGTGGCGCCGTGGTCGGGTCTGGCGTATTGTCGGCAGCGGGAGAGGCGAGGACGCGCCGCGCTTCAGCGTGATAGTGGGCGAGCATGGCTGCACGGTCGCGCATCATCGCCGCGCGCGGCATGGCGATCAGCAGCAGAGCCGGCGAACCGTCCCAGTTGGGCAGGGGGAAGGCCGTACCAGCCGTGACGGGAGAGGACGCGCCGGTTGTCGTCGGGGAGGGGAGCGGCAGGTCGTGGTGGGCGGCCTCGGCGAGGATGCGGTCGGTCAGCCAGCGCGGCATCTCGGTCAGCAGCCACGTCAGGGACTCATCAATGGCTCGCTCGTCGGTGGCCTTGACCACGCTCGAGAGCACGGCGGCGCGCGCGCGGCGCTCCTCGGCCTGCCGCACGGCTTCGGCCTCGCGGCGCAGGCGGTCGGACCGCTCGGTCGCCGCGCGCGACTGTTCCAGCGCGGACAGCCGGTTGGCCAGCAGGCGGCGGTCCTCCCCCTGGCGCGCCAGCGCCGCGACCGCGCGCACCACCATGCTCACGCACTCGTCCTCGACGGTTGTCATGGCGTTGCAGAGGCCGCGCAGCCGGGCTCGCCGTAGCGGGACGGCGCGGCGAGGACCGGTCAGCGCGGCCAGGGCATTGTAGAGCGCCGGCACGCCCGAGGCGGCCAGAGCGTCCGCGTCGCCGCGCAGGTGGGCCAGCAGCGCCGGGCGCGCGCCCAGGAAGTGGAGCGCCGGAAACGCGCCCGCCGCGGCGAAGGGCGCCAGCCCTTCGGCCAGGCGCTCCCGCACCGGCGGCAGCTCCTCCGCCTCCACGCGGTTGACATAATTAACGGCGAACAGGATAGTGCGGTGCCCGCGGTCCCACAGCCGCCCGGCGACCGTCTCGCGCTCGTCGGCCGCCAGCGCCTCGGTGGCGGAGAGCACGTAGACGATCAGGTCGGCGTTGTCGAGGGCAGCCAGCGTGCGCGACCCGCGGTCGCCCGACTCGTTGAGGCCGGGCGAATCGACCACCTCGACGCCGTCCCGTAGCAGGGGCCACGGCAGCCCGATCTCCACGCCCGTGACCTCCGGCCGGAAGCGCCGCGCCGCGCCCTCCTCGTCGCCCATCGACGCAACGGATGGATCGGGCAGGCACACGTAGTCCTCCAACTCGGGCAGCGAGAGCATCATGGGCGGCCGGCCGTCGGTAAAGCTCACGGTGATGTGCAGCGCGGGCGCGTGGCGCAGCGTGCAGAGCACCGCCGTGGCCGGGGTCATACGCGCGGGCAGTAGACGCGCGCCCAGCAGCGCGTTGATCAGCGTGGACTTGCCGCGCTTGAAGTTGCCCAGCACCAGCACCCGGCAGCACGCCGTGTCTAGAGCCGCGTCGAGCAGCGCGCGCAGGGCGGGCCGCGTAGCCAGCGCGGGGACGGCGGACAGGACGGCACGCTCTCTCCCCAGTCGCGCCGACCACCTCTCATACGCCGTCGTGCTCTGCTCCGTGTTGCTGTCTTGAGCGAGCAGCGCGTCCCAGGCGGCGGAGGCCAGGGAGCGCCGTGCCGCGCGTAATGTGGCGATATCCTCCCATTGGGTCACCGTCGCGTATGGGTCGTGATCGTCAATGAGGCGGGCAAGCATGTCCCGCAGTCCGTCGCCAAGAACGGCCGAGGCGCGGCACATGCCGAGCGCGCTCCCCATTTCCAGCGCCGCCGCCAGACGGGCCTCGTGCTCCGCGGGGCCACCGTCGCGCAAGACGGCCATCGCACGCAAAATAGCCGGCCAGTCGGTCATATCAGCTTACTCAATAACCTTATTGTATCGCAGTGATGGGCTTAACGCAGCGGACGACAGACCCTGAACGGGAGACCGCGTACCGGCTACAACGGGCGCTGTTTTTTCCGCCATCACGCGGTAGAGTCAAGAGGGCTCACCAGGCGGCGCGACGTCAGTGCCAAGGCAACAACTCGATTGGGATGGATAGAATGAACGACGTGCGACATATGCTGCGTCACGTGCTGTGGATCGGTGGCCCGCCGGACGCGGGTAAGACCACGGTTGCGGATCTGCTCGGACGGGCGCATGGGTTGCCGGTGTACCACTTTGATCGCCACGAGATGGACCATATCGCGCGTGCCGACCCCGCGCGCCACCCCCAACTCTACGCATTACGGGTGCAACTGGCGGAGCTGGACGAACAGGCCTGGCTCGACGAGTACTGGGTCCGCCCCTCGGTACAAGAGATGGCCCGTAGCACAATCACGAGTTGGTCGGAGCGGGTCGAACTCGCGGTCGAGGACATCCTCGCGCTGCCGGCGGATGATCCGCTTATTGCTGAAGGACCTGGGTTTTTTCCCGAGGCGATCCAGCCCTTGCTATCAGCGCCCCGCCAGGCGATTTTCCTCGTGCCATCGGAGGCGTTCAAGCGGGCGTCGCACGAGCGGCGCGAGAAGTCCGGGCAGCGTCATCAGACAAGCGATCCCGCCCGTTTCTTGCGCAACCACATTGAGCGGGACCTGCTGATGGGCGAGCACTATCGGAGGACCACGAGGGAACTGGGGCTGGCCCTCATTGACGTGGACGGTTCCAGGTCGGTGGAGCAGGTGGCCGTCACGGTGGAGACACGCTTCGGCGCCTTGTTGTCGAGGCAAACCTGATAGAGCCAGGGTCATTTCATTTTCAGCCGGCATAGGCCACCAACGTGGTAGGGGCGTATTGCATACTCCCCGTCGTGCCGCGAGGGCGTATGCAATACACCCCTACGCGTCCCGTAATCGACAATGAAATGACCCTGCGACAGAGCAGCGCAGCATGAACCCATGGGGCATGACGTTATGCGCGTGGCGTATGGTAGATCAGCTTGGTGTAGGCGTGCTCGAAGCCCAGGCGCAGCATGTTGCGATGGGAGGGGTTGGGCTGCCCCGCTCCGCTCCAGCGGGAGGGATGCCCGCACTCCCAGTCCGACAATTCACGGACCCTAGTACACGTTGGCTGACATACCTTGGCGGTACGTGTGGGCCGCCGAGACACGTCAGGGTCCGTGGTGTGCCATGCGACGTCAGTCGCAGGCTGCCGTGGGAACGCAAACGTATCTGCGCCAAGCTGTACTAGTGTGGCATGGAACTCACACCCCGACCGACTAGAGAGGTTGTATACTCGGGGTACATGACGCGGCACGCCTGCTCACGATAGGCGCCAAGGTAAGACCAAGACGGAGGAGGTGAGAGTATGATAGCGGCGATTGATCTGGCGATGCGCTCGCTAGACGCGACCTGGGATCGTGCGCGGTGGGAAGACCTGCCCGACGATGGCAACCGCTACGAGGTGATCGAGGGGGTTCTGTACATGTCGACGTCGCCCAGTTCCTTCCATCAGTGGATCACCAAGCGGATTGCTCGCGTCCTGATGGCTCAGATCGACGACACGGGCATCGGCGAGACGTTCTGGGCGCCACTTGGGGTCTTCATGCCGGGCTGCGACCCCGTGCAACCGGACATCTTCGTGGTGCGTACCGACGATCTGGCCATCGTCCAGACGCGCATCGAAGGAGTCCCGTCGCTGCTCGTAGAGATCCTGTCGCCCAGCAACTCCTCCGCCGATACGGACGTCAAGCGGCGCGCCTATGCGCGCGCGGGTGTGCCAGAGTACTGGATCGTCCGTCCCGCCCGCCGCGATGTGTTGGTCTACTCGCAGCCGGACGGCGGCCTGGAAGACTATGCTCAGAGCGTGCGCGTCGATCCTGGTACGGAGTTGGTGTCCGCAACGTTGCCCGTCCGCGCGCCCGTCGACGACTTCTTCGCCGACGCGCCGAATACCGATCTATAGCAAGGGACGACCGTCGGCCCACAACTTCCTGACGGCTGGCTGGCGCCATGAGCCGGTCGCCAGCGTAGGCTCACTATCCTTCCAACATCTCAATCGGGGTGTTGACCTCGATGAGGTTGCCGTCGGGGTCCCGCAGGTAGAACGACCGGATGCCCCAGCCCCGATGGTCGGCCGGCCCTGCGATAATATGCGCTCCCCGGCCGCGTAGCTCCTCGGCGCAGGCGTCGAGCCGTTCGCGGTTCTCCACTTCGAAGACCACCAGGGCCGTCTCCCGCCCACGGGCCGTCTCGGCCAGGGGGCGCATACCGACCTCCCGGCCGATTTCGGGCAGGTTGTTCTCGTACTGATGGATGGCCAGCGAGGTCTGCTCGCCGACCTTGAAGCTACTATAGCCCGCGTCGTTCTCGTCCCCCCAGCTCACGGGGAAGCCCATCACGTCGCGGTAGAAGCGGAAGCAGGCGCGGACATCCACGACCTCCAGCCGCACGTTGCTCATGAACATGGCGATCTCCTTGTTATCACTCCAAACCGGCGAACAGCTCGTGGATGTTGCCGTCCGGGTCGGCGAAGAAGGCCGTCCGGGCTGGGGGTGAGTGTTGCTCCCCCTCTCCCGTGCGCGGGAGAGTGCGCTGGACCGGCGGACCCGCGGCTAGGGTCCGGGGGGCCAGTCAGCCATGGGTGGGGTCCCGTTTGCGGGAGGGGTGGGTGAGGGCCGTTAAGCCCGCGCCGCGTTGAGCGGTAGCGGATCGCCCGGACTGTACAGGTGGCAGCGCACCCGATGGCCCGGCCGCACATCGATCAATGGCGGCGTGGTCGCGCGGCACACCTCCATCACGTGCGGGCAGCGGGCCGCGAAGCGGCAGCCCGGCTTGGGGTTGATCACCGTCGGAATCTCGCCGCGCGCCTCGACCCGCTTGTTGGACAGCCCCGATCCGGGATCGGGCACGGCGGAGAGCAACAACTGCGTGTAGGGGTGCAGCGGCTTGCGCATGACATCCTCGCTCGGGGCCGCCTCGACCAGATGCCCCGCGTAGAGCACCAGCGTGTCGTCGGCGATGTAGCGCGCGCTGGCGAGGTCGTGCGTGATATAGAGGTAGGAGAGCCCGCGCTCGTCGCGCAGCTCGGACATCAGATTGAGCACGCCCATGCGGATCGACACGTCGAGCATCGAGATCGGCTCGTCGGCCAGGATCACCTCCGGGTTGACGGCCAGCGCGCGGGCGAACGAGACGCGCTGGCGCTGACCGCCGGAAAGCTGGTGCGGGAACTTGGCCGCCACCTCCTCGGGGGGCGTGAGCCCGACGGTGCGCAGCAGCTCGTGGACGCGCCGCAGCGTCTCCTCGCGTCCATGCGTCTGCTTGTGGACGACGAGGGGGCGTAAGATATGGTGCGCGATCGTCTTGACCGGGTTGAGCGAGCCGAAGGGGTCCTGGAAGACCATTTGCACCTGGTTGCGATAGCGCAATAGCTGCGTGCGTCCGCGCAGACCGAGCACGTTCTGGTCGTGGAAGAGCACCTGCCCCGCCGTGGCCGGGTAGAGCCCGGCCACCAGACGGGCGATGGTGCTCTTGCCGCTGCCGCTCTCGCCCACCAGGGCCAGGATTTGCCCGCGTCGCAACGTGAACGTCACCTCTTCCACGGCGTGGACATAGCGGCGCTCTCCGCCGAAGGGGCCGCCCCCGCCGGCGGGGAAGAACTTGGAGAGGCCGCGCACGTCGAGCACCACATCGTGCGCGCCGCTGCCGTTGGCGGCCGTCCCCGGATTCGCGGCGCCAGGAGCGTTAGTGGACGGTTGCAAGATCAACCTCTCCTTCATTGTGCAGGTGGCAGGCCGCCGCGTGGTCGGGTACGATCTCGCGCAGCACGGGGTAGACGCGCGTACACTCCGCCATGGCGTGCGGGCAGCGCGGCACGAAGCGGCAGCCGGGCGGCGGCGTCACCAGATCGGGCGGCGTGCCGGGGATGCCGTGCAGCTTGCGCTTCTCGCCCCTGATCGACGGGAACGAGTTCATCAGGCCGACGGTGTAGGGGTGCTTGGGATCCCGAAACAGTTGGTCGGCCGGCGCGAATTCGGCAATCTTGCCAGCGTACATGATGGCGATGCGCGTGGAGAACTCGACCAGCAGCGAGAGGTCGTGCGTGATGAAGAGGATCGAGAAGCCGAACTGTCGCTGCAACTCCTGGATTTGCTGCAGGATGTCGCGCTGCACCACCACGTCGAGTGCGGTAGTCGGCTCGTCCATGATCACAAGCTCGGGGTTGAGCGCCAGGGCCATGGCGATGACGGCGCGCTGGCGCATGCCGCCGGAGAGCTCGTGCGGGAAGCTCTTGAGACGACTGGCGTCGATGCCGACGAGCTTAAACAACTCGGCCGAGCGTTCCAGCGCCTGGCGCTTGCTCATCGAGTCGTGCGCGGTGATGGCGTCTGAGATCTGCTCTCCCAGGTTGATGACCGGATTGAGCGCGGTCATGGCGCTCTGAAAGACGATCGACGCCCGCAGCCAGCGGAACCGCCGCAACTCGCGCGGCGAGAGGCTCAGGATGTCCTGCCCCTGGAACAGCAGACGGCCGCCGCTAATGCGGCCGGGCGGTTTGATCAGGCGCATCACGGCATGGGCCACGGTGCTCTTGCCGCAGCCCGACTCTCCCGCCAGGCCAAAGACCTCCCCTCGCCGGATGGCAAATGAGACGTTGTCCACGGCGCGAGCGGGTCCGCGCGGCGTCAGGTAATCGACCGTCAGGTCGCGCACGTCGAGCAGCACGTCGGTGTCGGGCCGCTCGCCCGACCGCGCGACGGGCGGGACCGGGGCGATGACGCTCATCGCGCCACCCCCACCCCCGCGCTCGTGGTCGCCGCCGCCTTGGCCGCCGTGCGATAGGCTTTGCCCACCCGGATGACGCGCAGGCGCGGATTGCTGATCGCGTCGATGCCGTAGTTGACGAACACCAGGGACGTTACCACCAGCGCGATGGCCAGACCGGGGAACACGAAGTTCCACCACGCGCCGCCCGGCAGCGCGGAGAACTGCTGCGCGTTGTAGAGGATGGTGCCCCAGGAGACGGCAGTGCTGTCGCCGAGGCCCAGGAACTCCAGGGCCGACTCGGTGAAGATGGCGCCGATGACCGCGAAGATGAAGCTGGAGACGATCAGCGAGATCATGTTGGGCATGATCTCGCGGAAGATGATGCGCCACGTCGGATCGCCGGACATGTAGGCGGCCTGCACGAAGTCGCGGTTGCGCAACGAGAGCGTCTGGCTGCGCAGCACGCGCGCCCCCCAGGCCCAGCCGGTGATGGAGATGACCACCACGATGGCCAGCGGACCTTTGATGGGGACGTAGGCGGCGAAGATCAGCAGCAGCGGGAGTTGCGGGATGACCAGGAACACGTTCATGATCACGCCGAGCAGGTCATCGAGCCACCCGCCGACATAGCCAGCCACCATACCGATGACGATGGAGAGGAAGGTGGTGACGATGCCGGTGACGGCGCCGACGGCGAGCGAGACGCGCGCGCCGTAGAGCACCTCGGAGAAGACATCGATGCCCGAGTAGTCGGTCCCGAAGGGGTTGGCGGCGCTGGGCGCCAGGTAGCGGTCGAATCCGCCTATGTTGGTCGGGTCGTTCGGCGTGAGCAGCGGCGCCAGGAGGGCCGCCAGGATAAAGATCACGAGCACCACGATGCCGAGCGCGGACAGCGGGTTGCCGAACAGCAGCCGGACCCAGATCGGCAACCCCAGGCGCCGGCCGCGGCCAGCCGTCGTGGGCGCCGCGGCGACCGTCGCGGCCGGACCCGCGCCCGTGCTGGCGGCCGAGAGCGTGTCCGGCCGCGGGGTAGAGGTGACATTGTCGAGTTGCATTGCGACGTCCTCCCGCTGGCGCTAGCCCGTCCGTACGCGCGGATCGAGGCGCACGTAGAGCAGATCGGCGATAAAATTGGCGGCGAGCATGGCCACGGTGATGAACAGGAACAGGGCCTGCATCAGCGGGAAATCGTGCGCCTGCACGGCGGTGAATAGAGCGAAGCCGACGCCCTGATAGGTGAAGACCGACTCGATCAGCACCAGGCCGGTGACGACGTAGCCAAGGGAGATGGCGAAGCTCGTGATCTGCGGCAGCAGGGCGTTGCGCGCCGCGTACATCATCATCACGCGCCGCTCCCGGAGCCCCTTGGCCTGCGCCATGGTCACGAACTCCTCGGACAGCGTGTTGATCATCACGTTACGCATGCCCAGCAGCCAACCGCCGACCGAGGCCAGCATGATGGCCAGCAGGGGCATGGCGGCGTGCCGCGCGATGTTGAGCAGGAAGGAGATGTTGAAGCCGACCGGCGATGAGTCGTCGAAATTGTGGTTGAGGGGGAAGACGCCGGCCAGGAAGCCCAGGAAATAGAGCAAGAGCATGGCGATAAAGAAGGGTGGGAACGAGTAGATGAACATGGTGAAGGGCGTCAAGATCGTGTCCAGCGCGCCGCCCCGCCGCCAGGCCGCGGCCACTCCCAGCACCGTGCCCAGCAGGAAGGCCGCGACGGTGGAGAGGCCGGCCAGCAGCAGCGTCCAGGGGATCGTCGCGGCCAGGATGCCGCTGACTGGTTCGGGATACTGGCTGAACGAGACGCCAAAGTCGAAATGGGCCACGTTGCCGAGATAGTGAATATACTGTAGCACAATCGGCTCGGTAGATCCGCCGAGCACGGTGCGCAGTGAGTCGAGCAGATGGGGATTATTGGCCAATTCATTGTGGTGTTGCGCCGCGAAGTAGTCGATCGGACTGCCCGGCATCAGGCGCGGCAAGAAGAAATTGAGCGTGAGCGATGCCCACAGGGCGATGAGATAAAAGGCGATGCGCCGATAGAGGAACCGCATGGTCCCATCCTCTCACTTGGGTGGCGGGTCTCGTGCGTAGTAGCGAGCGCCCACCGCTTGTACGTTCGCGGGCCGTGGGCCAGAGTCACGGGCCAGGGGTGAGACGGCGGCGCGGGAGCTAGCTCCCGCGCCGCCGTCCTTGCGTGACGCCGTTACATAGCGGGGCGCAGGCTGGTGATGACCATGGTCCGGTCAGGATAGTCGTTGGCCGAGCCGCGGACGTAGAAATTCGACTCCGTGGGCCAGCCGGTGAAGTGCAGCGTGCTGTAGGTGTACCAGTCGGCCGAGTGCATGATCGGGATGTAGGGGAAGTCCTGCAGCTGGATCCTCTGCACCTGATTCATGATCGCCTTCTGCTTCTGCACGTCCTGCGTGGCGCGGAACTGCGCGAACAGGTTCGTGGCCGGGGCGCTGGTGTAGCGCTCCCAGTTGTTCTGGCCGTTCAGGCTGGCGTCGGTGCCGATGGGGGTGAACGACTGCTGCGACATGTAGCTGTAGAAGGTGTAGTACGGCGTGGTGCTGAAGCCTGTCCAGTGCAAGTGGGCGTCGAGTTGGCCCGACTGCGACTGGGTGAACCAGGTCGCCTGGTCGATCGTCTTGAAGTTGGCGTCGATGCCGATCTGCTGGAAGTCCTTCGCCATCAGCTTGATGGCCAGGTCCCAGTCCGACCAGCCCGTCGGCACCTCGATCGTGAACGAGACCTTGGCGCCGTGCGGGTCATAGAACTGGCCGCCGTTGAGCTTGAAGCCCATGCCCAGCAGCAAGCTCTTGGCCTTGGCGGGGTTATAGGTGGTCATCTCGGTCGACTGCGCATTGAGGCTCTTGTCGTACCAGGTCGGGAAGGGGATCCGGATGCCCGTCGCGTCGGACGGCAGCTCGTAGCCGTTCTCGGCGAAGTTGGAGATGCGCGGGCGGTCGATGGCGTAGCTGAGCGCCTTGCGGAAGCCGGGCATGCTGTAGGGGTACTTCTGGTCGTTGAACCAGAGGCCCAGCGGGTTGGTGTTGGCGAAGTAGTAGTGGAAGTGGGCCGGGTCCTTGGCGACGTAGACCTTCTGGATGTCGGGGACGAAGTTGCCCGTCCAGTCGAGTTGGCCCGCCTCCATGGCCGTGTTGGCGCCGTCGTTACCCAGGAAGTTGGGTATCTTGAGGCCGTCGTAGTTGAGCTTCTGCCAGTAGTACTGGTTCTTGGCGTAGATGAACTGCTGGCTGCTGAAGTTCGTGACGTTGGCGAACGGTCCCGAGCCGACCGGGTTCGGGTTGGCGAACGACCCCGGGTCCTTCACGCTGGCCCAGATGTGCTGGGGCACGATCTTGATGTTGTTGCTGACGATGTTCGGCAGCAGCGTCGAGTCCGGCTTGGTAAGCGCGAAGATCACCTTGTTGGCGCTCGATGCCGTCACGCTCTGCAAGTACTTGCCGGCCCACAGGCCGTTCTGGTCGGCCGCGGTGTACGTCTTGCCGTAGTTAAACGTGAAGGCCACGTCGGCGGCGGTCAGCGGCTTACCGTCGGACCACTTGAGACCGTTGCGGAGGATGACGGTCAGCGTTTTGCCGTCGGGCGAGAAGGTGGCGCTGGTGGCCAGCCAGGGGTAGGTATGGCCGCCGCCGGCGGGCGTGATGATCATCAACGGCTCGTAGATGGCGCCGTTTGTGTAGTCCATGTTCGTCGCGACGTAGGGGTTGAAGTTGCGCGTGAAGCCCGTGGGGTGGAAGGCGTCGTTGGTCACCATGTAGATCGGGGCGGCCGCCCTGACCGTGTGCACGGAGGCGAAGGAGCCGGGGATAAGGGCGCTGGTCACGGCCGCCGCGCCCAGGAGGGCGGGACCAATCGCGCGGGCGCGCTTCTTGAACATCATTGTTATCTTCTCCCTGTCGATAAGTGCCGCGGCAGTCCGCTGCTTATGGATGTCGTGCGGGACGAGCCATTCTCAGGCTCGGGAAAAAAAAGCCGACCAGTATCCTCTCTTCCTGCCTCCCCACCCCCTCTCCTGGCCTGGCATGTCACAACGATACCCTGATACCATTCGGCGCCGCGACCACCGCGACGACGGTACAGGAACGATGCCCTTCACGCGGCAAAATGTCGCGCGGGAGGGATCGTGTGCCATGCTACCTTACACTACACCTTTCCTCCAGTTGTGGCTAGTCGTTCGTCCCAACCGCGCTCGACAAGCGACTGGCACGCCCCTGCCAGCGCCTCCCGTCCGCTGTGACGGCGTCCCTAAAGATCGCGTTGCCGCGTGAGCCTGGCGCAAGTGACGCCATAGAAACACTGATTGGGACAATAGCATAACGCGCGATTGTTGTCAATATCGACATGCGGACCGGCGGACTGGGTGCGCCCCCTCCTCTTTCTCCAGGGCCATGTAGTTCTCGGAAGTGAGACCGAGAGCAGCGTATCCATAGCACATGAGCACATTGTGCTCATGCGTGGGCGGTCGCGGGGGCGTAGGCGGGTTGCGCCGCGTAGCAACGCACGAGGTGGCCGGGGCGCACCTGCGTGATCTCGGGCGTGCGCTCGGTGCAGATGGGCATGACCAGCGGGCAGCGCGGCGCGAAGCGACAGCCCGGCTTGGGGTTGATGATCGTCGGTATCTCACCCCGCGCCTCGACGCGCCGTTTCTCCTGCGCCGGATTCGGCGCCGCTGAGATGAGCAGGCGTGTGTAGGGGTGTTGCGGATCGTCCATCAACTCGGTGCTGGGCGCCTTTTCCATCATGTGCCCGGCGTAGAGCACCATCGTCTCGTCGGCGATGTAGCGCGCGCTGGCCAGATCGTGCGTGATGTAGAGATAGGCGATCCCGCGCTCCTCCTTGAGTCGCCTCATCAAGTTCAGGATACCCATGCGGATGGACACATCGAGCATGCTGATCGGCTCGTCGGCCAGGATGACCTCAGGGTCGACCGCCAGGGCGCAGGCGATGGCCACGCGTTGTCGCTGGCCGCCCGAGAGCTCGTGCGGGTACTTCGCCGCGTACTCATCGGCCGGCTCCAGTCCGACCGTGCGCAGCAGGTTGTAGATTTCCCGCTCCTGCTCGGCCCCGCGCAGCCTCTTGTGGACGGCCAGGGGGCGCGACAGGTGATAGCCCACCGTTTGCACCGGGTTCAGGGAGCCGAACGGGTCCTGGAAAATCATCTGTACGTCGCCGCGGTAGGCAAGGACCGCGCGACGGTTCTGATGGGACAGGGCGTCGTGGCCTTTGAGCAACACCTTCCCCTTCGTCACCGGATATAGCCGCGCCAGCAGGCGCGCGATCGTGCTCTTGCCGCTGCCGCTCTCGCCCACCAGCGCGAGGATACGTCCCTTCTCCAGCGCGAAGGTGACGTCGTCGACCGCGTGCACGTAGCGCGCCTCGCCGCCGAGACCGAACAGGCCGCCGCCCCGCGCGCGGAACCATTTGGTCAGCCCCTGCACCTCCATCACCGGGGACTGCGACTGTTGCATCATTATTCCTCTCTACTAGCCCTACCTCATGCCGGCCCTACCCACGACCGAGGTTGCAGGGCAGCCAGCGTCTGTGAATTGTCCGCTGCGGACGCCGGTCATCCACTGGGACCGCCATGGTCCCGGTGGAAACGCCGGGCGCCGACTTTTCGTTGGCGCCCCCAGATGATCCCAGACCTTCTGTGCCCTAACGACTTTTCACGAGCCCTACTAGGGCAGCGTACGGCGCCACGGTGCTACGTGCTAAGAACAATCGACCGCGGCCGGCATGATTTGCCAGGCGACCACAATCGCGGGCCCTCAGCGGGTCGGATATAAGTGGCAGGCCACATGATGCGCCCGGCCGATGTCGCGCAACACGGGTTCGTCTTGCATACAGGTCGTCATGGCGTGCGGGCAGCGCGGGTGAAAGCGACAGCCGACTGGCGGCGCGATCAGGTTAGGCGGCGCGCCCGGAATGCCGGCCAACTCCTGTCGCGGCCCGGTCAGCGAGGGGAAGCTATTCATCAGCCCGACCGTATAGGGGTGCTCGGGCTGGTTGAACAACTCGAGCGAGGGGGCCAGCTCCGCGATCCGGCCAGCGTACATGATGGCGATGCGGTCGCTGAACTCGACCAGCAGCGAGAGGTCGTGCGTGATGAACAGGATCGAGAAGCCGAACTGACGTTTGAGGTCTTCGATCTGCTGCATGATTTCCTTCTGCACCACCACGTCGAGCGCCGTGGTCGGCTCGTCCATGATGACCAGATCGGGGTTGAGCGCGAGCGCCATCGCGATGACCGCTCGCTGACGCATCCCGCCGGAGAGCTCGTGCGGGTAGCTATTGAGGCGCGCGCGCTCGATGCCGACGATGCGCAGCAACTCCCCGCCGCGCTCGAGCGCCTCTCGCTTACTCATCCTGGTATGGGCTTGCAGCGTGTCGACGAAGTGCGCCCCGATGGTGATGACCGGGTTGAGCGCGTTCATGGCGCTCTGCGATACGATAGAAACGCGGCTCCAGCGAAAGCGCCGCATCTCGTCGGGGTTCATCGCCATGATGTCGCGGCCGTCGAACAAGACCTCGCCGCCCGCGATGTAGGCGGGCGGTTTGAGCAGGCGCGTGATGGCGTTGGCCACGGTGCTCTTGCCGCAGCCCGATTCTCCGGCCAGGCCCAGGATCTCGCCCTTGCGCAGGCTGAACGAGACGCCCTGGACGGCGCGCACCGGTCCGCGCGCCGTGGGATAGTGGACGTGCAGGTCGCGCACCTCGAGCAGCGGCGCGCCCGCCGGCACAGCGGCGGCCGCCTCGTCCACGGGCGCCGCATGGGTAGAAGCCTGTTCGAGCGTCATCGCGCCGCCACATCCCCGGACGAGGCGACCGGCGCCGGCCGCGCGGCATGGCGCGGGATCTTGACTCGCTCGGTGCGCAAGCGCGGGTTGCTGACCTCGTCGATGCCGAAGTTGATCAGCGCGCAGGCCATGCCGACCAGCGCGATGGCCAGTCCCGGTGGGACGAAGAGCCACCAGGCGTCGACTTGCAACGCCGAGGCGTTCTGCGCCCAGTACAGCATGCTGAACCAGCTCACCTGGCTCAGGTTGCCGTAGCCCAGGAACACCAGCGCGGCCGACGTCCCCAGAGCGAAGAGCACCGTCCCGATGAACCCGCTGACCACCAGGCTAATCATATTGGGCAGGATATCGCGCAGCACGATGCGCATGCCCGACTCGCCGCGCACGATGGACGCCTGGATAAAGTCTTTCTGGCGCAGGCTCATCGCCTGGCTGCGCAGCACGCGCGCGCCGAAGGCCCATCCGGTCAAGCCCAGGATAATCACGATGGGGACGTAATCGTTCTTCGTCTGGATGAACGACGTCACGACGATGATCAGCGGGAAGCTGGGGATGACCAGCACGATGTTCGTGATGAGCATCAGCACCTCGTCGACCCAGCCGCCAAAGTAGCCGGCGCTCAAGCCGACGACCACGGCGATGGCCGTCGCGATCACGCCGACCAAGAAGCAGATAAGCAGCGCCGGACGGGTCCCGTAGACCAATCCAAGGAAGATGTCGCGGCCCTGCTGATCCGTGCCCAGCCAGTGCGCGCCCGAGGGCGCCTGCTGCGGCGTGACGGTATAGTCGCCGACGTTGGGGTCGCCCCGCCAGATGACCGGACCGACGATGGCCACGAGCACGAAGAAGGCCAGGATGGCCACGCCCACCGCCGCCTTGGGGTCGGACAAAATCAGGCTCAACCAGCGCGGCGCGGAGAGGCCACGGCGGCGCGGCTCCGTGACGGGCACGATAGGCGTCCCGCCCGCTCCGGTCAGCCCTGAGCTCCCCTCTGATGCGGCCTGCACATTCATCATGGCCGGGTCCTCCTTCCAGGACAGCTTACGCCGCGCGCGCGGGTCAAGGCGCGCGTAGACCAGATCGGCGGCCAGGTTCGCCAGCAGGACGCAGACCGTGATCACGAGCAGCAGCGTCTGGATGACGGGATAGTCCTGCGCGCCGATCGACTGCGCCATCAGCAAGCCCACGCCGGGATAGCTGAAAATGCTTTCGATCAGGATCTGCCCGCCGACGAGATAGCCCAGGCTCAAGGCAAACCCGGTGATTTGGGGCAAGAGCGCGTTGCGCGCCGCGTAGCCCAGCATGACGCGGCGGTCGGTCAGCCCGCGCGCCTGGGCCATCGAGATGTAGTCCTCGGAGAGGACGTTGATCATTGTATTGCGCATGCCTAACAGCCAGCCGCCAATGGCGACCAGGACCAGCGAGAAAGCCGGCAAGATGGCGTGCGACAGCACGTTGCCCACGAACGTCAGGGACAGGTTTGGCTGTAACCCGTCGTCGAAGGCGTGATTGATCGGGAACAAGCTCAGCTTGAAACCCAAAAAATACAGCAGCAGGAGAGCCAGAAAAAAGAACGGGAAGCTGCTGGTCAGCAGCGCCAGCGGGGGCAGCAGGCTGTCGAGAATGCCGCCGCGCCGCCAGGCGGCCAGAGTACCGATGCCGGTCCCCAACACAAATGCGATGATCGAGGCCAGGCCGACGAGAAAGATCGTCCAGGGCAGGCTCTGCACGATGATGGTCGAGACACGGTTGGGGAACTGGTTAAAGGAGACGCCAAAGTCGCCGTGGATCAGGTTGCCCAGGTAATGCCAGTACTGCAGGGGCAACGGATCGGTAGACAGGCCGAGCGAGGCCGCGATAATGCGGAAGGCGTTGGGGTTATTCGCGAATTGCTGCGCGTGCTGGGCATAGATGGCCGCGGCAGGGTTGCCTGGCATCACGCGTGGGATGAGGAAATCGAGTGTCAAGGCCGCCCAGAGCGCGGCAGCGTAGAACAGCAGGCGGCGGATGACAAAGCGCATGGCCACATATCCTTGTACGATCACTCCGACCGCGCCCTCAGGGCACGAAGGGGATGCAGGGGCGGGGGACGTACACCTGTACATCCCCCGCCCCTAATTGGCGAAACCGTTATTGCGCCGGCTTGAGGTGGGTCAGCACGATCAGGCGCATCGGCGTCCCGTCGGGGCTGCCGTCCGCGTAGTAGTTGCTCGCGTTCGGAAAGCCCGTGTAGTAGGTCGTGTTGTAGTTCTCTTTGATCAGGCCGTTGATCATGGGGATGACCGGCAGATCCCTGACGAAGATCCGCTGCATCTGGTTGGCCAGGACGTGCTGCTGGGCCGCGTCGGTCGTGGTGCGGAATTGGGCGAGCAGCGCGTTCATCTGGGGATTCTGGTAGCGCGTCCAGGCGTCACCGCCGGCAATCGTCCCGACCGGTTGAATGTTGGTCGGGCCCATCATCTGGTTGTAGTAGTCGTACGGCGACTGGTTGCCGTAGCTCCAGACCGTCACCACCGGATAGACGCCCTTCTGCACGCTGGTATACCAGGGGCCGAACGTGGAGATGGCCTGCGGCGAGGCGTCGATACCGAGGGCCTTGAAGTTCTGGGCCAGGATCTGCTGGATGCCGACGAAGTCCGAGAAGCCCGCCACCACCGGGAGGCTGAACGTGACGGGCTGACCCTTGGGATCGATCAGCGCGCCGTTCTGCATCTTGAAGCCGGCCTTCATCAACATGGCCAATGCCGCCTGCGGGTTGTACTGTGCCAGCGTGTTGGGGATGCTCTTGTCGACCCAGGTCGGGAAGGCCCCACTGAGACCCGTGATGTTGGTCGGTATGGTGTAGCCGTACTCGGCGTTGACGTTGAGCGCCTGGCGGTTGATGGCCATGGAGAGCGCCTTGCGGAAGACGGGCAGGTTATAGGGGTACTTGGTGGCCGTCACATAGAGCGAGGTGGGCGTATCGCGCGGCGCGTAGTAGTGGTGGTAGTTGGGGTTCCTGGCGTCGTACACCCGTTGCACGTTGTTGATGAAGTCGCCGGACCAGTCGACCTGTCCCGACTCGAGCGCGAGCGCCGACGCGTCGTTGCTCTGGAAACCGGTGTAGCGGATCGAGTCGATCTTCAGGTTAGCCGTGTTCCAGTAGTTGGGGTTGCGGCCCAGCTCGTAGCTCTGCGCGGAGAAGGTCTTCACCTCGGTGAACGGACCGGTGCCGACCGGGTCGGCCCAGGCAAAGGTGAGCGGATTCTTGATCGTGGACCAGATGTGCGCGGGCAGGATGTAGAGGTTGTCCACCAGCGTCCCGAAGGTCGTGACGTCCGCCGCCTTGAACTGGATGGAGACGGTGTTGCCCGTGGCGGACACGCCGGTGGCCAACCCGCTCGCGCCCCACAGCCCGATCTGGTCCAGGGCCGCGTTTGTCCGGCCCAGGTTCAGAGTGAAGAGCACGTCTTTGGCCGAGAACAGCTGCCCGTCGGACCACTTGACCCCCTGGCGGAGCGTAAACGTCAGCGTCTTGAGGTCCGTGCTGTACTGGTAGGACGTCGCCAGCCAGGGCGTTATCTTACCGTTCGCGGTGGGGTCGACGATGTAGAGGGGTTCCAGGACCGCGGCGCGCACCGAGGCGAGCGCCCCGGTGAGCGAGAAGGGGTTGAAATTGCGGACGTAGGTGGTCGACGATTGCCCGATCGTGAGCGGGCGCGTGGCGGCGCGGGGGGCGCGGCGTGGGCGGGGACGGCAAGGGTGGTCGCGATGAGCGCGGCCCCGGCCAGGGTCGATGCGACGATCTTCGTAGATGCTTTGAGAGTCATACAGTGACACTCCTCACTAAGTGATGGCCGGATGACGCGCGGCAAACCCCAGCCGGGATGTGGGCGCCGTCTGGCCTGATGATGACAAACGAGGTCGCGATTGACTGCAACAACAAGTCCGCGGGCGCGAGAGCGGCTGCCGGTTCGCGGCCGCCGTGCCCCTGAATGACATAGCGCGCTTATCGGCGCGGCTAGTGGCGTCCATCCTCCTTCCATCCACTTATCCTCCGGCCGCGTCCGCCGCCGTAGCGCCGTAGCGCCGTAGCGCCGTAGCGCCGTAGCGCCGTAGCGCCGTAGCGCCGTAGCGCCGTGGCGCCGGTCACCGTCTGTTCCGGTACCGGTTACGGTTGCATGCCGTTGGTTGGGAAATTACCACACTGGCGCGCGGTTGTCAACGAATGAGGTGTAAAGCGCGATGCGTGTGCTTGACAGCACCCTGCTGAGACTCGTATAGTGGTGAACAGTCCGGGAGCGGTTACGGCTTTGTTCCGGGACAGACGCGGGGAGGATGGCATGCGGAATACAGTCGACGAGAACGCGTTGGGGTCACGCGTGGTCATCAGGGACATCGCCGCGCTCGCGGGCGTCTCGGTGGCCACGGTGTCGCGTGTGCTGAACGGCCGGCCCGACGTGTCGTCGGCCACGCGGAACGTCGTGCTGCGGCACATCCACGAGCGGGGCTACGTCACCAGCCGCAGCGCGCGCGCGCTGGCCGGCGGGCGCACCGGGTTGATCGGGCTGACCGTCCCCTACGTGGTCGACCACTACTTTGCCCAGATCCTGACCGGCGCGACCGAGGCGGCCTACGAGCGCGACGCCCGCCTGGTCGTCTGCCCCACGCGCTACGAGCACGACCGGGAGGTGTCGCTGCTCGAGCGGTTGATGCACGGCACCACCGACGGCGCGCTGCTCATCATGCCCTCCGAAACGCCGGCCGAACTCGCGGCGCTGCGCCGCCGGGCCTACCCGTTCGTCGTCGTCGACCCGCCCGACACCCTGGACGAGGACATCCCCGTCGTCTGCGCCGCCGGTTGGTCCGGCGCGCGCAGCGCCATGGAGTACCTGATCGCGCTCGGCCACACGCGCATCGGCGCCATCACGGGCCCGCAACGCCAGCGCGCCAGCCGCGATCGCATGGCCGGCTACGGGTCGGCCCTGCTCACGGCGGGACTCCCCGTCGACCCGGCGTTGGCCGTCGAGTCGGATTTCAGCACCGACGGCGGCTACCACGCGGCGCTCCATCTGCTCTCACAGGGCGCCGCGCCGACCGCCATCTTCGCCTTCAATGACAAGATGGCGGTCGGCGTGTTGCGCGCCGCTCGGACACGTGGGCTTGATGTCCCCGGTCAGCTATCGGTGATCGGCTTCGACGACCTGGAGATGGCCTCGCTGGTGACGCCGGAGTTGACCACCGTGCGCCAACCCTTGCAGGAGATTGGGCGCGTCGCCGCTGGCGTGCTGTACCGGCTGCTTGACGGTCAGCAGCTCGACGCGACGCGCATCGAGTTGTCCACGCGCCTCATCCCGCGCGCGTCGACGGCGCCGGCCGGCGTGTCCCGCGGAGGGCCATGAGATCCGTCCAGGCGACAAAGCG
>JAABUX010001783.1_pt1 | contig 31703 bp, 27 predicted proteins | sample 5561851 | NCBI WGS metagenome assembly JAABUX01 (sample SAMN10711883, study PRJNA513361) | rock metagenome | isolation source: Antarctica rocks | place: Antarctica: Victoria Land, Richard Nunatak red sandstone | collected 2016-01-03
CCCCGCCCTTAACGACAACCAGCCGTTCCCGCCCCAGCCGCTCCGCCGCCGCCAGGTGCAGCGCGATGTAAGCCGGGTGAAAAACCCCATCCACCCCCGCCCGGGCATCGAACGGGTTCACCAGCCGAGCCGCCGTATTCAACGGCGACCGCAGCCCCAGCAGGGACCGCAGCCGCAGCAGCCGCTCCATCCCCGGGCTAACCACCCCCATCGGCAAATAAGCGAACCCGGCCTCATCCAGCAGCCGCCCCGCATCCGCCCGATCGACCGCCGCCCGCATCCCCAGCGCCGCCAGCCCGTCCGCCACCGACCCCCCGCGCGAGAACTCGTTGCTCCCATGCATCAGCACCCGGTATCCCGCCCGCCCCAGTGCCAGCGCCGCCAGCAGGAACCAAGGCTCCCCCCGCGTCCGCCCCGCCCCATAGCTAGGCCAATCCAGATCAACCCCCGCGCACCCTTCCGGCAGCCCGGCCCCCACCCCGCCAAACATCTCCGCCCGAGCCGCATCCACCAGCCCCGCCATCTCGTCCGGGTCCTCCCCGCGATACCGCAGCAGCATCAAAAAGGCGCCCACCTAATGCGGATCAGCCTCCCCCGCCAGCACCATCCGCAAGGCCTCCCGAGCCTCCTCCCGCGTCAGCGCCCGCGACCGCCCAGGCCCGCGCCCCAGCGTCCGGACATACTGAGCAAACCGGTGCTCGTCGGCGACCGCCGCGATATCAGGCCGCGTGTGCGTGTCGGGCAACCCCATCCTCCTCAACCGTCTCCAAATCCGCCATCGCCACAACAGCGCCGATCAGCACCAGCGTCGGCCCATCCAGCCCCGCCGCCGTCACCAAGTCCGCCAGCCCAACCAGCGTCCCCGCCATCCGCCGCTCGTTCGGCAGCGTCGCATTCTCCACCGCAATCGCCGGCGTATCCGGAGCCATGCCAGCCGTCAGCAACCGCGCCGCCAGCAAAGGCAGCGTCCGCTTCCCCATATAAACCGCCAGCGTCCCCCCAGCCCGCGCCAGCGCCGTCCAGTCATGCTCCGGCAGCCGGTCATCAGCCCCATGCGCAGTAATCAAGTGCAGGCTGCGCGAAGCTCCCCGATGCGTCAGTGGAATCCCCAGCCGCGCCGCCGCCGCCAGAGCCGCCGTAATCCCCGGCACCACCTCGGTCGGCACCCCCGCCAGGCGCAAGCTCTCCAGCTCCTCCCCGCCCCGCCCGAACACGAACGGGTCGCCCCCCTTCAGCCGCACCACATGCGCCCCAGCCTGGGCATGCCGGACGATCAGGGCATTAATAGCAGCCTGGCTCATGGCATGGCGCCCGCACCGCTTGCCGACATCGATCCGCCGCGCCCCAGCCGGAGCCAACGCCAGCACATCCGCCCCCACCAGCTTGTCATATAGCAGCACATCGGCGGAGCGGATCGCCTGCACCGCGCGCACCGTCAGCAGGTCCGCCGCCCCCGGCCCGGCCCCCACCAGGCTCGCCCGCCCGCCCAAGCCGGACCCGCCCCCCACGCTGGCCCCGCCAGCCACGCTGGCCCAGCTCATGTGGCCTGGCGCGGCATCGGGCAGCGCGGCAGGGAGCACACCCGTCAGCACGCCACACGCCTGCGCCACCTGCCGCGAGGCCGCGTCGTCCGCCCGCAGCAGCACGAGCTGCACGCCGTCGAGGTCCCCCGCCAAGGCCGGGCCGTCGATGCGGCGCACCACCGCGCCTTGGCCCCTGAGGTAGGCCGCCGTGCCAGCATCGCCGCCAACCAGCAGCACGCTTTGATCCAGCAACCCCAGCGTGAAGGGCGCGGGCGGAATGGAGTGGGCTGTCACGCAGCAGGTCCCCTCGGTCGAAGCAGGAGCCTCGGACGGGGCCGGGGCGCATGGAGGCAGGTGGTTAGCACTGGTTGACACAGCCTCGAAAGACTTATGAGCATGGCAGAGACGGCTTGTTCCAGCATCGATCCCGCCTCATGCCCCGCGTCATGCAAGGCCCACGCCGTCCAGGGTGGCCAACGCTACCGACATAGGAAGACACCATGCACCGCACCACCCCTCGCCGTGCCGCGACCGCCACCCTGGCCGATGCGGGAGCGGGCTAGGCGCTTGTCCCAGCCCCTGACGGAGGCGCTACCCGCGACGGAGACGCCGGACCCAAGGCGTTGGCTAGGCCTGGTTCTAGTGCTGACGGGGGCCTTCCTCACCTCGTTCGACTTCTTCGTCGTGAACGTCGCCCTGCCGTCCATGCGGGCCGACCTCGGCGCCCGCCCGGCGGAGCTGCAGTTCGTCGTCGCCGGCTATGGCCTGGCGTTCGCCGTACTGCTGGTGACCGGCGGTCGGTTAGGCGACCTATACGGCCGGCGGCTAGTGTTCGTATGGGGCATGGCCGGCTTCACCCTGGCGTCGGCGCTGTGCGGGCTGGCGGTGACGCCGGGGCAACTGATCGCCGCGCGGGTGCTGCAGGGCCTGACGGCGGCGATGATGAACCCGCAGGTGCTGGCGATCATCCGCGTCACCTTCCCCGACAGCGAGCGCGCCCGCGCCATCGGCTGGTTCGGCGTCACCCTGGGCGGCGCCAGCATAGCAGCCCAGTTGATCGGCGGCGCACTGATCGAATGGAACCCGCACGGCCTGACCTGGCGCCCCATCTTCCTGGTCAACGTGCCCATCGGCATCGTCGCCGCCATCGCAGCGCGCCTGGTTCTGCCCGAGTCCCGCTCCGCCGGGCGCCACAGCCTCGACCCCGGCGGCATCCTGATCGGCACCACGGCGCTCCTGCTGCTGTCGGTGCCGCTGGTCGAGGGACGGGAGGCCGGATGGCCCGCATGGTCCCTGGTGTGCATCGCTCTATCCGTGCCGGTGATGGCAGGCTTCGTCCTATATGAGGCCGCGTTGCAGGCGCGCGGCCGGGTGCCGCTGGTCAACCTGCGGCTGTTCCGCGACCGGGCATTCTCGCTGGGACTGGTGATGGCAGTGACGTTCTTCGGCGGGCTGGCGTCGTTCTTCCTGACCATCACGCTGTTCCTGCAGCAAGGCTTCGGCATGGGTCCGCTGGCGACCGGGCTGACGTTCGTGGCGTTCGGCGTGGGGTTCGTCGCCGGGTCGCGCCTGTCGTCGGCGGTTGCCCGGCGGATCGGGCCGTGGGTGATCAACCTGGGCACGGCGCTGATGGTGACGGTGCTTGCTGCCATCGTGCTGCTGGCGCGGGCGGCGCACGGGATGGCATTGGACGGACGTTGGCTGGCGGCGGTGCTGGTCTGGTATGGGATCGGCCAGGGGTTGGCGCTGCCGTCCCTGGTGGCGGTCGTCGTGGGCAGCAGCCGCATCCCGGCGGCGGATGCCGGGTCGGCGTCGGGGGTGTTCTCCACGGTGCAGCAGATCGCCTTCGCGCTGGGCGTGGCGGTGATCGGCGGGGTGTTCTTCGGCGTGCTGGGCGCGGGCGCCAGCCAGGCAGACTACGACTCGGCCCTGTCGGCGGCGCTGCTGTGCAACATGGGGCTGCTGTCGGCCACCTTCATCCTGGCGCTCTGGCTACCGCGGGCTGGAGCGCCGGGGCGGGCAGGGGTATGATCCCAGCTAGAGGAACGCCATGACAGCCACGACCGTCGAAGCCCCGGACTGGTCCAGCGTCCCCGCACCGCCAGACGACGGCGCGGCCACGCACCTGCTGGGCGCCAGGCTGCCCGCCGTGCTGCTGCCGGCGACCAGCAGCTCCAGCATCGATCTGTCGGCGCTGCCGGGCCGCACCGTCCTGTATGCCTATTCCCGCACCGGCCAGCCCGGCGCCGGCAACCCCACCGGCTGGGACATGATCCCCGGCGCGCGCGGCTGCTCCCCCCAATCCTGCGAGTTCCGCGACCACTTCGCCGAGTTGCGGCGCCTGGGCGTGGACTGGGTGTTCGGCCTGTCCACCCAGGACACCGCCTACCAGCAGGAGGCCGTGGAACGCCTGCGCCTACCCTTCCCGCTGCTCTCCGACGCCGCAGGCGCGCTGACCCGGGCGCTGGACCTGCCGACGTTCGAGGCCGCCGGCATGACCCTGTTGCGGCGGTTCACCCTCCTCATCGACGGCGGCACGGTGGCGCACGTATTCTATCCGGTGTTCCCGCCCGATCGGAACGCCGCAGATGTCATCGCCTGGCTGTCGCAAGACGGCGGCCGATGAAGAAAATCCCCACCCTGTCCGACTACGATTGGGCTGGCGGCTTGGCTGACGGACCAGGATATTGAGGGTCTGCTGTTCCACCACTCTGATGGGCGCATGGCAAAGATAAAGCTGCGCGATTTCGGCTTTAAGCGTCGGGCATCGAAGGCCTGACCAGCCGGTAGCGGCGGACGGATTTGAACCGCCGACCAAGAGATTATGATTCTCCTGCTCTACCACTGAGCTACGCCGCCAGGCCGGGACGCGGGATATGCCCTCGTCCCGGCCCGCCGTCAACGCCTCCGTCCCGACTGGGGTGGGTCAGTCTCTTGTGTGAGAATGACCCACGACCGCCCCGGCTACCGCGGCAGGCAGCCCTGCAACCCTTTCATCGTCCATGCGTAACAACCCGCGTCCCCTACAAGGAGCCTGTCGTGCGAGCATACGTCCTCCTGCTGTGTGCCGCCCTGCTTGCAGCGCCACTGGCCGCCCAGGCGCAATCCGGCGCGACGCAATCACGCGACGGTCTGGGAACCGCCGCTCACCCGAATTCGCCGACCAACTCCCTACCGTCTGGGAGCGAGAACGCCAACACCGGGCCGCAAAGCCGGCCAGCCTACCCGAGCGGCTCCGATACGCCGAACCCGGGCGCGGCGTTCGTCCGCAACGCGCCCAAACCGGCAACAGGGCCACTTGGCAGTGAGCCGGGTGTCCTATCGACCACAACCGTTCAGGGCGGCGCCACGACAACGCACCCGGGTGGCCCGGCGGCTGTCGGAACAGAGGGCACAGGCAAATAGCCGCCCATTACGCCGTCACACCGTGATGAAGCCGCCTCCAAGGATGCGGTCTGCGGCATAGAACACGCAGGCCTGCCCGGGCGCCGCCAGGGCCGGCACGTCCAGATAGACCACCGCACCTGTATCGGCACTCTCCACCGTCGCGCCATGCGGCACCTCCCGCGCCCGCAGCTTCACCGTGCAGCGCAGCGGACCCGTGGGCGGCTCCACCAGCCAGTTGACCTCGCGCAACCGCACCACGCTGCTCCCCGCCGAGCGCGGCCCCACCACGATGCGCCGCCGCCCGGCATCGACAGCCAGCACCGCCTGCCGCTCCCCCCCGTCCAGCGACGCCGCACCCAGTCCGCGTCCCTGCCCCACGGTGTAGCGCGCGATGCCGTCATGCTGGCCCAGCACGCGGCCGTCCCGTGACACGATCTCCCCCGGCAGCGCCGCATCCGGCCGCATCCGGGCCACGGTGTCGGCATATCCGCCGCCGGGCACGAAGCACAGGTCCTGGCTGTCAGGCTTGTCGGCGACCTGCAGGCCCAACCGCGCCGCATGGCTGCGCACCGCAGCCTTGTCCGGCATGTCGCCCAACGGAAAGCGCGAGAACGCCAACTGGTCACGCGTGGTGGCGAACAGGAACCAGCTCTGGTCGCGGGCTGGATCGGCCGCACGATGCAGCTCCGGCCCTGCAGGACCATCGACCCGGCGGACGTAGTGCCCGGTCGCCATCGCCTCCGCCCCCAAGTCGCGCGCCAAACCCAGCAAGTCCGTGAACTTCACGCTCATGTTGCAGCGCACGCACGGCACCGGCGTCTGCCCGGCGGCGTAGCTGTCCGCGAAATCACCGATCACCGCGGCCCGGAACCGAGCCTCCGCATCAATCACGTAGTGCGGAATGCCCAGCCGGTCCGCCACGTCCCGCGCGTCATGGATATCCTGCCCAGCGCAGCACGCGCCCCGCCGCCGCGCCGCCGCGCCCGTGTCGTAAAGCTGCAACGTCACGCCGATAACCTCGTGCCCGGCCTCGGCCAGCAGCCCCGCCACTACGCTGCTGTCCACGCCGCCGGACATCGCGGCGACGATCCGCATGGCGTGCCTCCCCTATCCCTGGGCGTTGCGCGTGGCGGCCGGCAGCTTCACCACTAACCCGTCCAGCGCCTGCGTCATCACCACCTGGCACCCCAGCCGCGAGGTCTGCTCCAGCCCGAAGGCCAGGTCCAGCATGTCCTCCTCGTCCTCGGTCGGCTTGGCCAGCTTGGCGAACCACGCGGGATCAACGATCACGTGGCAGGTGCTGCAGGCCAGCGACCCTTCGCACGCGCCTTCGATATCGACGCCGTGGCGGTGTGCGATCTCCAGCACCGACAGCCCGAGCGGCGCATCCACCACCCGCGCGGCGCCGTTGCGTTCGACGAAGGTCATCTTGGGCATAACTCAGGCCTCGGCGTGTGAGTGGACGGCGGCAAGCAGGGCATCGGCCGCGAAATCGACGTCGGCGGCGGAGGTAAAACGTCCCAGCCCCAGACGCAAGGTGCGCGACGCCGCCTCGTCCGACAGGCCCAGGGCGCGCAGCACATAGCTCGGCTCCACCTCCGCCGAGCTGCACGCGGACCCAGTGGAGGCGCACAGCTCCGGCACGGCGCGCAACAGGGCCAGTGCCGGGGCGGGAAAGGTCAGGTTCAGGTTGCCGGGGATGCGATGCTCCCAGGACCCGTTGACCGCCAGCCCCGGCATCCCCGGCAGCCCTGGCCGCCCGCGCCGCAACCCGGCCAGCAGGCGGTCGCGCAACGCCGCCAGCCGGTCCGCCTCCTCGGCCATGTCCAGCCCTGCCAGCCGGCATGCCTCGCCCAACCCGACCACCAGCGGCGTGGGCAGCGTGCCGGACCGCAATCCCCGCTCCTGCCCGCCGCCGGAGAACAGCGGCGCCAGGCGAACGCGCGGGCGGCGGCGGACATACAGCGCACCAACGCCCTTCGGACCATACAGCTTGTGGCCGCTGAGGCTCAGCAGGTCGATGCCCTGGGCATGGACATCCAATGCAACCTTGCCGGCGGCCTGGGCAGCGTCGGTGTGAAACAGCGCGCCGGCCGACCGGACGATCCCAGCCAAGGCGGCAATGTCCTGGACAACCCCGGTCTCGTTGTTCACGGCCATGATGCTGACCAGCAGCGTCGGCGTGCGCAGGGCATCGCGCAGGGCGTCCGGATCGACCAGCCCGTCGGGGTAGACGGGGAGCACCACCGCCTCAAATCCCTCGGCCGCAAGGTCCGCAACGCTTTCCAGAACACATTTATGCTCCGTCGCCATCGTGACCACCCGGCGGCGCGGGTCGTCCTGGCTCGCGGCAAAGCGGGCCGCGCCCTTGATGGCAATGTTGTTGGCCTCGGTCGCGCCGGAGGTCAGCACAATCTCCCGCGGCTCGGCACCGATCAGGGCGGCAACCTCGGCGCGGGCGGCCTCGACGGCATCGGCCGCCTCCTGGCCCATGCTGTGTTCAGCGCTATGCGGGTTGCCGAACCGCTCGGTGAACCAGGGCAGCATGACAGAAACCACGCGGGGATCGCACGGCGTGGTGGCCTGGTTGTCCAGATAGACGGGGCGGTTCGGGCGCATGGAGTTTTGGCGCATGGACCGGATATGGCGCTAGGCGGCCCGCTTTCCCAGCCGCGCCGCCATATCTGCATAGACCCGGCTAAACGTCGCCACGTCCGCCGCCGTCCCATTCCATGGCAAGCTGACCCGGATCGCCTGCCCCGCCAGAGCACCGCAGCCCATGGCCGTTAGGACATGGCTTGCCGCCACCTTGCCGCTGCTACACGCCGCCCCGGCCGACACCTGCACACCCGCCAGGTCTAGCGCGATCACCTGGGTGTCCGCGCGCGCGCCGGGCAGCGCCAGGCAGGTGGTGTTCGGCAACCGGTGCGCGCCGCCCAGCACCACGGCGCCACACGCCCGCGCCGACGCCTCCGCCGCATCGCGCAACGCTGCTGTATCTGACAATGCAGCCTGCGCCGCCGCGGCGAACCCGGTGATGGCCGGCAGCGCCGGAGTGCCGCCGCGGCGCCCCCGCTCCTGGCCGCCGCCTGCGATCAGCGGCGCCACGTCGATGCCCGGCCCCAGCAGCAGCGCACCGGCCCCCTTGGGACCGCCCAGCTTGTGCGAAGACAGGGCCATGCTGTCGCTCACCAGGCGGACCGCGATGCGGCCAGCAGCCTGCACGGCGTCCACATGCAGCAGCGCCCCATGCTGCCGGCACAGCGCCGCCGCGGCCTCGACCGGCTGGATCGTGCCGGTCTCGTTGTTGGCCCACATCAGGCAGACCAGCGCCGGACCCTCGGCCAACAGCCGCGCCAAGGCGTCCAGGTCGGCCACGCCGTCGCCATCCACTGGCAGCACCGCCGCATCCGGGGCGGCAGCACGCACGGCATCATGCTCCGTCGCGCCGATCACCACCCGGCGGCCAGCGCGCAGCGCCACGATGGCAAGGGCGTTGGCCTCCGTCCCGCCGGACGTGAACACCGCCGCGCCCGGATCGGCGCCAAACCGCAGCGCCACGGCAGACCGCGCGGCCTCCAGCACTCGCCGGGCCGCCCGGCCGCTGGCGTGGATGGACGCCGGGTTGCCGACCAGGTCAAGCGCCTCCAGCACCGCCGCCCGCGCCTCCGGCCGCAGCGGCTCCGTCGCATTGGCGTCCAGGTAGGCCAATGGCTACTCCGCCGCGGGGGAGCGCTGCAGGGCGGACACCCGCGCCTCCAGCGCCAGCATCTCCGCCCGCAGCGCCTCGACGTTGCGGACCAAGGGGTCCAAGGTCTCCTCGCAGGGCGTTCCGTAGGCGACGAAGACCGGGACATGCGTCGCAGCGGGAACACGCGTCGCACTGGGCGCGGTGCGGCGCTGCACCGGGTCACGATCAACAGGGCGGGCGGGGATGCCGACCACGGTGACTCCGGGATCGACAGGCCGCACCACCACGGCGTTGGAGCCGACGCGGGCGCCATCGCCGACCAGGATATTACCGAGTATCTTCGCGCCCGCGCCCACGATGACGCCGTTGCCGATGGTCGGGTGACGCTTGCCGCGCTCGCTGCTGGTGCCGCCCAGGGTCACCTGATGGTACAAGTAAACGTCATCGCCAACCTCCGCCGTCTCGCCGATCACGACGCCCATGCCGTGGTCGATAATCAGGCGGCGGCCGAGGCGCGCAGCCGGATGGATCTCGATGCCAGTCAGGAACCGCGCCAGATTCGCGATGAACCGTGCGGGCAAGTACAATCCACGGTGCCACAGCCGATGTGTCAACCGGTGCCACAGCACGGCGTGCAGGCCGGGATAGCACAGCAGCACCGTCACCCAGGACCGTGCCGCGGGGTCGCGCTGCCGGTAGGCGCCGATGGCTTCCCGTAGAAACATGAATGCCATGCGACAATTCCGTTATGTAAATTCAAGCTGACGCCGCTATAAACCGCTGGGTTCCCCGGGGAACCGCTGGGTTCCCCAAGGAGCGACACCCATCGGCGCCTCCATAGCTAGGGGTGCAAGTGGGGTCTTGCCAGACCCGGCCAGCTAAGCTGCTTCAGGATGGCGGGTCAATCCGCCGGACCGGGCAGGCTGGTCCGACAGGAGGGGGTTGGCGTAGGGCGGGGCATCGTCCGGCACGCGCCGATTGCTACAGCGACCGCGGCCATGCCTGGCTGCGGAGAACAAGAAAGATTTGGAACGCCATGCCTGAGGTGATGTTCGCCGGCCCTGACGGGCGGTTAGAGGGACGCTACCACCACTCCAAGGAGACCGGCGCGCCGCTGGCGCTCATCCTGCACCCACACCCGATGCACGGCGGGACGATGAACAACCGCATCGCCTACACGATGTACCAGTCGTTCCAGAAGCTCGGCTTCAGCGTCATGCGCTTCAACTTCCGCGGTGTCGGACGCAGCCAGGGCAAGTACGACGGCGGATTTGGCGAGATCAGCGACGCCGCCGCCGCGCTGGACTGGATGCAGATGGTCAACCCGAACAGCAGCGGGCTGTGGATCAGCGGCTACTCGTTCGGCGCCTTCGTGGGGATGCAGCTCTTGATGCGCCGGCCGGAGATCAGCGGCTGGGTCAGCGTTGCGCCGCCGGCGAACCACTACGACTTCGGCTTCCTCGCGCCCTGCCCCTGCGGCGGCCTGCTGCTGCACGGCGACAACGATGAGCTGGTGCCGGAGCCCGCAGTGCGTAAGCTGGTGGACAAGCTGAACACGCAGAAGAACGTGCAGGTGGACTACCGCGTGTACGCCGGGGCGGACCATGTGTTCGCCACCCATGCCGAGCATGTCGGCCTGGCCATCGAGGAGCATGTGGGCCAAATCCTCGCCCGCAAAGCGTTGGCGCTGGCTGCGGACTAGTCCAAGCGGCGGCGGGCGCGACGGCCCGCCGCCCCGTCAGCCTTGCTGCCCCATCAGCTACGCCGACCCTGTCTCGTGGAACCGTGTGTAGTCGATCACCCGGGTGCCGTCCGGGTCACTCGAGAAAATGTCGGCGTAGCGCTGGCCCCATAGGATCTCCTCCGGCAGGTAGGAATACCGGGCATGCACGGTCTGGGAGGTCGTCTCCTCGATCCCGGACACCGCGACCAGCAGCTCCGCCTCTTCCGCCACCAAGGTCTCGTGCGTGACGCCATATAAAGGGCTGGCCTCGTCAATGGTGTGCATGACGGTGTAGGTCAGCGCGAAAACCGGCGTGCGCGCCCGCGCCAGCGGCAGGTCGTAGAAGCGGCGGAACATCACGCCCTCCAGCGTGCGCTCATACCGCAGCAAGGTAACGGTGGCAGACGCCTCCAGGATTTGGCTGCGGCGCTCGTTGCCGAGGCGCAAGCTCAGTGTCGGCACGCCGTTGTGCGGCGCGATGGTCGCAAAGCGGCCGAACATCACCCGCGCCGTGGGCCGGCTGATACGGGCGAACACTACGCCCGTCGCCAGCGCCAGGAACACCAGCCCGGTCATCGTCTCGACCGTAACCAGCGTGTTGGCGTACACCGTGGCGGGCGACATCTGCCCGTAGCCGATGGTGGCGATGGTCTGCACGCTGAAGAAGAAGGCATCCAGGAAGTCGCCGGGCTTGGCCCCAGCAACCGCGCCGGGCTGCAGCAGGTATAACCCGGCAAACATCAGGTTGATCCCTAGGTAGATCGCGCAGCCCACCCCTAGGAACTCCCACCAGCGCAGCGTCAGCGCGCGGTGGTACAGGTCGCTCCGCCAAGGGATGTGCAGCCCGATGCGCCGGACCTGCTGGCCCGGCAGGCGAGCGACGATAGGCGGCGCACGTGGCACGGCAGGAACTGGGCCTGGGGAGTTTTGGTCTGGCATGGATGTCCGCTATACGGCACGCCCGCGCCGGGCGGCACCCCCCGGTTTCCGCAGGACACGTCGAATGCCCGCCAGCCCCTTCCTGACCGAGGCCGCCGCCCGCGGCTTCATCCACCAGTGCACCGACATGGAGGCGCTGGACGCCGCGCTGCAGGCCGGGCCGGTTGCGGGCTACATCGGCTTCGACTGCACCGCCGACAGCCTGCACGTCGGCAACCTCGTGCAGATCATGCTGCTGCGCCTGATGCAGCGCCATGGCCACCGCCCGGTGGCGCTGATGGGCGGAAGTACCACCCGCATCGGCGACCCCTCGGGGAAGGACGAAGCCCGGCAGATGCTGGGGGACGAGCAGATCGCCGCCAACATGGCCGGGCTGCGCCGCTGCCTGGACCCCTTCGTGCGGTTTGGGCCCGGTGAGGCCATGATGGAGAACAACGCCGAGTGGCTGGACCGCCTGGGCTACATCGACCTGCTGCGCGACGTGGGGCCGCACTTCACCATCGGCCGCATGCTGACCTTCGACAGCGTGCGCCTGCGGCTGGAGCGCGAGCAGCCGCTGACCTTCCTCGAGTTCAACTACATGATCCTGCAGAGCTACGACTTCCGCGAGCTGAACCGCCGGCATGGGGTGCTGCTGCAGATGGGCGGGTCGGACCAGTGGGGCAACATCGTCTCCGGCGTCGAGCTGGTGCGGCGGACCGATGGCGGGCAGGTGTTCGGGCTGACGACGCCGCTGATCACCACCGCGGGCGGCGCCAAGATGGGCAAGACCGCCCGCGGTGCGGTGTGGCTGGCGGGGGACCGGCTGTCGCCCTACGATTACTGGCAGTTCTGGCGCAATACCTATGATGCCGACGTGGGCCGCTTCCTGCGGCTGTTCACCGACGTGCCGCTGGACGAGATCGCCCGGCTGGAGGCGCTGCCCGGCGCGGACATCAACGAGGCCAAGAAGGTGCTGGCGACCGCGGCCACCACCCTGGCGCATGGGGCGGTTCAGGCTGAGGCTGCGGCGGAGACGGCGCGGCAGGCGTTCGAGGACGGCGCCGCCGCCGAGACGCTGCCAACACACCTGGTGGCCACGGCCGACCTGGAGGCCGGGATTGCGGCCATCCGGCTATTCGCCGACAGCGGCCTGTCGCTAAGCCTGGGGGAGGCACGCCGCCTGATCCGCGGCGGCGGCGCCCGGGTGAACGATGTGGCGCTGACGGACGAGGGCGCTGTGGTCTCCGCCGCCGACCTGCGGGACGGCACGGTGAAGCTGTCCGCCGGTCGCAAGCAGCATCGGCTGATAAGGCCAGGTTGAGCAGGGAGACACGTCAGGGAAGCTGCCTGGTCTCTTTGGGAGAGACGCCCTGCATCATGTGTGATGCGCCACGGTGAATGAGGATGAGGTGACGCGGGCCAGTGGGATGGGCGATCTCGGGTGCAGGCCGGATGCACCTGGGGCCGCAGAACCAAACCTCGGCCATCGAGAGACCCGCATGGCGCAGCGCGTGCAGCTTGCCTCACCCCGGCCTTGGTCCGCGTTGCGGCCCAAGCCCGGAGGGAGAGGGGGAAGAGACCGAGCGGAACAGGGCGTACTGCCCCGCGCTCGTCTCGTTCCAGCCGAACCGCTCGGCATAGGCCCGCGTCGCCGCCCGGTCCGGCGGCGCAGCCCACAGGTCGCGCACCCCGGCGGCGATGCCCTCCGGCGTGCGCGGCGCGATCAGCCCGGCATCGCGGCATTGCACTACTTCAGGGTTGCCCGGGATGTCGCTGGCGACCACCGGGGTGCCGCAGGCCATGCTCTCCAGCAGCACGTTGGCCCAGCCCTCGCGGCTGCTCGCCAGCACCATCACGTCCGCGGCCCCGTAGCACGCCGCCAACTGCCCATGCGGGCGGGCGCCCAGCAGCCGCACCCGGCCCGCCAGGCCCAGCCGCCCAACCAGTGCTTCCAGGTCCGCCCGGCCCGGTCCTTCGCCCAGGATCACCAAATCCCACTCCGGCAGCAGCCGCATCGCCTCGATGGTGATGGCGTGGCCCTTGCGCTCGATCAGGTGGCCGACGGAGATCAGCGTGGGCCGCGTCAGCCCTAGCGCCTGGCGTATGGCGGCGCGGTTCATCGGCCGGAACAGGTCCACGTCCACGCCGTTGCGCAGCACCTGCACCCGGTCCGGCGCAGCCCCCAGCGCCAGCACCCCGTCCCGCAGCGCGCTGCTGACGGTGACCACCCCGGCCGCAGCCTGCACCGCCATCTGGATCAGCCGGCGCGGCGCCGGATAGGTGGCGATCTGCGTCACGTCCGACCCGCGCGCCGTCAGCACCACCGGCCGCCCGAGCCGCTGTCCAAGCCAAACCGCCGCCACCCCGTCGGGATAGAGGTAGTGTGCGTCGATCACGTCGAACTGCAGCCCCGCCGCCATCAGCCGCTGCACCGCCCGCAGGCTGGCCCAGTACAGCAGATAAGGCGCCGTCGTCATGCCCACCCGAGGCAGCAAGGGATAGCGCGGATGATAGACCCGCAAGCCATGCCGGACCTCGTGCCGGGCGACGCGCGCGTGCTGTCCCCAATCGCCGAAGCGGGCCGCAGCGGAAGGAAAATAGGGTACCGGGGCCATAACCGTGCTGCGGACCGGCTGGGTGGCGACCAAGTGGCGCAGCCGGTTCTCGACGAACACGCCATGGTTGGGCCGCTCGGCGCTGGGATACAGCGTCGAGAAGGTCAACAGCCGCAGCGGCTGGTCGTCGGCGAAGCCGTGGATTACACGCCCTCCGTTTCAGGCCGCAGCCGACAGCGCCGGCTGGACCTGGTCCAGCCCGGCCTCTCCGGCGAGGAAGCCCTCGAACACCAGCAGCAGCCACAGCACCCCGGCGTGGTTGAACCGGCCGGCCTCGTGCTCGTCGATCAGTTGCGCGATGGCGTCCTGCGCGAATAGGCCGGACCCGAGCATCGCCTCCCCCAGCAGCCGCTCGCGCAAGCGCCCGGCCTGGGTGCGGAACTGCTGGTCGAGCGACATGGCAAAGCCCTGCTTCGGCCGGTACAGCACCTCGTGCGGCAGCAGCGGCTCCATGGCGCGCTTCAGCACCCACTTGCCCTCGCGCCCGCGCAGCTTCAGCCCCGGCGGCAGGCCCAGGCCCCACTCGACGAACGTGTAGTCCAGCATCGGCGCCCGCACCTCCAGGCTATGCGCCATGCTGGCCCGGTCCACCTTGGTCAGGATGTCGCCGACGAGGTACGTGTTGATGTCCACGTACTGCGCTTGCAGCAACGGATCGTCCGACCCGCAGCCCTCCATCAGCGACGTGATGCGGCGCGAGGGGTCATGCCCGTCCAACCCGGCCTCCAACGCGCCGGAGAACAGCGCGCGGCGGCGGTCATGCTGCACCTTGCACACCATGCGGTAGTAGCCCAGCGCGGCGTCCAGGCTGACTTCCGTCAGCGTGTGCTTGGCCCGCAGCCAGCGCGGCGCGCGGTCCAGCTTGGGATAGATGCGCGCCAGCTCGCCGACCACGCGGCGGCGCACGGGTCCGGGCAGCAGGCGGCGCACGGCCTCGGTCATGCGATGCCATTGGTAGCGCCGGTAGCCGCCCAGCACCTCGTCGCCGCCGTCGCCGGACAGGGCGACAGTGACGTGCCGCCGGGCCAGGGCGCAGACGTGGCCGGTGGGGACGCTGGACACGTCGCCGAACGGCTCGCCGAACACCCTGGCCTGGTCGCGGGCGGCGTCGATGTAGTCGATGGTGGTGGGTTCGGCCCGGTGCTCGGTGCCGTAGCGGGTGGCGACCATCTGGGCGAACCCGCGCTCGTCCTCGGCGCCGGGGAAGCCGATGGTGAAGGTGCTCAGCGGCGAGTCCCGCAGCCCGGCTGCAATGGCGACGACGGCGCTGCTATCGACGCCGCCGGACAGGAAGGCGCCCAGCGGCACGTCCGACACCATGCGCGTGCTGATGCATTGCGTCAGTCGTTCGGTGAGCTGCGCGACGGCGGCGGCATCGTCCACGGGCTGCGTCGTGGTGGGCACGTCCCAGTAGCGGCGCGGCTGGCACCCGGCCTCGCCCTGTTGCAGCAGCAGGTAGTGCGCGGCTGGCAGCTTATGGACGCCCTCATAAATCGTCGCGGGGTCGGGGATGTAGCCAAGCGCGAAATAGTCATCCACCGCGGCCGGGCTGATGCGGCGCGGCAGGCCCGGCACGCAGGTCAGCGCCCGCAGCTCGGACCCGAACACCAGGCTGCCATCCGGGGCGTGCGCGTAGTACAGCGGCTTCTTGCCCAGCCGGTCGCGGGCGAGGAAAAGCTGCCGGCGGTTGCGGTCCCACAGCGCCAGGGCAAAGAAGCCGTTGAGGTGCTGCAGGCAGTCCGGCCCCCAGCTTTCCCAGGCGTGGATGACGGTCTCGGTGTCGCTGCGGGTACGAAAACGGTGGCCCATCGCCTGCAGCCGCTCGCGCAGGGCGGCGAAGCCGTAGATCTCGCCATTAAAGATGATGGCGACCGAGTCATCCTCGTTGAACATCGGCTGCGCGCCGCCGCCTATGTCGATGATCGACAGGCGACGGTGGCCCAGCCCGACGCCGGGCTCGACGTGGAAGCCGTCACCGTCCGGGCCGCGGTAGGCGATGGCGGTGGTCATGCGGCGCAGCAGCGCCTCGTTGATCCCGGCCGGGCCGGCCTGGTGGAAGATACCCGCAATCCCGCACATCGGCCGTGCCCCTGATGACGCCGCGATGCAGCATAGCGCGGCTTCGCGGCGGGGGCGACTGCGGATGTGTCAGGAAATGGGCGGCGCCAGACCCAGCGCCGCCCGGACCCCGCGTGTTTACGAAAGCTTCACTGGGCGCGTATCACCTGGCCGCGGATTTCCCCGGCCGGGTTGGCGGCGGTGTGGACGTTGGCGTACCACTTGCCAGCCATCAGGTCTGCCATCTGCGCGTCGGTCAGGGTGGTGCTGCCGTGGATCGGGCTGGCCGCGCTGGCGAACGGCACGACGACGGGAGCGTTGGCGCCAGGCTCGGCCGGGCCATGGAAGTGCGCCGCCGTAGCTGGGCCGGACAGGCCAGTGTAATCCTCGGAGTAGGTCAGCGTCTTCGTCGCCGTATCCAGTGTGGCGGTCGTGGCACCCTTGCCGTCGGACACCTTTGGCGGCACCTCGGCGGTGCTGCTCAGGCTGGCCTTAAAGTTGATGGTTTCGGCATGGGCGGCCACGGCGGTCAACAGGCCGGCGGCGCCGAGCAGGGCGAGCAATCGGGACATTGGGGGTTTCCTTGCGAAAGGGGGTAGCCGGGCCGGACCCTACCGGACGGAGCGCAACCCGTCACCGTACCGATTGCGGTCAGTGCCCGCCGCCTCCGCCCCGCCCGCCGCCCTCCGGCACCCGAACTAGGAACGGCACCACCAGCAGGCTGAGCAGCAGTGCGACCCCGATCACCGCAAAGCCGTCGCTGTAGGCCATCAGGTAGGCCTCGCTCCGCACCTGGTTGGCCAGCTCGCCCAACGCCCGCGCGTTCGACCCCACCGCATGCGCCATGCCGTTCAGCCGCTCCGTCGTGCGCCCGGCATTCTGGGTGATCCGTTCGGCCATCATGCTGAAGTGGAAGTGCTCGCGCTTGTCCACCACCGTGCCCAGCGCCGCGATGCCCACGCTGCCGCCGAGGTTGCGCATCATGTTGAACAGCGCCGACGCCCCACCGGCCTGCGCGGGCGAGATGCCGATCGTCGCCATCTGCGACAGGGGCGAGATGATGAACGGCTGCCCCGCCGCCCGCACGAGCTGCGACACCTTGAGCTGGTCGATGCCGGTGTTGGGCGACATGTAGGCGTTCATGCCGCAACTCAGGCCAAACAGCGCCAGCCCGAACCCGATCACCATCCGGCTGTCGAACCGCTTGAGTATCAATGGCAGGAACGGCAGGATGAACAGTTGCGGCACCCCCATCCACATCTGCACCAGGCCGATCTGCAGGGCGTCGTAGTGCTGCACCCGGGACAGGTACAGCGGCATGATGTAAACCGACCCGTATAGCCCCAGCCCGGAGGCGAAGTTGACCAGGCTGGCGGTGCCCAGGGCACGATTGGTCAACAGGCGCAGGTCGATGAACGGCTCACGGCGCGTCAGCTCGATGACCAGGAACGCCGTCAGCGACACCGCGGCGATGGCGGCGGCCAGCACGATGCGGTCGTCGCCAAACCAGTCCTTGCGCTGCCCCTCCTCCAGCACGTACTCCAGGCAGCCCAGCCCGGCGGCCATGCTGGCAATCCCGAACCAGTCGCCCCGCCCCAGCCGATGCAGCTGCATTGGGGCGCCGTCCAGCCCCCAGGCGACCATGCCCAGCAGCAGCAGGCCCGGCAGCACGTTAATGTAGAAGATCAGGTGCCAAGAGTAGTTGTCGGTCAGCCAGCCGCCGATGGTGGGCCCGATGGCCGGCGCGAACGTCACCGTCAGCCCGAAAATCGCGCCCGCAATGGCCCGGCGCGAGGGCGGAATGCGCATCAGCATCACGGTGAACGCCAGGGGGATCAGCACGCCGCCGGTGAAGCCCTGGCCGACCCGGAACAGGATCATCTCCGGCAGGCTAGTCGCCGTGCCGCACAGCACGCTGAACACCAGGAAGATGGAGGCGTTGACCAGCAGGTAGCGCTTCAGCCCGAACACCAGGCCAAGCCAGCCGGTGAGCGGGATGACGATGATCTCGGCGATCAGGTAGCCCGTGCTGATCCAGCTCCCCTCGTCCAGGCTGGCGCCCAGTGTGCCCTGGATGTCGGCCAAGGACGAGTTGGTGATCTGGATGTCCAGCACCGCCATGAACGCGCCGATTGCAGCACCGAGGTAGGCCACCCAGTCGCGCAGCGATCCCTGCGCGGCGGCGGGCGCCTTCGCAACGGTGGCGCTCATCGTACTATTCCGACGCCAGGGTCCGGACGGGCCCGGCCGGCTGGGTGCGTGTATCGACGCTCGCCACCACCGACAGGCCCGGCCGCAGCCGGATCAGCGCGTCCGTCGGCAGGCCCGCGGTGCTGATGGTGATCCGCACCGGCACGCGCTGGACGACCTTGGTGAAGTTGCCGGTCGCGTTCTCCGGCGGCAGCAGCGCGAACTGCGCGCCGGAGCCGGGCGCCAGGCTGTCGATGCGCCCGCGCAGCTCGACGCCGGGCAGCATGTCGGTGCGCATCGACACCGCCTCGCCGGCCGACATGTGCGCCAACTGCGTCTCCTTGAAGTTGGCGACCGCATAGATGTCCTGGCCCATCGGCACGATGTCCAGCACCCGGGTGCCCGGCGCCACATACTGCCCCAGCCGCAGGCTGCGGTCGCCCACAGCACCCGCAACCGGCGCGATGATGCGGGTGTAGCCCAGGTTCAGCCCGGCCTGCTGCAAGGCCGCCCGTGCCCGCTCGGCCTGCGCCTGCGCGCGCTGCATGTTGGCGGCCAGCACCGTGACCTGGCCGTGCGCCGCCGCCAGCGCCGCCCGCGCCCGGGCCAGCGCCGCCTGCCGCTGCTTGATGTCGGCGTCGGCCTGCTGCGAGCGCTGCTGCGTGCCCGACCCGGTCCGCAGCAGGTCGGCATACCGCCGGGCGTCGGACTGCGCAAAACCGACCTGCGCCTCGTTCGACGTCACGTCCGACTCGGCCTGGGCGATGGCGGTCGGCAACAGGGCGATCTGCGCCGCCAGGTTGGCCACGTCGGCCTCGGCGGATTGCACGTCGGCCGCCGCGACGCGCTGCGCCACCAAGAAGTCGGCGTCGTCCAGTCGGGCCAGCACCTGCCCAGCCTGCACGCGCTGGTTGTCGGCGGCCAGCACCTCCTGCACTTGGCCGCCCACGCGGGGGCTGACGGCCACGGCATCGGCGGCGAGGTAGGCGTCGTCCGTCTCCTCGAAGAAGCGCAGCGTCGTCCACCAGTGCGTGCCGTACGCGCCGGCGCCGAGAAGCGCCGTCAGACCCAGTGCGCCCAGGACAAGCCTCCTGCGCCACCGGCCCGGGGTTGCCTGCGGAGCGGTGGAGAGCATCGGAGAAATTTGGCCGCCGTCCATCACGGTGCATCCTTTGGTGTCGTGGTTACAATGCAGGCGGAGGCAATCGGGTTGCCGTCCAGTTGCAGCAGCTCGTCCAGGAGGCCGCTGAGCTTCTCCATGCCGGCCGGCCCCAAGCGACCAAAGAACCGCTGCTGCGCCTGCAGGCCGAGCGGGATCGCGCGAGCCAGCAGGCGTCGCCCGGCCTCGGTCAGTACGACATGGTGGGCGCGGCAGTCCTGGGGGTGGACCGGCCGGACAACCAGTCCCTTGCCCTCCAGCAAGCGTAAAACCTTGCTGGCCATCATGCGGTCGGTCGCCATCACCTCGGCCAGCCGCGTCTGCGTCGGCTGCTCCCCGGCCTGGGCGAGGTAGTCCGCCGAGCGCAGCATCACATACTGGATATGCGTCAGGTCGAGCGGCATCAGCGCCGCCTCCAAGTGGCGGACGAAGGCATGCTGCACATGCCACAGACGGAAGCCAAAGGTCCGGGTGGGCGGGGCTTCGAGGTAAACCTCTGCTGTACTATGACAGTTGTTCATGGCCCAAATGTAACCGAGGTTACAATCTTTGCAAGACCTGTGGCAGAGGCAAAGCTGTGGCGCAGCCGCACCGAGGTGAACCCCCTGATTAGATACAACCATAAATTGCAAGCCATGCTAATGGCGTGTGAGCAAGACTAGGGTAGGATGCCTGGCGCACATCTGATGGTGGGGCTAGCGATGCCGAATGGTTTAGTGCCGAACATCGACGCCCCGGCCACGCCGGTCAGCGTCAGGGGCGAGTCTCCACCCGTGCTGGAGCCTCCCGCCCCAGAGGCGCGTGGCGTCGTCAACCGGCGCGAGCTGGAGCGCGACCTGCGGGAGGCGTTGGCAGCCGGGGGGTTCCACCTGCACTGGCAGCCGATCGTCAACTGCATCACCGGGCGCCTGCTCCGGTTCGAGGCACTGGTCCGTTGGGACCGGCCCGGCACCGGCCCGGTCGCCCCCGCCACGTTCGTCCCCATCGCCGAGGCGCTCGGCCTGCACCAGCAGCTTGACCTCTGGGTGCTGCGCCACGCCTTGGAGGAGGCCGCGCACTGGCCGCCGGCGATCCGCGTCGCCGTCAACGTCTCGGCCCTGTGGTTCCATGGCGAGGACCTGTCCCGCGCCGTGGAGGCGGTGCTGCTGGAAACCGGGCTGGACCCCGGGCGGCTGGAGCTTGAGGTGACCGAGCGCGTGTTCATCGGCAACGACGTGGCGGCGAAGAAGGAGTTCGCGCAATTGCGAGCGCTCGGGGTCGGCGTCTCGCTGGACGACTTCGGCACCGGCTTCTCCTCGCTCAGCTACTTGCGGACTATCGCCTTCGACCGCCTGAAGCTGGACCGGCTGTTCATCGACGGGCTGAGCACCTGCCGAAGGACGGAGATCATCACGCGCGCCGTGCTGCAGCTCGGAGCCGGGCTGGGCATGCAGGTCTGCGCAGAGGGCGTCGCACACCAGGCGCAACTGGAGATCCTGCAAGCCTATCAATGCGACGAGGTGCAGGGCTACTTGATCGCCCGGCCCGGGCCGATGACGTCGGAGCAGATGGCCATCCACCAGCGGCTGGACCGCAGCAGCCTGTTCCTGGGGGACACTGCCGACCTCGGCGCGTTGCAGGCCACCTGGTGAGCCAGGCCGTGCCGGCCTTGCAGGCGCCTGATTCGACAAGGCTCGACCCGACAAAGCCCGGGCTTGACCCGACAAAGCCTTGCCGCCGCAGCCCGGCCGCCGCAGCCCGGCGGCACCTGCACTGGCCGGACGCACTGACCGGCATCCGCCCGCAGCTGGCCTTGCTGACCACGTTGGCGTGCGGGCCGCTCATTCTCCTGCTGCTCGCAAGCGCGGTGGCGGAGCGCGGCCGGGTCATCGAACTCGCCGCCACCCGCACCCGCAACCTGGCCGCCCTCGGGGCTGAGCAGCAGGACGACATGATCCAGGAGGCCACTACCCTGCTGCGCGTGCTATCGCGCGTGCAGGAGATCAGAAGGCCGCATGACGGGCCATGCCATGAGCTGCTGCAACGGGTGGAGGAGGACCACAAGCGCATTGGCATCCTGTCGGTGATCAGCCGCGACGGGCGTGTCACCTGCAACAGCCGGGACGAGGAGCCGTCGCTCGACCTGGCCGACCGGCCGTATTTCCAGCAGGCGGTCCACGCCGCGACGGACGACCTGGTGCTGAGCACGCCTGTCACCAGCCGCATGACCGGCAAGCCCGCCATCATCGCCGCCGTGCCACTGTTCGGGCCTGAGGGCGCGAACGAGGGCGGGGATGCAAGCGGGCAGCCCGAGGCGGTGCTGATCGCGGCGATGGACCTCGACTGGTTCAGCCGCCTTGCCGGCCGCCTACCCGGCGCAGAGGCGAACCTGTTGCAGATCATCGACGTGCGGGACGGCAGCACGCTCGCGCGCGCCCTGGTACGCGGCCAGGACGCCTCGGACACCCTGCGGGCCGGCGCTTTAGGCAGCAGCCCAGGCAACAGCCCGGAGCCGCCGGTGACGATACGCGGCTGGGATCGCGGGCTGGCCGCGGCGGCACGGGCCAACCGGGGCGGCGGCACGGTCGAGGCGCCGGACCCTGCCGGCATCGACCGGATCACCAGCTTCACGCCGCTGCCGGGCACCGGGGGCAACCTCGTGCTGTCCGTGGGCCTGCCACGCAAGCAGGTGCTGTCGGAGGCGAACCACCGGCTGGCGATGGACGCCGCCGCCGCCGTGGCAGCCGCGGCCTTGGCGCTGATGCTGGCCTGGCTGGTCGCCAACCGGTCGCTGCTGCGCCCGGTGCGCCGGCTGGCCGATGCCGCCGAGCGCCTGGGCGACGGCCAGCTCGACGTCCGCGTGAACGGCCTGCCGGGCGCTGCGCGGGAGCTGCACGCCCTGGGCCGCAGCTTCGACGACATGACGGGACGGCTGCAGGCGCGGGACCAGGACCTGTCGCGCATCCGGACCGAACTGCAGGTCAGCGAGGAGCATTACCGCCTGCTGTCCACCCACAGCAGCGACATGATCGCCCTGATCGACGCGAGGTCGCTCCGCACCTACGTCTCCCCGGCGTGCATGGAGCTGTTGGGGTACCAGCCGGAGGAGCTGATCGGGCAGCCGTCGTACGACCTGGTACATCCAGAGGACCTGGCCTGGATGAATGACACGCTGAGCTCGCCCATGCTGACGGGGAGCCCGACGGCGCGCGCCACCTATCGTGCGTTCCGCAAGGACGGCAGCCTGGTGTGGCTGGAGTCCATCGGCCGCCGCCTGCCCTCGGACGCCGGGTATGTGGTGGTGACGCGCGACGTGTCCGCCCGGATGGAGATGGAGCACCGGCTGGAGGAGGCGAACCGCCTGCTGCGCGGCCAGGCGATGCAGGACCCGCTGACGGGCCTGGCGAACCGCCGCCACGTCGATGAGGCGCTTGGCATCGAGTTCCGCCGGGCGCAGCGGCTGCAGTTGCCGCTCGGCATCCTCATGCTCGACATCGACTACTTCAAGGCGTTCAACGACACCTATGGCCATCCGGCCGGGGACATCTGCATCCGCGCCGTCGCCGACGCGATCAAGTCGGTGTTGCATCGGCCGACCGACCTGGCAGGGCGGTACGGCGGGGAGGAGTTCGCGATCCTGCTGCCCAACACCGACGATGCCGGCGTGGCCGTGACCGGGGAGCGCATCCGCCAAGGCGTGCAGGAGCTGGGACTGCGGCATTCCGGGTCCCCGTTCGGCATCGTCACCGTCAGCGTGGGGGGTGCCGCTATCATGCCGCCAGTCGGTGAGATCGGCCCGGCGGCGTTCGTCGAGGCCGCTGATGCAGCGCTGTATGCCGTCAAGCGATCCGGACGCAACGGCATGCAGCTTGGCAGAGTGTCAGACACCACTGCGACGGTTGCGCAGGCGCTGGACCTCGATCAACCGGTAGCCCCACCCTCCGGATGGCCGGACGCCCATTCCCGTCCCTGACCCCGGCAGTCAGGCGTGGCGGCGGCCGTCGGTTAGTATCTGCAACAATGGTGGCCTTGACCCGCCGGAGGCGATCAAAACATAAGCCGGGTGGGCGGCAGATCCGGCGGCTGGCCTCATCACCGCGCGCCGGACAGCCCGGATGCGATGTTCTCGTTGACCGCGATCAGGAAATCCAGGTCGGGCTCGGCCAGCGCCATCTCCCGCTGCAACGCCTGGCCGACCGAGACGATCTGCGCGCGCAGCGGGGGCGGCATGGCGTTGGCTGGGTCGCGCATCACGTCGCCGACCATCAGCCAGAGGCGGCAGTTGTCGGCCACCGCCGCGCCGCGCCGCCTTGGGTCTGCCTTTGCGGCACGCAGCCCGCCGATCACGTGGCGGAAGACGTCAGCCTCCTGGTCCCGCGGGGTGCGATGTCCTGCGGCGGACTGGTAGGCGCGAACCGCGGCTGGGTTGAGGGCCATTTTGCGTCCTATGCCGGAACGGAGGTGAGGTGCAGGGCAGATGCGTCGTGCGGCCGGTCCGGACGCGCCGGGGCGACGGGCAGCGGGCCGGGGCGGGCCATGTCCGGCGTGCGGCCGAGCACGCCGTCCTCATGCCGCATGATGCGCCGGGCCAGCTTGAGGGCGGCGTAGCACTCGTCGGCCTCGACCAGCGCCAGGGTGCGGTCCAGGATGTCGCGCGCCAGGGGCGAGGTGGTCACGGCCTGGAACTCGCGGATGGCGTCGCGGGCCTGGACGACGCCGTGCGGCCGCTCCTGGTCGGTGCCGATATAGGCCATTTGCAGGGCGAAGTAGATGCGTCGGGCCGGGCTGTCGGCGTCCTCGGGCGCCATGATCTGCTTGCCGAACAGGAAGCAGGCATGGGTGGTCAGCTCGACGCGGCTGCGGGTGCGGAAGCGCAGAGAGGCGCCGTTGACGATCATCGCCTCGCCGGCGTGCAGTTCTAGGATCAGGTGGGACATCTGGGGTTCCGATGCGTCCGGACGTTTGTCAGGAGGCTGGCGCCCGGCGGCAAGCGGCGCCGCCGGGTCCAGTGGCTTAAGGCAGTATTTGGTAACTGGGGCAAATCCCCGGGCAAAGACGAACCGCCTTCCAATCTATATCACTAAAAGAACGAAGAAAGCCGCATAGATTCAGGGTGGTAGAGTTACCGACCCACTCTGACCTTTGTTCTGCTGCAACTGCGTGCCCGGGGTTTTGCCCCAGTTACAGTATTTGCTTAAACGGCAGGCTTACTTGAACAGGCTCAGCAGCGACTGCGGCGCCTGGTTCGCCAGGGACAGCGCCTGGGTGCCAAGCTGCTGCTTGATCTGTAGAGCCTGCAGGTTGGCGGACTCCTTGGACAAGTCGGTGTCGATCAGCGCCCCCAGCCCGGCGTTCAGGCTGTCGATCTTGCTGCTGTTGAAGGTGATCGTTGCGTTCAGCAGGTTCAAATCGGCGCCGTTCTGGTTGGTCTGGTTGGCGACGTTGGTCAGCGCGGACGCATACGACGTAGTGCCCGTGGTGGCCGTCAGCGCCAGCGACGCCGCCGTCTGATCCGCGCCGGCGGCGGCGGCGGTGAAGACGTCCACCCCGGCGGCGGAGCGGGTGAACGTCGCGCCGATCAGGCCCGCCAAGGTTTGGGCGATCCCGCTGTTGTCGGCGCTGTTAAGCGTGCTGGTGGACCCGGTCTCGCTGTTGATGACCGTTTTGCTGGTCCCGGCGACGGCTCCGGCGACCTTGCCTAGCAAGGACTGGCCGTTATAGGTCGAACCATCGACGTAGTTGGCGGCCTGCACGACCAGGGCCTTGTAGTCCGTCACGTACTGGTCGCGCTGGGTCTGCGCGATGCTGTTGTCGCCGATCTTGCCCAGCAACGCGCCGGCCGCGTTGATGGTGGTGGAAAGGCCCGTGAGCGCGCCTTCGGCGTTGGAGAGCAGGCCCTTGGCGCCGCCTAACTGCTGGTTGACGCTCGTCAGCACGCCCGTGTCGGAGCGGACGCGCTGCGCCACGGCGAACGCACCGCCGTCATCCGTGGCGTCTGCAACGCGGAAGCCAGTTGAGATGCGCTTCTGCGACGCCTGCAGCTGCGTGTTGGTGCTGTTCAGCGACGCCAGGGCGACCTGGGCGCCGATGTTGGTGTTGACCGAGTTCATTGACATGGTGTTTTGCCTTACATCAGGCGGCGCCCGGCCCAGCCGGGGCAACCTGCATTCACATCCGCCGCCTTTTGCCGGCGTGCGAGGAAGATGACGCGTCCGGCTTAAGGACCGGTGAAGGCCGCCGCTGTTCATGCAGGCCGTTCCGGTGGCATGAGGGTTGCCCGGCCCCACCGCATCCGAGAAGCCCGCCATGTCCCCCGTCCCGACCCGCCGTGCCGCCCTGCTGGTTGCTGCCGCACTCGTCGCCCCGCGCCCCGGATGCGCCGCAGCGGTCAGGACCGGCCTGATCGCCGCCCCGCCCGGACAGTCCGGCGAGGTCATCGCCCGCGGCCTGCTGGCCCGGCCGGACATGCTGCTGGCCGACCGATGCGCCGTGCGGTCCGGCGGGCGCCTGCTGCGGACCGGGCCAGCCCCCGCAATGCTGGACGGGCTGGAGGGCGCCTGCTTGGAAGGGATTGCCGCATGATGGACCTCGTGGTGCGCCGCGCCTGGCTGGCCGGCGGCGGGGGCCCGGTGGATATCGGCATCGACGCCGGCCGCATCTGCGCCATCGTGCCCAGCCTTCCCCCGGGACCGCCGGACCTGGTGGCCAGCGGCCTGGTGGTGCCCGGCCTGGTCGAGACCCACCTGCACCTCGACAAGACCTGCATCCTGGACCGCTGCCCGGCCTCGGAGGGGTCGGTCGCCGAGGCCGTACGCCTGACCTCCGCCGCCAAGCGGGACTTCACGCCGCAGGACGTCCATGACCGCGGGCGGCGCACCCTGGAGCGCTGCATCGGCTGGGGCACCACCCGCATCCGCACCCACGTCGAGGTCGATCCCGGCATCGGCCTGCGCGGGCTGGAGGGGGTGCAGCAGCTTGCCCAGGACTATGCGGGGTCCGTGGACCTGGAGATTTGCGTGTTCCCGCAGGAAGGCCTGCTCAACAACCCCGGCACCGACGCCCTGCTGGTCGAGGGCCTGCGCCGCGGCGCCCGCGTTATCGGCGCCGTGCCCTACTGCGACACCGATCCGCGCGGGCAGATCGACCGGGTGTTCGAGATCGCCCGCGAGTGGGACGTGGACATCGACATGCACCTCGACATGGGCGACACGCCCGACGAGATGCAGGTCGAGTACGTCTGCCGCAAGACGGAGGAGTACGGCTGGGGCGGCCGGGTCGCGGTCGGCCATGTCACGCAGATGTCCCTGGTGGAGCGCCCGCGCTTCGACGCGCTGGCCGCCACGCTGGCCCGCGCCGGGGTGGCGGTGACGATCCTGCCGGCCACTGACCTGTTCCTGATGGGCCGCCCGCACAGCCATGCCGTGCCGCGCGGCGTAGTGCCGGCCGGGCGGCTGCTGGCGGCGGGCGTCAACTGCTCGGTCGCCACCAACAACGTGCTGAACCCGTTCACGCCGTACGGCGACGCCAACCTGCTGCGGATGGCGAACCTGTATGCCAACGTCTGCCACGTCGCGCGCCCGGCGGAGCTGGCGGCCTGCCTGGACATGGTCACCGGCCGCGCCGCCCGGCTGCTGCGTGCGGACGACTACGGCATCCGCGTCGGCGGCCCGGCGGACCTGGTGGCGCTGGACGCCCTGACGCCCGAGGGCGCCGTGGCCGAGATCGCCCAGCCGCTGTGGGGCCTGAAGGCCGGCCGCCCGACGTTCACCCGCGCGCGGCCGGTGCTGCACCATCCCGGGCGCCTGCATGGCGGGGCCGCGGGGACGCCTGGGTAGGCCGGCTCAGCGCAGGATCGCGGCCGACGGGATGGCGCCGCGCTCGCCCTGCGGCAGGGCCATGCCGACCGCCGTGCCATACCAGTCGCCGACGGCCTGCAGTGTCCGCGCGGTGTTCATGCCGGGACCGTGCCGGGCGGGCGCGTCATAACCCACCAGCCATAGGGCTCCCTGGCCTTACTCGGCGCCGGCCGACACGCGTAGCCCGGCAGGATCGCGCTCAAGCCGCAGCGCGGCCTGGACGCCTGCCTCACCGCGCGCCTGCTCCACGGCGGCCTGCACCGCCCCCGCGTCATAGCCCGGCGTCTCGTGCCGGCCGGCCACGACGATCTCGGGCGTGCAAACCCCCGCCGTGCCAAGCTGCGCGGCATGGCGCCGCTGCCGCTGGCCTGCGCCGGAGAACGAGGTGCCGTCCATCCCGGCCGGTCGAAGCACGTCACATGCGGGTCGAACGGCAGCAGCGTCGCGTTGCCTCGCGCCAGGTCGGCCAGCGCCGTATCGGATTTCGGGCAGGACGGGATGTATTCGGTTCAATACGGACCGATGCTGGGAAGAGGTCGCCAGACATACAGCGAACAGGGGATAAAGCAGGGGACAGAGTTGTGGATAGGGCGGTGTGCCAAGCGGCGGGTTGGTATCTTAGTGTTAACGGCCATGATACCGCCATCCTTGTCAGCTTAAGCGCCGTTACGCGGATATGGCGACCTGCCCGTCGTGGGTCTCCGCAGCGGCATTAGGCGCTGGGATTCGCTAATCGGCCGGCCAAGCCATTCCTATCCTGGCCAAATTGCGGGACGAGCGAAGCGCTGAGCAGGTGGCTGCCCAGTCATCACGCCCAGCGCAGGAGCGCCTTCGGGAGCGTATCATCAAGCATCGGCCGGCCGATGCGCGGGAACGAATGGCAGACGAGCGTGGACATGCCACCAGCCCTCTGCCCTGACCGTTCTGTCGTTGCGAGGGGCGCAGCGCCGCGACGATCAAAGGGCGGCAGAAGCAGTTCTGGCGGCCCCTGCATTGCCACGCCGCAAGAGCGGCTGGCAATGACGATGCAATAACGTGGGGGTCAGCGCAAACGACGGTTAATATCAGTTCCCGGAGCCAAGGCTGGGCGCAGAACCCACGGACGACCGCCGGGCCGCCTCCTGAAGCATGGAGGCCATGCTTTCGATGAACCCGGCCTCCCACTGGCTGGCCGGGAGGGTCCGCAGAAGGATATTGCGAAGCGTCAGGCACTCCGCATGGGTGACGGGCGGCAGCCGGGCGATGGGGGAGCCGTCCTGGGAAGCTGCAACGTGCGCCATCTTTGATCCTGTTCCCGATGCGTCCGGCCCGGAGCCAATCCAACCCCAATACAAGCCGACCCTGGCATTTGCCCTACGAATCGGGCACTTTCGATTATACCAGCACAAGACTAGGCTGACGGAAGCTTAAAGCCTGACAAATGCCGACTATTTAGCAGTCCCGCTTTCGTTCAATTCTTGTTCGGTATTTGTTCGAACTTGCTGATGTGTTCTTGCAGCGTTTCTTTGCCCCTGCTGCGGCCTTTGGAGGCGTCCCATGCCGGATCAAGCCATGCAAGACCACACCAAGCCGACCCTGCCGGGCGACACGATGCGGGCCGAGATGCTCCACGCCGCCGCCGGCGCGCTCACCCGTGCTGCGCCTGCCCTGCCGCCCAACGCAGCGGCCTTCATCGGCCGGCTGTACGCCGGCCTGCCGACGGCGGAGCTGGCGCATGTCACACCCGAGGCAATGGCCGCCGCCGCCGGCAGCCTGTGGTCGCTCGCCCTGCAGCGCCAACCGGGCGAGGTGCTGATCCGGGTGATCGGCCCTGGCCAGGCCAGCAGCATCGCCCTGCCCGGCGTGGCGGTCGCCGAGGTCGTGACCGACGACATGCCGTTCCTGGTCGATAGCGCCGTGGCCGCGCTGACCCAGGCCGGACATGCCGTGCGGCAGTTACTGCATCCTGTCCTCCCGGTCCGGCGCGACGCGGACGGGCGCCTGCTGGGTTGGACCGATGGGCCGGAGGCCGGCGCGACCCTGGAAAGCTGGATGCGGATCGACTTGGGGGCTGCGACCCGGCATGCGGCATCGGCCGGTTCAGATGGCGGGCCTGCAGGGGCGGGCCTGAGTGCGATGCTGCGCCGGGTTCTGGACGATGTGCGTGCGGCCAATAGGGACCATCATGCCATGCGGGCGCTGGTTGCGCAGGCTACGGTCGAGGTCGAAGCCATCCCGGGTCCAGCGCCGGCGGCCAGCCCGGCGGCGGCGTTCCTCGCCTGGCTCGCGGACGACAATTTCATCCTGTTGGGCCACCGGCGGATCGAGGTCGGAGCCGACGATGGACTGTCGGTGGCAACGGCCGAGAACCTTGGGGTCCTCCGGCGTCCGGACATCGCCGCCTTCGATGCCCTGTCCGACCTGGGCGCCATTCCGGCCGCCGTCCGCTCCGCCCTGCTGGAGGCGACGCCGCTGGTGGTGGCCAAGGCCAACCTGCGCTCCTTCGTCCACCGTGCGCAGCAAGGCGACGCCGTCATCACCCGCATCTTCGGTGGCGCCGGTGGCGGCGCGGTCGTGGGCGTGCGGGTGTTCTTCGGACTGTTCGCCGCCACCGCCTACACGCGCAACCCGCGGTCCATCCCGATGCTGGCGGAGAAGGTGGCCGCCATGCTGGCTACGTCCGGCGTCGACCCGAACAGCCATGACGGCCGGGCGCTGCGCGACACCCTGGACACCTGGCCGCGCGACGAGCTGTTCCAGGCGCCGGAGGCCGCGATCCTGGACGGCGCCCGCCGCGCGCTGGACCTGCGCCTGCGCCCGCGCACCGCGCTGGTGGTGCGGCTGGACCCGTTCGAGCGGTTCGTGTCCGCCATCGTCTGGCTGCCGCGCGACGTGTTCGACACCCGGCTGCGCGAGGCGGTGGGCGGCATCCTCGTCCGGGCCTATGCCGGCCGCATCAGCGCCCACTACATCGCGCTGGGCGACGAGCCGCTGGCCCGGGTGAACTACATCATCGGCACCACGCCCGGCGCGGTGCCGAACGTGGACGTGGCGGTGCTGGAGCAGGTCGTGCGCCAGGCCGCCCGCGACTTCCGCGACCGCCTGGCCGAGGCCGTCACCGACGCCGAGGGCGAGGCCGCCGCAGCCCGGCTGCTGGCCCGCTGGGGCGACGCCTTCCCCGCCGCCTACCGCGACGCCGCCACCGCCGCGCAGGGCGCCGCCGACCTGGCGCTGGCAGAACGTGCGGCCACCACCGGCCGCGCCGCCACGCGTCTGGAGCAGGCTGCCGGTGCCGCGCCGGACGCGCTGACCCTGCGCCTGGCCCAGCCCGGCGCCTTCCTGCCGCTGGCCGACATCCTGCCCCTGCTGGAAAGCCTGGACCTGCGCGCCATGGAGGAGGTGCCCTACTACCTCGAGGGCGCCGGCGCCGGGCAGGTCGTGCTGCAGGTGTTCGCGCTGCGGTCAGGGGCGGATGCGCCGCCAGCCCGGTTCCCGGCGCTGCTGGAGGCGCTGGATGCCCTGCTGGACGGCCGGGCGGAGGCGGACGGCTTCAACCGCCTGGTGCTGCGGGCCGGGCTGACCTGGCGGGAGTGTTGGCTGCTGCGGGCGATGCACCGCTGGACCAAGCAGGTCGGCGCCGGGTTCAGCCAGGCCGGCGTCGAGGCCACCCTCGCCGCCCATCCGGACGCGGCGCGCATCCTGGTCGATCTGTTCCACGCCCGCTTCGCGCCGGATCGCGCCGACCGGAACGAGGCCGCGCTGGACGCCGCCTGGACCGCCCTGCTGGACGGGGTCGCCAACCCGGACGAGGACCGCATCCTGACCCGGCTGATGCTGCTGCTACGTGCGGTGCTGCGGACCAACTTCCACGCCGACGCGGCCTACATCGCCCTCAAGCTCGACAGCGCCGCCGCCGGGGACATGCCGCTGCCCCGGCCCTGGCGGGAGATCTTCGTCCACTCCGCCCGTATGGAGGGTTGCCACCTGCGCGCCGGCCCGGTGGCGCGCGGCGGCATCCGCTGGTCGGACCGAAGGGAGGACTTCCGCACCGAGATCCTGGGCCTGATGAAGGCGCAGCGGCTCAAGAACGTCGTCATCGTGCCGACTGGGGCCAAGGGCGGCTTCGTGCTCAAGCAGGCGCCGGCTGGGCGGGAGGCGCTGATGGCCGAGGGCGTCGCCTGCTACGGCATCCTGATCGACGCCATGCTGGACATGGCCGACAACCTCGACGGCACCCGCGCCGCAACACCGCCCGGCATCGTCCGGCGCGACGGCGACGACCCTTACATGGTTGCCGCCGCCGACAAGGGCACCGCGACGTTCAGCGACATCGCCAACGGCATCGCGGTCGGGCGGGGCTTCTGGCTGGGCGACGCCTTCGCCTCGGGCGGCAGCCAGGGCTATGACCACAAAGCCATGGGCATCACCGCGAAGGGCGCTTGGGTGATGGTCGCGCGCCACTTCGCCGAGCTGGGGCTGGACATCCAGGCCGACCCGTTCACCTGCGTCGGCGTGGGCGACATGAGCGGCGACGTGTTCGGCAACGGCCTGCTGGTCAGCCGGCAGACCCGGCTGCTGGCCGCGTTCGACCACCGGCACATCTTCATCGACCCGGACCCGGG